>Ga0209499_1000261_pt1 | contig 39648 bp, 32 predicted proteins | sample C_130208_EF_Meta_FD_187306 | JGI IMG/M metagenome (GOLD analysis project Ga0209499, IMG submission 187306) | Freshwater microbial communities from Lake Croche, Canada to study carbon cycling - C_130208_EF_MetaG (SPAdes) (version 2) | ecosystem: Environmental > Aquatic > Freshwater > Lake... | reverse complement strand
CGTAAAAAGGTATTAATTATAAACTTTATTAACGAATATACTTATAGTAATCAAAGAGATGATATTAGAATATATATATAAAATCTCAAAAAATTGATATTAATTTATATTATTCTTATATTATATAAATTATATATAATATTACAGTATGACAGAAATTGCACAATTATCTGAATATGATAAACTATCATCAAAATATGAATTTAATAAAATTGCATGTATTCAAAACAATGAATTTCAAGATATTGATACCTTGATAAAAAATATTAATGCACTTGGTAATAATTCAAATCTACGGAATAATAGTAATAAGAAATATGATGCTACAAAACACTTGGTATACCTATCACCAAAGTTTCTAACCTTTTGTCAAAAAAATAGTCAATCACAATATTTTACAAATATATTTGAAGAAATGAATTCTGCTCTACTACAGAATGTCCTAAGGAGAGTTTATGAATATTTATTTCATAAAATTAAAAATACTGATGATGAAATCTATAATGAATTAAAACTAATTTCCATGTCAAATAGACAAACAAAAAATGATAAAATTAAAGAATTTATAAATAAATGGACATCTAAAACAAAAACAATTAAAATTGGTCTATAAGCTGTAAGATTGTAAAAATTGATATTATATCATTATATCATTATTTTATATAAAAATATATTATATAAAATGGTAGTAATTAGCATTGAAGGAAATATTGGTGCAGGTAAAAGCACACTATTAAATAAATTAAAAGAGATTGAACCAAATTTTAATTATGTGCCAGAACCAGTTGATAAATGGCTGGAAATAACAGATTCAAAAGGTGACAATATTCTTAAATTATTTTACAGTGATACTAAACGTTGGTCATATACATTTCAAAATTTTGCATTTATTACAAGAAGTAACATGATGAGGGACTGTATTAAAAATAAAACAGATTCTGATATCTTTATTAGTGAAAGAAGTATCTATACAGATAAAAATATTTTTGCAAAAATGTTATATGATGATAAACAAATGACTGAATTAGAATTTACAATTTATAATTACTGGTTTGAACAAAGTACAACCAAAGAAACTAATATTGATGCATTCATATATCTTACAACTGATGTAGAACTAAGTGATCAAAGAATTAAAATTCGTAATAGAGAGGGTGAAAACATTGATAAATCATATCTTAATAGATTAGACGAGTATCATAAAAAATGGTTAACAAATATTAATGATAAACCAGTATTACATTTTAATACAGAAAAGGATGATATCAATAAAATAATTAATTTTATAAAAAATATTTCTTAATTTATATGGAACAAAAATATTTAAAATATAAAAGTAAATATTTAGATTTAAAAGCTCGCAGTTCATTAGATGAACCAATAGTTGGAATGACTGGCGGAGCGTTACCTTTTCAACTATCATTAGTAAATAATTCTTTAGGAAGTCTAGCTAAAGATAATTTAATTATTAATAAAAATCCATATATTTTTAATCATGAAATAAAAAGTAAATTACCAATAACTGAACAAAAAGCATCTGGTCGTTGTTGGTTATTTGCAACATTAAATTTAATAAGATCGCTTGCATATCAAAAATGGGAATCAGAATTAAATGTTAAAATTGATAATTTAGAATTTAGTCAATCTTATATATTCTTTTTTGATAAATTTGAAAGATATCATAGAAATTTAAATTACTTTATAAAAATAAATCAAATGCCAAATAATTCACAATATTTAGTAAAATTATATTTTGATCCATTAAGTGATGGTGGACAATGGGATATGGCAAAAGAAATTATAAAGAAGTATGGAATAGTACCAAAAGATGCAATGCCTGATAGTTTTCATGCAAAATCTACTGGTGGAATGAATAAATTACTAACAGAAAACTTAAAACAAGATTTTATGATTTTAAGTAGAGCTGATAAATCTACACATGGAAAATTAATAGAAGATATGATGAAGAAAGTGCGTGAATTATTAGTTGGATTTTTAGGTGAGCCTCCAACTGAATTTAATTTTAATTTTAGAGATAAGAATACAGATAAAGTAATTACTTGGTCAAAATTAACTCCATTAAAACTTTTAGAAAAAACAAAATTTATTGCAGATGATTGGGTCTCAATTATAAATGATCCTCGCAAAGAACATCCATATAATAAATATTATCAAGTTGAATTTTTAGGAAATGTTATGGATCAACATGTTGGATGGGTTAATCTTGAAATAAATAGATTAAAACAATTAGCAAAGGAATCAATTGATTCTAATGAACCAGTTTGGTTTGGATGTGATGTTGGTGCACATCACGATGGTGCTACAGGAATTCATCACCCAAATATTATTGATCTTAAAACATTTATGAATTATGAGAATAATTTAAATAAGGAAGAAAAATTAAAGACATATACTGCATTACCAAACCATGCAATGGTTGTTGTTGGATACCATACTGAAGAAGGAGACGAAAAAACTGAAAAAATCGTTAGATGGAAGATTGAGAATAGTTGGGGAAAGAAAGCACCAACAAATGGATTTTTATTAATGACTGATGAATGGTTTGATCAATATGTATTTCAAATAGTTGTACATAAATCAAAATTAACCGACGCTGAAAAGAGTCTATTAAAAACAGTACCAAAAATAATACATCCTTGGGATCCTCTAGGTACACTTGCTTAGAAACTTAAAAACTTAAAAACTTAGAAACTTAAAAAATTGATTTAATTTATATTTATACCAATTATATCATTCTATATATAATTATAGTATGACATCATTAGTTATTGCCAGTGCTTTACAAGTATTTTATTTTAATCATACTCCTTTGCCATTTCACTTATCTCTAATTAATAATCCTATCTCGAGTTTAACTAGAGTGCAAACGATTATTAATGATAATCCATATTTATTTAATCATGAAGTAGTAAATCCATTACCAATCACCGATCAAAAATCATCGGGTCGTTGCTGGTTATTTGCATCGTTAAACTTAGTGAGAATTAATACATTTAAAAACTGGCAACCAGATTATGAAATCAATGATCTGGAATTTAGTCAAACATATAATTATTTCTGGGATAAATTTGAAAGATATCATCGAAGTCTAAGATATTTTATAAAAATTAATAAACTTCCTGAATCTACAAGAATTTTATACTTATTAAAACTATATGCCGATCCTCTAGGAGACGGTGGTCAATGGGACATGGCTCGAGAAATTATAAAAAAATATGGTATTGTTCCAAAAAGTGTTATGCCAGATAGTTATCATTCAAAAGCATCTTCTGGTATGAATCGAATTTTAACAGCACAATTAAAACAAGATTTTATTTCATTAAGTAAAATTAATGAAATGTATCACGAATATCTAATTCATTCAATGATGGATACAGTATATAAACTATTAGTTGGTTTTTTAGGAAATCCACCAATTGTGTTTGATTATGTTTTTAAAAATAAAAATCAAGTAGTTAGTTGGCAACATTTAACACCATTAGAACTTTTAAGGAGAACATATTTTGATCCGGATGAATGGATATCAATAATCCATGATCCTCGTAATCAAAATCCATATTATAAATATTATCAAATTGAATATCTTGGAAATGTAGCAGATCAACATGTTGGATGGATTAATTTACCAATAAGTAGATTAAAACAATTAACTAAAGAATCAATAGACTCAAATCAACCAGTTTGGTTTGGATGTGATGTTGGTGCACATTTTGATAAAGATACAGGTATTCACGATATTAATATATTTGATCTTAAAACATTTATGAATCATGAAGTTACATTAACTAAAGAAGAAAGATTAAATACATTTTTATCCTTACCTACACATGCAATGTTAATTATTGGATATTATGAAACTGATGGTATTGTAAAAAGATGGAAAATCGAAAATAGTTGGGGTAATACTGCAGGCACTAATGGATTTCAATTAATGACTGATGAATGGTTTGATGAATATGTATTTCAAATAGTTGTACATAAATCAAAATTATTTGATAATGAAAGACAATTATTAGAAACAGTTCCAACTGTAATACCACCATGGGATCCATTAGGAACACTTGCATTTTAATTGTTATATTTAATCTAAAAAAATTGAGCTCTCTCTTCTTCTAAGCTCATACTAATTTTTTTAAGAACAATAAATTGTTCTTAAAAAAAATTGATATTTTAATTTATTGTTAAAATGTTCTATAAAGTATAATATCCGTATAAATGTCAACTATTACCTATAAATCATTTAAACTCGAAAACCTAAAGCTATCTACTCCGGAAGAAAATAAGCAAAACCCAGATATGACCAAGAACATGCTTCTATCTCTTCCTCGCTATCTCAAAGATGGCAAAGAAGTACTACCGCAAATTCAAGGTCCCTGGATGAATCTATCAAACTATGGTATTCCTGGTAAGCATGATCGTGCTGGTAAACTTCTATTAAATGCTGCAGGTAATCCTCTAAATGATCGTGAACTTGGCAGACTCAAGATTCCATTCAATCTTGAAGATGAGGATTCAAAGAAATTTTATGAACTTATGACTGCCCTCGATCAAAAAGCTGAAGATGAACGTGAACAAATTTGGGGTGATAAGAAAAAGGCGAACATCTATAAATATGTTCCTCTTGTTCGTACACCTGCTGAGAATCCGGATGCACCGGAGGGTGCTGCAGTAAAGCCAGACTATATTACTACGAAATTTGATTTTGATTATAAAACTGGTAATATGAAAACTCTAGTATATGTAAATACAGATGGTGATCGTGTACCAGTTGAAACACTAACTCTTGATGATGTTAAGAAACATGTTCGTTACAAGTGTGATTTCCGCCCGGTTTTCTCTCTCTGCAAGCTTTATGCAAGCAAGGCAGCAGATACTGACGGTAAACGCAAATTTGGTTTTGGTCTAAAGCTAAAGCACATCGAAGTAAAGCCATCTCAAGTATCTGCACAAGATGAACAAGACAATGCATTCGTCGATGAAGATGATGAAGATGAAGCTGTTGAACGCCGCACACTTGTAAAGGCTCCTGCTGCAGTATCTTCAAAAGCTACTCCAGTAAAAGCAGCTCCAGTACAAGAAGCTGAAGCTGAAGAAGAAGAGGAAGAAGCTGAAGAAGAGGAAGAAGAAAAGCCTGCACCTAAAAAGGCTGCACCTAAAGCTGCACTTAAATCTGCTGTAAAAGCTGCAGCACCAGCACCAGTAGAAGAAGAAGATGAAGAAGATAAGCCTGCTCCTAAGGCAAGACGTGCCCGTGCTGCTCGTACTGCAACGTAAGTATAATATGTATATATACAAGAATACAAAAATACATACACTATATAAGATGTTTATTTATTTATAAAAAAATTGATTTATAAAAAATTGATAATTTGATATTTTGTACCTAAATTGTATATAGGATATAAATAAATATGCCAACAGTTAAATATACCGATGTCGATCTAGCAAGTCTAACATTTACTACTCCAGAAGAGAACAAGACGATGCCAAGTATGACTAAGAATCAACTTCTTTCTATTCCAGGTCTTGCCGTAAATGGCAAATCTGAGATGCCAACTATCCAAGGTCCTTGGATGACTCTTGATAATTATGGTATCACAAGCAAACTTGATAAGATGGGTAAACCTCGTATGAATCAAGCTGGTGTACCACTATCTGACCGTGAACGTGGTAAGCTAAAGATTCCTCTTGCAGAAGATTCATTTCGCGATCTTCTTCTAGACATTGATACCAAGTGTGAATCCGAACGTGAACAAATTTTTGGTGACAAGAAGAAGGCTGGTGTTTACAAATACCAACCAATTGTTCGCCAAGCTGCTGAAAATCCTGATGCTCCTGAAGATGCACCCGAACGCCCAGATTATTGTGTAGTCAAGCTTGATTTTGATTATAAGACTGGTGCTCTAAAGACTGGTCTATGGGTAAACGATGGTGGTAAGAGAACTGAAGTTAAAGCAGTAACTCTTGATGATTTCCAAAAGCACGTTCGCTATATGTGTGAATTCCGTCCGGTCTTCAAGATTTGCAAACTATTCGCTGCACGATCTGCAAATCAAGATGGTAAACGTTCTTATGGCCTTGGTCTAAAGCTTTCTCTTATTGAAGTAAAGCCTATGAAGGCAACTTCTAATGAATCTGAAACTTTCTTTGTTGATACGGATGATGAAGGTGAAGAAAAAGAAATGAAAGATCTTGTAGAACAAACAAGCAAGACTACAGTTCTAGAGACAACTACAAAGCCTACTAAGGGAAGAGCTGCAGGCAGCCGTTAATTGAATTATTCATTTTTTGAATAAAAAAAATTATTCTATAAAAATTATTTTATTAAAATTAGTTTAAACAAATAAATTAATAAATTTTATTTATGTATATGGAAGAAAATAAAATACATTTAATTAATCAAATAGATTTAAGTAAAATAATTTACTCAAAAGTTAATGAAATGAATGATAAAAAATTAGTGCATATTTACTATGAAAAAACCGGACAAAGATTATTATTTCAAACACCGCAATTATTGAATATATTCGATATACAAAAAAGTCAATATTTTAATGAATTGATTTTACCATTATATGATTGTAATTTAAAGGTACCTTTATTAATACAATTTTTAAAAGATCTAGATTCTAAAATAATCGAAGGAGCTAAAAATAATAAAAATGAATGGTTTAAGAATAAGTCTGCAATAAGATATAAATCATTAATTAAAAACTTATATACAGCAAATAATGAATCTAATTTATCAAAATCTAATTTAGCAAATCAATATAGTCCATCAAAGGAAGATGAAAAGTATTCTGCAAATGGTTTAATAAAATTAAAGATTACAAATGGAGTTAAAATTGTCGATAATAATACCGAAATACCATTAGAAAATCTAAAAAAGAATAATTATGTAAGATTAATTGTTGAATTATATGGTGTGTGGGTTTCAAATGATGTTTTTGGTATATATCTAAAACCTGTTATGATTGAACAAATTGAAAATAAAGTAATGAATTTTATTGATGAAAAAGAAGATATTACCGAAGTAAATTATTTAGAGACTGAAGCAAATTCAGAAGATGAATATATAGATAATAATGATTTACAATTAGTATCAAAAAGTAAACGCCGTATTCCTGTTAAATTAGAATCATCTGAAGATTCTAAAGAGAGTGGGAACTTAAAGATAGAAAATGAAAAAATGTATCATTTTGGATTACATGATGTAAATGATGATCTTTTTAATACTTTAAAGAAAGATAAAAAAATTATTAGTATTCTAAGTGAATTAAACAGTAATAATACAAAGAAAGATATATCACTATCAGAAATGTCATCTGATTTAGATGAAGATGAACTTTCAAGTAAAATTGATAAAAAGACACAATCTAATTTAAATTTACCGGTCTCTGTACAAAATTCTAAATCAATAAATGTTGCAGAAAATTCTGATGAAGAAGAAGATGATGATGATGAGGAAGAAGAGGAAGAAGATGATGATGATGCAGAGGAAGAAGATGACGATAACTTAAGTGGTTCTGATGATTCAGATGTAATAAAAGCATCTGATACTTCGTCTGATATACCAAATATACAATTAAATCGCAGATAACAAGCAATTAAATCGTATCGTGAAAAACATGAAGTGTTAAAGCACTGAAGTTCACGATAGAGAATGAATAATTATTAATAAATTATAATTTATTAATAATGTATTAATTATACACTTAATTTAATTTTAACATTTAATTGATTTAATTTTTTTGTTGCACATTCTGATAATTCTTGTCTTTTATTATCAGCTGTTTTCTTAGCTTTACTATTATTTTCAGTCATATCTTTATAAATATCCTGTAAATTATTTTGAATATAATCTAATATATCATATTCTAATGCCCATTTAAAAAAATTTAATTGTGGAATATTTGTTACTATATATGTACTATCCTTAATTGGAAAATTTATTAATTCTTCTCCTCTACAAAATGGATCGAATAGATCTTTATTATATGATTTTAATTGTGCTTTATAATTTAAATATACATTAAAATATAATTCTTTATTATCTTTGTCTTTACGAATGTATGCAATATTTTTCTTTTTACAAAAATTTGTAACAAACCATTCAATAACTCTAATTGAAATTGTTGATTCTCCTGTTAAAATAGGTAATATTTTGTCCATTCTTTCAGTATTTAGATATTCTGTTAGTGAATTTAATAATGTATCACTTCTTGACATTATCTTATAATTCTTAAATTCAATTAATTTACTAATCAAATTACTTCTTTCATTTTTTGCATGTTCAGATTCTGTGGTATTAATGAACTCTTTACTCATATATAATCCTATATATCCATTTTTCTTTAAATATTCATTATTCTGAAACCCTTTATATATCTTAATATAAGGAAATTATCAAGATATATGTAAATGTATACCACAATAGGACTATTATATACATTATTTACAACCATAGTATGCAGATAGCCTGCTTTATAAGGGGTAAAAAAATTGATAATTAAATATTTTGAATCAAATTTAATATAAAGGTATAATTATTATATATCTTATGTCATCCAAACCCGCCCGTAAATCCGCCAAACAAGTTGAAGCCGAAGTAGTAGCACCTGCCCCAGTTGTAGAAGCTGCCCCAGTAGTAGAAGCTGCTGCCGAAGAAGTTAACGAAACATACGAATCTGTAATGACCGTACTCCGTGAAAAGATGTCTGCCAAAGCAACTCTTGAAAAGGAAATCAACGTCCTCCTCAAGTCTCTTGACAGACTCCACGTCCGTGAAGTCAAAGCTGGTGGTAAATCTAAACGTTCTCAACCCAAGAAAGATCGTGCACCATCTGGTTTTGCCAAAGCAACCCCAGTACCTGCCGCCCTCAGCAAGTTCCTCAAACTCGCCGATGGTGTAGAACTCCCCAGAACTGAAGTAGCCAAACAAATCTACTCTTATGTCCGTGAACAAAATCTCCGTGACAAAGACGATCGCAGAATCATCCACCCCGATGCCGCTCTCCAAAAGCTCTTCAGTCTCGCCAAAGGTGAAACTCTTGACTTCAAGAACTTCCAAAAACAACTAAGCCGTCACTACCCTAAAAGTGACAAAGCCGTAGCAGCAGCCGCTGCAGCCGCTGCTGCCCCAGTTGTCGCCGAAGTAGTTGAAGAAGTTGCAGTTGAAGCTCCTTCTGCATCCAAGAGACGCTCTCGTGGTGCAACAACAACTGCATAAATACATTAATTGTTAGAAGAGTTCTTATTTGATATAAATAAATAAATAATTATTTTATAATATAAAAATAATATAAAAATACTTTAATTTGATTTATAATTTAATTCATAATTATAAACTTAAATTCTCATATGTTAAGGTGGGTTATAAGGGATTATATTTTAATTCAAAAAGTGTCATTCTTAAGTTATCATCAAATTTTTGATGATTTTCTTTTATGTTTTCATTTATAATTGAAATGATTTCTTTATTATTTAATATATTAATTAAATTTTTAGTAGAACATTTATTATCTACTTTATAAAGCATAAAAAATTTAATAATATAATATGAGAATACATTTGTATTCTGTTTAAATTCCTTTGAATCTAGGTCTTCGAATTTTTTTAACTTATAGTGATCTAATATTTTACATACTTGATATAAACTCCATAATTTTTCATAATGATAAAACAATATTGGTGATCTATTAGTATAATAACTAATTATTGCAATATGATGCATGATTGCTAAATATTCTGTATAAGCTTCATTAATGGATAAAAATTTTGGTCCAACTACATTAAAATTTCCTAAGATTTCTTCCTTATTTTTATCTATACTATGACAATCTAATTCATAAAAATGGCATAGTTCATGACACAATACTTTGATTACTTCTTCTCTTCTAAAGATTTCAATCTTAATTAGATCAGTTTGTCCACCATTTACATTTGATGAACCAATTATTTTGGTTGTTAAATTACGTTTATGTGAAGATAATGCAATTTCTAATCCAATATTTTTATTACCATATAATCGTTTAAATAATTTTACTGTACTATAGATAATATTAATTAATTTATCAGTTGGTTTATTTGAAGTGTTATATGATACTTTAATATCTAATTCTGGTTCATTAATTTCGATATATTTATTAAATTTTGAAAATTCTTTATATAATACTGAATCAATAAATTGAGATTGTTCAAATACTAATGTTTTATTAATAATTTTATAAGATGGTATATGTTCAATATATGTACTTTTAATTTTATTAATTTCTTCTAGATCTATTTGTTTAATAGGATATTTATTAATAAGATGTTCAATTAATTTAAATCTTTTAAAAGTATCTTTATCTAATATTTTATCTAATTTTTCCATATAAAATATATGGAGAAATTATTTATTATTTATAATATATATTTATATAAGAATATATAGACTAATTTGAACCAATCATATTTTTATAACATATACCGTTATCTTGATATTTTTTAATTAATTTTAAATTAATTTTATTAAAGAATTCTGTAATTGTTTCAAAACTAGTTTTAAAATCAAATATATCTTCATATAACTCTTTAATATCATTATCAATCTTAGTATTTCTATCTAATAAGATATTATACACAAAGTTATTCCAATGAATATTACGAACTGGAGATTCTACTTTTTTATCTAGTGATAAATCTAATATTAATACAATAAATTTTAATACTTCTTCTAATTTTGATTCTTCAAAATAATCAAATATTCTGATTTCAATACCATGATTCTTATGTTTATGGAAATTTATATCAACACCAATATTTGGTTCTTTTGTATAATCAGATATTTGATAATATCTATTAAACCACCAATAGTCTAAGCTAGATAAATGATTATTTTCAGATTCAATTTGTACTACTTTACCAGGAATCATTGTTTCTGTATCATATGTACCAAATCCAATATATCTTGACTTTGCACATCTTTGAGAGGTTGGTGTTAAATTTGGATTAACTGAAGAAAATATATCACCTGATCCATATAATGCAATTAAAAATGGTTCTATCCATTGAATTAAATTAATTGCATTTTTATGTTGTTCGGTAAATGAAGTATAGTCTTCAATAAGACCCGAATCATTTAGTTTTGTAGGTAGTGTAAAATTAAAGTGATAAGTCATATTATTAAAAATAGAACAATTATTGATATTCGTCATACAACTAATAAATGGATGATTCTTATAGCAAAAATCAATTGTACCATAATTTAAAAACACGTTATTATCATTAAATACTTTTTGTAATCTTGTTATAAATTCTTTTTTTGTATTGATTAACTCAGTTATTACTGAATTAATTGTTGTTTTATAAAAATTTTGTGATATAAATTCAATCGTATCTCCATCAAATATATATGATTTCATATATTCATCTGAAAAATATGAATCTTTATCACATATAAATTCATATATTGTTTTACCATTAAATTTTGGATTAGGTTGTGGATTTTTTGTATATGTTGTCATATGTTGATTATTAATATCTGTCTTAGTAAATGAATGTGCATTTATTAAAATTGGTACCTTTGAAGGTAAATCTATTTTTTCAATACATGATTCATATACACCTGGTTTATAACTAGTAAAATAATTAACAGAATATCTTTCTCTCTTTGCATTTTTTGTATAAAATGTTTTAATATCAATTTCTAATGGTTTTGACATTTCAAAATATACTTCATTTTCAATACCTATTCCCCAATATATATCATTTGGAATATATTTTGATGCATAGTATTGATGTTTTTCTAACGCTTCAACTTGTATTAGAGTTGAGGTTACATTTGTTGTCGGACTTAGGCTTTGGTTTGGGTTTGAATCCATATAATAATATAGAAAATTATTATTTGAATTTTTAATTATAGTATTTTATATGTGTTATATAATCATTAAGATGTTGTTTAAATAACGGTACACGTGAACGCTTATTTGTTGATGCCTCTCCACCGCCTCCACTCATTGTACGATCTACATCGTATTCATATACACCACCACTAAATCTAATATCAAGAGCCGTCCCAATCTTTGTTAATACTTCTTGATTTATACTTACAATTGGTTTTATAAATGTTGTTAATTTATTTAATTGATTTATATGATAATAAGTTAATAATTGATCTGAATATTTAGTTTTTTCATTTTCAGCATTGAATTGACCAACATTATATGCAATTTGTAAAAGTCTCACAAGCGTTGCTTCTGGATTATTACGAATAATTCTACCATGTTGAATTAAAAAATGATCTCTATCCCATAATTCTTTTGTTGCTAATCCAGATGTTTCAAATGAATCAGAATTATTGACTCCTAAACCTATTAGTTTTTCAGCAAATACTTTAGAAGATTCGGTCCATTCAAGTTTAAAATCAAATGGTGTTAATTTTTCTTTAACTGCAAGCCATCCAACTAAGCCATTCTTATTAGATGATCTTATCTCATATCCATATTTTATTATTGCATCCCATAAAATTTTTAATTTGTCCATTTCAGTGAATATATAATATTATATATAATAAAATATAATAATTTTAATATAATTATCTATATCTTTTGTATCTTTTATTATATTTTGTGTATTTTCATCATATTTAAAACAGTAAGTTGTGCAATTCTATAAGGATACATATTTTCATGATCATTATTATTTTCTGTTATTTTAATTGCTTTTGACAGACTCATTAATTTATTACCACTCCATGCATCCCCTTCATTACTTGTTGGTTTAACAAAACTATCAACTTCTCCAAACATTATATGAATTTTTTCACCGCGAAATTTTTTATATCGTTCTTTTCTTTTAGGAGTATCAGCCCATTCTGGAAACCAATCCCAGCAAACTGTACATGCTATCTTTAATGAATTTAATTTTGCGCCAACTTCTTCAATACATTCGCGTTTAGCACCTTTAATTGGTGTCTCTCCTTTATCAATACCTCCACCTGGAATACTTAGATATTTATTATTTGTATTATTATTAGTAGATACACGTGCAACTAACTTACCTTTATACAATAAAAAACAATCACTTGTTTCACGATATGGTAAATTCTTACGTGATGACATTTATGAATATATATATATATTATATATTTATAAATATAAAAACTTTTTTATTTTTAATTATTTAAAATATCATTTAATGAACTAACAATACCATTAAAACGTTCTTTTTCTTTCTTATTACGATCATTATTTTTAATCTGAAATTCTTTTAACTCTCCGTGCGTAGAAGCTTGATAATTATTATCACTTATTTCTTTACGCTTTACTTTAATTAATTCTTCTAATTTTTTAGAATGATCAATTTGTTCATTTAATTTATTTTTTTCTTGAAGACGATCTTCTTCTAATTCTTGGATTTTCTTTAATATTGAATTCTTATGTTGTTCATTTGATTTTTCATATTGTACTTTTAAATCTTCTTGACATTTAACATTTTCAGGAATCTTATCAACCATGATTGTTTTATATCCTTTATTAGTGAGTTCATAACTAGTAGTATTTCTTAATTCACTTGTTTGGTTATATAAATTTGCAACATCTGGATTAAATTTATCTTCTAATGGATTTGCATTTTTCTCTCCACTTTTTTTTAAGGTCTTTAATAAGGATGTCATTATAATATTATAGAATATAGTATATTATATTTTAATATTTAGAGTTAAACTTATATATTTAATTAATTCAAATATTTTAATAATATGGATTTGTATAAAGTTTTAAATATTAAGAAAAATGCATCAGTTAAAACAATTAAAAAAGCATATCATGAGAAAGTATTAAAATGTCATCCAGATAAAAATCCAAATGCAGATATTAAAGAATTTCATGAAGTACAAACTGCATATGAAATACTGATTGATGAAGAACAAAGAAAAAAATATGATAATCTAAATATAGATGAATCAATTAATATCAATTTAATTTTCTCAAAATTATTATCAAAGATTGATTCAATTGCTGGATTTAATAAAATGAAATGTCAATTTACGAATATTTTAACGAATCCTAAGAATATTATTAATATAATGGGTTTAATATCAAGAGATAATATATCATTTGATGATATCCTTGATATTTTAAACAATTTAAAAACTAATAATTTATTATCTACTGAAACTGAAAGTAATTATTTAGGTACACAACAAAATGACATGGAAACATCTGAATATCAACAAGATGTTGATAAAGCTAGATTAAATGTAGAATTAACTATAAATACAAATATGAAAGATATTTATAATGATAAATCACAAGAGATTATTTATATGCGTAAAATTAATGGTAAAGATATTAAAGAAACAGTTAAGGTTCCATTAATTAGTGATCAAGTTATATATGAAGAACTTGGAGATCAATCAGGAATAATACGAGGAGATCTAATTATAAATATAAAGAATACGAATAATATGAAATATAAAAAAAGAGGATTTGATTTGATTATAAGATTTGAAATATCATTATATCAATTATTTAATGGTTTAGTATTTAGTTTTATACATTTGGATGAAAAAGAAATTACAATAAAAATAGATGATTGTTTTCAGTATGGATTTGATGGAAATAAATTTAAATATGTAATTGAAAGTAAAGGTGTTATAAATGGAACTAATCAAGAGAGAGGAAATTTAGTAATTCATTTTATTTTAATAAAAGATAGTCATTTTGATGAAAAATTATTACGTTTCTTTGGTTAATTTATATAATATTATATAATTATAAAAAGGATGAATTTAAATAAAGATATAAATATTAAAAAAGATATCAATATAAAAAAATATTTATTTGAGAATATTACAGAAGATGATGATATATCAATTGAATATATAGAAAAAAATTGTAAAAATGATAAAACATTTTATAAATTTATAAAAATTTGTATGAAGTATAAGATTTATTTATTTCATAAAATTAATGATTCGTATTCATTAAGAAATACAAAAAGTTTAATAAGATTAATAACTATTAAAAAATCAGAAATTACAGCAGAATTTGGTGCAATGATATTAAAATTACATAATTTTGATAAATATTTAGAAACATCAACAAGTGATAATTTTTCAGATGTATATGACACTAAAAATAAGATAGATCAATTATATGCAGAGTTTAATAGAAATTATCGTTATTTAGACGAGTTAATAAAATTACTAACTGATAAGTTTTCAGATGAAATATTATTAAATTTTATATCCAAAGAATTTAGTTTTGTGAATAATAATAATAATAATAATAATATAATAGAAGAATATTCTAATTAAATATATGCTAAACCTAATATATTTTTTAACAATATTTTTAATAATTGGAACAGTTTATTTTAGTATTCATGGAAGAATATTTTTTAAGGATTATCATTTTTATGCTACAAATAGTTTATTGATTTCTGCATCTGATGCTAAAAAATTGTTAACATATAACAGAATTGATAATATCATTGATGTTAGAACACCTGAAGAATTTGCTAAAGGACACTATAAAAATGCAATAAACATACCAATTGAGAAAATAAATTATATAGTTCAATATATACCTGATAAAAAGGAATCATTATTAATTTATTCTTCTCCAGACGAAAGAGCATTATATGCGACAGAACGATTAATATTATTAGAATACTTAAATATTCGTTATATAAATGAACCATATTCTGATTTAATTTAATCGAATCAAAATTTATTCGAATTAAAATACATATTGCACGACACCATATATAATTGCTATAATTGCAACACATAGAGATGTAAATTGTAGATACATATAGAGTACTTCAGTATCATTAGTTTTTTGAATATTAAATTTAATTTTATTAGTAAATTTAGTATATTCATTTGTTAGTTCATTTCTTTTATTATTGACTAAGATTGTAAATAATGGTTGGTTTAACTTAATTAGACTTTCATCGATATTAATTGAATTAACTTCTGTTGTTATACATCCGTTTGTTGAAATAGATGGAGTATTAAATAGTGTAACTAACTTATGTTTTTTAACTGAAATAGATGTTTCATTTAAAATATTATTCAGTTGATTTTTTTGATCTACAAATTTAAGTTCATTTGTTTGAATATTTTTTAATACTTGTTCAAATATTTTATATCTATTTTCAATTTGTTGTAGGTCAATGACTTTGAGATTTAGATTAGACATATCTAATATTTGATATCTAATGCGATCTTCTAATTTCTCAATCTCATTCTTAAGCTTTTGAACCATAACTGCATTTTCAACTAGACCAGTTTGAATTTTTTTCTGTTTCTTATTTTTTTTCTTTTCACTTCTATTCCTTGCTCCAGAAATTGCAGAAATAAGTTTATTTGTACTACTCGATGTAGAAGAAGCATCTATACTAATTGACTCTTCACTAGTATCGTCATCAATTAGAAAATCTTCAATTAATTCATCATCGTTTGGAGTTGTGTTTAGATATCCTTTTTTTGATCCTTTAGATAGGTGTGCTTTTGCTAATTCTTCCAGTCCTTTTTTTGTTGCTTCAAGCATTTCTGTATTTGCGGTTTCAACAGATTGCCAAGTTCTAAATTGAGGTGGAGTAGGTAGTTCATTAGTATGATTCATCTAATTTAAATTATTTGTATTATCTTATTTAAATAGAACTATTAGAAATCAATTTTTTAGTATTCATCGATATATAAAAATATGATTATTAATATATTTATTATAATGCCCGAAGTAAAAAAATATAAAGATGATAATAGTGATGAAACTAAAAATTCAGAAATTAATAATTCAGATGAACCAGAATTTATTAATGAAGTTACAAATTATGTAAAAAAAATAGATAGTTCTATATCAAGTGATGATTCATCTAAGTCATCCGAATCAGATGAATCGTCTGAGTCAGATGATTCAGATGACTCAGATTCAGATGATGAATTTTTTGATGATTCTGATTCATCAAAATCATCTGTATCTGAAACAAAATATGCGAGAGATGCTTTATTTGGAAATCAAGTATGGAAAAATAAACTGTTTGAAAATAAATTTAGTCATATATTAAAATTCTTAGAATTTAGTCGTGAAAATAGAGGTGTTTCTCAAAAACATGTTGATGATATTTATAATCATTATATTGAAAATCCTGATGAATTTATTAAACCATTAGATATAATGTGTTATTATGAAGATGGTTTAGAAACAGATCATTTTTATATTGCAGATGGCCAACATAGAACATTAGCATTAAAGAAATTATATGAAGAAAAATTAATTGATAAAGAAGTTTTATATTTTATACACGATGTACATAGTCAAGAGGATATTCGTAAGACAATTAAATATTTAAATAGTTCAAATCCAGTAACAAGTATTTATTCATTTGAAAAAATACCTGACTTATTAAAGAAAATTGGATCAAAGTATACAAATATATATTCAGATAACTTAAATCATAACAATGACAAAATGCATGAAATTAAATTAAGAGATCATATAGAGGAAATTAAATTATTTAAGGATACTGATATGGGAGTTGATGAGATCTTTAATTTATTATTAGACTTTAACAAAAAAGTTAGAGATGATTATCTAAAAAGAGAAAATAAAGCTGCTGCAGATAAAAAATTATTTGATCGTATTGCACAAACCCATCAATTTTATGGATTAATTTATAGAAATTATACATGGATAAATGATTTCTATAATTATGTTAAAGAAATGAAAGAAAAGAGAGATATTCAAAATATGTTAAATATGCAATATCAAAATTTAAATCAAAATGGAGATAAAAATGATTATACAATTGATAAACCAGATAATATGCTTGATACTGTTCTTGATAATCTACTTAATGAATCAGATAATGTAGTTAAGTCAAAAGATTTATCAACAGATAATACAACGACTAATGTACTGTGAGGTGTCAAAGTTACAGCAATTTACGATACCATTTAATTTATAAAAATATAATGTTTGCACCTAATAATCCAATCATTAGACTATTCCAATATGGAATAATTTTATCAATACTTTGATTATCAATAAAATAACTTAATAATAGTAGGAATAAACTGCTAAACATCATAAATATATTCTTAGGTGGATTATATAAATACATTGGAAATAATAATAATACTACATATATACCTAATTCAAATATACTTAAATTTTCTGTCCATGTTGAAATATATCCATTTTTATAGATAGTTTTAAAATCTTGCAACAATCTATAATTTTTGAATAACATATAACATGCAAACACTACTGCTAAAATCATTGGTTCGAAAAATAAATTTTCTTTGTGCTCAGTATATACACCAAACATATTAATTAATGGATGTATTATAAATAAAACAAAAGAAACAATAGTAAGATAATTATTAATATCTATATTATCTAAAGTTAAACTGTGTATTGCATCAATTAATTGATTTGCTACAATTGTCGCAAAAAATATAACAATCCAACGATCACTCATATCATTACGAATCCAAATGTAGGCTGATGCTAAAAGACCAAATAAAAATGAAACTAATGGTTTAAAAAAACTAGACATATAATTAATATATAAAATAATATATTTTATATATTATTTTTTAATAATATAATATTTTATATAATTTTATATAATATATTATATTACGAGAATGTCAACTATATATGTTACTGATCAACCTCACAAAAAATATTATAATAATACTACTCTTGGTAGTGTAATACCAGGTGCAACTGGACCTCCTGGAGCAACTGGACCTCCTGGAGAGAATGGAAAATCTGTAAGTGTTAATGAAGTACTAACTACTACTACTACAATAAATGGAATTAATACAACTTTAACAGAATATATTAATAGTTTAAAAGATGGACCAACAGGTTCAATAGGACCCACTGGACCCGGTGGTCCGATTGGGTATACTGGACCTATTGGAACTGGTATTCAATTTAAAGGAACTGAAAGAAGTTATACAATCATATCTGGATTACCAGGACCACATATAAACGGAGATGCATACATAGCTGAAGATAATGGACATTTATATATATACAATGTAACTAAAAATAGTTTCGATGATGCTGGCTCATTACGCGGCCCAACTGGACAAGCAGGTGTTGATGCTTTACAACATCCACCACCACCACCAGGAGCACGTGGACCAACTGGTTTACCTGGAAAAGGTTTATCATTTGATGAAATATTAGATTCTACAGGTACAATTGGAACTCACATTGATATATGTTTAAGAGATTATTTAACACAATTAGAAAATCAAAATGGAAAAACTGGACCTACTGGTTCACCTGGTTCATTTGGTCCTACTGGTTCATCAGGTAAACCTGGTTTACCTGGACCTACTGGTCCTATGGGTCTTGGTATTCAATTTAAAGGTGCACTAAATCTTGTTACAGATTTAGCACCATTCGCTCGAGCAATTCCTCCACCACTACAAGGAGATACATATTTAATAAATGAAGATAATTGTTTCCATATTTGGGATGGAAATAGCTTTATTAAAGGTAATTCAATTGTTGGTCCAACTGGACCAACAGGAAATGGTTACACAGGACATACTGGTTTAACTGGATCTATAGGTGAAACTGGATATACAGGTCCAACTGGGTATGGTTTTACTGGTCATACCGGTTATACTGGAGACATTGGATCTACTGGTTTAACTGGTTCTACTGGTCCTACAGGGAGTGGGTATACTGGTCATACTGGAGATATTGGATCTACTGGTTTAACTGGTTCTACTGGTCCTACAGGGAGTGGGTATACTGGTCATACTGGAGACATTGGATCTACTGGACATACCGGACCTACTGGTAAAAACATAACTATTGATGAATTATTAGATACTCAACTTGTAGATCCAATTATTCAAAAGACATTAAGGGAATATCTTCATAAATTACAAACAATAGGAAATGGTGATACTGGATCAACTGGTCATACTGGAAGTAATGGAACTACTGGACATACTGGACCAACAGGTGCTAGTGGTACGTTTGGTGCTACTGGACATACTGGTGATCCAGGCACAACTGGTTATACAGGACCAACTGGAGATGGTAAAACTGGATCAACTGGACCTACTGGTAATCCAGGCACAACTGGTTATACAGGACCAACTGGAGATGGTAAAACAGGACCAATTGGTCCTACTGGTTTAATGGGTCAAGGTCTTAGATTTAAAGGAACAGTAAATACTAAAGCTGATCTAAAAGCAAAAGAGACTGGAGCTGCATCAGGAGATTCATATATAGTATCTGAAGATAATCATTTACATATATGGGATGGTACTCAGTTTATAGATAGTGGTTCTGTTAATGGTCCAACTGGTGCAACTGGATTAACTGGTCCTGCAGGTAAACCTGGTAAAGGTATACAATTTAAGGGAACCTTAAAAAATGAACAAGAGTTAAATCCTGCAAATTTCCTTGCAAATTCTCTTCAAGCAGGTGATGCATATGTAGTATTATCAAATTCACATTTATGGATATATGACGGTACTAAATTTGTAGACGCAGAATCAATATTAGGTCCAACAGGTCCTACTGGAAGTATAGATGATTCTAAGCTAACAAAAATTATATCTAGATTAGATGGACATGATAGTTTATTACAAAATCATGAAGATAGAATCCGTAATTTAGAAGATATTGTTGGTTGTTCTAAAGAAGAATTTGAACATAGAGTGTTAGAAATATTATGTGCAGCTTTAGATAATCCATTATTTATAGAAGCAAATAAATTTTCAGTTCGTAGATCTGGAAATATTGGTATACTTGATCCAGCTACGCCAATTATACCAAATAAACTTTCTATAAAAGGATTGATTGGTCCAGATGACTTACCTGATATTAATCCTTTAGTTCCAAAGAAAAATCTAATTAAACAATTTGATAGTATAGATGAATTACCGGATATTATTCCTAATGTTATAAAGAAAGGTTTAATTTCAAAATTTGAGAGCATAGATGGATTACCTGATATTAATCCTACAATTCCAAAAAGAAAAACAATAGATTCATTTGATGGTATTAATGAGTTACCTGAACAAAATATTAAAAATAATGTAAAAACCATTTCAGTACTATCTGCAATTGACTCACTACCAGATTTTAATCCATTTAATTCATTGATAAATTTTATGCCAAATATATTTCCAATTGATGAAATAGGTAATATTAGTCCACCAACAAATACAAAAAAAAATATTGTAAAACCAATTGAAATAGTAGAATTAAAACCAATTACAAATACAAATAGTGATAGATCAAATATAAATGTATTAGCACCTATTGATGATATTCAATTACCTATAAAAACTACGAATCTTCCTGTAAATATACAACCATTTAAAGAAATTAATACTGTCGAACCAAATCAAGTTAAAAAAGTATCTAAATCATTAAAAACATCATTATTTCCACCAATCGGAGAGTTACCATTAATTACAGAACCAATAATTATAAATCCATAAGATTTTTTTAATATGACTTTTTTGACACAATTTATTAATTAATAATTTTTTATTAATTAATTATATTATTAAATTATATTAATGGATTACTATCAAAAATATTTAGATTTATTAAATAAAAAAAAACATTTTACTGGTGGTGCAGATTTAAAAAATCTTGCTACAAAAATTAAACCTGATCTAGTAAAACATATGCATTATCCTTTAACATGGAATTTACAAAATAATCAATTCTATAAATGGCCTTTAATATTAAAACTAATAAAGTTAAAACCAGAACAAATTAAAAGTATAATTACCGATAATGTCCAAACAAATGAAGTTATGTATGAAAATTTCTTAAATTGTATATTAGTAGATATTAGTGATATACTAGTAACTGCAGGATCATCTAAGACTGCTACTGCATCTACAGTAAATATAGATTCAATTCTAAGAAAATATCCAGCAGAATATGAAAAATATTTATCTAATAAATACTTTCACCAAGGTTTAAATATTGCACATCAAGATAATGTAGTATATGTAAAAAATCTAATTAATTATTTTATAGATACACATAAAAAAATACAAGATAAATTAGAAGTAAATCCAGAACAAGATGAAGAAGTTGTAAAAAGTCTTGAAGAACATTTAAATTTATGTAGAGATTTTTATTATTCATGGAGAAGACACATAAATAGATTCTATGGTTTATATGAATATAAAGGTTTAATTGCTAGACCAGCAGAATCTTCAACAGAAGCCCCAAAATTTCACGACCCTACTACAGCAGAAGTAACAGCTGCTGAAAAATTTAATTGTTATAAAAAGATATATACAAACAAAACAGAAATTGATAAAGCATATAAAGAACTTACTGAGACATCAATTATAACATATTTAAAAGTACGTTGCGAAGGTGATAAATATAATGAACGTTATAATGTATACTTAGAGAATATTGAGGATAACAGAAGAGTACCTCAATCTATGTATTTAACTGGTCCAGATCCAAATAACAGATTAAGCTTTTATAAAAGTAAAAATGGAATACAAAAAGGTGATTTAGTTGGAGATATGATTCCAAAAAATCCAAATTTAATTGCAAATGATTTTAATGATGTTGGGTTTGTTGCAAAATATGATTATGGTTATTTATATGGACCATTTACTAGAATATTTAAACCAAAAGAAACAAATGATCAAATAGCTTCAGGATGTATTGAAATAATAGAGAATTTTAGAAATAATAATTCAGTCTTTGTATTAGGATATGGTGCTTCAGGAGCTGGTAAAACCACTGCCTTAATTTATAATAAAAAAGCAGAAACACAAAATGAAAAAGATGGTATTCTCTTACAGATCTTAAAAGATAAAAATTTTGAAATATATAATGAGATTTTTGTAACTGTGCGTGAATTATATTCAACATCATTAAGTGGTAAAGGTTCAACACGTAAATATGATAGAATTAAATTTACAAAAACAAATGGAGTCTTCTATTTAGATTCTATTAATGATGGAATGACTGATAGTTATAGTGAAAATGTAAGAACACCAATAGATCCTGCAATAAAACAAAGTCTAATAGACGAAATAAATGCAAACAAGACTGATAATGCACCTACTAAACAAATGAAGATTAACTATATAAACGATATTAATTGGATAACTACAAAATATGCATGGGAAATTAAAACAGATAGAACTAATGGAAAAACATATTTTACAAGTAAAAATAGTCAAAGTTTAAATGTTGCTGATCTAAATGAAGCGACTAATCCTAATTTGAAGAATTTTCAAAAGTTAACTGAGATTTATGATCCACGTATGTTAGCTAAAGAATCTTACGTAGATGATAGGGCAACACCAAAGGTTCCTCTACCTGTTGATAAACAAGAATATACACATTATGGAGTAAAAGCTGGTGAGCCTATAAAAATATCAGAATTAGGTGATTTTATATTAACATTAGTTGATAGAATTAGAATGATTAATCCAACAACTAATAATGATAACAGTTCTAGATCACATGTTATAATATATATTGAAGTTCCAAAAACAGTAGTAACAGGTACTTCTATAACATTAAGTCCTACTGAAAAAAAATATTTATGTTTTGGAGATTTAGCAGGTGTAGAAAATAAATTTACATGTGATCAATTAAATACACAAGTTCAATTTTTAAGTAAAAAGAAGATGAATAGAATAACTGGTCAACCAGAAGGAGAAGAACCACATTATACAACAATTAGTGGATTAAGATATACTGAAATACCAAATTCTGATAAAATTAATCACTTATTAAAATATCTAACATATGATCGTGAAACTAGAGACTTTAAAGATGTATCTATATATCGGGCACGTAAGAATGATTTAATGCTTGCTTATGGTGGCTTCTATCCTTTTGAATTTCAAGTAAATCTTGATGCAATTAAATCAGATTTTCCTTTAACTGTTGATCCACAAATTCAAAAGATTGAAACTCAAATTACTTCACTTACAGGTAAATTAGGTAATAATAGTAACTTATATAAGGAATTATATAGATTAGGTACAAGTAATCTTAATGATTTTAATACTTATAAAACTTATGATCCAGTAGATTGGGTAACAGAATTTAATTCACCTAGCAGAAATGGTAAGATAAATATTGTTAAAAATATAATGGAAGTATATAGAGTAGCATCTTTTATAGATGCTAAATATGATTTACCAACAACTGGAATAAATTTTGCATATTCTTTTCCATGGAATGGTATGAGTTCACAACAACAAAAAAGCGTTTCAAGAAATTTAAAAAATCTAAGAGAAGCTATCGATGTAGTTGAAACTGAATATGCACGTAAAGATCAATATAATCCTGCAACAATAAATGCTGAAATTGCTAGATTACAAGCAGATCTTGCAAGCCGTAAATCACAAAATGGAAATGATCCAATAGCTGTTGCAGTTAAAAGCAAAATAAATAGTATGAATTCTCCAAATTTGTATCAATTTGATAATATTTATAAGAAAAAAAAAGGAACAGATGAATATGAATACGATGCATTAGGTAATGCAATAATACTTGAAGCTGGTATCACAGGTGGAAAGGAATATTTCAGAAAGTTTTATGAAGATAGAGTACGTGCGAATGGATTATCAGATGCAGTCTTTCCAGATCTAAAAAGTCAAGAATTTTATGATTATGCTTTTAATAGAAACGTAAAAGAGCTTCCCGAGAAAAGAGACGCATCAGGTAGACCAATTGAACAACCTCTTATATTTGGAATCTGTGAAATTATTGAAAATAATGAAAAAATATTAAGAGAATCTGGAGTAAGAAAATTATGTGAAGAAAGAATGGGAGAAGGTATTTTTATAAATAATGCTCTTATAGGTATGTCACAAAATATTTCAAATATTGTACAAACTTTAGGTTCTAATAAGGATCAAGGATTGTTTAAACATATTCCTTTAGTTAAAGAACCATGTTTTAAATATTTCTGCAGTCAAGATCATGAATCATGTTTTTCACAATTAACTAAGGATTCTAAGATAGATTCAAGTATAATTGATGATATAAAAGATGTAATTGATGAGAAACCAATTGCACCTTCTACAACATCGCAAGCAAATATGCCGTTAGTTGTAAGCAATAAACCAAAAAATAGTGATAGTCTAGCAATATGTGTATTCGCAGTACTAAATATTAATAGAGATTTAAAAGATTTCAAAAGTGATCCCCCATCAATACCATATATTGATTTAAAAGATATAAAACATGTTAGAGAAGATTATATAACCTATAATTTTTATAATCAAGCACCTCAAATGATTGATTCTTTAAAAACCACTGTTACTAACGCATTTATTGGAACTGGCAATGGTGTATCAATAGATAGACCTGCCGAAAAGAGTATTAAGAATATACTTGATGTATATAAAGGTAATATTGGTAATTCATTATATGATAATGCAGTTAACCCATATAATGATATTACTAAAAATAATGGAGAATTCTTTACAAAATTAATAGAGTTAATTGATGCAATCGATATTATAAATTCATTAAGTGTGATCGGTACAATGAATTTTGTAAATTCATTAAAAAATATTTATAGTACTGACACAACTTGTAATTTAGTTACTAATTCTGCAGAAAAGAAACCCGATTTTACTGAACCAATTGATAGTTACTTGAATATAATGACAAATCAAACATTAAACACAGTATTAAAATTACAAATAGATTATAAACCTGGTAATAAAATACCAATTTCTGGAGACACTTCAGGATCCAAATTAAGAGGTCCACCTATTGGACCCGCAACAGTAACTGAAGCTATACAAGATGCATTAGTATCATCTGCAAGTTCCACTCCTAAATCACAATCTGCTAAATCACAACCTCTTGCTAAAATAAGTGTACCTAAATTACCAGCTTCAAAAAGTGGTAATTCGTCTGCAGCAGCATCTCCAGCAGCATCTCCAACAGCATCTCCAAAAGCATCTCCAAAAGTACCTCCTACAGCATCAACTAGTAGTACACAAGGGAAACAACAACCTGCCGGAAAACAACAACCCGCCGGAAAACAACAACCTAAAGTTCCAGCTGCTCGTAAATCAAGCCCTTTAATGGGAGGTGCAATGACTGAAAAAGAATCTTTACAGAGTGAATACAAACAATTAATGAAACTTTATAAAAAGATGAAAAACATTTAATTATTTCTAATAATTTATTTTATTATTAGAACAAATAATTTAAATATGTTAATTTTAAATCATTAATATATTTTTTATAGATATGATCATTGGAATAGATTTAGGAACAAATAATGTATGTCTATCATATTTTTTTAATAATGAATTACGAATTATAAGTGATCTACAAGGTAATTCATTTATAAAATCACTTATTGCAATAAATGATTCTCTTATAGTTAGTGGAAATGATGTTTTAAATATAAATGATAAAGAATGGGTCATTATAAGAAATTTAAAAAGATTAATTGGAATGAGTGAAGAAAAAATTTCAATACACAATAAAGATTATACTATAGTAGAATTAACTTCTTTTTTATTAAGCAAAGTAAAAAAAATTATAGAAACACATTTAATCCAAAATAATTTTCCATTAGAATATCAAATTGTTTTAACTGTACCAGCATATTTTAATGAAAAACAAAGACAATCTACTAAAGATGCTTTTTCTTTATGTGGTATGAAATTATTACGTATTATAAATGAACCTACATCTGCATGTATTACTTATTATCATTATCATAAGAATTTTGATAAGAATGTATTAGTAGTTGATATTGGCGCAGGCACAACAGATATATCTATATTAACAGCTTCTAAAGACGAAGATAATATGGATATATATGAAGTAATTGCAACAAGTGGTGATAATCTATTAGGTGGAGAAGATGTTAATAATTCATTGTTTGAATACTTTAGGTTAGATAAAACTGAGGATAATATTAAGTTAATAGAAAAGATAAAACACGAATTATCAGATCAAGTTGTTTCGTCCGGATTAACTATTGAAAAATATGAAAATTTATTAGAAACATTAAAGGATCGTCTTTTACAACCAATTGAAAAAGTACTAAAAATTGCTAAATTAAATAAAGAGGATATAAATAATGTTATTTTAATTGGAGGAACTAGTAAAGTACCTTACTTTAAAAAATTAGTTGAGAATTATTTTAATCAATCATTTGAATATATTATTAATCCACTAACTGCAGTATCATTCGGTGCTGCATTATATGGATTTAAATTAACAAATCACCAACTAATTTTAATGGATATTGTACCATTATCATTAGGTATTGAAACAGTTGGAAGTCAATTTATTCCTATAATAGAAAGAGGTACAAATATTCCAGTATCAAAAACAAAACAATTTACTACAGAAGTTGATAATCAAACAGAAGTTATTATAAAGATATATCAAGGAGAGAGTCAATTTATTCATGAAAATTTTTTAATAGGAGAATTTGTTTTAAAAGACATTCCAAAACAACCACGTAATGTTCCAGTTATTAACGTAAATATTTCAATTGATCTAAATGGATTAATTAATATTACTGCTACAGATAGAAAAAATTTTGCAACATCAAATTTAATTATTGAAAATAAATCAAAATTAAGTGACGAAGAATTAGATAAGATTATAGAAAATAAGAAAACAAATGATAAACTATATGATGATTATGTAAATTTAATTGATAATTTTTACTTATTTAGAAATTACTATGAAAAAATCAATTATAATACAAACATCAATTGTGTAAATAAGATGACAGATGAAGAAAAATTAGATATTACAAATGAAATCAATGATATAAATCAATATATCTGTAGTATTGTAAATAAATTTGAACATAAATTGAAATTAGATATTAATAAATATTGTGATAGCTTTATTGATATTAAAGAGAATGACATTAAACGATTAGTTGAATTAATTAAATTGAAGAATGATGAACTTAAAGCAAAGTATGACATATTAATAATAACTTATGCAAATGATGAAAGATTATTAAATAATGCAGTCGATAAAAATGCAGATATAAACGAAAATGAGTTCAAAAATATACCAATAGTAGTAGAAAGAGATTATGAAACTGAATTCTATAATTTAATTGACCAGATACATGTAAATATGGAAGAATTTGAATTAAAAGACACACTCAAGATTGAACTAATTGAGTATATATCCGTATTAATTTCAAATGACGATCTATTCAAAACTAAGATTGATGTATTAAATGAATATGTTGATAGATTAGTTGAAACATCTAAATAACTTTTATATATATAGTATTTCATATATAAAAAGGTTATATTAAGCATATTGTGCTATTACTTATGATTATATTCAAAAGATATGATGTCTCATAAAAGTACAATATGTATATATATATAATTTAATATATAATTATAATTATAATGAATATAAAAGAATATAAGAATTACATATTAAAACGTGATTATGAAACATATGTAAAATTGCTAAGCAAACTCAGATCCCACTTACATCAACTTGCGAAAAATAATAATATATCATTAAACGATAAGAATGTATACTTAAATGAATTATTCGAAATACTTAAAAAATTGAATGCAATATACAATGCTTCGATAATTGAATCAGATTTAGTAGATAATTTAGAAAATAATATAAATTTGATAAAATTATATGATGCTAAGAAATTTGAAATTTTATTCTCTCAAATATCAAGATTAAGGATACTACCAGATTATAAAAATAAAATCATTGCTTCTCAGAAAATTCACGAACCATTATATGAAATCATCCAACCATTAAAAACATTAATAAATAATATTGGCATGGATAGTATTAAAGATATTATAACACTATATATATCATATAAAATATATAGAGACAACAGTAAATTAATAGATTTCTATGATAAAATATTCTTTCCAATAAGTATATCTGAAGTAAAAATAGTTGAAAGAGAAAAAACCTCAGATAATTTTGACTTATCAAATAAAGATATATTTGTAAAAAAAAATAAGGGGTCAAAAGATGACTTAGTTGATAATATATATGATTTATATATTTATAATGTTACACATTATGTTGTAATCAAAGGTAATTTTATAAATGACGATATTAATATATATTTTAAAACATCTCAAATTACAAATTTAGGATTATATAATAAACGAAAACATATTGAATCAATAATTGATGCATTAGATGAAAGTGATAGTAAGAATTTTAAAAAAAATGTATTAAAATATTCAAGACTAAGTGACATTATTACACTATCGATAAGTGAATACATCAAATACCTTGAAGAATTATATTTTAAATATTTAAATTTAAATAATAAAACTATTAATAATATACTAAAGGAATTTATTGAAAAACAAAATAATGCATGTGATATATATCATATAATACGCATATTATTATTAGGTGACGATAATTCTATTAATCTTGCAGGAATGATATTTAATTTATTAAAAGATAAGAAATCATTACAGAATATATGTGATTCTATATATGATAACTTACCATTTATGAGTCAATTAAGATTGAAGAAAATTAATATGACATTAAAAGATGAATCAAAAGTAAATTTTACTACAACTGACACAGATTATAAAAAACAAATAGTTCATTCAAAATATATGCCAGAAAGTATAAAACAATTAGCCTTAGAAAAAGTTGCAGAAATGAAGTTAAATAATAACGACTATTATAAACAATTAATGTATGTTAAAACAATTATAAACTTTCCTTGGCCAAATCAAGATGATGTTAACTTTTTTAGAAATAAATTATTGACTCAATCATTAAATACATATATGAATGATTTAGAAACAAAAATGAATAATTTGACATTCGGTCATAAAAAGGTTAAAGAACAATTAATTTTACAAGTCTCTAAATGGATTTCAAATCCTGAAGGAAAAGGATCATCAATTGCATTATATGGTCCTCCAGGTGTTGGGAAAACATTATTAGCTAAATCAATTGGGGATGTCTTAGATATTCCATTTATACAAATTACTTTGGGTGGACAAAACGATGGAGAATTATTACATGGACATGGATATACATATTCTGGATCTCAACCTGGATTAATAGTAAGAAAGATGGCAGAAATAGGTAAAAATAGATGTATATTATATTTTGATGAATTAGATAAATCATGTGCAAAACATGGTGGTTCTACAAATGAAATATCATCTATCTTAATCCACTTAACAGATCCAAATATGAATAAGTCATTTCAAGACAGATTTTTTCAAGGAGTTGATTTTCCATTAGATAATTGTATTATAATGGCAAGCTTTAATGATAAAAAACTTGTTGATCCAATTTTATTAGACAGATTTATAGATATTGAAGTAAAAGCATATTCAATATATGATAAAATAGAGATTATAAATAGATTTATGACTCCCGAATTAATAAAATCAATTGGATTTAAAACAAAATTGGAGATTTCAAATGAAAATTTAAAGAAGACAATTGTTGATTTTACAATGGAGGCGGGAGTTAGAGATATTAAAAGAAAGATAGAATTAATTATAATGAAGTTAAATAAAGAATATATGTTATCTAGATATCCGGATTCTGTCAAGCTGGAGTATGATCAAATAATTAAATTATTAGATGAAAAGCCCATGCAAATTACTAAAGTACATGAAAATCCAGAAATAGGAATTATAAATGGATTATATGCAACTTCAAGTGGCGTTGGTGGTATTGTACCAATTCAAATAAAAAATAATTATTCATCTGATTCATCTTTTTCATTTAAATTAACTGGATCACTTGGAGATGTAATGAAAGAAAGTATACAATGTGCGTTTACTGTTGCTGTAAATTATATAAATGATAATAAATTAGTTGAAGATATTCAAAAGGAATTAAAAGAAAAATTTACAAATGGATTTCATATTCATGCACCTCATTGTTCAACACCAAAAGATGGACCAAGTGCAGGAGCAGTATTTACTGTTGGATTTATTTCTAAATTATTAAATAAGAAAATTAGAAATACAGTTGCAATGACAGGCGAAGTTGATTTATTAGGAAATATTACAAAGATTGGTGGATTAGATCATAAACTAATTGGTGCTAAAATGGCTGGGGTAACACTTGTTTTAATATCAAAAGAAAATGAAGATGATATTGATGATATTAAGAAAGAATTTAAAGATTTATTTGATGATACATTTAAATATAAAATTGTAAATAAGATTAAAGATGTAATAGATGATTTTATCATTCAAGAATAAGAATTAATATATTAATTTAATAAAATTAATAAATTAAGTTTTTTTTAGTCTTTATAGACTATCGTCCGTATCTATTTGTGGACTAATATTAGAATCTGAATCACCCTCTAACTTTTCATCTCCCTGACTGCCTCCTTTTGCAATAACTACATCATTTCCATCTGAATGTAGCACAATCTTATCAATAATTTTTACACTAATAATGTGATCAAGATCTGGATTGTACATTATTACATCTGTATCATTACTGCTTCGAGGACGTTTAGGTACCAAATTATAACTGATCATAGTCTTGTGAAGCTTTTGTGCCCATGACTTTCGATTAGAAAACTTATCGATACTAAAAACTTTAGCATTCATACCAGCACTTATCAAATAACTGTAAAGCTCAATGATGAATGCATCATCTGGACACATCTTGTTATTTCCATGAAGAAAAAAGAAGATGATGTCATCTGGTATATCGACTGAGGGAACACGCTTTTTTAGACGACGTACATCGGACACCTTCGCAACAATAATCGGTCGAAGATTCATTGTTGCACAATCTGCAAAATAATTTGTAAGATACATATGCTTCTTACGTTTATCATTAATTGCATTCTCGCCATCAAGAATAGCAAAACCGCCCAAGGTGTTCATTGTGGCAAGCCATTTACTAATCTCCTTAAAGTCAAGAGTATTAGTCATAATATGTTTGTATATATACTCTTTTAAGTATAATCTGATTGTAGTATTTTTTTCAATTTTTATTAGAATGGGCTTTAGACCAATCTTATAAAAATTTGGGCGAATATAGAATGAGAAAACAATTTTTATTAGAATGGGCTTTAGACCAATCTTATAAAAATTGAAACTATCTATTTATATACTATATTAAAGATATACTATATAATATGTTATCAAATAAAAATTTATTCAGTTTACTTGATGATGATACTGATAATTCAGACAATGAAATAAAGAATGATATGATAGTTGATAATAATCTAGATTCATCAATGGATCTAGAATCAAATCCATGTACATATCAAATATATGAAGAAAATTGTAATATTCCTGAAAACAACAAAATTAATCAAGATATAAATATAATTAAAAGGAATAATACAATTGTCGAAAATGATATAATTAATCAAATTATTAATTATATTAACAAAAATAATATTAATAAGAATAATTATTTAAAGTATCCAATAGAAATTATTGATGGGGAAAATCTTATAGGTGGTCCCGCGATTCATCGTCCAAGCAAGGTCAAGAGAATTTTTTCAAAATGTTTGGAAACTCGAAAGACTATTATCCTTGTAGTAAAAAAAAGTGGAGGTGTCAAACGATTTAAAAATTATACCGGTATAGATGTACCAGAATCATTTATTTTTATATCTTTACACGCAGATAATGGAACATGTCCAGACGATGGATTCATTTTAGAATTAGCTCATAAATATCAAAATGTACAAGTTGTAACAGATGATGAATATATGAATCGATTTGCATTTAATTATGGGGATATTTATAAAGGTACTCGTTTAACAACTAATATTGGAATAGAAGGAAGGTATTTTCCAGATATTAATATTATTAATAGATCTTGTATACGTAAGAAGAATATTAATAATAAAAATATATCTAATTAAATAAAAATTGAATTAATTATTTTATATAATCTTATTCCTAAAATGTATATACATCTAAATGAATACAAATCCTATTCATTTGCTTCCTTACTTTAAGGTACAAAATTTCTTCATTGTTGAACTTGACGAACATGTAAATCCTGGTGATGAACCACCGCAAATGCCTCAATTGAAACAATTTATTAGTCCACACGGTCATATCAAATCTGGAACATCAATTGAAGTTGATCCAGATAAGAAAGTAGAATTATGCTCTGAAGTATATAATCTTCAACATATTAATGACATCCATTATGAGCCTAAAAGTTTCTTTGATTGTCTAATTAATTTTTCTCAAAATAATCCGGGAAATATTTATATGGTTCGATATGTACTAACATATTATAATCATGACCATATTAACTCATATACAAATGTATTGAGTGTATGTAATGGATTTCTACAAGATAAGATAATTGGTTAAAAATTAGTTAAACTTTATTTATTTAATAAAAATATTTTTTATTAATAAAATTAGAATGAATAAAAATAAGAATATATTTTACAATACTTTATTAAATGTTTTAATCTCAATTATCTTATCTATAATATTTTTTGGAATATATGTTGAAGTAAATCCAAAAATGACAAACATATGGTATAGATTAAATAGTGATGGAATAAAAGAAATACAATTTGGTAACTTATTTGAATTAATGAAAGGACCATTAAAGTATGATTTTTATTGGTATCTACAATATTTTGATATCAATTATTTTATTTATTTAGGAATAACATTTATAATTGTTCATGTTATAAATTAAATATTTAAGACTATATATTAAACATTAAAAAGTTTAGGAATACTTGAGATGTTTTGCATATCCAATACTTTAATATACTTACTAAAATTCATTAATATATTCAATAGATATTTGTATTTATTATTATATTCCAAAGATATATTTTTACATGCAAGTTTTGATTTATAGAATTCATTAGAAGATAAATTCAATATTGACTCTGTCATTTTATTACTGATTATTATATATTCATATTCTAATATTTTCTTATATGTTTTTGTAATTGTTACATCACTAATTCCAAATAATTTTGATATTAATTTCTTATCGACTTCTAATTCTCCAACTTTTAATGCAATCATTAATGATGCACTTGCAATAGATGGTGGTTGATGACCACTTGCAATATCTAATCTTGAAATATTTATAGATATTTGTTTTGCATGATCTAATATTTCAGTTGGTATCTTTAATTTTATTCCAAATCTATCAATATAGTTTATTGCTAGATTGCTTTTATTAACGTTCATATATTTATAATTATCAATTAGATTATCATATTTACGATTTCCTTTTGTAACTTGTTTTACAGTTAATAGAAATATATCGGCAATTTCTTTTGCAGTTCTAGGCAATCCCTGATTCTTTGCACCATTATATACACAAGCTGCAATTAAACTTTTACGATTTAATCCACGGATTATAATTGGTTTTCCTTTTGGACATTTTATATCACTAATATGTTTGTATAATATCTTTGCATTATCAATTATTGATTTTACAACACCCGCCTTATCGCATTTAGAATCAATATATTGAAATACCTCATATAGACTTCTTTCTTTGTATGGCATTTGACTCCAATCATGTACCATTTTAATTTTATCATATTTATGACTTTTAATATTTGTACCTAATGATGATTGTGGAAAGAAATAACTCGTTGCATTTCCGCATCTATCATTCTCTCCGCTGCCATCTTCTCCATTAATCCATTCAGGATTTTTATCTAATGTAAATCCTCTTACACAACCACAATCTTGACATACTGATGCACCTTTTATATCAGTAATTACATTCGAACCTTTGCAATCATTACAAAAATTAGAATCATAAATTTCAATGGATATATTTTTGTTAGATATAGAATCAAATTCTTTCCATATTGCGTCTTCAAAATTTATTTCATTCATTTATATAAATTTTATTTCAATATAAAAATATGTTTTTTAATCAATTTTTTTAATTGCGTAAATTTTTTAATTTACGTAAATAAAAAAATTAAGGGAGTGATAACGAGTTCAATTTTTTTTAAATATTTTTTACGAAAAATATTTAAAAAGAATTAGGTGAGCGATAGCGAGTTCAATTTTTTTATGTTATTTTTATTAAATAAATTATTTATTTAATGGTACACTTTTACCATTATCACCTTTATTTAATTCATTACATACTTTAATAGCTTTTTTATGTATTTCTTTTTTTATCCTTATACTTTTTTTTAAAAAGGATTCATATATTAATTTATCTAAATCAACTAAATCTTCTTGTTCCTTTGTAGTTTCTTGTGTTTTAAAAAAACTTAGCATAACTTATTATAAATTATATTAACTTAGAAAAAATATAAAATCTAATTAAAATAATTTGTTGTATCAAGCTCTCTATTTAAAATAGAACTAAAATTCTTTCCTTGTATACATAATGCAGGATTTACTATAAACCAATTATCCTTTTTATGTAAGATTTTCCAATATTGATCTATACAATAACTAAAATGTTTTTCAGGAGTTTTAATTAGATTTTCTAAACCTTCTTCAAAATTTTTCAATATTGTTTGATAATAATGATTTGAAACAATATATGCAGTCGTTGAATGACATTCGTGTAATTTATATGTATTAACATCTAAGTGTACTTGAATACCGCCTAATACAATTGCATCATATGGTTTTGATATTAATTTTTCTAATATTTTATATCCATCTTCATATTTCTTCCAACTCATATCATCTTCAATAATCATAACATTTTTCCAATCATTTTTAATAGCCATTTTAATACACTCTATATGAGATTTTGATGCACCGATATGACCGTTTTTTTCTTTAATTGCATTAAATCGAATAATTTTTTCTTGTGGTACTACCTTTAGAACTTCTTCAATTGTTTCTTTTCGATCCTTTCTTTCTTCTAAATTTATATAAATTAATTTTTCTATGAACTCCCAATTATTCATATACTAGATTTTTATTTTTAATATATATAATTCTAGCAAAAAACTAATTCGAAAATTATATAATTTTTAACAAAAAATTGAATTGTTAAATTATTTAATATAAAGATAATTATATAATAGAAAAAATGAGTCAGGAAGTTAATGATGAAAATATATTCGCACTAATAGATTTATTATTAAAAGGCGACTTGTACAAATCAAACAGGGATTCATTTGCTCAGTTTATTGAAGAAATTATTTATAAGGAACTATCAGATGGTCAGAACATTTTTAGTGAAAAATATAAAAATAATAAACTATATCGCAATAAATTCAGATTTAGAAATATAGGCTTAAAACCACCAATAAATGAAAATAATGATGAACCCATGTTTCCAGAGCATGCAAGAATTAAGAATTTAGATTATCAATCTAAGTTAGTTGCAGATGTTGAGCAAGTATTAGAAATTGTTGACTTAGAAACTACTGAAGTAACAACTAAAGTAATTGCACTTGAAAAAGAAACACCCGTTGCAAAGATTCCGATTATGGTTAAATCAAAGTATTGTATTACTAATATTCGTAAAGATTTACCACATACCGAATGTCCATATGATGGTATAGGTTATTTCATCATTAAAGGAGGAGAAAAAGTTGTTTTACCTCATGAAAGAATTTGTGAAAATAAACCACTTGTATATACTAAGAAAGATCCTACTTTTAGAAATGGTATTATATATCAAATTCAAATAAATTCAAAAGGTAATGATATTTTAGGAATGATTAATGTTTTTACATTACAATTAAAGAAAGATGATTCTATTGTATGTTTAACAAATCAATTTGCTGAAATTCCATTATTTGTATTAATGAGAGCTCTTGGTGTAACATCTGATTACGATATAATTAAATACATTGTTTATGACATTAATGATTATGATATGGTTAATATGTTACGTTATTCATTAGATAAATCACTATCAGAAGTAAAAGATATTAAAGGAAATAATAAAGTTATACGTACACAAGAAGATGCAATTGAATACTTAGCAACAAAATTAAAAGCAAGTAAACGATATTCAGAAACAGATGAATCTATCAGAGAGCAACAAAAGAAGATGCATGTAGTAAAAATATTAGAAACTGAATTCCTACCTCATATGGGTAAGAATATTACAACTAAATCAACTTATGTTGGTTATATGTGTAATAAATTACTAAATTGTGTGTTAAAAAGAACTGAACCAGATGACAGAGATAGTTATGTAAATAAACGTATTGATCATATTGGACCCCTACTTGGTATGTTATTTAAACAACATTATAAAAAGATGTTAAATGATTGTGCAAAATTTTTTAATAAAAAGAATGTTAATGATGAAGCACCAATTAATGTTATCTCACAAATTAAACCAAATATTATTGAGAATGGTTTGAAAGCTGGATTAGCTACAGGTACATGGGGGCCTAAAAAGAAAGGTATTGCTCAGTTACTACAGAGAATTTCATATGTACAAACAAATGCATACTTTAGAAGATTTTTAACTCCATCTGTAGACTCATCAAATAGTAAGATTATTTCAGTTCGTAATACTGATAATTATCAAATATTCTTTGTATGTCCAAATGCTACACCAGAAGGACAAAAGATTGGTTTAGTAAAAGAGTTAGCTCTTTCTGCAAATATATCATTAATGTTATATTCTCATATACCAATTATTAAAGATATATTAAAAGATAAATTAGATAATTTACAAGATGTTGAACCAATTAAATTAAAACAATATGTTAAAGTTTTTTTAAATGGAGAATGGCTTGGAGTAACTAATAAGCCGTTTGAAATAAAAGAACTATTAGAAGGTAGTAAGCGTAAGCAAAGTATTCATTCAAGTGTAGGTATATCTTTTGATATTAATAAACTTGAGATAAATATTTATTGTGAAGGGGGGCGTTTATACAGACCATTACTAAAGGTTAGAAATAACAAATTAGTATTAACACATAAGATGTTAGAAGAAGCAAAAGAAATGAAGACTTGGGAGGAATTTATATCAAAGCATCCTGATGTTATAGAATATGTTGACTTAGAATCAACTGATTCATTAATGATTTCTACTGAAATCAGTAAATTAGATGAAGAAAAACGTAAAGATTCTATAGTTATTAAAGATGCAAATCCTCATGGTAATACATTAAATAGATACAATGATACAGTATATGTTAAATATACTCACTGTGAAATGCATCCAATGTTAATGTTAAGTTCAATAGCATCACTAGAACCTTTTGCAGAACACACTAATGCTACAAAGAATTTAGTATACTATTCACACATTCGTCAATCTATGGGTATTTATTCAACAAATTATAGACATAGAAGTGATATTAGTTTTGTATTATATCATCCTCAGAGACCGATTGTGACAACAAAGTCAGTAAATTATCTAAATACTGTTCATGTACCTTATACCGAAAATGTAGTTATTGCAATTGCATCCTATAGTGGTTTCAATCAAGAAGATAGTATGATTATTAATAAGACTGCTGTAGATAGAGGTTTGTATAAAGCTACTGGTTTCAAGAAATATAAAGTAAGTCTTGAAAAGAATCCTGCTACATCACAAGACGAAGTATTCATGAAACCAGATCCTACTAAAACAACTGGTATGAAAGATGGTAATTATGATAAGTTAAATGACAAAGGATTTGTACCAGAAGAAACAACTATTGTAAATGGTGATGTAATCATTGGTAAAGTAAGTCCAATTCAACAGAATGCTAATAATAAAGTATTCAAAGATGAAAGTGAAATTTACAAATCAAATTGTACAGGTGTAATTGATAAAGTATGGAGTGGTATATACGATAACGAGGGTTATGAAATGTATAATATGAGGGTTAGATCAGAAAGAATTCCAGGTATTGGTGATAAGTATGCATCTCGTTATGGTCAAAAGGCTACAACTGGAGCATTATTACCAGCAGAAGATATGCCATATACTAAATCAGGAATGATTCCTGATTTGATTATTAATCCTTGTTGCTTACCTACACGTCAAACAGTTGGTCAATTGATCGAAATGTTTACTGGTAAAGTAGGTGCAATTAAAGGAAAATATATTGATGGTACTCCATTTAAGAAAGTAGGATTGGAAGAATTGAATGAAGTGTTATTAGAAAATGGATTCGGTGAGTATGCGGAGGAAGAAATGTACTGCGGGTACACGGGCTTAAAGATGAAATGTAAGATTTTTGTGGGGGTTTCAGCTTATGCGAGATTGAAACACTTAGTTAAGGATAAGATACATGGAAGAGCGCGTGGACCGGCACAAATTTTAACCAGGCAACCACCAGAGGGAAGGTCGCGTGATGGCGGGTAAATACCATTGCCCCAGCATGTTTAAAAAGCATGCTAGTCAACAGCATAGTTGGCAACATAATCAAATTCAGGTAAAGACTTATAGATGTTATTCGTGTAAAGAAATAAAACATCCACTATATATTTAAAAATAGTGAGCTCTCAATTCCAAGTTATAATAGTAATATTATAATGGCCACGGGGAAAACTCGTGGGTATGGATATAATTTGAGAGATTAGTCAAGCCTGAGCCAAGCTTCCGAACAGAATAACTTTGTTATTGCTGAGGAAGAAGGTGCAGAGACTAGAAGGTTGTGGGTGGGATCATTTATTTGATCCTGCTTAAGGTATAGTCCAGTCCCTACCGAGAGGTAGTCATAGTTAAG
>Ga0209499_1000258_pt1 | contig 39830 bp, 26 predicted proteins | sample C_130208_EF_Meta_FD_187306 | JGI IMG/M metagenome (GOLD analysis project Ga0209499, IMG submission 187306) | Freshwater microbial communities from Lake Croche, Canada to study carbon cycling - C_130208_EF_MetaG (SPAdes) (version 2) | ecosystem: Environmental > Aquatic > Freshwater > Lake... | reverse complement strand
GACTTTGAAAACCAAATTGAATTTATAGTATCCGCTGTTATTTTGTGCAATGAAGATGAAATATTCAACGATGACGTATATGATTACGATCGTGTCGGGTTTCCATTTTTGAAACAATTAGGGCGGGAAATTCACGGATATGAAATGAAACGACCTAAAAAATATCCGCCCAAATTGGACCATTTAAAAATCAAATATGATCGATGAAATAGGGGCTACAATAATTCGATACATTCAAATTAATTTGATGATTAAATAGAATAAAATTTAATGGCATTATCATGAAACATTTTTTTTTGATCTCTGTAAGGCCTATTTTTTACGATTTCTTTTAGAATATTGACCCATTCTTCAAGTTTGTTGCTTTTGAGGCACCAAGGCCAGTCGCTTGCGAACATGACCCGATCAGGACCAAAAATATCCAGACAATGATTGATTCCCGGAGCCAATGTTTTGGCCGTTTTAGGGTAGCCAGATGAAGTAGAAATTATACCTGAAATTTTACAAACCACATTTTCATTCTCGGCCACAGTTTTCATATCAGTGATCCATTTTTTGGCATCATGATTCGGCTTTCCGCTTATTGAGGATGGATCAAGAAATGCTCTTGGATCAGCATTCCCACAGTGGTTTACTAGGAATCTTGTACCGGGACATGTCTTGATGAGTTTGGCCATCGAAGGCAACCAAGCTGGCGAAATCTCGAAATCGAGGCTCATATGAAGTTGGCCCAGTAATTTTATATTTTTGATTACGTGAGGATCCTTCATATCCGCTATTGAGCTGAATCCATATCTAATGCCTTTAATATAGGGTGAGTCTTTAAACTGTGAGATATAGGTTTCAAACTCCGGACTTTTCAAATCACCACTAATAATAGCTCCTCTTGTTGGATTCATCGGGTCTTTACATATTTCAATGGCATAAAGAGCTTCCTCCCGGCGTCGGGCTGCAGGCACACCCACTTCCATATAAACACTCTTCACTACATTGACATTGCGTGTGGCTTCCAGATAAGCCTTAATGTCATAATTACCAGGCAATGGTGGTGATGTCCAGTCTTTGCCGAACCTTAACAGATCGGCAAGATGCTGGTGAGTATCTACAAGAGGTATTTTCTTTAATGAATGGGATGCCTTGAGTACGGAGCTTCCTTTGATTGAAGCAATGGCTAGCACACATGTTGTAGCTAGAAATTTTTTTCTATTCATTGAAATAGACTGTTTTTGTTTTTAAAAATATCAATATACAATAAAAATAAATCTGCTATCAAACATTTATATTTATTCGATTTGAAAAATTCATAATTTTTCGGTCAAATAATGCATCCAAAATCAACCCTGATTTTATTAAAATAATTGGATGTACCGCTTGATCTTCGCCAAAAAAGGTCCTGCGATAAAACCAGTTCCTACATAAATTGATCTAGGGCTTGTTAAAAAAAAAGAGTAATTTTCCGAACAAGAAAAACAAAGTTTACACCATCAAAATTTAGATTAAATCTATATAATATGAAAAATAAAATCAACTTTAACTTCCAGATAAGTAACATGGCTTGGTTGATTATCAAGTTTCTATTTACAGGAATTATATTGGATACGAAAGGTCAGTCTAGCCCAAGCTATAGTACGGCAAGAAATGGTAAAATGTTCCAAATCTTTCAATTTCCCAGAAATCAAATGCCACGAATTGATGGTGATAAAAGTGATTGGGACCTAGTACCCAAAAGCTACACCTATGGAACAGATCTATTAAATGATACGGAAGATGGAAAAGGCACCCATATCGACCCCAAAGATCTCGACGTAAAAGTGAAGATTGGCTGGGTAAAGGGATTGAACCGTATCTATTTTCTTTACGAGGCCTATGATGATTTTTGGGATTTTGAACGTTTTAATCCCGAAGGATATTTGAACGATATTTTCGAATTGGTCGTGGATGGCGATATGTCCGGTGGACCATTTATTCAAAATCCTTTATATGATCCTTCCAAGGTAAAATGGCAACCTCAAAGCCCTTCCTACATTGAAAATCATTTTAATTTTAGTGGCGTACATGCTCAGAATTACCATATTTTTACGCCCCCTGTAAACAATGCATGGGTATTGGTGTGGGGTAATCAACCTTGGATTTCCGAGTTTCCGCGTGCAAATCAAGCCTATTCTTACAACTTTAAACATGGCGAAAGCGGCACTTTGATTTTGGAAGGATGGATTACTCCATATGACTATGCTCCGAACGAGGGACCACAAAGGGCCGTAGAATCTGAGCTAAAGGAAAATAAGGTCATCGGACTTTCTTGGTCGATATTGGATTTTGATGGGGGTGAAAGAGAAGGCCATGTCAATCTCTCCCATAACACCAAAATGGTTAGCAATGCCTCATATCTTTGTTCATTTCAACTGATGCCTTTGGAAAAGGAATTTTTGGAGCCAATTAAAGCAGCATGGACGTTTAAGGTTATCGACGAGGAAAATGGGAAAGTAGCCTTCAAGGATGAATCCATTGGATCGATAGAAAAATGGAAATGGGATTTTGGGAATGGTGAAACCTCAACGGAACAAAATCCGATTCATTCATTCAAAGAGAAAGGGGTACGCAAAGTCATTACTTTAGAGGTGGAAGGGCCCAAAGGAAGTTCCAAGCGTACCCGCTATTGGGAAGTGATGATACGCTAAGGCCCTAAAAATTCCAATATCGAACCTCCTATTTTATTAAAAATTATTCGTGTAAACCTAGGTTGAAAGAGTAGAGAATGCGATGTCCGCAGCACAAGGGGCATACTGAGTGTGCGCAAGCTCGAGTGATCCGGTTCTCCTGTCTATACGAAAACATTCAACACAATTAGCGTCCTGACTTGCTACAAGCAAATAGTTGCCACTCGGATCGATGCCAAGGTTGCGCGCATTCGAATTAGGCACCAGCGCGCATCGGCTTGAAAAAGTCAGTTTGCCGTCGTCAAGTCCCACGGTGAATACGGCTATGCTTTGGTGGACCCGACAGATGTAATAGTAGTGCAATCCGTCGGCCGACAAGCAGCCTTCGGCTCCCCAAAAATCAGCCTTTCCAAGGTTTTCCGGATTGCCGCGCGCCTCAAAGTCTTCCGGATAACAGGGCACAATCTGCACCGGTAATAGTCCTTTTTCGTTATCAATGGCACATACTTCGACGGTGCCATTAAGCTCGCAATTCACGTAGGCCACCCTTAACGACGGGTGGAAGTTGATGCCGCGCGGACCACTTCCCGGGCTTAGCTTTACATCAACTTGCTGCGTGAGTACACCTGTATCTATATCTAGTGCGTGCTGATGAACCACATCTGTTCCTAAATCCATCGAAAAGACCAAGTTTGTTTGGGGATCCGCATGAATTCCATGGGGATGAGACATGGCCTGACGAATAGGGACTGGTCCGGAACCTGTGTAATCAGGTCGGGCTGTAACCTCTCCAATCATTCCGGTATCTGGGTCAAACCTTAAGACCGAAATACCACCCTCCCAATACCTTGTTACGAGCAAGAAACGCCCAGTCTGGTCAAAGGTTACACACGTATTACCACGGCCAAAAGTCGGCTGGGTGCATATCTTTTCGAGCCCTCCATCGGGCTGGATTTTGTACGAAGTCAAAAATCCGACCCCCGCTGGTATACCGGTATGGGAGGAAAGTTCATGTGTAGCCACCAGAAACCGTTGGTTGGGGTGAATCTCCAGCCATGTCGGTGAATCTTGTTTCATCATCTTGCCTGTTGGGGCAAGAGAACCATCTAAACTGTCAAATGTGAAGGAGAGGATGCCTTCTCCCGGTTGCTTTGAGCCAACCCAACCAAGCTGTCCCGGCTCATATCCTGTATAACTCCCAACAAAAAGGTATTTTTCTGTTGTTTCCCTCATCTTATCATTAGTTAAAATACTTCCACTCGTTTATATATTTCTATTTGTGCACCATAAGAGCCATCTGATCGAGTTGCGCATCAGTCGTCGCTATATTCATGTGGACCCGAAGGGCCCAGACGAGTGCCCAAGCTTAATTAGATAAATCATCTCTTTCCTTTCTTCACCCACTAGCAAGATGAGAGGATAGGTTTGCGTCCGAGATATTTCGAATCAGCAGCCAAATCAGCGTTTAATCAACTCTGCCTCATCAACCAACGAACCGCATTATGTTTTAATTTCTGGTACATCGGGTTCCAATGGGCAGTAAGAAGATGCCCTGGTTCCAAATAACAAACTCGGCCTTTTCCATATTCATAGGCCCAAACTGCAGGAGCTGTCGTTCCCATGTCTTGGCCATTATTCGTATGGCGGAGACCATCCTCATTCACGGACTCCATCAAAATATGTTTGGGATCCTTATCATACTCCATAAAATGCTGCTCATCAGTGACGATAAAGTCAGTAATCCCCTCCATAATTGGATGATCTGATCTTTTCACCTTAACCTTGAAGGGCCGGATGGCAGGATGGCCTGCATAGGCGCAGCCAAGCACGTCACGAAAATCCTTATTGCTACTCCCCACGTCTGTAACGTTGTGGAAGAACAGCGCCGAACCGCCGTTCATGACAAAATCGCGGACTGCTTTGCCTTGGTGCGGTTGCATCCAGGTTGTCATTTGGCCCGCAGTGGGTTCTAGACGTGGTTCGCTAACCACAGATATTTTTTCTCCAGCAACCTGTATGACGGTTCCACTTTCTCCACCAGTGGGACCAAAGCCGTTAGGGAAAATGCGACCATCGCGATGGACAATTAGCATTTTGTAACCCTGCAAAGTCTCAGCGTTTAGTAATGTGTAATCGTCAGTCATCTTGACCGGTATACCTAGGCCGTTGACAATGTCGCGCGTCAGCATGGTGCGTATGTACTCGGAGTTATGATAGTGATCACCAATTAAAGCAAATATGGGTGCTTTCTTAGGGGCTTTCTCCATCGCAAAAGCCAATGGGGAAGCTATTACCCCTGTTGTCAGTCCAGTCAACGTCCAGAGGGCTGATCGCCTAGTGATACCTTTTTTGGGTAAAAGTGGATTTTTTTTCATACGATTAACTGTTTAAAATTAAAGATTTATAAAAATATTTCAACTACGTGTTGGCACTAAATCTAATTGTTCCTTTGATTTTATTTGGAGATTTATAGGTCATAAAGCAAAACCATCTAAACAAAAGGGACTTATTAAAGAAATGTCATCAATCTCCACCATCGGATTGTGTTATCGGACAATCGATGGAAAAACAAATCGACGGACATAGTCATGCAATAAATCGGGTACGAAAAATGTGTCTCGTGTGGCGTCGGATGCATCGGCCATGGTTATGACTAGAAGATCTAACTCGGGGTATATGCCGATAAATTGTCCTCGGTGTCCATAGGCAAAGTAGCCTTTAACACTTTGGTCAACAGCACCAATCTTTATGATGTCTGGGCGATTTCGAACCCAATTCAAATATCCGTAACCTTTCTCTCGATCGAATTCTGCTCGAAGTTGAGAGGCTTCTTTTATCCATCCGCTTGGTAATAATTGTTGGTCTTCCCAGTACCCATCTCGAAGCATTAAATACCCGAGACGTGCCAAATCCCTTGAACGCATATATAAGCCGTTACCACCATCTGGAAGCCCCTTTGGACCCTTAGTCCAATCGCTAACCTTAATGCCTAGCGGCTGAAAAAGATACTTTTTTGCCAAGGATGGGACGTCAGTAGCATCCCCAGCTACTCCTTTTTTTGCTAGTCTGTCCAGAATCGCGGTGATCAGATTGGGCGCATAGTTACTATATTCAAAGACCGTACCGGGAACCGATTGGGGCTCCTCTTTAAGAAGTAGGCTTATGTCTGAAACGGCCCTATTGCTTTTCACGCCCGAACGGTGTGTCAATACATCTTCGAGTGTTAAGGCGGCGAGTTTTGGGTGAATCGGAAACTCGGGTAACAAATCGCCCACACGCTGGTGTACACCTTCTATCCAGCCCTGCTTGGCTGCAATACCCAATAGAGTCGCAGAAAATGTTTTTGTAATGGAATAAATATGATTGGAAGTCTCAGCGGTTTGACCGTGGAAGTAAGTCTCAGACACAATTTTTCCGTGTCGAATAACCAATAAACTATAGGCGCTGGGGAAAATTCGTGGATATATTTGTTCCGCTTCTTTCAATACAGCCCTGTTCATCCCCACGGCCTCTGGATTGGCTTTTGACCAAGCGATTGTAGGCCAAGGCCCTTGTTGGACTTGAGGTTGCGAAGAACCTTGAATCACACAAATCAAGGTCAATACCAAACCTAGACCAACAATAGCAACCAAATGCCTCATAGGATTAGGTAAAACCAAAAGACTAAAATGATACCGATATCTTTTTTGCTGCATAGCTTCAATTCTGCTTATTTGTATGGTGCTCATTCCGTTTTCTTTTATTTATATGATTATTTCTTTGATTTACTTGCTCGTTTTTTGTTGCGTCAGCCATCTTACAGAATTGCGAATCAGCAACTGCATCATTGGGTGTGAAAGTGCCTCTGGCGTGTGACCGGGCGCTAAATAAACAAATCGTCCCTTTCCTATTTCCCGCCACCAGCCGGCCGGAGCAGATTTGTTTGCATCCGAGATATTGCGCAACAGCAAGTGGTCGCGGTCCCCATAGTATTTACTCATGTGCTGCTCATCATAAGTCCTGAAGTCTTCAACGCCAGCCGTAATGGGGTGATCTTTGTTCTCGATGCGGATCATAAAATCTTCAGGAGCTGGGTGGCCGCCGTAGTCGCCACCGAAAATCTCATAGTAAAGTCCCCCTGCAGGGTAAAGGCCATGCGAATTATGTAGCGCCAAAAACCCCCCACCCCTATTAACAAAGTCCGAGATAGCCTTCTGCTGCTTTTCGGTCATCCACTTTTTCTCCGAGCCGTTCTCGTAGCCATTAGGCCAAATATTGCCGTCCTTGAAGAAGATCAGCAGATCGATGTCCTTCAATGCCTCGGCGGTCAGCGCCTCATGGTTTTCGATGTAAACGACCGGGATATTTTCTAGTGCCAGCGCGCCCATCAGGCCATTTCGGATATGAACCGATGAGTGATAACGGTCTCCAATCAACGCTAGAGCATGCGGCCGATCGGTCGACATGTAGACTTTAGATGTATTCTGAGTTTGGGCATGTAGTCTAATTCCTAGGCTAAATGACAAAATAAAAAAAACGAAAAATCGGGTTACGGGGGTACGCCTTTGGGGTAAAGCTGGTATTGGTTTCATAGTAAATTTTGGTTTAATTTTGCTTACTTATCAATTAGATTTCCTTCATAGTCACTAGAAGAAACTTTTTTATACTGGTTTATTAATTATTCTCGTGGCTATTTTTGTTTTTAAATCAACTCGGTACCGCCGCTCTTTTAATTTTTTTCACCCATACCAACAAGATCACAAATAATGCAATTAGGATGAGAGGGAATACGGTCATAGTTTGTAAGGTAGCCTGACCAGAAACTAATTCTAATTCATCTCCAGTTAACCCTTTTGCCACGGCGGCTGCTTTATCAGAATCAATCCAGCCTCCAATAATGGGCTGAAAGATGGAAGAAGAGAACATCCCAACAGCGCCGATAATAGACAAGCCTATCGCACCACTATTCGGAATTTTCTCAGCTATAAATCCGAGCATGTTTGGCCAGAAATAAGCAACTCCTAACGCATAAAAGATCGCTGCCACATAGGCCATACTTCCCGTTTGAGTACTGAATAGAAATATGCCGATAGTTGCTAAAACACTAGATCCTAAAAATACACCCGTTTGATCAAATTTCTTAACAATATCTCCACCAAAGAATCTAGCAACGGCCATTAATCCTGTTACTAGAGCTAGAATCAACATAGGTTCCGCACCGCTTTTGGCAAGGATCAATCCAACCCATTGCTGAGGTCCAAATTCTGTTATTGCGGTTAATACCATAGTTATTAACATAAAAATAAATAAGGGTGTTCCCATGGCTTTAAGATTATCGGCCAATGAACTCTCCTCTTGAGTTTTTGCTTTAGGCCAAGACTTACCATAGAATAAATATCCATAGATAAGGGTGGGAATCATGATGATCCAAATCTGAGTTTCCCAGCTCAACCCACTGTCAGTCATTAATTTAGACAATAAAGCTCCAATGACAATTCCACCTGGAAACCACATGTGAAGGCGATTCATCATTTTACTCATCATATTTCCTTCATATGCATCTGCAATCAACGGATTACAAGCCGCTTCAGTACATCCGTTTCCGAAGCCAATTAATAAAGTAGAAATTAGTAGTCCTACATAACTTCCCGAATAAATGGTCATGATAATTCCAATGGTATGGGCTAAAAAAGCAAATTGCATGATTAGCTTCCCGCCAAACTTGTTGTAGATTAACCCACCAACAACCATTGAAATAGGAAAACCTAAGAACCACATGGAATTGATATATCCTAATTGTTCTCCAGAAAGAGTTAATTCCCTTCCTAATTGGGGTAAAATACCTGCTCTTATACTAAATGAAAAGGCATTTGTTATGACAGCAAAACAACCCGCATAAAATAATATTTTTCGATTTGTTACATTTGATTCGTTGACTGATGTTTCCATATTGCTTTTATTTCCAATTTAAAATATTTATTGATCTACGTTTAATTTTTATTGCTTTGGCGATTCGTGCTTCTAATGATGATCCGCTTTTTATTTAACCCGCATGGAAGCCACATCCTTTTCATAAATGGCACCTGCATTATTTTTAAAGTTCTTTCTAATATAAGTGAGTATTTTAGCGACGTTGTCATCACTCAAAAAGTCGTGCTTCGGCATCTCACCATCAAATCCCTTACCATTTACGGTAATCGGCCCTTTAAGCCCTGCTAAAATTACGGATATCAATCTTTTTTTATTACCACTTACCCATTCTGACTCTGATAAAGAAGGAAAGCGACCCTCAACTCCCTTTCCATTCACCTGGTGACATGAAGCACAGTAAGTAGTATAAAGTTTCTGGCCCCCTTCAGCCAATCCCTTTTCAAGATGATCTGCTACCTTATCAGGAGTTCTCAGGTGAGTTAGGAGTTTTCGCTCTTCCATCTTCACTCGCTGAGCCGTTCCGAAATTCTCTTTATTGCCCTTGAACATCACTCGCCATATCTTACCTGTAACTTTATCACTTACATATAATGAACCATCCGGCCCCATGGCTAAGCCCATAGGGCGATGAGCAGCGTCAGATGAACTTGTTATCGTTTCTTTCCCTATAAATCCATCGGCAAATACCTCCCAAGGACCAGAGGGCACTCCATTTTTGAAAGGAACAAAACAAATAAAATAGCCTGATTGTGGATATGGAGCACGTCCACTAGATCCGTGAAAAGCGATAAAAGCTCCATTTTTGTAATGCTCAGGAAATTGGTTTCCCGTATAAAACAACAAGTCATTCGGAGCCCAATGTCCGGGGAAGCCCATGATAGGATTTGTCAGGTTATCTGCCTTTCCTTTCAAGTCAACACCAAGGTACTCTGGAGACACCATTTTTTTCTGCTGCATTTGGTCATAATAATAGTAAGGCCAACCTCCGTTCATTCCTTCTTTCACTTCGAAGAACTCTTCAGATGGCAATACCGCACTTTCCCATTCTGAATAAAGTGAGGGCCAATGTTCATGTAGGCTGTCTCTGCCATGCTCTATGACGAATAAGGAATGAGTCGCATGGTTCCAATCCATGGCAATCCCGTCTCTAAGCCCTGTTGCATAGCGAACACCATCTTTTTGTGTTTGATTGAGTTTATCAGCATTAAATTTCCAAATACCAGCGTGTTCAGCAAGTTCAGGACATGGAAATTGACCCGGGCTCAAGGGTCTTCTATCACCAATCTGACAATTATTGGTAAGTGACCCATAATTCACATACATGTTTCCTTGATCATCAAAAGCCAGCGTTTTGGCAGGGTGACCCAGTACATCATTGTGGCTAAGTACGAGTTCCATTTTGTTATTTGGAACTAATTTCCCGGGGCTTAACTTCTGTTTGTACACTGCACTCAAAGTACTAAAATAGATATACCCCTTATAGATTCTCATACTGGTGGGGCCGTATCCGATCTCTGCCTGATAATCTCCAAAATAAATAATACTCCTAGCCTTGCCATTCTTAAAATTTCCTAAAGCCACGTTACCAGAATCTTTTTTTGTACCGGTCAACTTTACATAAATGTCTCCATTTTCATTTACGGCTAGATGCCTGGCATTGCCAATACTGTCTGCGACCACCAGAGCCTCAAATCCATCGGGCAAGAAAAGTCCGCCATTGTCACGATCTCCGGCCGGTAGATCAGTATTTTGACTGAAGTTCGAGAAGAAGGCACTCATAATGTAAATCCATAAAACAACCAAAAACTGAATTATCGATAAAGGCATATTAATTAATTTATAATGTTAAAATTATTTTATTACGAAGAAACATTTTGTGCTCCGGCATAGGCAAATGTTACCAACTTTTTCTCTTTGTTTTCGGGTACAAAACTATCGGTTGTACACAACTTGTGCAAAAACTCGCTTTTTGTGGGTCGCTACGACCAGACCCATCCATCTTCAATTAATTCGTTTAACCTTTACATACATCGCATTTGCCAATAACTTGCCATCCTTGTCAACCAGGTTAGTTGTCAACTTTGTTTTTCCTGCTTTAAGCTGCACAACAAACCGTGCTACTGTCGCTTCAGGTTTTGTATCTATGGTCTGATCAATATCCTGAATCAGAAGCTGCGCCTTTGCAATGGGGCGTGCTGACTTCTGCATATTTAGGGAGTTATCGAAAGGCTCGGTCAGGGTCTTTAATGACTCCTCTGACCAACGTCTTAATTCAATTTCATAGGATCCTGCCCGGCCGACAATCAGATTCCAATTTCCTTTGCTCTTGCAACTGATCAAGCCCCCAAGATTATCGCAATAGTCTCCGTTCCAATCATTCGCATATAGAGATACCGGATTCGCTTCCTTTGAACCAACTATTATAAAACGGTCACGATCAAATTCAGGTTTTACTTTCTTATACCAGTTATCATAATGAGCAAGCATCTTGCGGGCTACAGCAGGAAACTTTTTTATACTATTTTCCTGCTGTCCGGGGTCGTTTTTAATATTGAATAACTCTTTTCCATTAACCAACCGCCACTTATTCCACATAACCAAAGCGGGGTCCCATTTCGCCCCGCTTACCTTGTATTGGACTACACACATTCTATCGTTCAATTTTTTCTGTTGTCCTTTCAAAAGACGAGCAAGACTAGTTCCATCAAATTTATTTCGTCCTGAATTAAGGTTGCAGAGTTCAATTAAGGTAGGAAGCAAATCCTGAACCTGTGTCAGTTCCGCAATATTAGTACCATGTTGGAGTTTACCGTCAACCCAGCGAACAAATAGCGGCACCCTGTGTCCTCCTTCATATACACTCGTCTTTCTATCCCTCATTCCTGCATTAAAGACAGATTGAGCTTCGCCATTTTGTGTGCCATTATCAGACATGAAAATCAGTATCGTATTGTCACGCAATCCTTTCTCCTTCAAAAAAGCTTCAAGTTTTCCGATGTTTTCATCGATATTGGCAATCATGCCATAAAACTCGTAGGGAATGGGTTTACCATGAAATGTTCCCTGATACTGATCAGAATATCTTTTAGCTACTATTTCTGGAATATGCGGTGTATTTGTGGGTATATAAGCAAAAAAAGGTTTCTTTTTGATAGTACACTTTTCAATCCATGTCATTACTTCCTTAAAAAAGATATCAGTAGAGTACCCATTGTATTTAGTGTCTACACCATTGTGCATTAATACAGGATCAAAATAGCTGTTGCCCCAGTAATCAGCCAATGAGGTTATACCCCATGCCCGAAAAGAAATTACTTCTTGAAAACCACGAAAATTTGGAAGGTATGGATAACTATCGCCCAGATGCCATTTACCAAACAAGCCGGTAGCATAGCCTGCCTCAGCAAAAAACTTGGGCATTAATTTAATGTCACTTCTCACCATTGACCTTCCCTGGCAAACGGCAGTTGCACCATTTCGCATTGCGTCTTTACCCGTCATTAATTGTCCTCGAGTGGGTGAGCACATTGGCGCAACATGGAAATCCGTGAAACGCACAGATTCAGCGCGTAATTTATCTAAATTAGAAGTCTTTAGTACAGGATTTCCGTGGCTCTGGACATCACCATATCCTTGATCATCTGTGAGTATGATAATTACATTTGGATTCTTCTTTTGCGCCAAAACAGATGGACCAAACAGCAGAAATAGTGGGATAAGGCTAGTAATAAATCTAGTGGTCATAAAAATAAATTATTTTGTCTTTTTTATTAAGCGAATTGCTGAATTTGCGAATCGGTCACCGAGTATGATGTACCCATTAACTGATATGTGTAAATCATTTCTTATTTCGTTGCCATTTCTATTCCCACCGTAGTTCGATAATTTTTGAGCAGAGGCAGCAGTAATATTGCCAATTATTACCTTGCAAAACGACATGCTCAATAAATGCAGCAACCCTATCAATCTAACTTTTTTAAATAAAATATATTTAATGCACATAAAAATTTGAATTAAATATTCATGATTTTATTTACCCCTAATTTAATTTTCATCCTTTCAATTGTTATTGAATGAATATTAGCCATTTCCATTCTACCTACTTTATCCACGAAGATTTCAACTCATTAATAACTAACGAATTGATTTTTGTATCGCCATCAGCTGATAACGAGATACTATAATTACCGGCTTCCGGGACAGCATAACAAGTTGAAACAGCTGCACCTTCGTTGGCAAAAAGCTCAATAGAAGCACGGTCGAGCAATACACGCAATTTAACTTTCCCATCAATTGTTGGTGCCGCAACTTTACTTGTCCCAAAGGCAAACAGCCCATTCCTCTGGTCGTATGCTACTTCCAAACCTCGTATTATAAGTTTTATTGAATTTTTTGGTTCAAATTCAATAGACATATCTATTAATTCAGCTTTCACATTGGACAATTCTTTTTCAGTTTTCTCAACCGACAGGTTTTTGAATTTATACGATTTAGTATAAAGTTTTTCTAATTCTTTTACCGGCCGACGATAAAGACGGACACCTTCAGGGGTAGTCCGTAATTCCATGGTTGTAGGGAACGACATTTGTTGATTAAAGGGCATTCCGGCTTTCTGAAAAACACTGTTGTTACCTTGGTTCATCCACCCGATCATAACAGTCCGATCATCAGGACTATTGTTGAAAGATTGGGCTGCATAAAAATTTGTCCCGAAATCCCCTTTAAAGACCTTTTTATCGGTGGTAAAAGTTTTGCCATCAAAAGTGCCAATTTCATAATCAAAGCTGGCATCGTACAGGAGCCACTTTTTGTTATTTTTATTGCCATCAACTGGGAGTTCAACAAAATCCATGCATTCAAAAACCCATTCCCGGTCTAGGTCACTCGCCATAGTCCAATCCGTCAAATTATCAGAAGTGAAAAATCGAACTTTACCAAGCTTTTCTTCAGGTGTTCCCTCCTTTGCACCTCTTTTTACATAAAGTACCATCACCCATTTTTTACTGGCTTGGTGCCAGAACACTTTTGGATCGCGTTCGCTTTTATCAAAACCCTGATTGGGAACAATTGCCGCGCCATTGTTTACCAATTGGAAAGAACGACCTTTATCGGTGCTGTAAGCAGCTGCTTGATAGAATGGTTCTTTTGCAAAAGTGAAAATAGCAACCATCGTTTTGTTATTCCCTTTTTGTTTTCCCAAACTATTATTTTGATCTACAACCGCTGTTCCAGAAAAAATTGTCCCACCTCCATAAGGAAGAATAGCGTGTGGTAACTGCTCCCAATGAACCATATCGACACTCACGGCATGTCCCCAAGTCATATTACCCCATTTGGTATCTTTCGGGTTGTGTTGAAAAAATAGATGGTATTCCCCATCGTACCAAACCATTCCGTTTGGATCATTGTGCCAGTTTTTTAAGGAGGTAAAATGAAATTGAGGTCGTAGTATTTGATTGTAATCTACCTCTTTATAAGAATCAAAAGTTTGCATTTCTAGATTCTGTTTGCTAAGAACGTCAGTTTGAGCCACTAAATTTGTTGATGAAGACAATACTGTCGCCGTTAAAAAAATGATACTTATATTAATAAGACTTTTTATTTTTTTCATGATTTTTTAATTGAACTATACCACACAAAAATATGGTTATTTAAATTTTCAATTTTACATATTATTATCAAGTTCTAATGATATATTATCAACAATTAGTGAAATAGTTATAAAAATCCGAATTATTGTCTAAATCTTCCCAATCTAGAACTACTCAAATCCCTTGATTTTATTACCGGAAATATGTTCACATAAATCTATTGGGGGGTTAAAAATTTCCAGATTAAAGTGCCATGGTCATACCACATTTTTTCTGTTTTGTGCCTAGAATGTGTCGCGAATTTTCAAAGTGATTAAATAATCAAAAATCTAATTAAAGGCTGCTAGCTTTAATTTTATGATTTTTTTTACCCGTCTTAAGTACGGTTAGGCATTTGTAAATTGTATTGTAAACGGTTTGTCGAACTAAATGATGTTCCTGCATTATTTCCTCTACAGATTTCTCGTAGATGAACCTTTCTGTAAATATGAATCTTTGTCTTTTGGTTAACAAATTTAGTTTATGTTCAAAAATTCTTTGTTTGGTTTCTTTAGTTTCAGCCGCTACTGTGGATGTCAGGAAGTTTTCGGTTTCTTGAATTTTAAGGAATAAAGAGTCATTCTCATTGGGGATTCCATCGTATTTCATCCCCTTTTGCTTAACCTTGATCATGTGATTTTTAATGCATCGTTTTAAGTAAAAATCCAAGGTCTTTTCAACCGAAATACGTTCTCTTGATTTCCATAAAGCGATAAAAATATCTTGATAGCCATCTTTTAAATCATCTTCACAGTGAGGAAAAAGACATTTGCCATAGCAGAAAATGCGCTTATAATAATGCTCATATAAAATTTGAAAAGAACAAGTGTCCCCAAGTTTAAGTTGCTGAATGTGGAATGATTCTTGTGCCGCGGTCATTTGAATGTTAACTAGGAACAATAAAATAATTCCTCAAAATTAGACCGAGTTGTATTTCGTAAATTGATAAATTTTATCAAAAAATATTGAAATATCATCCAAATCGATTTAAATTCAGCAAATTATATAATTAAATGAAGCCGATATTCAAGAAAGTTGATTCAAAATCAGAGGAAGCATTTGTCGCGCGGATTGACCAATTTGCTCAGTTTTACAATAAATGGCATTTCCATCCCGAGTTAGAGTTGACCCATATTGTTAAAGGGAGGGGAACTCGTTTTGTAGGCGACAATATTGAATTTTTTCAGGATGGGGATTTAATTCTTATTGGGTCTAATTTACCTCATGTTTGGAAAAATCAAAATAAGGAATCTGAGCTTTCGGTTGCTCGTGTGGTTCAATTTTTGCCCAACTTTATGGGAGATGACATTCTAAAGTTGATTGAGTTCAAGAATATCCAAAAACTTCTAATCAAGTCTTCTTTTGGTCTTAAAATTGAAGGCGAGGCGAAGGTTCTAATTTTAGGTTTTTTAAATAAATTATTCAAGACTGAGGATCCATTAGAAAGAATTATTATAATTATTAAAATGCTAGATTGCCTAGGAACTTCAGATGACCCAGTTCCTATCTCTAAAAGTTTGTTTTTAGTTGAACTAGATAAACAAAACAAAGACCGATTAAATCGAGTCATTGATTATACCATTACCAACTTTGCTTCAAAGATCATGCTAGAGGATGTAGCCTCAATATCAAACATGTCTGTTTCAAATTTCTGCAAATTTTTCAAAGTCCGAGTAAAGAAAACGTATGTACAATATCTTACCGAGGTAAGGATTGGAATGTCATGTAAAATGCTAATTGAAAATCAGTTATCTATTAATCGGATTGCTTATGATTCAGGTTTTGTCAATATTTCAAATTTCAACAGAGCGTTTAAATTAAACAAAAATATGACCCCATTTTCATATCGAAAATTATACCAACTCGGATAATTTGATGCTTAAAATCTATTTTGATGAATTATTTTCAATAATCCGTTCATCGTTATTCATTAATAATAAACTATGAAAAAAATCTTATTATTCTGCTTTTTATACACTTTTTCAGGAGTTCTGAACGCGCAAAGTTTTGACATAAACTTGATTAAAAGCCGTATACTGGCTGATCTATTCGCAAATTCTGTGGACGACCAACAAGTAGGCCAAACGATATCACATTTGAAGAATGATGGTAGTTTTAATAATATCGATTATTCAGATCTAAGTACGACAGCTAGTTTTCCACATGGTCGGCATACCAGTGATTTAGCTCAAATGGCCAAGGCCTTCAATAGTCCAAAATCCATGTATTACAAAAGTGTGGCGCTTAAGGAGGCAATCATTCTCGGCCTGAATTATTGGGTTCAAATGGATTTTGTGGGGGATAATTGGCACGATAACCAAATCACCACGCCCACGAATTTGATCAATGTAGTAATGGCAATCGGGCAAGAATTACCTCGGGATCTTATGGAAAAACTCAAACCGATTATCGGCAGAGCCAATATGAACGCTTCTGGTGCCAGACCCAGCGGAGATCGAATTGTTATCGCTGGTCTTTTGGCCAAAAACATGCTTTTTTTAAGTAATGAAACTGAATTTAATTCCATCATCAGGATCATCGAAAGCGATATGAAATTTGCTAACGGGGAAAGGGGCATGCAGCAAGATTATAGCTTTCACCACCGACCGGACCGTGTTAATAACACTACATCTTATGGCTATTCGAAATTCGCAAATACCTACGGCGAATGGGTATCTTATGTGGCTGGGACAAAATTTCAATTTTCAAAGGATAAAATTAATCAGTTAGTTGATTATTATTTGGATGGGGTTTATAAGCAATTGGTCTATGGGGTATATGAAGATGTGGGCGTGAAAAATAGGGATATCACCAACAAATCGGCACATCAGCCACGAGGAACGCTCGAAATCGACCGAATGTTAGCTGCTACGGATTATCGGAAAAAGGAGTTGGAGGAAATCAAGGCCTTACGAAAAGGAATAGGTAATCCAACTGCTTCATTTGCCAAGTTCTTTTGGCAAACTGAGCATTTTGTCTTCCAAAGACCCCATTTTTACACCAGTGTTCGCATGTTCTCCACCCGCAATCAAAACATGGAGCAACCCTACAACGGACCTGGGAAACCTACCGCACATCGAGCGGATGGAACGAATTATTTGTCCTTGAAAGGGGATGAATACCATGGGATTTGGCCCGTGTACAATTGGCAAAAAATCAGTGGAACCACCATCATGCAAAAACCAGAATTACCTAGTCCGAAAGATATTCAAAAAGAAGGACTAACTGATTTTGTGGGTGCGGTCACTGATAATCTTTATGGCGCTGTGGCTTTTGATTTTAAAAGTCCGCATGATTTGTTGGAGGCCAAAAAGTCTTGGTTTTTTTTCGATGATGAATATGTCTGTTTGGGCGCGGGAATCAAACCGAAAAAATCTTTGCCAGTTTATACCACCATAAACCAGGTATTGCTGCGAAGTGATGTTCGTGTAGAAAAACAAGGTGAGCGCCAAAGCCTGCCGAGAGGCAATCGGGCCATTGATGAGTTAAAATGGGTGATTCAAGATCGTGTGGGTTATTTGTTCCCTGAACCGACACGTATTCACATCTCCAATCAAGCCGAAAAAGGCCGTTGGTCTGATATCACCGACCAAAAAAATATTAGCAAAGAAATCATTAGCGAAGATGTGTTTTCGCTTTGGTTCGATCATGGAGATAAAATTAATGCCACAGACATTCATGGCAAACGCCTCTTGTCCAAAGCTCCTTCCTATGCCTATATCGTGGTACCGAATGTGACAGAGGATGCCCTCGCAGCATCGAGTGCAAACAATCGTAGTATTGAAATTTTGGCCAATAGCGAGCAAATTCAAGCCGTGAAGCATACCCAATTAGGTATGGTTCAAGCCGCATTTTATCAAGCCGGTTCCTTAGATATCGGCCCAGGTCAATACCTGAAATTGGGTAGTCAAGGAATGGTCATGCTCCAGATGAAGGCAAATAAAATCGTAAAAATGACGGTTTCGGATCCCTCTCGTCGACTGGCTCAAGTCCTAGTTACAATACCAGGACTTTATAAAACGAAAGGCGCTTATCCAGATAAGAAAAACAATAAAACCTTATGGATCATAGATGTTCCTCAGGGAGCCTATGCAGGAAAAAGTGTGAGTATTTCGATTCTTTAAAGCTAAGTCTAAGTCCTAGAAATATCAGCTTTTTTAGCTTTTTAAATACGAGTTTCAATGATGACTGATTACGCGTCAATCAAAACGGGTCCGCCACTGCCGAAATTGTAAGGGATGATGGCTGGCGAGAGATGCCGCTTAGAGCAGGTAAGCCCCATACGCCTCAACATTCCTGTAAAGTAATAAATTTGATATATCTTCAATACAGACCTCAAGGGAATATTTAAGCAAAATTCCGGAAACTAAATTCAGAAAAGGTAAGACCGAACGAAAATGGATTAATGCGCCAGATTGCTGATTTAGCGCTAATACAATCTGAAAACCATACGTCACCTTTTCCTAAGTACGACTCTCAGACTTAAGTTATTGTCCTTTTAATATACAGGCCAATGGTTTATGAAATTAATGGATTTGAACAGACTCAAATGGAAAAATTCAGACAATAATTCGCATTTTTATAACTATTTCGCCAATTATTGATAATATTTCATTAGAACTTGATAATAATTTGTAAAATTGAAAATTCAAATAACCATATTTTTGTAAGGTAAAGTTCAATTATTTGTTTTTGCAAAGTTCCGTTAAGAATATAATTGGTTTTGCCATTGTTAGTAGCCATTATATGCTAGGCAACAAACGTTTTAGGTGTTAAACACAAGTCATTTGTAAATTTTAAATATCTTATCCTTAATCAAAAAGATTGCCTATGATAAAATGAAAGATAAAAAAAAGCGTCGAAATGCTGGAACATTTCAGACGCTCTTACGATTTCTCAAAAACTTCTAAAAAAGAAGTAATTGGAAATCACAGCTAACACCAGTCAAATAGTATTAACATTAAACCTCAAAATTATGAAATTTAAATTTATTAATGAACGATTACTTCGCAAGATCGTTAAAGTCACTTTGGCTCAAATGGCCATGTATCTCATTTTCACGAGTGTAACATTGGCCAAGCCAGAAAAAGAAGATAAAAAAGGTATATCTAAAATAGAAGCATCTGTCAATTTTCTAACGAAAACATATTTAGCTGCTGATATTAAAGGTACAGTAACTGACGATAATGGGGAGAAACTTCCAGGCGTTAACGTCATTATAAAAGGTAGTACAAAAGGCACATCAACCAATGCAAATGGTGAATTTTCATTAAGTAATGTAAATGATAAAGATGTTTTAGTTATCACCTATGTCGGGTATGAGTCTCAAGAAATTCAGATTAATAATAGGATAGCCTTTTCTATCGTTTTAAAATCAGATGCAAAAGCACTTGATGAAGTGGTCGTTGTAGGGTATGGAACTCAAAAAAGAAGTAATATTACGGGTTCCATTTCCACAATCAAAGCCGCTGAATTAACTAAAGTCCAATCGCCAAGTTTTGATAATGCACTACAAGGAAAAAGCCCTGGCGTTTATGTTTCAAATAATGGTGGTACCCCAGGAGGGGGTGTGGTTGTACGTATTCGAGGCGTGGGAGCTATTAATAACTCAAACCCCCTTTATATCATTGACGGCATACAAAGAGACCCAGGAAATGATGAAAATTCAAACCCTTTAGCTAGTATAAATTCGAATGATATTGAAAGCATAGACGTGTTGAAAGATGCTGCTTCAACGGCTATTTATGGTGCTAGAGCAGCAAATGGGGTAGTCCTTATTACAACCAAAAGAGGAAGCTCAGGAAAAGCGCAAATCAATTACTCCACGTATGTAGGTTTTCAGAATCCTGCGGGAAATTTACCAAGACCGCTAAATGCAACGGAATTCGCTGAAAATATGAATGCCGCTTTTACAGCAGCAAACCAAGTAGCTCCTTTCGCTGACCCAAAATCGTTGGGTGCTGGAACAGATTGGATGGCAGCAGGCCTAAAACAAGGTTTCATGACTGACCATCAGCTATCTATATCGGGTGGTACGGCCAAAAATAAATATTACATTTCAGGCAATTATTTCAAAAATGACGGTATGATGCTCGCAACGTATTTTGAGCGTATGTCGCTTCGTATTAACACCGACAATCAAATAACAGATAAAATAAAGGTGGGGAATAGCTTAATGATTTCTCGTGTCAACGCTAGAAATAATGGAACTGGAAATAGGGTTTTTATTCACGGTGCCTTCACAGGATTGTATCAAGCATTGCCTACGATACCCGTTTATAATGCCGATGGAACCTTTGGTGGCCCTACCGATCTTCGATTAGAAAGACAAGGAAATGTTGTAGCTGGCGCTCTTCGCCCAAAAGTAGTACCTGAAGCTTATGATATTATTGGTAATGTTTATGTCGAATATCAACCCATCAAGAATTTGACATTCAAATCAAGTCTTTCCTCAAATTTTGGCTTTACCGGCTATAATTCTTTCGATCCAAGTTGGTCATATGGCTTACTTAACTCGGCGGGCTTATCAAATATTTCTGTGAGCAATTCACTTTCTCGTCAATGGATTTTGGAAAACACGTTGGTTTATTCGAAGAGTATAGGCAAGCATAATATTAATACCTTAATTGGAACAACTGCCTTAGATCTAAGTTATAGGTCAAATAACCAATCGGGTACCTATGACACGGATGCTTTTACTGAAATAGCCAGTGGTAGTATGAAATCAATTAGTACAAATACAAACTCATCACAGGAATCATTGGCATCAGTTTTCGGCCGCTTTGGTTACGATTATGATAATAAATACTTGTTGACTGTAAATGTACGCCGTGACGGTTCATCGAAGTTTGGTCCAAATTATAAATATGGAGTCTTCCCTTCCGTTTCAGCGGGTTGGGTAATGTCGGAAGAAAAATTCATTAAAGATGAATTGCCAGTGATCAGCTTTTTAAAATTAAGAGGAGGATGGGGACAAGTAGGTTCTGATGCCATCGGTAATTTCAGGTATTTAGCAAGGGTACAATCGGGTTATAACTATGGTTTTGGTAACCAAAGTGCAATCACTTCATTGGGAGCTGCATTGGGCGATTTAGCAAATCCTGATGTTAAATGGGAAACTGTTACCGAGTACAATGGGGGTTTAGAAGGAAGTTTATTTAACGGTGCTTTGAGTTTCTCTGCTGAATATTTCAACCGTACCCGTACAGATATGTTGCTTACGCTTGATTTGCCAGGGGTATCAGGTTTGAGAACCATTACGGCTAATACAGGTGAATTTAATAACAAAGGGCTAGAATTTTCCTTAGATTATCGTAAATCAACGGGTGATTTTAAATACAATGTAAATGCCAACTTGACCACCTTTGATAACAAAGTGGTTTCATTAGGTGAAAGAGGCGACATTTTCCCATTTGTTTATTCTGGTTCAGGCGGGTCTACATTGATTAGGGTAGGTCAACCTCTCGGTGTATTTTACGGGTTAGTGTCTGAGGGCATATTTCAAACAAAAGCGCAGGTAGATGCTGCCAATGCCGTAGATGGCAATCCGGCTACGCCCTATCAAGTAGCTGGAACAGGTCCAGGTGATTTCAAATACAAAGATTTGAATGGGGATGGTCGAATTAATGACGCTGACAAAACAATCATTGGTAATCCAACGCCAAAGTTTACGTTTGGTATTGGGGGTAATTTCAGCTATAAAAGATTCGATCTAAGTTATCAATTTTATGGTGTACAAGGCAATGATATATTTAATATAGCACGATCTATATTAGAATCATCAGGTAGGGCATTTAGTAAGTCTTCAACTGTTGTTAATGCTTGGAAAGGTGAAGGCACTAGCAACTCGATACCTCGCCCAATCGTAACAGACCCAAATTCAAATACACGATTAGCGTCACATTACGTAGAGGACGGGTCTTTCATACGGCTTAAAAACATTCAACTTGGCTACAAGCTGCCTGTAAAAACGGTTCAGAGTTTACAACTCTATGTAGCCGTTCAAAATGCCTTTGTGATCACCAATTTTAAGGGCATTGACCCTGAAGTCGGCCTTGATAATAACAACAGTGCTATCGCAGGTATATATCAAGATTTATATCCACAGCCACGCACAGTAACAATAGGTCTGAAATGTGCTTTTTAAATTAATTATTTCCTAAAATAATACGAACATGAAAAACATCAAATATTTTATTTTTTTAATCGGTATTTTTTCTTGTATTAGTTGCAATGAAGATTTTGTAACCAAAGAATTTACCAATGGAATTGTCGAAGATAATTTTTATAAAACTGTCAAAGACGCTGAGCAGGCTTTAACTGGTGTATATGATCCCATCAGTAGAAAAGGCGTTTATCGAGAATCATTTGTCGTTTTAGGCGAATGTTCATCTGATAATATTGATGAGCAAACAGGTGATAATGGTGACTATGGATTTCAATGGAAAGCCGTTAGTGATTACCGTTGGTTAGCTGACAATATATTTATTTATTCGCGTTGGTACGATTGTTATGCGGGTATTTTTAGAGCTAATACATTTTTGCAAAAGGTACCTACAATTGTCATGGATGAAACTTTGAAAAAACAGTATTTAGCCGAAGCAAGTTTTTTAAGAGCCGTTTATTATTGGAATTTGGTTATTACTTTTGGGGATGTGCCTCTAGTGAATAAAGTTTTGTCACAAAGCGAATACCGTAAACTAGCACGCTCGCCCATAGCAGAAGTATACAAACTAATCGAAGCGGACTTGATTGCGGCTATACCGAACTTGCCTGTAGCCAACAGTAATCCAGTGGGTCGGGTAACAAAAGGTGCTGCATTAGGCTTTTTAGGCCGTATGTATTTATACCAAAATAAATGGCAACAAGCTGCCGATGCATCAAAACAAGTCGTTGATTTAGGTAGATACAAATTAGTTCCCGATTTTATTTCCTTGTTCAACGGCAAAAATGAAAATAGCGTAGAATCTTTAATGGAGTTTCAAGCGGTTACATTTGCTCCTGGGTATTGGGATCTAGGTACTAAAAACTCGATTGCTTCCATGTGGAGCCCTACGATTGGATGGTCAAATTGGTACACGCCAAGTAAAGAAACGGTTACTATATTTCCTAAGGGTGACCAACGTAGAAAGTCAATTTTAGTAGTTGGCGCAGTACCTGCCGATTCTATAGACGTAGATGGCAAGGGCGCAAAACCCTTCCCTACTCCACCTATGCGTCCTACCTATTTCAACAATGTCAGCGTTCGTAAATATTTACCGGAAGGTAGGGATATGAATAATGTTAATAATTATGACGTTAATAATCATATCATTCGATATGCTGAAGTTTTACTCAATCAAGCTGAAGCGTTAAATGAAGTAGGTAAAGGTTCTGAAGCCCTGGTTCCACTTAATCAAGTTAGAGAAAGAGCAAAAATGGAACCTATAACTGAAACTAATCAAACGGCTTTACGAACCATTATTCGTCAAGAAAGACGCTTAGAGCTTATGTTTGAGGGACATCGTTTCTTTGACCTAGCTCGTTGGGGAATTGCAGAAACCGTATTGAAATCAAAGGGTTTTATCAAAGGTAGAAATGAATTTTTCCCTGTACCCCTTGCTGAATTAGGTGTAATGCCAAATTTGACACAGTACCCTAAATAATTTATCAAATTATTTAGGTGATAAAATTTGAATGTCGGCTCTAAAACTTAATTGGTTTGAGCCGACATTTGATTTTAAGGCATTTGTAAAATCGAATTAAATCTAATTTTTCAATTCATGACATTGGATTTTTGATTCGATTAAGAAGTGTTTAATAACCTATTTTGCTTTCATATTTGCCGCTTGGATTAAATTAGAAATTATATTATTTAACGCGAAGATCACACTAAATTCGGTTCAGAAACAAACACTCCTTAAGAAAACAACAATTAATGAGACGAGTAAAACTTATGCCAAAAATGAAATTTCACTTTACCGGGTTACTCATTGTTTTATTTATTGCCTCATGCGAGCAAAAAAAACATCTATTTGTAAAAATTCCAGCATCAGAATCAGGCCTAAATTTTATCAATCAAATAGTAGAAAATGAAAAGGAAAATTTTACCGAATTTTCATATATCTACAATGGTGGTGGCGTAGCTGTGGGTGACATAAATAGCGACGGTTTACCTGACCTATATTTTTCAGGAAATCAAACAGGCGATAAATTATTCCTAAATAAAACAGAAAAAAATGGTCAAATAAAGTTTGAAGATATAACTGAATCCGCCCATATTAAACAAGGTGGCTGGAGTACTGGCGTAACGATGGCCGACGTGAATGCTGACGGAAAACTCGATATATATGTTTGTAAATCCGGAGTTCATGGGGCTAAATCTAGAGAAAACCAATTATACATTAATCAAGGAAATAATACATTTTTAGAACAGGCTAAGTCATATAATCTAGCCGACACGAGCTTTTCAACTCAATCCGCATTTTTTGATTTTGATCATGACAACGATCTTGATGTTTTTATCATAACCAGTGAAAACAGCACAAAAAATCCGATGGAATTAAAGGAAACATCGGAATATGACCATATGGTTTCGGGGGATAAACTCTATGAAAATCTGGGAAACAATACCTTTAAAGACATTTCAAAACAAGCTGGAATTTTTCATCAAGGAATGAGTTTGGGCTTATCCATTGCTGATTTTAATAACGACGGATGGGAAGATATTTTTGTAGGGAATGATTTTTTGGCCAATGATCTTTTATATCTCAACAATAAAAATGGTACATTTTCGCAAACAGCGAATCAATCCATGGCCCATCACGGACAATTCACTATGGGTTCAGATGCTGCCGACATCAATAACGATGGTCTATTAGATTTGTTAACCGTTGACATGATGCCATCCGATTATTCAGCGCTCAAAAAAATGGCCAATCCTTCAAATAACTATTATTTTGAAAAAAGTAAATCTTTGGGTTTTCATCCACAATTTATGAGAAATATGCTTTTTCTTAATCAAGGAAATTATGGTTTAAACAATACAAATAGTGTTATTCCGCGATTTTCAGAGATTGGGCAATTTGCAGGCATTCATCATACAGATTGGAGCTGGTCCCCGCTCATTGCCGATTTCGACAATGATGGCAAAAAAGATATATTTATTAGTAACGGCTACCTTAGAGACATCACCGATTTAGATTTTATAACGGGAAACATCGCTTTTGCTGAAAAAAATCAAGGACAGAATGTTAAAAGTTATATGAAAGAAAATGCTAAAAAAATGCCTTCTATATTGAAGAAAAATGTTTTTTATAAAAATAATGGTGACAATGCATTTGAAGACATGAGCAATTTTTGGCTTGAAAATGAACCTTCATTATCCAATGGAGCTGCATACGCCGATCTCGACAATGACGGCGACCTAGATTTAGTCGTAAACAACATAAATCAATTGGCTTATATTTATCAAAATCAATCAACGAACAACTATTTGTCTGTAAAAATCAATGGTTTGAATCAAAATCAACTCGCAGTGGGTGCAAGGGTAGAACTTTACAGCAACCACACAACTCAAGTTTTATACCAAAATAGCACAAGAGGTTTTCAATCATCAAGCACCGATATACTTCATTTTGGATTAGGCCAGGCTACTAAAATCGACTCTGTCATTGTTAGTTTAGGCAGCAGGAAAATTTCTGTAAAGAACCCGAAAATAAATCAAGAGTTGACAATTAACCTGTCTGATTCTCAGCAGGAAAATGAAATTCCATTTAAAACTGAATTTTTATTCTCAGAATTTTTCTTCAAAAACAATTTCAAACACGACGATATTCCATTTACAGATTTTTCTACTGAACCATTATTGCCACACAAATTATCTCAAGAGGGACCAAAACTGACAAAAGGCGACGTCAACGGAGATGGTTTAGATGATTTTTTTGTGGGCGGGGCCTACAAACAAAGTGGCGTATTTTTTATTCAAAAGCCCAATGGAGAATTTGAAAAAAAACCACTTCTTAATTCTGTAAAAACTAAAGAGGAAGAAGATACAGATGTACAATTATTTGATTTTGACAACGATAAAGATCTTGACCTTTACATTGTCAGTGGTTCCAATGAATATTTTGACGGATCAGCGTTTTATCAAGATCGACTATATACAAACGACGGCAAAGGTAATTTTAAATTATCCTCAGTCCTTCCCGAAATCAGAAATGCTGGCTCGGTGGTGGCAATGACCGACTTTGACAAAGATGGCGATCAAGATATATTTAGAGGTGGTCGGGCTATTCCTACCCAATACCCTAAACCTGGCATTAGCAGATTGCTAACAGGCAAAAATGGACGTTTTGTTGACAATACTAAAGCTATTTGCCCTGAATTACGAGAAATTGGAATGGTTACTGATGCTGTTTGGGTGGATTTGGATAATGATACTTGGGAAGACCTCGTAATCGTAGGGGAATTAATGGAAATTTCCATTTTTAAAAACATGAAAGGAAAACTCCAAAAAAGTGATTTTGGAAAAAAAACCTCGGGTTTTTGGCGATGTGTCAAAGCCCATGATGTAGATAATGACGGTGATTTAGATTTGATTTTAGGTAATTTAGGAACCAATATCTCGGTCAAAGTTTCACAAGAAAAGCCATTTAAGGTTTATGGAGGAGATTTTGATACTAATTCAATTTGGGATGCCATATCAACCCATTATTGGGGCGAAGTAGAATATCCGGTTCATGCTTTTGATGATTTACGCCGACAACTCCCTTCACTCCGAAAAAAATTCCAAACATTCTCCGCTTTTTCAAATGCCAGTATCTCTGATATTTTATCAGAAAGTGACATTAAAAATTCAATGCTTAGGAAAGCAGCAAACTCACAAAGTTTGGTTTTAATCAATCAAGGCAATTTTAAATTTACCTGGGTAGCTCTTCCTCAAGAAGCTCAGTGGGCTCCTGTCAATGATATTTTGTACATGGACATCAATGCTGACGGCCTTGATGACCTTATAACGGTGGGCAATGATTACGGAGTTGAATCTTTTACAGGTCAATACGATGCCTCCTATGGTACCGTACTTTTGAATATTGGGAAAGGTCATTTTAAAAATATCCCATCCAATAAATCTGGATTATGGATACTGGGGGATGCAAAATCAATTATTCCTATAAATAGTAAGGGGAAAAATAAAAAGTTAATCATAGCCAGAAATAATCAAGAATTACAATCTTATTCGATCATACGATAGTCTTACATCTTCGGAATTTTGATTAATATCAAATTAAAAAATTGATTAAATTGGTTTAAAATGGACCTCAAATACAATGAAAAAAACCAAATTAATGAAACATATCATGGGGAAATCAGTCAACTTACTAAAACGATTTTCAATCCTACTTATCTTTCTAAATCCATTTGCAGCTGAGTCACAAGTTCGACCGGTCGAAAAGGCTATCCAGCAAAAAGAATATTTTGTTCCTGTCATCGATGGGGATTATGTCCACATCTATGATCCTCAAAGGGATGTATTCACTGGTCCTGACACAAAAGATTTAAAGGCGGGGGAATATTATCCCCTATGGCAAACCAACGATCATTGTTTTATAAAAGGTCCAGATAAACGCTGGCATGCCTTCGGGATCACACACCCAGCTTCAGCTTCGGGTCAGTCACGTCATCAGGGTGAATTTGCCTCTTTCCATGCGGTATCTGGCGCAAAAACGCTTGAAAGTTCATTTAGGCAGAATTCATGGATTGACAAACCCAAAGTGCTTACTCCAGCCCAGCGCCCCGGAGAGGGTAATTCCAACCATGCCCCCACGATTGTCAAACAAAATGAACTTTTCAAAATGATCTATGGACCTATCCCTTTTCGAATGGTAATTTCAAAGGATTTATTTGATTGGAAGCCGCAAGGCCCTATTCAAATCAATGAAAAGTATGGCCGCGATCCAAGCTTAATGGTCTGGAAGAGCACGTACTATTTAGTTTATTGCTCAGGGAACGTCGTTAAAGCGTCTACTTCCAAAGACTTGAAGAGCTGGTCAGAACCGGTAGAAATTTACAAAGGGGACGTTGAATCATTTCAATGCGAGTCACCAACCATCATACCCTATGGCGGTAAATTTTATCTTTTTTGGTGTCTTTGGGACACCGCTAACAAAAATGGAAATGGATATGATGAGCGCTCATTTGTGTATGGTTCTGAGGATCCCCTTGATTTCCATGGGAGTCCATTACTTACGGAACTAGCTACCCATGCACCGGAAATATTTCAAGGAGAGGATAAACGGTGGTATATCTCGAGTGCTCAATATCCTAAGAGGGGGATAAATGTCGCCCGCTTATCTTGGAAATGAATTCAATGAATAATTTAATTTGACCCACATGAAATTTAGATTTGCTTTAATTTTATTTGCTTTTTTCACCCAATTAAATCGAGGGATTTGTCAGCGCGCAGGTATAAAAAATGCTGCCCAATCTGTGAGTCATTTGACAGTTGACCTGAAAAAGCCGGAGGCGAATAGATTTACCAAAGTGGTGTTGGCCAAGAATCTAGACGAACCCATGCAAATGGAAATTTTGCAAGATGGTCGGGTACTTTTTGCCGAGAGAAAAGGGAGACTCAAAGTTTATGACCCGACGACTAAACAGGTTAACATCATTGCCGAAATTCCCGTTCGGCATACCTTTGATGGAATTAGCGCTGGAGGGACAAACGAATCTGAAGATGGCATTCAGGGGATCTTACTAGATCCAAACTTTACGAAAAACCATTGGATCTATTTATATTATTCCCCGCTAAAGGGCACGCCCAGAAATGTATTATCTCGCTTTGAATGGAATGGGGGCATGTTAAATAGGGAATCAGAAAAAATATTGCTCGAAATTCCGGTTGACCCTTCCGTTTGTTGTCATGTGGGCGGAGGAATGACATTTGAGACGAAGGGAAATCTTCTTCTTGCTACTGGAGAAAATGGACAGACCAGTGGTGGATTTTCGACGATTGATGAACGTCCAGGACATAGTAATGCCGATGCTCAAAAATCATCCGCTAATACAAATGATCTTCGGGGAAAAATCATTCGCATTCATCCAGAACCGAATGGCACGTATACGATTCCAGAGGGAAATCTTTTCGCGGTAGGTGCCCCTGAAACCCGTCCTGAAATTTATGTAATGGGAGTCAGAAATCCATGGCGACTCAGTATCGACAGCAAAACCGGCTGGCTCTACTGGGGCGAAGTGGGTCCGAATGGCGCCACCGATCTTGAGGAACGAGGTCCCAGAGCATACGATGAATTTAACCAGGCCCGGAAAGCTGGAAATTTTGGATATCCTTATTTCGTTGGCGATAATAAAGCCTATCGACGCTATGACTTTGCTTCAGGAAAATCAGGGGATAAATTTGATGCAAATCATCCTGTCAATCATTCACCAAATAATACCGGCTTAGTTAATCTGCCACCAGCTCAGCCAGCGTTTATCTGGTATCCATATGCTGTTTCTGATACCTTCCCCAAATTAGGCAGCGGAGGGATGAGTGCGGTTGGCGGACCCATTTACCGACGAGCTAATTTCCAAAAGGCCAAGCGACCATTCCCTAGCTACTATGAAGGAAAATGGTTTATAACGGACTGGGTTCGAGGCTGGATCATGGTGGTCACCATGGATGAAAATGGGAACTATACGTCTATGGAGCGGTTCTTGCCTGAGGTAAAACAATATGGAGATATCGACATGGACTTTGGCCCAAATGGTGATTTGTATGTGCTGGAATATGGTATAAACGTATTTAAAGGTAGCCCTGAATCCCAACTAGTTAAAATTGAATATAATAGCGGTAACCGCGCTCCCATTGTACAGGCATCTGCAAATAAAACAGCTGGGGCAGTTCCACTAAAAGTTCAGTTATCTGCCGATGGATCTAAAGATGATGATTTGGACCCCATTACCTATGAATGGAAAATAACATCCCAAGGCAAAGAAATTCAGACATTTAAACAGGCTAATCCGACGGTTACATTGACTAAGCCCGGTATTTATAAAGTTGCGCTGCAGGTAAGGGATTCCCATGGGGCAAAAAACACTAAGTATATGGAAATAGTCGCAGGCAACGAACCCCCTATAGTCAAATTTGATTTTAAAGGGGCAAACAAAAGTTTCTATTCCCCAGGTAAAACGATTAATTACGCCATAAATGTTAGCGATAAGGAAGATGGAAGTCTCAGTAACAATCGAATTAATCCTTCCGAAATATCGGTGAGCATTGATTATCCGGAAGGATTTAATCTTTCTGAAATTCAACAAATGCGATGGGATAGTAACGTACCCATGAAGTCCGTATTGGCTAACCAACTAATTAATAAAAGTGATTGTCAGTCTTGTCATTCTGTTCTATTAAAATCCATGGGGCCCTCCTATTCAGAAATAGCAAAAAGATATCAGGGAGACGTGAGTGCACAAAATCGATTGGCCAAAAAAATCATTGCTGGTGGCAATGGCTCCTGGGGAGATTTTATGATGCCAGCCCATCCCGCACTGTCAGAAACGGATGCTAATACCATTGTAAAGTACATTTTAACCATTGGGGAACAAATTAAGGCTAAATCCTTGCCATTGGTAGGAGCTTATAAAACAGATGCTCCTGAGGGCGAAAAAGATAAAGGTTTCTTTGTCTTTAGAGCGGCGTATACGGACAGGGGAACTAAACTAGCTTCCGCACAAACTTCAGAAGATAAAATAATTTTACGAAATTCTTTAGTTCCTATATCGCGGGTCGATCAATACAAGGACGTTGAATTTAATCGCCAAATTTTCCTAGACAAATCAGATGTTACAGCCACAGCTTCTGGTTCTTATTTGGGGCTCAACCAAATTGACCTAACGGGTATAAAACAGGTTGAGTTTACTGCTTCATCAATTTCAAGTGCAAGCAATCATTCAGGATGGAACATTGAAATCCGGATTGATTCTCCTAGGGGGAAATTAATAGGCCAAACGTCAAATATTTTATCTGAAAGTTATTATTTAAGCCGGAAAGGGGAAAGAGTTAATGCGGCTTTGGGCCCAATTAATGAGGTGCATGATGTCTATTTTGTATTTGCAAATAAAGAATCAAAGGATAAAAAAGAGCAAATTAAAGTAAAGGATATTAAATTTATTTGGTGATCATCTAAGGTCTTATTTGTCAGGAATAAGGCCATGTACGATTATCTGAAAACCACTAACAATATTGAGTTAGGAGAAAACTTCTCAGCAAAAGCGTATGCTGGCAAAGACGATGTAATCATCGATTCTGACTTAAATGGACTCAAAAAATAAATGGAAACCTATTTAGATTTTAAAAAATGAAACAATGCCAAGCAGGAATTAACCGACGTAATTTTCTGAAAATCACCTCGATATCGCCCTTTGTTTTTGGAGCAAATTCAAATCATGGTGCATCGACGCAATCCATGCTGGCACCCGTTCGTAAAATCACAAAAGGCTCAAAATTTCATTGGTTTGGGTATTATGATAAACTGCAGTTTGACCCAACAAGTCGATATGTTTTAGGCATGCAGGTTGATTTTGAACATCGTTCACCAACTGCCAAAGATATCATCAAAATTGGGATCATCGATTTGCAAGAGGGGGATCGTTGGACCGAAATAGGCACAAGTAATGCGTGGGGTTGGCAACAAGGTTGCATGTTGCAATGGGTTCCTAATTCAAATTCAGAAATTATTTGGAATAACCGAATTGATAATCAATTTGTCAGCCATATTTATAATATAAAAACAGGACGTACAAGGACGTTGCCTAAAGCGATATATGCAATAAGTCCTAATGGGAAATTTGCCATTGGCACTGAATTTTCGCGTATTCAAGGTCTTCGTCCAGGGTATGGATATGCGGGCATTCCTGATCCATATGCAGATGAGAAGACTCCCAAAGACATAGGATTATATAAAATAGATCTTAAAACCGGAAAAAGTAAAATGCTTTTTTCCATTGCCGATATAGCCAAAATTCCTAGTAAAGGGCAGTCAGTTGAAGATCAGTGGCATTGGTTCAATCATCTCTTGGTTAGTCCAGATTCAAAGCGATTTTTGTTCCTAAACCGATGGAGGGCTAAAAAAGATGAGCGTCAAAAAATGGCAATAGGAGGTTTTGTCACAAGAATGTTTACATGTGATTCAAATGGCAAAGACCTGTATTGCATAGACCCATCGGGCTTCAGTTCTCACTTTGTGTGGAAGAATGATAGCAAACAAGTATGTGTTTATACCAAACCTGAAGGACAAGAAAATGGATTTTATGAAATTGAAGATAAAACAGGGAAATATAAAAGAATTGGGAAAGAAAAAATGCCAACAAATGGACATCAGACCTATTTGCCTGTAGAGAACAAAATGGATTGGATTCTAAATGATAACTATCCTAATAGGGATCGATTGCAAACACTCTATCTATATCATATTCCGACCGATAAACGAATCGACTTAGGCCAATTTCGTTCACCCATAGAATATACAGGTGAATGGCGTTGTGACTTGCATCCTCGCTTTAGTCCAGATGGAAAAAAAGTGGTCATTGACTCACCTCATGAAGGAAACGGAAGACAAATGTATTTGATCGATATTGGAAATTTGATTTAATAATTAATTAAAAAAAACATGAAAAAAAGATGTTTATTGACCCTATTAGTTGGGTCTTTTCTATTGGTTTCTTTGGGAAATTTGATGAGTCAATCCACATCCAAGACATCCTTTAATTTATCACAATTTAGGCCAAATGCCAATGGAAAATCAGATGATACACCTGCATTTCAGAGACTTTTTGAAGCTGTTTCAATGGTCGGCGGAGGAACGGTAACGATTCCAGCTGGGGAATATTATGTATCAGGCTTAAGCTCGATTAACATTCCATCTAATACTACGGTGTTTGCTTACGGGGCCAATTTTCATTTACCTAAAACCTTAGGTGATCAGGAGCGTATTGTCGTTTTTAAAGGCGAAAATTTGACCAACTTCACTTGGTTTGGGGGTCATTTTGAAGGCTATTGTTTTGATCATCGCAATCCACCAAATACGTGGGAGCCTAATGTAAATACTCGGATTTTTGTTATTTCAACAAGCGAATCGGGAAAAACAGATCATATTCTTTTTAGGGATGTTTCATCCAATAAAGTCGCTGGTGCAATTGTCAATATTGAGGGATTTAAGAAAGTTCATGATTTGCCGACTGTTGAAAATTTTGCAACTAATGTATCCGTTGAGAATTGCACATTTATTGACTCAGGTAAATTCATGTGGGATTATGGCTTGCTATGGCAAATAATTGTTTTTTCGGATGAATATACGCCGGCTGATCTAGCGATGGCTAAAAAATATTTTAGGAATGATTTAATTAGATCGAACTTGAAAATGAATGATGGGGAGAATAAAATTTTATTCGACAATAAACTAAACCCCATTTCAACCAGTAACTCTAATTTGCCTAAGGATGCTGTTTGTTTTTTTGGTGATAAACTACCTGAAAATATAATAAAAGGGAAACAATATTTTATTGTGACATCCACTGCACAGTATATTCAAATAAGTGATCAACCCAAAGGGGAACCCATTACTTTCAAGGGGAGCTCTTCGGCTACTCAAACCAATTTAATCTACAACCTACAAGACGCATTTTACGTACTTTATGCACCCATAGGATCAGGACCTGGTAAAGGATGTATTGATTTAGTGGCATGCAAAAATACTAGAATTACAGGTTGTAAAATAAGTGCCTTAGGAGATGCGATGCATATACACAGTTGCCACAATAATATTTTCTCTAATAATCAAATCTTAGGCGCCAGAATGGGTGCATTCTTTTTAGCAGAATATTCTAAAAATTCAACTATTACAGGCAATACAGTAGATGGCACGAATGGCTCGAGAATCATGAGTATCGAACGTTCCAATGAAGATGTAACTGTCATAGGTAACACCTTTAGAAATGGAGGAAGAGGAAGTTGGATAAACCAACCTAAAAATCTGATTATGAAGGGAAACATTTTTATAAACAATACGACAAAATGTGATCCTGGTCCATGGAAAGGGAGAAAAACCTTTAAAACAGGCACTTGGGAAAGTTATTCAGAGATTTACTTCACTACCTACCAAAAAGAAGGTAAATACGGTCCAGTAATTTTAAAAGACAACATATTTGAGACAGGTCTTGGGGCCGCGGCAGCCATACAGTTTGAAAAAAATGGGGAAGATGTATTAGTTGAGGGTAATTTTTTTAAAGGTCATACGGGCATCATTAATTTAGATGCAGATGATAAGACCATTACGATTGGCAAGAATTTTGGAGCAAAAGTGATGGAAAGTAAAGATGGGGGGAAGTCTAAATATAGAAATGAATAAGGGCTATTTTTTAGAAATAAATAATTTGTCAATAATCTCCCCTTTTGATTTTCGATAATTTGTCGGATTTGTCCCCGTAATTTTTTTGAAAATATAGTTGAAATGCGTGAGATTATTAAAACCACAATCGTAACAAATTTCAGAAATATTTCGAGGGCCGTCAAGGAGTAAGCGGCATGCATAGGCAATGCGAATGTCGTTCAGCAATTCAATAAAAGTCTTATTGGTTTTTGCTTTTATGTACCTACAGAAAGCTGTTGCATTCATATTTGCCAGATTTGAAACTGTTTCAAGAGTAATATTCTCCTGTAAATGCAATTGAATATAATTCAAAACTTGATTCATTCGATCAGAATCATTCATCGGATTTGACTCTCCAAAAATTTTCTTTGAAAGCACCCGACGATCTTTGGCCTGCGAAAGAATTTTACATATTTCTAAAAAATTAATTAATGGATCAATCCCTTTTGTCAAATGCATTTTTTGCAAAAATGGTTTAACTCGGTCAGAGGTAATTTGGCCAAATGAAATACCATGTGATGCCTCCTCAATTAATTGCTTTACCTCATGCATTTCGGGAATCAATAACAAGGGCTTTCCTAAAAAATCGAGGCTAAAACGAAGTATCATGGCTTCCGCCATTTCAGTCGAATTGGGCTTATAATACAATGCATCATTACGCCAATAATGTGGCAAATTGGAACCTAATAAAACCAAATCATCTTCCTTAAATCGTTCTACATTATCTCCAACAAATCGAGTCCCTTTGCTTTTAGTTATTAATGTTAGTTCGATTTCAGGATGATAGTGCCAAGGGTTATCAAAATAAGGCACTTTTTCATTTCTTATGTCGAAAGATGCGGTGTTGTTTTCTTCAACTTTCAACAATTTAGGCCTATTCATTTGCTTGAATATTAATGTAGTTGCAAATATATCTAAAGTTTTAGCAAATTTCTATGAAACAAAAAGATGAAATTATCTCATATTTTTGTACTATTAATCGGTTTAATATTAATATTTACATTTTAATTCGTATAAATTCTTAAAAGATAAAATTCAATGTTGACATATTTTAAAAAAATCAGTATAACCCTATTATTAACAAGTTTTTTTCTTCCAAATGCACTAGCAAAACCTAATCAAAAAGGGAAATGGGTTTTACTCTTTGATGGCAAAACGACAAATGGTTGGCGCGGGGCATACAGAACAGATTTTCCCAAAAACGGTTGGTCGGTGAAAGATGGAGAACTTCGGGGCGAATTATCAGCTGGCGTAGAATCAGGCGATGCAGGTGATATTGTGACGCTGAAAAAATACCGAAATTTCGAATTGGTTTTTGAATGGAAATTGGGCAAAGGGGGTAATTCAGGTGTCAAATATTTTATCGAAGAACTTCTGCCCAAACCACAGGGATCTCAAGCTGGATATGAATATCAATTAATTGACGATTCCGAATACATTTATAATGAAAAACATTTGCCGCAAGACCTCAAAACGGCTTCCATTTATGATGTCATTGCCGCAGATAAACCCGATGCCAAAGTTGACATATGGCATTCCTCACGCATCCTAGTGAAAGATAATTACATTGAACATTGGCTCGATGGTAAACAAGTATTGGCGGTCAACAGATTATCAGATGTTTTCAAAAATGGGGTTTTAAATAGTAAATATAAAGACTACCCAAATTTCGCTGCGATTACTGAAGGGCATATTTTATTGCAAGATCATGGACATCGCATCGCATTTAAAAATATTAAAATTAAAGAATTATGAAACGTCGAGATTTTTTAAAAAATACAGCATTGACAAGCGCTGCGATAGGTATTCCCTCCATTGTTCCTTCTTCTGTCTTTGGCAAAAATGCACCATCGAACCGAATTACGGTAGGTTTTATTGGCACGGGCCGACAAGTTTTTGCCTCTAATTTACCTCAAATGTTGGCAGTAGAGGGCGTCCAAGTAACGACTGTTTGTGATGTAGACATCTGGCGTCAAACAGAGGCCCAAAAATTTGTCAATGAATTTTACACCAAAAAAAATGGCGTAAATGCGTACAAGGGTTGCCAGACGGTAGGCGATTATCGGGATGTCATCAACGATAAAAAAATTGATGCGCTGATGATTTCCACTCCTGACCATTGGCACATTCCAATGGGCTTAATGGCCGCAAAAGCTAAAAAGCATTTTGCGATCGAAAAACCTTTGAGTTTGAGTGTCCAACAGGGAAGACAATTGGCCGATGCGGTCAAAAAATACGGGGTCATTGCTCGGACAGACAGTGAATTTAGGTCTGTTCGTAACCAAAATATGGCCGTAGAATTAGTTAGAAACGGGTATATAGGGGATTTAAAGCGCATCGAAATCACATTTCCTTCTGACCCCACACCAGTGGCCACGCAAGCGGATATGCCCGTACCTACCGGATTAAATTATGATATGTGGCTGGGTCCCGCACCATTTGTGCCTTATACGCAAATGCGGGTGCATGACCTGAATCAAACCAATAAACGACCCAATTGGATGCGAATCGATACCTATGCGCAAGGAATGATTTCCAACTGGGGTGCGCATTATTTTGATATGGCGCAGTGGGCCAACAATACTGAGAATTTGGGACCGGTAGAAGTGCAAGGCAGCGGCGTTTTCCCAAAAAGTCTTTGGAATACGATGATCAACTTTAAAGTTTGGTATACATATGCCAATGGGGTTGAAATGACTTGCGAACAATCGCCCACCAGCACGCCTTCGATTACGTATTTCGGTTCAAAGGAATGGGTAAAAATAGATGGCTATCCGGGTAAGGCAACGAGCAGTAATCCCGCCATATTGGATCTTAAACCTAAATCAGGCGAAATGGATCTAATAAGTGTTTTGTGGGATAAAAATGATTTTATTCAAGGGGTTCGCAACCAGCAACAAACACTAATACCCATCGAAGTAGGTCATCGGGGCATTACGATTTCTCAAATCGGTTTAATTGCTTGCCAAATTGGGGAAAAACTAATATGGCAACCAGAAAAAGAACTTTTTGCTGGCAATAATGCAGCAAATGCCCTTTTAGCAGCACCTAATTTGAGGGATAAATGGTTGTAATCATATAGACAATCTACCCAGCAAAATCCATCTTGCTACTAAACAAAGGAGTTCAATTGGTATTAAATTTATTTTGTTAAAAAAGACATAATACTTACATGTTTTTAAAAGGTAAGCTCTTGCAAAATATCCAACGTTTCTTAATCATAATAAACCATGCGTAACTACATTTTATTGATTTTGATTTGTTCCAATAGCCTTTTCGCTCAAAAAGTTAAAAATGAGTTTTTCGCCTTGCACAATATTATCAGAGGCGATAGCACGTATAATACGTTTGACAAGCAAGTTGAATTAGTGAAAAATGCGGGTTTTGATGGAATTGAAATCAATCAAATTGAAAGCTTTGAAGGGATGAAAACAGCTCTTGACCAGTTCCAATTCAAGGGCTCCTATTTTTATGTAAAACTCCAATTAGGCGAGCCCATTGACAATCGATTGGAAAATGCCATTAAACAGCTTAAAGGCACAAATACCATTATCGCTCCTTATATTCTAGCGGATAATAAACGTTTTAAGCCGAATTCTCCTGAGGGCGATTCGGAGGCCATAAAGCTCTTGCAGCTAATTGCCCTATGGTCAAAAAAATCCGGATTACAGGTGGCCATTTATCCACATTTTGGTTTTTATGTTGAGCGGACTGATCATGCCTTGCAATTGGCCCAAAAAATAAATCGCAAAAATGTGGGATTATCTTTTAACCTATGTCATTGGCTGGCCACGACTAATTTGAAAGAACGCGTCGATTTGAAAAATCATTTGAAGGAGCTTAAACCCTACTTGAAAATGATAACCATTTCTGGTGCAAACGACATAATTTCTCAGAAAAAATCCATTTTTGACGATTATATATTACCTCTGGGTACTGGTAGCTTTGACACCTATGACCTATTGAAATTTATGGTGAAAACAATCAAATTTAAAAAGCCCATTGGCATACAGTGTTACAACATTAAAGGAAATAAACCGCAGCTGATTATAAATACCATGGCGGTTTGGAAAGAGTATAAGACACGATTGGAAAATGAAAATTAATGACAAATAGCCAAACATCGCTTGATCAAAAACCTACAATGATTCGTTGGTGGATATGTGCGCTTTTGTTTTTTGCCACGACGATCAATTACGTTGACCGACAGGTGTTTGCAATTTTGGCACCCCAACTACAGACTGAAATTGGTTGGTCTGAAATAGAATACGGCTACATTGTAACGGCCTTTCAATTATCCTATGCCATTGGATTGCTGTTGGTAGGCAAATTGATTGATTTTTTGGGGACAAAAAAAGGATTCATTCTTTCCATTATCGTGTGGTCTTTGGCAGCGATGTCACATGCTTTAGCTCGCACACCCATCGGATTTGGGATGGCAAGATTAGCGCTAGGGATTGGTGAATCGGGCAATTTCCCTGCTGCAATCAAAACCATTTCCGAGTGGTTTCCTCGAAAGGAAAGGGCTTTGGCAACCGGTATTTTCAATTCGGGCTCTAATATTGGCGCGATCGTTGCCCCTTTGCTTGTACCTATTATTGCACTCAATTTTGGTTGGCAAGCTGCTTTTATTCTTACCGGATTATTAGGTTTTATTTGGTTATTTTTCTGGCTTAGATTAAAGAGCCGTCCCGAAGTACACCCCGGAATCAATACCGCTGAGTTAGATTTAATTAAAGCAGATACGGAAGAGAACCTTGAAAAACCAACGTCCATTTGGAAAATTATTCGTACTAGAAAAATATGGGCCATTGCAATAGGAAAGTTCATGACTGACCCTATTTGGTGGTTTTTTCTCTACTGGCTCCCCAAATTTCTTAATACCACTTATGGTTTGAAATTGGATAAAATTGGCTTGCCACTCATTGTCGCCTATTTGATTGCGGACGTAGGGAGCATTGGAGGCGGTTGGCTTTCATCTCATTTTCTACAATTGGGTTGGAGTATAAACGCGGCTCGAAAAACCACTTTGCTCATTTGCGCCATCATGGTGGTACCCATTTATTGGGCTTCGGGCATTGATGACTTGTGGCCAGCCGTTATATTAATTGGCCTAGGGATGGCCGCGCATACCGGTTGGTCTGCTAATATGTACACATTAGCAACTGACTTTTTTCCCAAAAAAGATATGGGTACTGTCGTTGGATTTATAGGTATGGCGGGCGCGGTCG
>Ga0209499_1000254_pt1 | contig 39954 bp, 45 predicted proteins | sample C_130208_EF_Meta_FD_187306 | JGI IMG/M metagenome (GOLD analysis project Ga0209499, IMG submission 187306) | Freshwater microbial communities from Lake Croche, Canada to study carbon cycling - C_130208_EF_MetaG (SPAdes) (version 2) | ecosystem: Environmental > Aquatic > Freshwater > Lake... | reverse complement strand
AGTTGGTTGCCTTCGGTAATTGTTCAAGCCCGGAGATAATGCGTTTGATTGCTTGATCTGCTGTGATGCCCATCTTTTGGATAGCCTCAGTTGATGCCGTACCAAAGGCCGACATTAACACCTGCCGGATCTGAGGGACACGCTCGGCTATCTGGTTGATTTCCTCAGCTGATATCTGCCCCTTGCTGGCTATCTGACCAAGCGCCAGGATAACGCCATCAAGTTCTGATTTGCCTTTGCCCACCAGAGCGAGAGCATTACCAAAAGCCATCAATGCACGTTCGGCAGTCTGGGCGTTTAGTCCTGCGGCTTCAAGTTGAAGAACACCAGCACGAACCTCTGGAAGGCCCAAGCCGGGGAGTTTGGCTATCTCCTGAAGCCTTCCCAGTTGGGCTTGTAGTTCCTGTGCATTCTTGGCATAGGCAGCCAAACCACGTACTTGTGAATCATAAGCCATGGCAGCTTGCACACCTGTTACCGCTGCGAAACTACCTTGTGCTAACTCTAATAATCGGGTTGCATCTGCCGCAGTGCGGATTGCTTCACCAACACTTTTAGCCGACTGGCCTACCCGGCTTAAAGCACGAACAGCAGCGGCTTCTCCAACTACAGAAATCTTAGCCGTCAGTTCCGCTACTGTCATTATCTGCCTCCAAACAATGCATTTATCATCGCGACCTGTTGTTTTTCTATCTCCTGTCCAATCATAGCCACTTCGGCTATTTGGTCAAGGGTTAGGTCGGTCTCTGATGGATGCCGGTTGAGATACTTAACGGTGTAGTAGGCAACCTGACCGGCTACACCTCTGAGTCGTTTTTTGCGTCTTTGACCCTACCCTGTAAGTCATCGGTCGGATACCAAGCAATAAACTCGCCAAGGATTCTAAAGAACGTCTGCTTGCTTGTACGTGCCAGATTACCGAATGCTCGCAGTGGTGATTCTTCGGCTGTATCTGTTGGGTCAGGTACATAACACCGACCAAGCAGATAGATCTGGTATAGCATTGCTTCAGGAAACTCAGCAAATGCAACTCGCAGGGTTTGCAGTTCTTTGGAATCCGGGAAGAGGTCTGCCGCCTTCGGTTCACGGAAGCGGAGTTCTGCGCCATCGCCAGCGATATCCGACAGGTCAATCACAAGGATTCCCCTGTCGGCATCTTTAGGTATTTGTTTAAGGTTACTTAGTGCCATGGCTCAGTGTACTACGACCAAGCAGTCGTTACCCCGTTAGAACCAAGGGTGATGGTTGCGGATTCAGTCACTGCTTCTTCGGTTGCAACGCTAATCCCGGTAGATGTCACGACACCGACAAAAGTTTTAGCGGTAAGACTTCCTGGAGTCACAACAATCTGGCAGTAGTAGCCATCCTTGGCATAGAAGATTGGCCCAACGCCTGCATCCACCAAAAACTCAATTTCGACAGATCCGTTAGCCTTGGTGGCCTGAGCTTTGTTCTGAAGGTCACAAAGTGCGCTAACGTCTACCGTGTTAACGGATGTGCTGAAGCGTACCGATTTGGCAATACAGGTGTAGGTGTCAGCAGTAAATGCGGAAGGCGTACCATCTTGGTAACCACCGAACGCTACTGTTACCACACAGTTCTCGCCGATTAGGGCAAACGTACGTGTAAAAGGCATAAGAAACTCCTATTGCTGTGTAACAAAACGATACACCGCCGTCACTCCAAAGTCAGTACGACCACCATCAGATAAAGAAAAGGTTTGATCCGTTGAAGTCCTGCGGACATAGAGCCGTGGGGTCGTGGATGTAACCGTCTGATTATCCAATAATGCATCAATGCGAGACATGGTCGTTTGTATGTTACTCATGCTCATCGCTCCGCTTTCACTATCCCACACAGTGATTCTGTAGGTCGGGTAGGTAAACACCCGGCTACCGCATAGCACGTCTTGGTCTTGCCCTGCGTTACCAGATCGGCTAAAGACCACGTAAGGCAGTTGTGGCGGCCTTCTTGATACCGGGTCAACCTGTGGAGCAGTCGTGTTGTAGATACCTTGCTGGTATCCGGATGGTTGATTACTAGTAGATAGTAAATCCATCAGGGTAACGTCACCGCTCAGGGTCTCGTATATCCACTGCTCAATCACGGCTGGTTCAAATGCCATTAACTCTTACCCTTCAGGATTACTTTCACAGCAGCTTGAAACGATGGCGCTACCTTTTCAACTGCCGGACGCAGGAACGGTCTTGCCGGTACGTGGTTGCCACCCCTAGATATCCAACCCAGTTCCAGCGGTATTCCATACTTTGCACCAACATTGACTTCGGCTGATGTCTTGCCAGTCATCTTGCTTTGTATGCTTCCTGCTAAACCAGAGTCGCCCATATCAGCATTTGGCGGAGTGCCTGGAGGGCTTGACCAGTGGGGATGCTCTTTACGCCCCGGATACTTTTTGTATTGCCCAGATGACATCATAATACTAGACTTGGCTTCACCTTCAATGCCAGCAGCGGCATTACCTACAGCAACAGAAAGTTGGCGTAGATTCCGCTGATAGGAATCTAGCCGTACTTTCTTTAGGCTGAAGCTCATCTTTATCAAGGAGCCAGAACCTCAATCTCAAGAGGGCCAAAGCGACGAACGGTAGAGCCAACCGTAAAAGATACGGTAAGCCTAACCATAGCGGCTGTCGGGTAAGCCGCGGGGTTTAGTACACTCATGATGCCTTGAGCGCTGTACTGCTTTGTCAGGGTTACGCTTCCACTGACAAAGGAATAAGCCGCACCGGTCTGGATGTTTGTAAAGGTAGCACCGAGCGTGCCGGTAGTAATGTCTACCGGGCTTCCCAGTTCGTCTACCAAGCGGACTACGTAGGAGTGCCAATCACCGACCCATGCGGAGACTTGCACGATCTGCTGAGGGTCTTCAGTTAGATCAAAGATTAGTGCCACGGGTAGCCCTTTCAGCCTTGATGGCCACTATCAAAAGGTCAAGGTCGCTTAAAGAAAGGTAGTGCAGGGTGTCCTTGATCTGGTTCAAAAGCATCACCTCACCGAATGGAATCTTAATCTCGGGGATGCCTAACACCCGCTTTGCTAACTGGCTTAGTATGCTCATCAGATGTCCCTTACATAGATGCGGAGTGGGCCGAAAACTTGCGTATCAGATGCCCCGGTTGTTCGTGTAATCGTTGCAGTGTAAGTGCCTGGAGTGTTGGTTACGGTAGTCGTAATCGTAAACTGCGCCCTGCCATCAGCTGCATAGGTTGCCGTACCGCTGTAGGTAGCAACCAAGGTACCGCCGCTGTTGTAAACCTTAGTCGTTATCGTGGCACCCGTGATGCTGATACCTGCAAAGTTGTTGTCTACCAGTTGGATACCGATGCCTTGCTGTGTACCCTTCTGAATGTCGAGAGGCTGCGGAGTTGTGACGCCATCAGCGATGACCTGAAAAGGCCCCATGTAGATAAGGCTTGCCGTACTTATCGGGGTAACGAGTTCCGCGCTGATGTAGTCCGTGCCGTTGTGAAGTAGAGCGCCAGAGAGTTCCGACGCAGCTGCTGTCGAATCCACAATCGCGTGGACGTTAGCCTGTATGTGGTTTGATGTGCCGACATCCGCAGGTCTATTATCAGCTGTAGTCAAAAGTGTCCTAGCACCGAATGTGCTCGCTGTTGTGTGCGAGGTATACGGCTCATCCCATACCTTGCCGGCAACAGCAGACACACCACCAGTGGATAGAGCGTAGCCGGTTTTGTCGTTGTTAGTGCCAACGGTTACCGCTCCAGTGACAGAACCCACAGCGCCGGTCACGCTTCCAATCGAGCCGGAGTTATTGAACGCTTGGCTAGATGCAAGGCTGTAGCCCGTGAGCTTCTGGCCTGCTTCACCCATCGAGCCAGCGGTGTTGTATGCGCTTGCTGTGGCATCCCACACAGCCGATGTTGTCTGCGCTGCCGTCAAGCCACCACTGCTTAGTTTGATTGTCATTACCGCGCCGTTAGTACCAGCAGCACCACGGACAACTACCGTAACATCGTCAGCACCAGCTGCCACAGCAGCATCCGGCAGGTCGAGTCTATACACGCCCGGCATGTTGGTTGCGTCAACCTCTGCAAAGCCACCAGATGTCCACGCCTGAGCGATTGTGCGGGCTACTAGAGGAATGCTTACAGAAGCAGTCCTTGTGCGGTTGTACCGGGCTGATAGGCCTGTTGTAGACGCTGTGAGGCCTGTTGCACCCAAGAACAGTTCGACGGACTGTGACGTGCTCCCCGGTGCTATTGTGATGGTGCCAGACGCTTGCGATGCTGGCTGATATGCACCTACGCCGCCGATGGTTCTATAGATTGCTACACCAATATCAGGAGTGACATTCCACGACTGATTGTACATATCGACGGCTGGCGCACCTGATGCTGTACCCGCTGTAGCGTTCGGACTGTTGAAGGTATTACCAAAGATTTGTATCGGGCCATATCCTTGCAGGAGTGATTGACCAAACTCCAAACCAGACCATGATGCAACGTTAGTATTTGCACCCTGTGAAACTGCTAGTCTAGTATTGACACCGTAAATGCGGTTGTAGTTTTCTATGATGCCAACTGAACTGTTAGCATTTTGAAACGCATATGTACCAGTCGCATAGATCAATGAGTTGTAAACAGCAATATTATTCCCAGAAGAAGAACCAGTGATACCAGGGCTTGACCATAAAAAGGGTATTGCACCTGACATAACACAGTTATAAAACGTCAAACCACCAGCAGGAAACGCTAGAAAATTAGTAGAGCCATTTAACCAGACAGCACTGTTCCCGCTAATATAACAATCTGTTACTGATAACCCAGTTGTGTATTGTGAAGAACTTTGAATAAAACCGTACCGGATACCGTAAACAGTACCAGTAAATATAGATTGTTTTAATGTTGTATTAAAATTTGCTAAAGTCGTTGCATTGAAGTAAAAGGCTTCTGTTGTTGCTGATGTGCTAAAACATAAACATCTTTCAACAACTGTATTAGAGCAATTAGTTAAAAAGAGTCCACCGATAATCAAGTCTCGGAAGTTTAGGTTATTCTTGCTGGTTGCTGTAAGTGCATACGATGTTGATACTGCATTGTCTGAACCACTGGGAGTAATCCTAACTTCACCTGCAAGAACACCTGTAAAAAGAGACGCTGTAGGATTTCCATAGACGTAGGTTGCACTTGAATATGTACCAGCAATAGTGACAACCTCACGATATGTGCCGGGAGCAATGTACACAGTGTCCCCACCAGTAATACCAGTACCGCCGAGTGCTTTGCCGATAGTAGCCCAAGCTTGTCCAGTACCAGAACCTAGACCAGTATTGCCATCGTTACCGTCTGTACGAACGTAATAAGTTGCCATTATTCAGCCTGTCCAGACACGATTTCCTGAGCCATAACAACGATGAACTGGTTCACGATATTGAGGCGAAATGCTTCGTCCTGCGTGATCCACCACGTAAACATATCAATGCCATCAACTCCAAAGTCACCGACCTTTGTGTTGGTGTCATCGTAGATTTCAGCTTTAATGTTGTAGTCTGCAGGATTTGTCACAAGTGGCGTGATAACCACATCCGTTAGATTCATTTCCCCACCTTCAGACTGTTAGCCTCAACACCCTTGAAAGGCATCGTGAGGAACGCCAGCACACTAGACACCGCAGCGGAGACACCAGCCGCTACCGCCTTCGAGCCGTAGAGTGCCAGCACTGCGCCCAGCTCGGCAATGTCGTGTGCTTCGCTTGTCCTGATGCCATCGCCGAACACGGAAGTAAAAGCAGCTACAAATGCCACGATCACAACGACCACGAGTCTTTTGATACTGATACTGTTCATCTTTGTATGATCGCCTCCAACGCGCTGACTTTGTTTTCCAACTTACCGAGTCGCTGTTCGATGCGGCGCACTTCCTGCTGCTGCCCGTCTAAGGTGTTTATAATGTGTGCCACCTGAGTCTCCAGGCGCGTCAACCTGACCTGTATAGCAACCCACGCGGCACCAATGCTGGTAACGGTTATAAAGGCCTGTATACCAATGGGAACCCATGCCTCTGCCGTCATGCGAAATGCTCCTTAAGGCTAACGTGTTGAATCAGCAGGTTAGTCTGTCCTTGGTCTGTGCCAATGACATCAAAGAAATGATTAGGCTCATCGTGTAGCCTGATGCGGTCATTGGCTTGAATAACTCTGTCGGCTGGAGCGACTAAGTACCAGTTGCATACAACCTTGATTCCCTCATCAAGTAACGCTTCGCTATTACCGAGGTTGACCATACGGCCCAGGAACTCGTCAACCTGCCTCCAGTCCTGCGTCTGGCCACCTCTGCCGTCCTCTGTGAGCGTCATACGGAGGACAATGACCCGGTCTTGGGTTAGGCTGCGGACAAGCCCACGGCCTAGTATGCCGCGCAAGATAGGAGACATCTAAAAGATACTCACCGGGCGGAAGCGGTCGGCCATCGTCAGAAACTGCGCTTGCAGTTGTGAGAGCTTGACATCAGATGTGCCTTCCTTGGCATCAATCTCTGTAGCAACCAGTCCGGCCTTGAGGAGCCATATCGCACGGGTAGCAGTGCGGACATCGTAACGCTCGATGTGTGCTGGCCCCATATCAACCCATGCTAACTGCGGGTTCGATGTTCCTTCAGTAAGGAGGAAACCTTCCCACGCCCATCCCCAGATGGTCGGCCATTCTGGCTCAGTGGTGCCTGATGTCCCAGCCTGTCGGCATTCGTAGACACGGCCATTCGGAGTGGTGCCTACTATCCGATCACCAATGGCATAGACGGTGCTTGCTGTCCAAGTTTTAAAGCGCTCATGTTCATCAAGGATGATGCCAATGTCGGTAGTAGACACGGCTGGATATTGTGCCGCTTGACTGTACAAAGCAACTCTTCCAATGGCATCGGCGCGGCTCAGGCTCATGTCTTCAGTATCCCACACGGGCATTAGCCCGGTTTGTTAAAAGAAAAAACCCCCGGCACGTCTGCCGAGGGTCTTTTGGTCGGTTGCGGTATCACTCCGCACTGCCTTACGTGTGAGCTGCGATAAGGCCGATAAACGAACCAGGCACACGGGCAGATGCCGTTGCCGAGTAGTTACCAGCATCAAAGCAGTTGACGCTGAAACGCTCAGTAGCCTTGAATGCCCAGCTGTCCTCAACAAAATACCGTTGATCGGACATCTCGATTGTGATGCCTCGGCGGTCACCGAAAGCAACACCCTTGCTAAGGTCTGCAAGGAATGCAACCGGAGTATCAATCGCTGGAACCGATGGCATGTTCTGAACAAAGACAACAGGGATGCCGTACAAAAGTGGAGCGACTCCGTATGCGTTCTGTATTGCGTCGATGTTGTTTCCACCGAGTGCAGCCAGCTTATCGGCGATACCCGTGTAGAAGAAGTTCTTATGCATAAACCACTTAGGTTGGTCGGCATATGTTGGAAGCTTTCCAATCATCGACTGAAGGTTTGCAAGCGTGAAGTTGCTCCAAGCAGATCCAGAACTTGAAGGGCCGACGACTGCACTTGCGATGTTGCCGTAGTTACCATAAGTACCAGATGCAAGATCAGTAAGCGTTCGCCCCATACCAACCAATCCGGAAGCATCCGTACTGGTCAAAGCCGAGTTAAAAACAACACGGTCTTCTTCCTTCGCGAGGTTATACGCAAAGTCACGAGCCAGAGCGTTTCCAACGTCAACAACCGAGTCTTCGTTAAGTTCCTTCGACACGATGGTCAAGATTGCCATCTTCTTAGCGGTCAAGCTAATTTGTGCAAAGGTCATCGAGGAATCGGTAATAGCCGTGTTTTCACCCGGATAGTAGACCGTTGTAGATGCAGTTGCATTCGGTACAAGCTGAACATCCGAGGTCATTGGAACAATGCGGCAGTTCTGGCGAGCTGCACCGTATTGCTCACGCAGGTATACGAGGTCAACGGAAAGCAGATCTGGTGTAAGGTATCCACCAGCGGTTGTCGTACCTTCGACCTGTGCCTTGAAGTGACCGTTAGCCTTCAACCATTCAGCAGACTTCTTGTTTCCAGCGACAGCCAGTGCGAACTGTCCCATGACGTAGCCCTTGTAGGACTGTTCATCACGAGTACCAGAGAAGACCGACTTGGTTACGCCACCGTTAACCCATGGCTGAACAGCAGGGGTTGCTACAGGTGCAGTCTCGCCGAGTGTCTTCATCATGTCGATGCGGGCTTCAATATCTTTGACTTCCGACATCAGGCTTTTTGCCTGTGCGAGGTCACCACCGCTCGCAGCCAACTCCTTGGCTGTTGCGATGTTTCCGAGTTTCTTAGACTCGAGTTGTTCAATCGTCATAATGACAGAATCTCCAAGCGAGCCAGAAAGTCTGCTCGCTCAGCGTCAGTGGAGGCTTTCACCTCCGGAGCAACGATGGCCGGTTGCGTCTCTGGCTGGTCTGCATCCCGCAGAGATTCCCAGCATTCAGGCGCCAGCCGCTTAGCGGCAGACCGGGAAAGTCCGACTGCATCCCGCAGCCGACGTTCAACACTCCGGAGGCTATCCGGAGCGGACTTCACCAGCATCGGGTCAGACCCAATGGCGGTTGCAAGTTTCTTGGCACGATCGGCAAAGCCATCGACAAGTGCAATGATAAAGGGTGTCTTGTCCCCTTGAACTTCGTAGAGACCCATGATGCCAGCACAGAGGTTATCGTAGAGACCTTCAAAGCCTTCATGAATGATGTTTGCGCCAGTGCCTGTATAGACCTTGTCAATGTATGCGGCTGGGTCTTCACCGATGGCTGGCTCAGCTTGCTCAGGAGTGATGGCATACTCTTCGCTGTCATCACCCATATCCATTCCCATATCCATCATAGAATCCATTGCATACATATCCTTTAGGGTCTTCACTGAGTTTCGATACTCGGCGGGTGTCGGGGTGATGCTTGCCTCAGCGATAGGCCAGCGGGTTATCTCAACTGCACCGCCCATGCTCTTGCGCTCTACCAGATGACCAGCAGCACCGGAGGAAAAACCCATCTTGCCTTGCTTGCAGAGCTTCGCAATCATGTTGCCGTATTCGTCGGCCATGTCGAGCTGTGCCTCGTACCATAAGCCGGTATCGTCCATCTTGATGTAGCCTGTACCGATAGACTTTTTACCGACCATGCTATCCATACCGTGGTGATAATAGACGTTGAGCGGTACACGCTGACCCTTGGCAACCGGAAAGCCGTAGTCGGTCTGCGGAGTAAAGTAGTCACCCTCAAGGTCGGCGGTCTTAGAATCACCAAAGCGCACGAGGTAACCCTTGACGTAGCCCAGCCTGTCGCTCTTGATACCGTCCACGGTAGATGTCAGCAAGTCCATACACCCACTATCCCACATAGCCTATTGATCCATCTGTCGGTTAGCAATCTCGCGTTCCCATTCCATTGCAGTGCGTGGCCGCCGTACCGTGATGCCAAACTCCTTGAGGGGGATGATGCTGGTAGTCGGCCCCCAGTCGCTGTTTTCTTTGACCCGTACAAAGTCAGAAAGCGGCTTGCCTTCCTTCCATAACCGGTAGCGGCCTTCACCCATGATTTCTTCTATCTCGCTATCGTTGAGACCAGCAAGAATCCGATCAGCCGTTGCTACCTTTGGCCGTGTATCAGGGATAGAAGAATCGCCGGTTATCTCAGCCCAGGAGAGCGTTTCCGGTATCATCACGCATCTACAGTTTGGATGACTTGGCATGATTTCATCGGTCTTTTGAAGCGTACCGGACAAAGCCAAGCAAGCAAGGCATACCCGCGCATCCTGCGTGGCTTGCCGCCTGAAGCCTGTAACCGATGGGTTCTCGGCATACAGTTGCCGCTGGGCTTCACGGCTGGCGCGTATCATCTCAGTACGTGCTATCGTCTCGGCTCTTTGCCTACCGATGTCAGCCGCCTTGCGTACCCGCCGTGCTACCGTGCGCGGCCCTTCACCTAGGCTGATGCCTTGTACCAAAGCCATCTGCATGGCATCCGTGGTTACTTGGGGGATGGCATCGAATAAGACAGCCAGAGGGCTACCATCGCCTGCGAACCCGACAAAGGCCTGCAAGGCTTCGTCAGGTAGACTTGTCCAGCTACTACCAAGGGTAACCCCGGCGGGCTTTTTACCCGCTGCCGCTTCCACAAGGCCCGCCGTTGCATCATTAGCAAGTATGGCACTTTGTAGTTGTCCATCTGCGGTTATCTTTGCCCCCTCTACCGAGAACTTCTTCAGGTTCTTTCCCAGCTGCTCGATGTTGTCTATGATCCGCTGACGCATGAAAAGGATTGTTTCGGATGGCGGTTCCCCGTTGGCTTCACGCTCGGCTATCCTACCCTCCAGCGCGTCAAGCTCATCGATGCTGGCCTTGGTTGCCGCCTTGTATGCACGTTGCATCCGGCTTATGGCTACGCCTTCACGCTCCAGTAGGTCATTGCGATACTTCTGACCAGCCGCGTAGATTCTAGCGGTGCCGCTGTCTACTCGCTTGAGCTGGTCTCCAGCTCGTACCCGTAAAAAGGGTGGCTCTTGTACACTACCCCCGGAGTGCATACGTGGTCACCATCAAGGCTCTTACCGTCTGCTTGTATCTGGTCACGCTTCGATGTCGACCAACTGAAACCGGCATCACCGCCCCATAAGTCCCATGCAACGCGGCCGGGTGAAGGATAACCAGGCTCACCAGCGTTGAACCCTTCGGCTTTCTTATCTACTTCATGGCGAGAGAAAAAGGAATACATCCGTAGGATTGTGTCTTCGCTGAGTTTCTCACCGTTCACAATCTGGTTTGCACGGGTCAAGCCTATGATCGTACCGCCGGGCTCACCGTCTTCATGCCATGCCAAAGCCCTACGAGCCGCATCCTGCATCCCTTGGTTAGGGATGTACTTTAGGCTGATTGACTTAGCCGGTGTGATTGTTCCAATGTTCTGGGTAGATATTGCCGTTGGGTGTAGGATGCCTTCGTCTTCTGGCGTTGGCTCCATGTTTGCAATGCGCTTTGCTTCCGCACGATCAATAATCCCAGCCTTGAAAAGACGCTCGGCACGTTCAGCTGCCGCGCTTAGGTCATCAGCCAATGCGCGCACCTGCGACACGTCAAACTCAAGATAATCACCGGGTTGTGTCTCGCTGAAGTCTGGAAGCAGATGGATGGTAATGACATCAGCAATGGCACGGAAAAGAGGCACCATGCCATCTTCCCATGCCGCTTGCTGGCTGCGTTCATAATTGCTGTAGGTAGACCGCTCAAGGCCAGAGCCAAGGCCCAGCACCATTGGGTTCAAGCCAAGAGCCGAGCAGATGCGCTCTTCAGGTACACGCCTGATGGCATCCAGTGCTAAGTCGTTAGGCGTTAGGGATACGCGGTCCATCTTGTATGGGCCGTTCATCACGACCACGCCGCCCGCATTATCGCCGGTCAGGTCTTCACGCATCTGCCGCTTTATTTGCCGAGCATCATCGATGCTGATATCTACGCTCGTATCCTTGGCATCTGGCCCGATGATGATAGACGGCATGGCGCCATTCGCCAAGAGACCATAAGCAGCTGAGGATGCTACGTTATCGGTACCGATTTCACGGAGCATGGCTTGAAGCGGTGAGCGCCCAAGGCGGATATCTAGAGGCTCACGACCGTACCGCAGGTGAATCATGTCCTCAAGCTTGACATCGAATGTGCGGCCGTCGGTCTGATACTTGTACATGGTGAGCGGGTTAGTACCATCACCTACAGGTCTGACCATGTCAAACGGCAAGAACTGCAACCCGATAACCTGCCCATCGATTGTTGATCGAATCTTCCGCAGGTAGGCGTTACCGAATAACTTATAATCCTGAAGGAACCAGCCCCAGACTAAGTTAGCAGGTAGGCCGGGCATCGGTTCAGCGATGAGCGCAAGGATTGGATGGCCTGGCAGTGCGTCTGCTTGGCTTGAGTCAATCGGTCGGTATACTTTGGCTACGCCTTGGCTCCAGTTCCTGACGTACCAATCAATAGCCACTGCGACGATGCCGTTCAGGCCAAGGTCACCGGCAACGGCGCTCCAATCCTTATGGCTTCCAGGGAGTGCCCTGCGTAGCCGGGAGTACAGTTGCCCGTTGCCAAAGCCGGTTAGCATACGATCCATGCTTTGCGCTAACGGAAGCGGAAGCGCCTCGGTTTGGTTGGCTACGGCTTTACGGCCTAAGAAGCGGTCAAAGATACCCATGCTCCCAGTATCCCACAAAAAGAAAAAGCCCCCTTGCGGGGGCTGTGGCCTTTAGTTGTAAAGGTCAACTCTTTTTATCTTTGGGTTATCTATTGTCGCTGCGAACTCGATTGCTTCCTTGCGGGTTTTGATTTGGTTTTTGCATACTGGGCAACCATTGTCTTTGCGATACCCGGTGACTACATAAGTGATGTAAGTTTTCATATCTCTATCTCCCTGCTTGATGTAGATAATATACACCGCCCGTGTATATCTTGCAAGAGTATAGGGATGTATATTTTACACGGCTCCCCAAGAACGCTTAGATCCGCACATCTGCCAAGCATAGGCCAGTGCGTCTACAACGTCATCGTGCCTGCCGACCGGGAAACTCAAGAGTTCATCCTCAAAGTAAGCCGGTAGGCCTTGGCAGTGCATTACTTGGCTTTGCTCGTACCGGGCTTCCAGAGGGGCAAAGCGGGTCACTTTGTCACGGTCTGGGCGTATCCCCCGGATAGGTAGTTTCGTACGCCGTAGAAGCTCCTGCACAACAGCTGCTTGATACTGCACCTGCTCGATGCCGATCATGCTAGGTTTCCACTTATCGGCCATCATCTCGATGAAGCGCAGGACAGCTGCAAAGTCTGAGCGGGTACGGTTGATGTCTCTAACGTAGATTGTCCCATCGTCACCACGGCTCACTACCGCAACCCCGGTATAGTCAGCTTCAGACTTCGTAGATATGGCAAGGTCAACCCCGATGTATGTTGGTAGGCCTTCAGGACAATCCCCGTAGCGCAACCACTCCCGCTTGATACGCGCTCCCGCCGCATCGACGAACTCGGCCAAATACTCCTGCCTAAACGCGATGCTCGGCAGTGACTCACCCGCCTTGCCTACTTCCTCAGCATCTATCCACGGGTTAGCTGTGGTTGGCATCTGCCAAGACATCCAGTCGGCATCGGTAGAAGCCATGTTGTAGAGCGTCCTAAAGTAATTGCTACCCTTCGGCGTAGACAGAAAAAACGCATCCCCGATGTAATCGGTAAGAGTTGGGCGGATGGCTTCAGTCCATGCTTGCTCCAAGTGTCTGGCCATGGCGGCTTCATCGATGATAACCCGCTTGTACTTACGACCACGGGCTACGGTTGAAGGGTCGTCTAAAGTCCAGTAATCGATAGCTGCCCCGGTTATAAGCTCGATGCGCGGGGCTGGGCTTTGCACTGCTCGCCGGATAACTGGAGCATAGATACGCTTATGATCGGCGTATGCCTCTTCTAGGAGCCTGTAGGTAGGTGCAAACCAAGCACAAGGTAGACCGTCAATCAAGACCGGGTCACTGAGCAAGTTACCGCCCAGCGTGGTTTTCCCGAACCTACGGCCACAAGCTAAAACATTATAACGGCGGGCTTCCCGCAAGATAATCTGCTGGGCTTCGTGCGGCCTTGGTAAGACTAGTCGAATATCAGGCAAGAGGCTTATCCGAATACTCCACGATCACCTTTACCGGGCTACCGTCTGCACCGGTCTGCTCTACCCGGCTAGACCAGTCGGCCTTGTGCTTACGTTCAAGCCACCACGCGGCAGCTTGCCAAGTCGTATCAGCTGCTTTCTGAATGATAGCAACATTCCGCACCTCAGCATCACCCTCTGCCTTTTTAATAGAATCCGAGAACTCCGGAATGCCCTTAAGCCAGACGGCAAATGTATCCTCAGAAATGCCAGCGTAAGCGCAAGATGCCCGGCGGGTATTCCCTGCCCTTAGTGCCTGTGTAATCCGCTGTACTACGTCTTCGTTGTACTTGTATGGCTTACCCTTCATCTAGCACCGCCTTCTGCCCTGTGGCGTTTTCCCATCGCTGAATAATAACATCGCAATAATCGCTTGTGTATTCAATGGTAAAACATCTTTTGCCTTCAATCTCACAAGCCATAAGGTAACTACCTGAACCACCAAATGGATCTGCGACAATATCTACATCATCCAGAAATCTACTCAATATCCACTGAGTCAATGAAACTGGCTTCTGTGTTGGGTGTATTCGGTTGGTTTTTTCAGATGCCTTTGTGAACATCCTTGTTACGCCTTTGAGATTTGTCCATGCAAGTTCAGCATCCATCTGATCGCTTCCACCGTTGTTCTTGTCCCACACTAACCAACAGGCAGACGGCTCCAAAGCATTAGCGTAGTAGTTTGCACCCCACCAAACCTGCTTACCTTTTGACATCCATAAATCAATAGCTTTCAAAGCAACATCAATGCTTTCATCACCGACAAGATCTTTGTATTTATCCTTCAATACTCCTGAGTTTTTTACTGCGTTCATTCCATATGGCGGGTCAGTCACAACAGTATCAATAGTGTTACCATCCATTAGCCTTGCTACATCATCAGCCTTGGTACTGTCACCGCAAAGCAATCGATGCCTACCAAGAATCCAAAGGTCTCCCGGCTTGCATCGTGTCTCGACTTCTTCCGGCACTTCGTCTGGATCGGTTAGCAACTCGGCAGGCTCAGTCATTCCAGCCAGTTCATCAATCAAAGCATCAAGGTCAGCTGCGCCGTACCCGGTACCGTCCAATCCGATAGGCGTATTCGCAAGCTCGGCCAGGATGTCGGTAATCTTGGTTGTGTCATCTTGCCCGATACGGGTAGTCCGGTTGTCTACTACAAGAATCCGTAGCTCTTCCTCCGGAGTAACGTCAACCCATTGAACGGGTACGGTTTCCCAGCCTAGAGCCTTTGCAGCCATGACCCTATGATTTCCCGCTAGGATGTGCTTAGTCCCCGTGTTGACAACCACAGAGCCGTACCAGCCATTGACTGCTAGGCTTTTCTTGATGGCTTCGACATCGCCGTTGTTGGCGTTGCGTGGATGGTGCTTGAGCAGGTCAATAGCGACCTGCTCAATCTCCTTATTGATTACTCTATTTGCCAATACTGTCCTCAATGTTTTCTGTAGCTGCCCACAGCAGGGCATCTCTCATCTGCTGATCGGTGATGCCTTGGGCTTTAGCCCTGCGCTTGACATCTTTATACAGCCAACGTGTATACATCTCCGACCATACCACCACGCATCCAGCCCCCACCAAAGCACCAATAGCAAAAGGTATCATTTGGTTTCTTCCCATATCGGCTCCCCGGTTACCGGATTGTACTTACCGATCATCCAGTCTTCAGCAAACAGGTCACTGGCGGTAAGCCAGATGACGCTATTGTTTTCTTTGACCTCTGTACCCTCTGCAACGCTGAAGGTGTCCCATAACTCAGAGAACCGGAAGTGTAGCCCATTAGGCCATAAAACCCGGCGTATGGGCTTCTCTGCTAGCAAGGCATCAAGTGCCTGGTTGTATCTCATCGTATTATCATCCAGTCTGCGGCCATAACATCAGCACCACGGAAGTAGGCCGGCCCGGCATGATGCCGTACACCTGCCCCGTCAAGCTTGTACATCACGAGCTGCCCGTGCTGTACGGCGTAATGAATTCTTGCGCCGTCCCGGCAAAGATACTTGCCGTCCCTCATATGCACCAAGGCACCAGAGAAAGCCATGCGGGCAGTGTAGTGTGCTGTGACTGGTGCAAATCCTGCCACCTCATCGGTACACATCTGCTGGTATCCAAGGCTTTGGGCGTAGGCCAGCAGCTCCGGATTGCGTAACCACTTCTCTACGCTTTGTCGGCGTACGACGTCATCGGCTTTAGACCAAGTACCGGTGGTGTTATAGATTTCCATCGCCTGCCGGATGCGTTCTTTCTTTTCTTCGATACTAAATGCTATTGCCATTTATCTCCTCGGCTTCTCTGGCTATCCGATCAGCGTAAGCGGTGTCCTTGGTAGCGGCATAGGCCATGTACCAGAGCGCCTTAATGCTGTCAGCGTTAGCCGTCCCCTTGTGTGGGCAACGCTGCAGGTACTTGATCACGTTCCCTGTGGCAAAGTCTAACCCCCAGTCGTCGATGACGCTGAGGGCTTGAATATTTGTGTTGCGGTAGTGCTGTTGCACTAGTCTTCGCCGAACGGGTCTTCGATGTCATCGGCTACGACTACGGCCTTTTTGAGGGGCTTTGTAGCTGCAACCTTTACCGGCTTCACGGTCTCGATGATGTTGGTTAGCTCACCGTTCATCTTCTGCCGGGTGCCTACGACCACTTGCCATGACTTGCCTTTGAGCGCTTCGATGTCAAGTGCGCCAAATTGCGCGTTAGTCATCCGTCCAACCATGCCATCGAGCAGGATTGTCAGTTTGGCTTTTTCATTACCGTAGTAGGTTTTTGTATACTGGATGAAGCGGAACGGCTGGCCGTCATCGTCACCGACTTCCGTGGTTTCAAACACCCACTTAAAGTTGGGTTCGAGAACGTTTGGATCGTCAAAGCTCTTACCCTGTACGGCTTCGCAATCAATGAGGGCGCAAATGTAAATGCCCTGCTCGGCAACGGAGAACTTTTTCCCGCTGCCTTCACTGTACTTCCCATGCTGTGCAAAGAATCCCATTGTCAAACTCCTTGAGCCACTGGCTCTTTGATATGTCGGTGATGAAAAGGTCTTTACCGGAACCACTGGGGCCGCCCTTGCGAGCATTTTCACATCCATCACCAACACACAAACTATATACCCACTCAGTGGATATTGTCAAACACTTATTTTCATCAGTACAAAGTTGCGACCCACTCCCTGTAATGGGCATCAGTATGCCCGCCTAAGCGGGCGGTACTGATTGCCCATAGGGGGTTTTCAAAGGGGGATTTATCCTATCGGTACAAGAGTACAACTCTTAAGCGTACCGTTTTTTGTACCGATAGATTTAGCCCGCTTTCACCCAAGGACTACGAGCGTAAGCCGGGTCAACTTTTCGGATCAAACCCATATCACGCATTGAGTCCAGGAACGCAAGTGCCACCTGTTTATTATTGCCAATGACGGCAGCTAAAGCATTTCCCGACATCTTGTCATTCTGATCCAAAGCGTTCAAGACACGCTCGATGTACTGCTGTTCCCGCTCTGCTTCAGCACCGTTTACGCAGGGCTGCAAAACGATAGAGCCATCCTCACCAGTGACAATCTTGTATGACACTTCCACAAAGTCTTCCTCGCCTATATGACGCTGCTTGGTTGTCTTCATGGTGTAGATGCCGTCTTTGTTTTCAACCGTTGCTACAAGGTCAGCCTGTGCCGCAATCTCCCCAGCTCCGCGCATAGCCTCATGAGCCACAGGGCCGGCGTGTATGCCCTTCTTGTGATGGTGTAGGGCAACTATAGCCGCGCCTGATTCATTGATACCTTTCATCTGATCGTAGAGTTTAGCCATGTCCGTGTTTGAGTTTTCATCGTAGCCGTGGACGCGCACAAAGGTATCAAGCACAACGATAGATATTTCATGCTCTTTCACGTATGCGACGATGTCGGCTAAGTGTTCCGGGTTATCGAGTTTCACCATCTGCTTTTGCATGATGTGAACATTCTCGGCACCGTTAGCACAGAGCTTAAAGAAGCGTTGCCAGAAACGTCCAATACCCATTTCCTCATTGATGTATAAAACCTTACACTTTGCCGCTGGTAGGCTTCCCATCCAAAGTGAACCATCAGAGCAAGCTCGCACAAGGTCTACAGCAATCCAAGACTTACCCCCTCCTGGTGGTGCTGTAATGAAGTGCATACCGCCACGGGTTATGAAGTTTTCAACCAACCACTGAGCATCGTCAGCAAGCGCGGCAGCATCGCAAAACTGTTGCCAGTTTAGAAATTCTAGTTTCCGCTTAGGTGGAATCTTTGCGGTTAGTTGCTCCCGTAGCATCGCAGGGGTTAGCGGTTCACGGTCTGACTCGGGCCAGTCGCTCCACGCCCGCCCGGCTTTGAATGCTACGTCCGGTTCATCCATCGGCGGATCACACCACTGTAGATTCCAAGCAACCGCCGCCGGGTACGCTGAATCGTAATCGATGCCGGTGGAGCGGAGATATCCGATATAAGCCGTCAAAGCGTTATCACGCCCACCGTAAGGGCCTCCGCCCTCTGGGTGCCGCGTGTAGAGTTTCGCCATCGTGCCATCACCTGACGGCTCACCCGGTTGACGCTCTGCCCGTGGTTTACGCTTCGGAGTAGCGTCTAACTCATCAAACCATTCATCTGCCAAAGTAGTAATCCATAATCTCGGGCAAGTCGGCCCGCACAATCGCAAGTAGGAATGACCATCGTGCATCAGTTTTGCTTTTTACGCAAGCCTGCTCAAGCTCAAGAAAGAAAGTATCAAGGCATCCGGTATAACGTCCGGAAGCATGGCGTATCATCGGGCTTGCGTGTCCTAGCTCGCCAGCCTTGGCGGATGCCAGCAGGGCATCAAGCCTATCATCGCCGAACTCCTCAACACACAAGGATTGCTTGTAGGTTGGCTTCATGCCGCCACCCTTCAGAAGTAGCACCGGCTTAGGGTTGTCCGGGTCTTTCCAATTGATGGTTCCCGGTACCCTTAGAATGCGATCCACATTAGCGACGTTATCGGTGCCGGGTAGTATCTTGTCTGCAAAGTCACGGATGCGGTTCTCGAGCGTGGTGCGCTCCTTCGCTGACTTGCAAAGTTTAGGGCTAGACAACATCTTGTATCCGTGCCACCCGTTGCCGCTGGATACGACCAAGTCGCAGGTGTCAAGTAATGCTTGACTACTGGCACCCGGCACCTTGTTGTCTAGATCTATCCAGACGGTGCCGACCTGCTCGATGGATTCTTTGCCGAGCTTACGCCCTGGCCCTTCAGGCGCAGCACGGGGACACACTCCAACGTAGACATCATAACCACGCATAGCAAGGGAGATGATGTGCTGGCTCAGTGCTTGCCCGGCTTCACCCTTTAAGCACTCAGGGATGCGGTAGGTGGTTCGGTTAGCGTGTACCGGGTTGTGTTTGGAGAGTGGACGGATTTCAATAAAGCCATCCATGTATGGCTTGAAAAGATGCCGCAGGAATGAAATAGCCTGAACGGCATCAGTGGCTGGTATTGCCATGATGTAACCTGTTGTCTTTCGAGATACCTGCATCTGGAAACCCTTCGGTAGCTACTCCGAAGGGTGGACTAAGTCCATGACCAGAAAGACAGGTTCACGTACATTATACATCAAAAGCAAACCCTACATGATCCGCTATTGCCTTGGCGGCATCATGCCAAGAGTAGGCAACAATGAAGGTGTAGCCGTGCGGTTGGAGTGCATCACGAAAGGAAATCTGCCCCGGTGTTAGCCGACCTTTACCGGCCTTCATCTCAACGTATAACCCCGGCGCTGGGCAAGGTAGAAAGATATCCCACACCCCGGCCTTCACACCCATGGCCTTGAACTTTGCAGCTGTCCTGATGTCTCGGTGGCCACCGTTAGGGCAATGGTAGATGGTTGCAAGCTCAGGATGCTTGGTAGACATCAATCGTACCCAAGTAATAAGGGCTATCTGCTCTTTATCTTCAAGATGCTTCAAGTCAAATCCTCAACTTCGTACCGCCCACGGATGCTTGCCAAGGCTGATTCTATCTGCGCTTCAATGACGCTTACGGGTGTCTTGTACCTGCTGGCTATCGTCCGCAGGGTCTCCGGCTTAGATCCATCAAGACCAAAGCGCCTAACAAGTAAATACCTTGAATCGTCATCTAGGCTTAGCAAAGCATCACCTAGCCTAGTTGCCCATGATTCAGCGATGTACGCCTCCTCGGGGCTTGTGGAGGCTCCTAGCACCCTGCAATCTTCATAGACCAAACCATCCGTGCCAGAGACCGGCACATTGATACTAACCGGCTGTACTTGCTGGGAGTCCCTGGCGATACCTATCATCGTAACCGATAGCCCGGTGTACCCGGAGAGCTGCTCATCGGTTGGAGGTATGCCGTGCTGGTGGAGGTGTTGATCGTGTGCTTTGCGGATGCGTAGCCACTTGTAGATCGTGTGCTCAGATACCCTGATTGTCTTGCTTTGGGTTGACTGGTAGCGGCGATACTTTTGTATTATCCACTTCATGGCGAAAGTGCTGAAGCGTAACCCCCGGCTGGAATCCCAACGTTGGATGGCGATGATAAGACCCTGCATACAAAAGGCTACGGCATCCTCAAAGTCATCCTGCTTGTGTATCTGCTTAGCCATCTCTTTGCACAAGCCGGTGTTCCGATGCACCATTTCGGCCATGCACTCTTTGGGCATGATGTCTGCCGCCCATGCTTGATGCAATAAAACCATTTCCTCATGAGACAACAAACGCTCCGGTGCCCTTGATAGGGTTCGGAGCGTCTGCCGTACAACTGATCTACTCGGTATCACTTCACCCCATTATGCTTGAGTAATGCCGGTTTGGTTTCCCACTCGTACCGCATGGCATCACGGGTAGCAGATATCAAAGCGAGGAAAAGCAGCACACTTACCGCAGTAACCACACCAGCCCGGATGGAATCGCGTACCGCTCGCTTACGTCCAAGGTATGCAGACCGGTTAGCCTCCAGCGCATAAGCCCGTTCCCTCAGCCGCTGGGCTTGTTCTTGCTGGTCGCGCCACTCAGCCAAACGGCAAGCCGTACACGTCTTGTCAAAATCGATTACTTCCGAACCACACTCTATGCATCGTCGCATTGTCTTATCTCCCTATCTACCTATTCGCCCGGTTGCTCTGGTGCTTCCGGTGCTTTGCCCTTGCGTAATGTCCTACGCAGTAACAGCTGCTTACTCAGTTCCGCAGGATCCATGTCCATCGCTTCAGCTAGAACAATCAGGCTGTCATCGTTGGGCGCTTTCTTACCGGTCATATAGTCACTGATGCGCGGCTGCTTGAAACCAGTGCGCCGCGAAAGTTCGTTTTGTGTCAATCCTCTAATCATGTCCCATATATACCACAGGAATATATTATTGTGTCAAGCCCTTGTATTATATATATTGTCGGTGTATATTATTGATGTACCAAGCGGTACGGGAGATAAGAGATGAAAGAACAAGCGATCAAGATGGTTGAGCAGATGACAGCGGAAGGTGCAATCCTTCAGCTTCACAGCCCATCAGGACAACACGACATGGATGACATTGAAGCCATTGAGGCAATCGAGATGACACGGGATAGCATCCGCATCAGCGGCTCCACCATCATCTTTGGCAACGGTGAGGTCAGCATTACTATTGAAGACCAAGACGACTACAACGCTGACGCGTCCAACCACGTTACGGGAGAATAAGAATGACAAAGCAAGATGCATACAACATCCTTACGCTGGCCCTTGCAAAAGGGCTGACGTTTGAGAATGGCACCTACAAGGGTAACTTTCCTGTTGTGTATCGGCAAGACCCATACTGGGTACGCACCATTAACCGTGGTGCAGGATTCAACATCGAATACAAGTATCAACAACAGTTTTCATGGATTGGCTCACCTGACGAGCTGCGGGAGATAAAAGATGACAAGTAGCGAAACCATCGGGGCTATCGCCCCTTCCCTCATCAAGGCCCAAAGCCGGATGCAGGGCATCAGCAAGGAGGGCAACAACCCTGCCTTCAAATCCAAGTACGTCACCCTCGACAGTATCCTTGACGCTCTGCGGCCTATCCTTACGGCCAGCGACTTGATGCTTACCCAAGGCACCACAGAAACTCATGTCACGGATGGCAAGGTCACAGCGATTACTGTAGAGAGCCGCATCATTCACGCTAGTGGCGAGTGGATCAGCACCGTGGCAACCATCCCGGTAACCAAGCCTGATGCCCACGGCTTAGGTTCTGCGCTGACTTACGGCCGCAGATATTCTGTGTCCGCTTTGCTGGCAATAAGTGCCGATGAGGACGATGATGCAAACGGCGCGGTAGCGCCCCGTGAGGACTACCGTAGAGGCCCACAAGGCAACATCGTAATCGATGCGCCGCTGAAGGCTAGACCGTTGGGAGGAAATAGATAATGGGTTACTACTTAGTTAATGGCGAGCTATGGGACGAGGAGACCGGCGAGTATGCCGGGGCTGCGTCCGGCTGGATAACAGGCAACGAGTCACCTGAAGACCTCGCGCTCCTGGTGATGCGGAAGCGCATGGACATCGAGGCAACCCTACAGGCTGAGAAAGCCAAGCTTGATGCGATCGTAGAGAACGCCCGCAAGATGATTGGCAAGCATCAGGCCCGGCTTGACTGGCTCGAAACCCAGTACAACGCCCAGCTGCAAGACTACGCAATGTCGCAGTTACCACGCAAGGCAGACGGCACATTGAAGGTCAAGACATGGACGTGCCCTTATGGTACGGTTGCCTTTAGAACCGTTGCGGAAAAGGTGCGGGTTGTTGATGAAGAGCAAGCGGTAGCCTACTGCCTAAAGCACGACCCGGAAGCAGTCAAGACAAAGCACACGATCTTGGTTAGTAAGCTTACAGGGCTTACCGCTGGTGACCTGCCCCCAGGGACAGAGATAATCCCGGCTTCAGAATCGGTAACGATAAAAACAGTTTGACACTTATCCACATCCGGTGTATATTCCGGGTGTGGTTATACACCGCAGGGAGATAAAGAATGACAGTAGCAGATGACGTGTACACGATGGAGCGGTTGGAGGACGTGCTAAAGCACGGCCACACAACCTTTGAAAACGTAGAGCTGGACTTTTCCAGCGTATGGAATGAGGCGCTCGGAGCGTGGCAGTATCAGCGCTCCTTGCGCTGCACCCTTCACAACATCGCCCGAATGCTTTGGTTCACCACCTGCAAGGGCAACCTGTTGCACGTGGTCTACAGCTCCGGTGGGGTTGACATCCACATTGATGTTGAGCAGTTCACCCTCGGCGCTCCTTCGGATTGGCAAATCAAATCGTGGATTGGTGACATGGCCAAAGAGCTGATGCCGTAGGGTATACTCTTAGCGCAACACCAAACAAAGAAACCATCTGATTGCCCAGATGGTTTTTTTGTGTCTATATCTCCAAGGTGTCTACAACCTTTGGGATGTGCGGCTGATTCGGGTTTGATTGATTACGCCCAGCGCGTAAGTGTAGCATCAAGCCACCCTTTGGGAGATTGGGCGCATCCCACAAAGCCGCGTAACCATCTTTGCGGCCATGCTTTATCAGCTCCTCGCTGCTCGTACCCGTGTAGGTGTCTATGTATGATCCGGTTCGCAGCGTAAGCACATCTTTTGTTATGACGCGTTCGCTTGGCACTAGGATTTTAGGGTTAAAAGAAACCTTGCTATCGCGTCCCGCTTGCCGCTGGTGAGTATGACCGCGCCATATCGCATCCACGCCTTCGAGCCACATCGCCGCACGGCTAAAGGTAATCGCACCCTTGGTAACCGGAGCGCCACCACCTGCACCATGGTGATAATGCAGAACATAGTTAGCCCAACGCGCCTTACCTGTTGATTCCGATATCGGCATCTTGATATGGATAAACCCGTGGTAACCGCCATACTTTATTGTTGCGTCACCTCTGCCATTGAGCGCGATTACAAGATGCTTCACCGGCTCGATGTGATGGTATCTGGCCACCGCGTCATCGTGGTTGCCATCGCCAATCATCATGATGCTGTCTTTGTACGGCTGCAGGATTTCAATAGCCCAGCGGATAGACTCGCCAATCATGTCATCGCCAGCCTCAAACATCCTTGGGTGTAGGTTGTTAGCCCGATATCGCTTGCGGTCTCCCGGCATGATGGCATCAAAGATATCGCCGTTAATAAGTATCTTTGCGCCGATATCCTTAGCGCGCTTTAGCTCTTTTTCTATAAGGTTATAGTCTACGTGAAGTCCGCCAATGTGCAGGTCGGACATAAGACACAGAGATAACTCGTTTGATTCCGCTTTATGTTCAATGACTGTCATTGGTTATCACCTCATAGTCACTATCCCACCAAAGGAAAAACCACCCCATGATGCGCATTGGAGTGGTTTTCGGTCAACCGTTCGACCCGCAGATATTCTACCAGTCTATAGAAACAAATCCACCATTACTGCCGAGCTCGCGCCATGCTCTGGCTTTGCGATAAACACCGTCACCCTCGCGCTCTACCTTATCCTCATCTTCCATCTCTGGGGACGTGTTGCCCTCAACGGTTTTGACTCCCCATTCAAAAACACCAATCACAATGCCGATATGAGCCAAGCGGTTTAGTGGTGCAAACCAAAAGCAGCACAGGTCACCGATACGTACTTTTGTATGGTCGGCTTCGGCATCCTTGACGCTTAGCCAGTTACCTGTACGCCTGGCCCAGTTGCCATGATCGGGACAATAGCCAGAGCGTGGCCAGTCTAGCGGGATGCTTAGGGATAGGTCATGAGCCGCATTCTTCATACGGTAGACAACAAAGGCAGCACACCACGGGCTACCGAGTGGGATAGGTGGAACCGTTGATGCTTGGTACGTCTCAACCGCCTTGCCGCGATTGTCCCCGGTCTCCTGAACACCGATGTTGTCTAGGGCTTCTTTAGCTGCCCTTAAAGCAATAGGTCTTGTCATAGCGGTATACTCCCTTTGTCGACCTTATCTCCCGACACGCTGGGCAGGCTTCTTCCCTTTGCCGTTTCCTCACACTGCCCAGCACCCCTCTTAGGCGAATGTCTCGCCATCATCCAAACTGATCAATTGCGTAATGCCGCTCGTATCGTGGTAGTAGAGGAACCATCTACCAAGTCTCCAAGCAATTGCCGTCTGGTCGTTGCTTACCCCGCTTGCCACCACTGCACTACTTGCCGTAATTACGTTGCCTTGCGGGTCATAAATGACCCGGTAGAGGTCATTGCTGGTACCCCTAAAGGCTACGATACGCTTGCCCATAGGGTTGATTCCGACTGATGCATTATTGCCGGTTGTGCTTACTACTGTAGCCACTGATACTGTGCCTCCCTCATTGTCTGTATAGTATCCATTGATGCCGCCGCCGCTCTTATCGGTGATGATGTAGAGCCTACCTACTGCGCTCGTAGGGTCGTAGGCAATAGCCACGCATGATGCATCCGTAATGCTGGTCGTAGTGTCTAGATAGTTGCTGCCGTTCGGCCCATCGGCAAAGTGTAGATGCACGGTAGTAGATTCGACATTGGCATAGCAAAGCCTCTGGTTAGGAGCGACATCAACCGATAGACAACCACCAGCCGCTGTAAGCTCGCGGAACCAGCAACGGAATCGGTGGCTCGTATGGAGCGGATCTAAACCGATGTTGTTAGCACCCTGAATGACATCGTGGTTGCTTTCGCCAAGCCCCCAGGGAGTCGAGGTGTAATACCGTCCCTCGGCATCTAGACTGCTATCCGTGCCCCGGTTAGCACTCGTGCTGGCCAGTTCGAGGTTGACAGTACCGGATGCGGCAGGGTCTCCAGCGCTGTCTAAGATGGCACCGTGAGCGATGCCACGGAGCAAACTTCCACCCGCCAAGTACAAGCCGCTATCCGTACCGCCGTTGATGTCGAACGGGTCTGGAAGGTCAGGCGGGAAGTTGCCATTGATGCGGTCAAAGAGTGTCTGGGCTGTAATCGTACCAGCCGCCAGCTGATGCCCGTAAGCAAAGTCTGTACCGATTGTAGCGTTAGGCGTGGCAAGGATACCGCCGCCCCTTAGCCATGTTGAATAGCCAGTAACGCCGTTGAGGAAACAATCTCTAAGCGGCGGTTGGCTCACCGTGCAAGTAGCACCCGCTGGGTAGGCTACTGAGTTAGTTGCCGCCCAGCCGGGATGTCTGACAATAGATGCATCGCTTGCATTGATCTGGTCACACAACCCGCTGATGGTTACCGGCTGAACGCTGTATGATGTGACCCCGGTAGCACCGCCAACTGTCTTCTGCCACCAAACATCAGACTCTTCCTCGGTGCGCCCGTCTCGGTCTTGTTGCCAGAACCGCCTACCGTAGTAGTAGGTAGTCGTATCAGCTTCCGACACAATAGCAGGTGTGATGCGTTCAAACTGAGCCGTAAAAGAATCAGGGCAATAGGTACTGTCGGTGTTGTTGTACTTGAGCGTGGTTGTGCCGATGTCAATAGATCCGCTAGACACTCTCAACCGCTGGCAGGAAGTCACGCCCCAGTAAGCCGAATCTACACTCTCGCTTCCTGCGTAGCTGATCGATGCTGTGTTCTTTCGAGGGTAGGGATTGTCCTTATCATCGGTTGCAGGTAAAGCCCCAAGGCTCCAGATATCAGGGCTGCAAAGGTCAAGGGTAACCGTGCTGTAGGAGGTCGTAGGAGCCACAACCTGCCACCTTTTGGTGTTGTTCTTATAGTCGGTTAGTTCAATGTATCCGGTCTGGTTAGTGCCGCTTTGCGCCTTGATTTGTATCTGTAGATACCGATAGCCGCTGGTGCCTTGGTAAGGAGTATATGTCCGGTCGTTACCTGTACCAGAAATGGTACGGTTGTTTGTCTCAGCGATTGACCAGCCGTTGAAACGGAATCCACGGAACAGTACACGGTTGTCCGTGCTACTGTCTCCGTTGGTTGTTAGTCCACTACCTGATAGCTGCGCTGATATCCATTCAGGGACATCGTTAAGGCTGGTTGTTAGCGTGTCGCTACCGTATGTCGGGTCATTTAGTACCGTGGTGGTTGAGTAGTTTACGAATGTATCTGTCGCTCCGTATGAGCCACCAGAAGAACCTACAGTACGAGTACCGCCATCATAGCCAGTAACCACGACATTGAGCGCATCGGGATAGGCGCCCTCCCAAGCTCGTATCCTGCCGGCGATAGACACATTACGATCTAAGCATGAAGACGTGCTGATTGTTCCGCCAGCACCTTCATATATCCCAAAAGCATCTACTGCACCCTTTAGGCTTAGGCTCCACTCGGTAGCACTTTGGTTGTGGAAGGTATGAGCATGGGTGATGTCATGCACGGCAACGGTGTTGACCTTCACAAGACTTACCACAAAGTTGTGTGTTCCTGGCCCGGTGCAATTTCCCGTAGCCGATAGCGTAGCCGTGTAGTTTGCCGTCTGCCTTGATGATGCCGCTGCTGACACCGTAACCGAGCCACTGCCAGCGGTAAGCGTACAAGCCGCTGTAGCGCCCGTGGTGGTCATTTCATTCCAAGTAACAGAGGTTAGGCTAGGGAATTGCGTTGGTGCGCTGGAAGAAGAAAAGGCCGCCTCTGCAAAGTTCCATAACTTATCGGTTGATACTGAAGCGCTAAAGGTACCTGCACAAGTGATGCTAACATCTACAAATGTTGTTGTGCCGAGTTCGGATCCAGAAGCCAATACGATAAAGCCGGTATTCGTTGAGCCGTGTCCGTTGTTTACGGTTATGGTTGCTCCAACTTGCCATGTCCAAGCTGCCAGCGGTACGGTTTGATATCGGTATTGATTGATTGCCAGCGATGCCGAAAAGCCTAAATGGCCACCAAAAGTAAAGTTAGTCGAGTTGGTTTGCCATGTCTGATCAATTGGTGTAACGGATGATGGATTGTAAATCCTAACATTGACATTCTGTGTATGGCTCATCGTGAGCGTTGATGTACGGGTGCCGTCTATGTATGGCATGGTTAGACTTTCTGCCCACGGTAGACAGCCTTACGAACACTAAAACCTGATGTCTGCTCGGTAACAAAGTCAATCGTTGGAATACCAATAATCCGGTAGTCACCTTTTACAGTAGTTCCGTCTGGCTCCATAATCCGCACTACATCACCAAGCCAGAGCGGTCTATTGTTGCTAGATAAAACCAAGAAATCAGACTCCCACTCGATCAAAATGCGCCCAGTAGTCAAGCGAGCATAAAGCAAATCACAAGCCTGATCTACTGCATCCTGCGTGGTTAGTGCTGGATCTCGTAGTTGATACGGTACCGGTCTACCCCGCCAGTTGTAAGGCCTTGATGCTGGTGCGGTGCTTGCAATCTCTGCGGCTGAATCTATACTGCTCTTTGTGATAAACAACCCGGTTGCCGGGTCTTGTCCGACAACCTGCACCTGTGTTGCTTCCGGTGTCTCATAATGGCTTGACATCTTGCGTACAACACGCTTAGGTCTAAGTACCTCAGTAACACCAGCAGTTGTAGCTGCGGCTATGCTTTGGTATAGGGTCATTACCGGCGTTGTGCTAAGGTTTGGAGCATCCAGCCAAGTATATAAATAACCGCTGGTTGATGGCATCCAACCGGTTAGCCAGTTTGCATAGTAGTCATTCTTCAGTTTTTCGAGTGTGCCTCCAACCGTGTCAAAAAAGTCAGGAGCAAAAGCGTACTGACCTTTAGAAATGTTAGGGCTATAAGGCAAGTCTAGAGTAGGGGTATTACCTTGAAAATAAATATTTGCGTCATATCCAGCAATCAGCATAAGGTCGATAATTGCATTTACCGTAGCAATGCCATCGTATGGGTATGACTCCACAATGTACGCCAAGTCAAAATCACGGGAGCGGTCTTGACCTGAGTAGACAAAGATGCTGTAATCCCTAGTAGTATCGTTTTCTTCGTAAGTTATTTCTGGCGGTGTAAGCGTCCCGCGAAAAACATCGATGTATGCAGGTGTAGGCGTTGCCCCATTGCTCAAAGCAATTCGGATTGGTCGGTCTGATGTAATCTGTGGTTGGTCTACTCCGGCATCCGTGATGGGCTTCCTGCGAGTTGTGAGGCTACACGTAGCTTTTCCGTTATCATCTACGCTGATACTCAAGTGCTCAACGTTGCAGGTTATGTCTATTGGATTATCTGCTGTACTGCCTACGGCTGGATCGTAGACAAGATCTATTTCATAGAATCCAAGCGTAGCGGATCCTGTGCTACTGGTTAGACTGACCTTTGCCCGTACATCGGTAATGACACCGTTAGGCGTGTACGCTGTTAGGTCATCTTTGACTACCGAATAAGTGCCAGCAGATGAGCCTGGCCCGATTGCGTCATAGGCATAAGTAGCCGTAAAAGTTGCACCTGTTGGCGGTGCATACCGGAGTTTCTTGACTGGGCTAACTGCATAACCACTTGATGCAAACTGTAGTTTTGCGAGTTGAACACTTGCTTGCCCCTGTGGTATCAACCAAGAAAAAGCCGCGGCAGGAACAATGGTATTTATGATTCCAGCCGATAGGTCAGCAAAGACGTGGCTAAACGCAAGGCCAGTAGAAGTGCTTACAACCAGCTCACGGCGGCGGCAAGGAATCATCATAATGGTAATGAAGTCACTAGCCACCGATGTTAGATAGACGGCGTTTGCTTGCGGTGCGATGTTGCTATCGTTGCGCTGATAAGTGCCAACCAGTACACCACTCTTGTACACCTGAGCGCTTCCATTAGCGGCAAACCAGACCTCAACCGAGCCAGCCGAACCAACACCCCACCCAGCCTTTAGGATGACGGTATCGTCGGAATCTTTTAGCCCCGGTACATAGAGGCTGATGTAGGCTGGTTGGTTAGCACTCCATGCCGTGGTGAGCGTAGCCCGCTCGGTGACGTTCAAGGACTGTAGGTAATAATCACCGGATGCTTTGATCTGCATCTGCTTCCAACTTGCCGCCGTGGTTAGCGTGTAGTCGGTCTTTTGGAACCGGGCATAGTTACCAGCGTAGGTTGTACGCCATGCCGCCGTAGTCGGTAGCGGAGCAAGCATCAGGGTAAGGCTTGAAGGCTCCAGCCATACGCTACTACTCTTGGCTAAGTCCCATGTAGTGCCGTCAGCTGCAACAATCAAACGCCCCTTTTGAGGGCGTGGCTCTGGGCAGTCTACTTCAATCTTTAGTGGCCAAGCATTCGCCATTAGAAGCGCCTCATGATTCCGGGAGTACCGTTCTTCCGTGCTTCGTCTCGCATGATGCGTCTTACCGAACGTTCAAGCTCAGTACCCGCCGGTATAAGACCATTGTTACCACCGCCAAAGAAATCACCCATCCGGATACCACCGCCGCCACCTACGGCTAACTCACCAGCCGTCACGCCCATCTGGCCAAGTTGCCCACCGCCAAGCGTCTCACGGCGTAAGGTTAGAGCGTCTGCGGTTGTCTTTGTGTTGTCCGCAATCTTGCCCAGTATCCCGCCGATAGAGTCTCCACCCATGCCGCCAGCAGTGCCTTGAGCGCCGCCGAATATCATCCCTGGCGGTAAACCTTGAGGGCCTAACATATCCCTAATGGCCCTGCCGTATTCACCTGCCAAGTCAGGGACAGCCCCAGCTGCAGGCATTGGGAATCTTGGTGTCCTGTACGGATACACGGGTCGCTTTGTCTGCGGCGGTTGCAATGCTTCAGGGCCACCCATACCAGCAATACCAGCGGATGGCGCTTCAGCGACAGGTACACCAAAAATTTTGAAGGAAGATAGATTCTTGATGACTTCTTTTATTTGGTTTTCAATCATCTGTGCTACTTCCATGATGTTGGTTTCTAAGCCACCGAACGTATTCATAAAGAATGCCTTGATGTTGTAACCAATATCACTGAAGAACGTCATGATGGCTGGCCCAAGTTCTTGCAGTATCCTTGGTAGTTGAGCAAAGAACGCCAGCAGGTTAGCGGCCACATTTATCATTGCTTGCTGGAAGTTACCACCGGGGCCGAATGCACCAATGACACGGTTGAGGAAGTCTTGTATTACACCGCTCTTGCCAATGGCACTAAACACTTCGCCTATCTGCCTACCCATCTCTGCGACACGCTCAATCAAACGCATCGAGCCGCCTTCGGCACTACTGAAGATGTCAAGGATGCCACGGCCAATCGGAAGGAAGGCAGCGGTAAGCGCATCCTGTAGATTCTCAAACGTTGTTAATGCAGAGTTGGTTGCCTTCGGTAATTGTTCAAGCCCGGAGATAATGCGTTTGATTGCTTGATCTGCTGTGATGCCCATCTTTTGGATAGCCTCAGTTGATGCCGTACCAAAGGCCGACATTAACACCTGCCGGATCTGAGGGACACGCTCGGCTATCTGGTTGATTTCCTCAGCTGATATCTGCCCCTTGCTGGCTATCTGACCAAGCGCCAGGATAACGCCATCAAGTTCTGATTTGCCTTTGCCCACCAGAGCGAGAGCATTACCAAAAGCCATCAATGCACGTTCGGCAGTCTGGGCGTTTAGTCCTGCGGCTTCAAGTTGAAGAACACCAGCACGAACCTCTGGAAGGCCCAAGCCGGGGAGTTTGGCTATCTCCTGAAGCCTTCCCAGTTGGGCTTGTAGTTCCTGTGCATTCTTGGCATAGGCAGCCAAACCACGTACTTGTGAATCATAAGCCATGGCAGCTTGCACACCTGTTACCGCTGCGAAACTACCTTGTGCTAACTCTAATAATCGGGTTGCATCTGCCGCAGTGCGGATTGCTTCACCAACACTTTTAGCCGACTGGCCTACCCGGCTTAAAGCACGAACAGCAGCGGCTTCTCCAACTACAGAAATCTTAGCCGTCAGTTCCGCTACTGTCATTATCTGCCTCCAAACAATGCATTTATCATCGCGACCTGTTGTTTTTCTATCTCCTGTCCAATCATAGCCACTTCGGCTATTTGGTCAAGGGTTAGGTCGGTCTCTGATGGATGCCGGTTGAGATACTTAACGGTGTAGTAGGCAACCTGACCGGCTACACCTCTGAGTCGTTTTTTGCGTCTTTGACCCTACCCTGTAAGTCATCGGTCGGATACCAAGCAATAAACTCGCCAAGGATTCTAAAGAACGTCTGCTTGCTTGTACGTGCCAGATTACCGAATGCTCGCAGTGGTGATTCTTCGGCTGTATCTGTTGGGTCAGGTACATAACACCGACCAAGCAGATAGATCTGGTATAGCATTGCTTCAGGAAACTCAGCAAATGCAACTCGCAGGGTTTGCAGTTCTTTGGAATCCGGGAAGAGGTCTGCCGCCTTCGGTTCACGGAAGCGGAGTTCTGCGCCATCGCCAGCGATATCCGACAGGTCAATCACAAGGATTCCCCTGTCGGCATCTTTAGGTATTTGTTTAAGGTTACTTAGTGCCATGGCTCAGTGTACTACGACCAAGCAGTCGTTACCCCGTTAGAACCAAGGGTGATGGTTGCGGATTCAGTCACTGCTTCTTCGGTTGCAACGCTAATCCCGGTAGATGTCACGACACCGACAAAAGTTTTAGCGGTAAGACTTCCTGGAGTCACAACAATCTGGCAGTAGTAGCCATCCTTGGCATAGAAGATTGGCCCAACGCCTGCATCCACCAAAAACTCAATTTCGACAGATCCGTTAGCCTTGGTGGCCTGAGCTTTGTTCTGAAGGTCACAAAGTGCGCTAACGTCTACCGTGTTAACGGATGTGCTGAAGCGTACCGATTTGGCAATACAGGTGTAGGTGTCAGCAGTAAATGCGGAAGGCGTACCATCTTGGTAACCACCGAACGCTACTGTTACCACACAGTTCTCGCCGATTAGGGCAAACGTACGTGTAAAAGGCATAAGAAACTCCTATTGCTGTGTAACAAAACGATACACCGCCGTCACTCCAAAGTCAGTACGACCACCATCAGATAAAGAAAAGGTTTGATCCGTTGAAGTCCTGCGGACATAGAGCCGTGGGGTCGTGGATGTAACCGTCTGATTATCCAATAATGCATCAATGCGAGACATGGTCGTTTGTATGTTACTCATGCTCATCGCTCCGCTTTCACTATCCCACACAGTGATTCTGTAGGTCGGGTAGGTAAACACCCGGCTACCGCATAGCACGTCTTGGTCTTGCCCTGCGTTACCAGATCGGCTAAAGACCACGTAAGGCAGTTGTGGTGGCCTTCGTGATACCGGGTCAACCTGCGGCGCAACCGTGTTGTATATGCCTTGCTGATATCCGGATGGTTGATTACTAGTGGATAGTAAATCCATCAGGGTAGTATCGCCGCTCAGGGTCTCGTAAATCCACTGCTCAATGACGGCTGGTTCAAATGCCATTAACTCTTACCCTTCAGGATGCTCTTACACGCCGCTTGAAAAGACGGGGCTACATACTCCACAGCGGGACGTAGGAAAGGCCTTGCCGGTACGTGATTGCCAGACTTTGCTATCCAGCCCAGCTCCAGCGGTACGCCGTACTTTGCGCTTACAAATACTTCCGCAGATGTTGCGCCCGTCATTCGATGCCCGATGCTGTTAGCAAGGTTTCCGGTGTCGTTGTTAGGCGGTGAGCCTGGAGGGCTTGACCAGTGATTGTCATACTGCTTGTATTTGCCGGAGTTCTTGAGAATACTTGCCTTGGCTTCACCTTCAATGTCAGCCGCTGCCTTGCCAACAACCTGTGAAAGTTGGCGTAGATTCTTCTGATAAGAATCTAGCCGTACTTTCTTTAGGCTGAAGCTCATCTTTATCACGGTGCCAATACCTCAATCTCTAACGGGCCGAAGCGCCGCACCGTGGTGCTGACCGTGAAGGATACCGTTAGCCTGACCATCGCCGCTGTAGGGTAAGCCGCCGGGTTCAACACGCTCATGATGCCTTGAGCGCTGTACTGCTTTGTAAGCGTTACGCTTCCACTGACAAAAGAATAAGCAGCACCGGTCTGGATGTTAGTAAAGGTAGCACCAAGCGTACCGGTAGTAATGTCTACCGGGCTTCCTAGCTCATCCACCAGCCGGACAACGTAGGAATGCCAGTCACCTACCCATGCGGAGACTTGTACAATCTGCTGAGGGTCTTCGGTTAAGTCAAATATTATTGCCACGGGTAGCCCTTTCCGCCTTGATGGCCAGAATCAAAAGATCAAGGTCACTTGAGGAAAGGTAGTGCAGGGTGTCCTTGATCTGGTTCAACAGCATCACCTCGCCGAATGGAATCTTTATCTCCGGGATGCGTAACACTCGCTTTGCTAATTGGCTTAGTATGCTCATCAGATGTCCCTTACATAGATGCGGAGTGGGCCGAATACCTGCGTATCAGATGCCCCGGTGGTTCGTGTAATCGTAGCCGTGTAAGTGCCTGGCGTGTTTGTCACCGTAGTCGTAATCGTAAACTGCGCCCTGCCATCAGCTGCATAGGTTGCCGTACCGCTGTAGGTAGCAACCAGCGTGCCGCCAGAGTTGTAGACCTTAGCCGTTATCGTGGCACCCGTGATGTCGATGGCGCTTAGGTTGTTGTCTACACACTGGATGTCTACGCCGTGCTGTGCGCCCTTCTGGATGTCAAGCGGCATAGGAGTTGCCACGCCATCGGCGATGACTTGATATGGCCCCATACGTACCAAAGCGGATTGCGTAACCGGGGTAACGAGTTCCGCGCTGATGTAGTCGGTTCCGTTGTGAAGGAGAGCGCCAGAGAGTTCCGACGCAGCTGCTGTGCTGTCCACAATCGCGTGGACGTTAGCCTGTATGTGGTTTGATGTCCCGACATCCGCAGGCCGATTGTCGACTGTAGTCAAAAGTGTCCTAGCACCGAATGTGCTCGCAGTTGTGTGCGAGGTGTACGGCTCATCCCACACCGCTGCGGCTGTCTGCGCTGCCGTCAAGCCACCAGATGAAAGCGTGACCGTTAGCACCGCGCCGTTCGTGCCACTTGCACCTCTGACCACGATCGTGACATCAGATGCACCAGCCGCAAATGCGGCGTTAGGAACATCAAGCCGATACACACCCGGCACGAGGGAGGACGATATCTCCGCAAAGCCACCAGAAGTCCACGCGCCTGTAGGTGTCTGCGTGACCAGCGTTATAGCCACCGGAGCCGACTTGTTGCGGACGTAGTAGGCCACTAGGCCTGTGGTGGCAAAGGTTAGGCCTGTAGCACCGAGGTAGAGTTCGATACTTTGTGAGGTTGAGCCGGGAGCGATTGTGATGGTGCTGGCGTTGCGCTCGGTTGCACCATTGTATGCAACCAACGATGGTAGAGAAGTGATTACACGATAGGTAATACCGCCAGCATCAGGTGATGCACCATTCCACGCAACGTTATACAGATCGGTTGCTGGAGCTGATGTAGCAGTACCAAATGCGGTATTTGGACTTGATGCATACGGGGTGTACGTCTGGAGATAGTTTCCATTTGTCTGCAACAAATAACCTAAGTCTAGTCCACCATCTCCACCCGTTGTAGAGTTGGCTCCAAGTGTGCCTGTATTTGAACGAGAACCGTTTATAAACCGGTTAAAGTTTTCAGTCAAATGGCCAGTTGTGTTTACTTGAATAGCAATTGTTGTTCGTATGAAAACACAGTTACGCACACTAGTCGGAAAACTTAAACTACCAGTCCTCTGTACAATTCCGTATTCACAACCAATAAAACTACAATTTGTAATGGCAACACCGATGGTTCCAAGTTCGATAGATTGCACACCTTCTGTAAATACACAGGACGTAATTGCAGTGGTATCACTCACATTTCCACCAGTTAGTTGTAGGCTATATGTTCCACCAGCAAACCTACATCTTGTAATAGTTGCATCAAGTGCTGTACTTGCGGCACTGGACATAAACAAGACACCATTAATATCAGTCCGCTTTGTATTCTCAATAATACAATTAGTAAACTTCCAGTAACGCGCATTTGTGGCAGACACAGCACGACCGGTGGTTGTTTTAAACCAGATGTTTGACCACTCAAAATAGTTGCGACTAGCGGCAATAATAAGGTTAGCGGTAACCGTCTCGGATGTTCCTGCGGCGTTGAATGCGCTAATCAAGACCGGCCCAGCAGTTACTCCACCGAAAAACTGACTGTTAGGGTCACCTATGATTTGAGTAGCGGCAGACGGTGTGAATCCAATTGTGACCGATTCATTGTAGTTGCCCGGAGCGATATACAAGATATCCCCGGATGCCATACCAGCTGCGCCTAACGCTTTGGTAAGTGTCTTCCAAGGACCTGTAGAACCACTCGTAAACGTTGCAGATAAACCAGTCCAAGCATCGTTACCAGTACTAGTCGAAACGTAATACGTAGCCATTATTCAGCGACTCCTGCGATGATTTGCTGTGCCATTACAAGGGCAAACTGATTTACAGTGAAGTACTGGAAATTGTAATCTTGTTGAACCCACCACTGATTAACGCTTGTACCATCAACACCAAATGTAGAAATGATGTTTCCGGCATCATCGCAGATGTCTCCATAAACACGCCAGTCGGTAGACGGTGCTGGTTCTTTTTGGATGTAGAAGTTTTGCAGGTTCATTTGCCCACCTTCAGCGCGTTCATCTGCGTCCCGCTAAAAGGCATCGTCAAGAAAGCCAGCACAGATGACACCGCAGCGGAGACACCCGCCGCTACCGCCTTGGAGCCGTAGAGTGCCAGCACTGCGCCCAGCTCGCTCAGGTCGTGTGCTTCGCTTGTCCTGATGCCATCACCAAAAACGGAAGTGAAAGCAGCTACGAAAGCCACGATCACAACGACCACTAGTCTCTTGATACTGATGCTGTTCATCTTTGTATGATCGCCTCCAAAGCGGACACCTTGTTTTCCAATTTACCGAGTCGCTGTTCTATGCGGCGCACTTCCTGCTGCTGACCGTCTAAGGTGTTTATAATGTGTGCCACCTGCGTCTCTAGGCGCGTCAACCTGACCTGTATAGCAACCCAAGCGGCACCAATACTGGTAACGGTTATAAAGGCCTGTATACCAATCGGAACCCACGCCTCTGCCGTCATGCGAAATGCTCCTTAAGTGATACGTGTTGAATCAGCAGGTTAGTCTGTCCTTGGTCTGTGCCGATGACATCAAAGAAATGATTAGGCTCATCGTGTAGCCTGATGCGATCGTTAGCTTGAATGACTCTGTCGGCTGGAGCGACTAAGTACCAGTTGCAAACGACCTTGATTCCTTCATCCAGTAACGCCTCGGTATTACCGAGGTTGACCATACGGCCCAGGAACTCGTCAACCTGCCGCCAGTCCTGCGTCTGGCCACCTCTGCCGTCCTCTGTGAGCGTCATACGGAGGACAATAACTCGATCTTGGGTTAGGCTGCGAACAAGCCCACGGCCTAGTATGCCGCGCAATATAGGAGACATCTAAAAGATACTCACCGGGCGGAAGCGGTCGGCCATCGTCAGGAACTGCGCTTGCAGTTGTGAGAGCTTGACATCAGATGTGCCTTCCTTGGCATCAATCTCTGTAGCAACCAGTCCGGCCTTTAGGAGCCATACAGCACGGGTGGCAGTGCGGACATCGTAACGCTCGATGTGTGCTGGCCCCATGTCAACCCATGCTAACTGCGGGTTTGATGTTCCTTCGGTAAGGAGGAAACCTTCCCATGTCCAGCCCCATGTACTAGGCCATTCTGGCTCAGTAGTGCCTGATGTTCCCGCCTGTCGGCATTCATAGACACGGCCATTCGGAGTTGTACCGACTATCCGATCACCGACTGCGTAAACGGTGCTTGCTGTCCAAGTACCAAAGCGCAAATGCTCATCTAGAATGATGCCAATGTCGGTAGTAGACACGGCTGGATATTGCGCCGCTTGACTGTACAAGGCAACTCTTCCAATGGCATCGGCGCGGCTCAGGCTCATGGTTCCAGTATCCCACACGGGCATTAGCCCGGTTTGCTAAAAGAAAAAACCCCCGGCACGTCTGCCGAGGGTCTTTTGGTCGGTTGCGGTATCACTCCGCACTGCCTTACGTGTGAGCTGCGATAAGGCCGATGAACGAACCAGGCACACGAGCAGATGCCGTTGCCGAGTAGTTACCAGCATCAAAGCAGTTGACCGAGAAGCGCTCGGTAGCCTTGAACGCCCAGCTGTCCTCAACAAAGTATCGTTGATCGGACATCTCGATTGTGATACCTCGGCGGTCACCGAAAGCAACACCCTTGGACAGGTCAGCGAGGAATGCCACAGGAGTATCAATCGCTGGCGTTGCTGGCATATTCTGGACGAATACAACAGGGAGACCGTAGAGTAGTGGATTGACTCCGTATGCATTCTGGATTGCATCGATGTTGTTTCCACCAAGTGCAGCCAACTTATCGGCAATACCCGTGTAGAAGAAGTTCTTATGGAAGAACCACTTTGGATTGTCGGCATATGTTGGAAGCTTGCCAATCATCGACTGAAGGTTAGCGAGCGTGAAGTTGCTCCAAGCAGATCCGGAACTTGAAGGGCCGACGACTGCACTTGCGATGTTGCCGTAGTTACCATAAGTACCAGATGCAAGATCGGTGAGCGTTCGTCCCATACCAACGAGACCGGAAGCATCTGTACTTGTCAAAGCCGAGTTGAAAACAACGCGGTCTTCTTCCTTCGCCAAGTTGTAGGCAAAGTCACGAGCCAAAGCGTTTCCAACGTCAACAACCGAGTCTTCGTTAAGTTCCTTCGACACGATGGTCAAGATTGCCATCTTCTTAGCGGTCAAGCTAATCTGTGCAAAGGTCATCGAGGAATCGGTAATAGCCGTATTTTCACCCGGATAGTAGACCGTTGTGGATGCGGTTGCGTTTGGAACAAGCTGAACGTCCGAGGTCATCGGAACAATGCGGCAGTTCTGGCGAGCTGCACCGTATTGCTCACGGAGGTATACGAGGTCAGCGGAAAGCAGATCAGGTGTAAGGTATCCACCAGCGGTTGTCGTACCTTCGACCTGTGCCTTGAAGTGACCGTTAGCCTTGAGCCATTCAGCAGACCGCTTGTTTCCAGCGACAGCCAATGCGAACTGTCCCATAACGTAACCCTTGTAGGACTGCTCATCACGGGTACCGCTAAACACGGACTTTGTAACGCCACCGTTAGCCCATGGCTGAACAGCAGGAGCTGCTACAGGTGCAGTCTCGCCGAGTGTCTTCATCATGTCGATGCGGGCTTCAATGTCTTTGACTTCCGACATCAGGCTTTTTGCCTGTGCGAGGTCACCACCGCTCGCAGCCAACTCCTTGGCCGTTGCGATGTTTCCGAGTTTCTTAGACTCGAGTTGTTCAATCGTCATAGTGACATAATCTCCAAGCGGGCAAGAAAGTCTGCTCGCTCAGCGTCAGTGGAAGTTTTCACCTCCGGTGCAATGATGTCCGGTTGCGTCTCTGGCTGGTCTGCATCCCGCAGAGATTCCCAGCAATCAGGCGCCAGCCGCTTAGCGGCAGACCGGGAGAGTCCGACTGCATCCCGCAGCCGACGTTCTACACCCCGGAGGCTATCCGGGGCGGACTTTACCAGCATCGGATCAGAGCCGATTGCTGATGCAAGTTTTTTTGCACGGTCCGCGAAACCATCGACCAGTGCAACGATGTAGGGTGTCTTGTCCCCTTGGACTTCGTAGAGACCCATGATGCCAGCACAGAGGTTATCGTAGAGACCTTCAAAGCCTTCATGAATGATGTTTGCGCCAGTGCCTGTATAGACCTTGTCAATGTACGCGGCTGGGTCTTCACCGATGGCTGGCTCAGCTTGCTCAGGAGTGATGGCATACTCTTCGCTGTCCATCTGCTCCATGTCCATATCCATCATAGAATCCATTGCATACATATCCTTTAGGCTCTTTACGCTGTTACGATACTCGGCTGGTGTCGGGGTGATGCTTGCCTCAGCGATAGGCCAGCGGGTAATCTCAGCGGCACTGCCCATGCTCTTGCGCTCTACCAGATGACCAGCAGCACCAGAGGAAAAACCCATCTTGCCTTGTTTGCAGAGCTTCGCAATCATGTTGCCGTACTCGTCGGCCATGTCTAGTTGGGCTTCATACCATAAGCCGGTATCGTCCATCTTGATGTATCCTGTACCGATGCTCTTCTTGCCGACAGCCGAATCCATACCGTGGTGATAGTAGACGTTGAGCGGTACGCGCTGACCCTTGGCAACCGGGAAGCCATAGTCGGTTGAAGCGGTGAAGTAGTCACCTTCAAGGTCGGCGGTCTTAGAATCACCAAAGCGCACCAGATAGCCCTTGACGTAGCCCAGCCTGTCGCTCTTGATACCGTCCACGGTAGATGTCAGCAAGTCCATACACCCA
>Ga0209499_1000253_pt1 | contig 39961 bp, 31 predicted proteins | sample C_130208_EF_Meta_FD_187306 | JGI IMG/M metagenome (GOLD analysis project Ga0209499, IMG submission 187306) | Freshwater microbial communities from Lake Croche, Canada to study carbon cycling - C_130208_EF_MetaG (SPAdes) (version 2) | ecosystem: Environmental > Aquatic > Freshwater > Lake... | reverse complement strand
CTGGAGCAATCGGTGACACTGGATCAACTGGTGACTCTGGAGCATCAGGTAATACTGGGGCAACAGGTGATACTGGGGCAACAGGTGCAACAGGATACACTGGCTTTACAGGTGACACTGGAGCAACAGGATACACTGGCTTTACTGGTGACTCTGGGGCAACTGGTGAAACTGGGGCAACTGGTGAAACTGGGGCAACAGGTGATACTGGAGCAACAGGTGAAACTGGAGCAACAGGATACACTGGCTTTACTGGTGATACTGGGACAACAGGTGATACTGGAGCAATGGGTGACACTGGATCAACTGGTGACTCTGGAGCAACAGGTTATACTGGGGCAACAGGTGAAACTGGAGGAACAGGTGATACTGGAGAAACAGGATACACTGGCTTTACAGGTGATACTGGGGAAACAGGATACACTGGAGCAACAGGATACACTGGCTTTACTGGTGAAACTGGGGCAACTGGTGAAACTGGGGCAACTGGTTATACTGGGGCAACAGGTGAAACTGGAGGAACAGGTGATACTGGAGAAACAGGATACACTGGCTTTACAGGTGATACTGGGGAAACAGGATACACTGGAGCAACAGGTGATACTGGGACAACTGGTGCAACAGGATACACTGGCTTTACTGGTGACTCTGGTGAAACAGGCGATACTGGGCCAATGGGTGCAACTGGTGCCTCTGGCATAACAGGATCCACAGGAGAAACAGGTTCGTCTGGCACAACTGGTGCCTCTGGCACAACCGGTGATACTGGGCCAATGGGTGCAACTGGTGCCTCTGGCATAACCGGTGAGACAGGCTTCACAGGCACAACGGGTGATACAGCAGCAACTGGTGATACAGGACCAATTGGTCCAACAGGATACACTGGTGCAGATGGAGCTGGAACGAATACAGGTTCAACAGGTGACACAGGTGACACAGGTGTAACAGGAGTAACAGGAACAACAGGTTACACAGGGGCAACAGGTGAAATAGGCACAACTGGTTCACCTGGTTCAAATAGTCTCTATAGTGGAAAAGTGACACCAGATGTTTCGGTTGGTAGAGGAATAATTGGAGAACACTATTTTGATACTAGTAATAAAATCCTATATCAATATACATATAACGGTGGGGCAGTTGTATCAACATTTGCATCAAGTTCAAGCGTAACTGGTTTAACTAGAGATGTAGCTGGTAATATTTATACATGTTCAAATAGCAATACTATAAATAAAATAGACCCTTCTGGAAATGTAACACCTCTAACAACTACTGCAATGGATTCAAGTAGCAATTCTCACAATTTAGTAAATACTAGAGGAATTACACATGATACATCTGGAAATCTATATTTTACTGATTATGGAGCTCATATTATTGGAAAAATAGATCCAAGTGGTAATTCTACAATAATTGGAGGTGTTTATGGTGTTCCTGACTATAATGGTGATGGTCCTGCATTAACTACTAAATTACAATATCCAGGTGGAATAACATGTGACTCTACTGGAAATATTTATTTTTGCGATGTTTATAATTATTTGATTCGTAAAATATATAAAGATCTATCTGGAAATTGGCAAATTCTAACTATTGCTGGTGGAAATGGCTCAAATACAGCTGGATATGCAGATGGAATTGGTACCTTAGCTCAATTTAGTACACCTATTGGAATAATAAATGACAATTCAGGAAATCTATTTGTTCTTGAGTATACTCCTGGAAATTCAAAAATAAGGCAAATTACTTTATCAACTGGACTTGTCAGGACAATTGCTCAGAAGAATGGAACAGGAATTCTCGTAGGATCTGGAACAAATCTAGATTTTGGTATCTATAGTTATAATAGTATTACATATGATGGTTTAAGTAATTTATTTGTCACAGATTGGGTAAATTCATATATTGGTATGTTTAGTTTAATTACTGGAAAATATATAATATTATGTGGTTTAGCTGGAGAAGGGTATATAAATGGAGATACAGCAATTGCTAAATTTGCAAACCCCTCTGGAATTTGTTATAATAATAATAACTTATATATTGGTGACTGGACTAATAATGTAATTCGTAAGATAAATCTTCTAAGTGGCACATATGGTTGGGCAAACATTATGGATCTTCCAAATAGTGGATATACTGGTTATACAGGTTCTACAGGTTCTACAGGTTCTACAGGAGAAACTGGCTATTCAGGGACAACTGGCTACACTGGAGAAACAGGTGATACTGGGACAAGAGGTGAAACTGGGGAAACGGGTGATACTGGGCCAACTGGTTATACAGGTTATACAGGTTCTACAGGAGTAACTGGCTATTCAGGGACAACTGGCTACACTGGCTCAACTGGTCTTGGATTTAATTGGCGCGGAACATATTCTACAAATTCAGGAACTACTTATTCAGTAAATGATGTTGTTTTTTATAATGGTAGCACGTATGTTGCACTTCAAAATATGTCATTTGATATTGATGGTGATAAAATGGGAACCTATGGGTATTGGGGTTTAATGACAGCAAGAAGTGAAGGCTTATCGGCTGTATTACTAACATCTACCAGTCCAGTTTCGACCGATATATCTACAACAAGAGGAACTCAATATCAATTTGGTATTGTAGGTGCATATTCTCAGACAAGTTGGGTAGTTGGACAATATGTGAACTTAACCGATACAAATAGTGATAATGGGTTGGTATATTATTGTAAGGTTACACAAATTGATTGGCAAGGTGCTGGCTTTGGAACATATGTATTGTTTGCGACAGTTATAAGTGCAACTGGTTCATCTACTAATTCAACATCTAGTAATTGGCTTTTATCATTTGCTGGAGAAAAGGGTGTAACTGGGTATTCAGGTGCTTCTGGGTATTCAGGTGCTTCTGGATATTCAGGCTCAACTGGCTCAACTGGTCCAACTGGCCCAACTGGCTCAACTGGTCCAAATGGCCCAACTGGCTCAACTGGTTCAACTGGTTCAACTGGTCCAACTGGTTCAAGTGGAATAACTGGTCCTACAGGACTTCAAGGCACTCAAATAATGTCTGGAGAATTCGGGCCAAATACAATTAACCCACTTGGAGATATGTTTTTGAATACAACTTTAAATAAAATATTCACATATACACCAAATGTATCAAATGGAGTATCTACTGTGTATGATGCTTTAGTTACTAGTATAGAAGAATTTGCAATGGATTCTAGTGGAAATATATATATCACAATGGTATCTCAAAATAATATATCTAAACTAGATTCTTCAGGAAATATTTCTATCATAGCAGGAGATCCAAGTGGAAACGGTGGTTTTGTAGATGGGCAAGGAACTGCAGCACAATTTAGTAACCCATGGGGAATTGCAATAGATTCTAGTAATAATTTATATATTTCTGAAAATTTTAATAATGCAATTAGAAAAATAGATCCATCAGGAAATGTTTCTACAATAGCAGGAGATCTAAGTGGAAACAGCGGATTTGTAGATAGTCAAGGAACTTCTGCTAAATTTAATCAACCTCATGGACTTGCAGTAGATTCTACTGGCAATATATATGTTGCAGACCGTGGAAATAATGTAATTCGTTTAATTGATCCATCAGGAAATGTTTCTACAATAGCAGGAGATCCAAGTGGAAACAGCGGATTTGTAGATAGTCAAGGAACTTCTGCTAAATTTAATCAACCTCATGGACTTGCATTGGATTCTAGTGGCAATATATATATTGCAGACACTGGAAATAATGCTATCCGTTTAATTGATCCGTCAGGAAATATTTCTACCATAGCAGCAGATCCAACTGGAAACAGCGGATTTGTAGATGGACAAGGTTCTTCTGCTAAATTTAATTTTCCATATGGACTTGCAGTAGATTCTACTGGCAATATATATGTTGCAGACCGTGGAAATAATGTAATTCGTTTAATTGATCCATCAGGAAATGTTTCTACATTTGCCGGCAATGGAATAAATGGATATATAAATAGTAATTTATTAAACTCTCAATTTAGTTCGCCAGGCTATATTAAACTTGATAATAGTGGAAATATATATATTAGTGAAGGTAGCATCATTCGTAAAATTAATGCTAATCCAGCGCCTACATGGATAATTACAGCTAACTTAAAAGGGGATGCAGGCACAGCTGGTTCTGCTGGAGCAATAGGAGCAACAGGTGACACAGGGGAAACAGGTGATACTGGCTCAACTGGCTCAACTGGGCCTATAGGTTATACAGGTGACACAGGTGACACAGGTGTAACAGGAGTAACAGGAACAACAGGTTACACAGGGGCAACAGGTGAAACAGGCACAACTGGTTATACTGGTCCACAAGGGCCTTCTATGAGTTACGCGGCAGGAACTTCTCCCTATGCTGCAACTAGCGCCCTCCTTACAACAACAATCGGCACTAGCCAGACACGTATTTATGAAATTGGGCCAATCACTTCTATATCAACTAATAAATTTCTTCTTATGGCATCTGCTTCATTTACTGGAACTGGAAAAACGGTAGAATTAACGGTTGGGTGTGCAACTACAACTGGAGCTACCGCAGCTAATTCAACAAATATTGTATCTCAAGCAAGTCCATTAGTCTTACCAGTTACAAGTCCAGCATATTACATGGCGGCTTGGCCAGACATGAATGATTCAAGTGGTAATCCCGTTAATATAAATGGATTTGCAATAGATGCACCTGGAACAGGATCATTTTACTATACAGTTTGGATGTATGTCGGCACTAGTCATAATTTTACCGATTTAGCAGTAGCGCTAACTGTTCTCAAAATCCAATAAACTCTTTAATTAGATGTCTGAATTCGTCGCCCTTCAAAATAACACAGACCCCAATATTCCAACGAGTTCAGGGCAACATGTTCTGATGAAGGACCAGACAAAGATTAAGAGAGCTGTCCGACGCACTACCATAGTCGTAAATTCACGTGACCGCAATCTCATTCAAGACTATAATTCTAATCAATTCCGTTATAAGTTACGTAGACCCTTAACTAATGTTATGTCAATTGAACTCATGAATGGATGTATTCCTAGTTACATCTATAATCTAAATACGGGTTGGAATACCTTTAGTTTTCAAGAGGGTTCTATTGTGGTTACAATTACCTTGACCCCAGGGTATTATACGGAGTCTACACTTCTAACTGAGCTTCAGACACAGCTGAATGCAATTTTAAATAAGAAAAATACGTATACTGTCACACTAAATCAAAATACAAAGCGTGTTCAGATTACAAGCACCAATATTATTCCATTTACATTTCTCTTTTATTCTGGCAACTCTCATGACGATATTGATTTGAATACTTTGGCTATTTTGTCTATAAATACACCCGCGAGACTTCTAGGATTTGGACTTCAAGATTATACTTCTGACACAAATGGTAGAATAACAAGTATCTTACCGGTTGATATTGATAATTTCTTGAAAACTATTTATTTACACATTGAATCTGATGGAAAGAATTTGTCGCGGATGGAATTAGGAAATGGTCGGCAAGATTGTTTTCATATTTTTTATTTAGTTCCGAGTTCAGAAAATTATTTATTCTTAAATAAAGAAACAGATCATTCTCTCTTTGAATCTACACCTGCACCAATTGCTCGTATGATGACGCTGGATATAAGTTTTCGTGATGAATTCAATAGAGTTATTGATTTTAATCAACGTGAATCTAGTCTTGTATTTGAGATAACTCACTTGGAGTGAGTCATCAAGGAAGATAACGCATTTAGAGTAAATGCGTTACCAATAAAATAACTCACTTAGAGTGATTTAAACTCGCTACACATAATCTCAGATAGTAATGTTACCTTCCTATCTGAGGTCAATTGATGAAGTGCTTGTGCCTTCTAAAAGCCAAGAAACAATTCAGACATCCGTCCATTCAACTACTAGCATACAAAGACTCCGTTTTATGCTTGTCAGCACCCATGCTCAGCAATATACTGGATATTCCAAGGTTTCTTACGGAATTCTGAAGGAGCTCTCCAAATCTCCTAACCTAGAGCTCTTCCATTACGGATTCCAGCGGCATCCTCAGACTCCTTCAGATTTTCGCCCATATCCCTCCAACGTCGAGGTAATTGACGCTACTGCACTTGAGCAGCCTCTCCAGCAAGGGTTTGGCTACCAGGGACTCTTAGAGACTATTAGGAAAAAGAATCCCCATGTTGTCATGATTTACAATGACATGGCTGTAGTAACCAGATTCTTAGAGGAAATTCGCAAGGTTGCAACACCTAGGCCATTCAAAGTCTGGATTTACTGTGACCAAGTTTACGAGAATCAACACCAGGCCATGATTGATATTTTGAATCGCGATTCAGACCGTGTCTTCACCTTTACTTCACACTGGAAGAAGCAGCTCAAGGAGCAAGGAGTAACGAGGCCTATATCGGTTCTAGGGCATGGATTCGATCCTAAGATTTTCTTTACTGTTCCAAGGGATTTAGCACGCAAGAGCTTAAAACTGCCTGAGGACGCGTTTGTCATTATGAGCCTAAATAGGAATCAGCCACGCAAGCGTTATGATATCATGTTAATAGCTTTCGTCGAGCTTCTTCAGAAAAATCAAGAGAAAAATATTGTCCTTCTATGTATCTGTGACAAGGGTGAGAAGGGAGGATGGTGGCTGTTTGAGGTCTTTGTGCGTGAGCTAAAAAAAGCCGGCTTAGCCATTGAGCAATATGGAAATCGTCTGATGGTCTCCTCTCAAGATATGGTTTTTAAGGATGAGGATATAAATGTATTATATAATGTGGCAGATCTAGGTATTTCTACGGCTGATGGTGAGGGCTGGGGTCTCTGCACATTTGAGCAGATGGGTGTAGGAATTCCTCAGGTTGTTCCTGATCTCGGTGGCTATAAGGAATATTGCTCTAAGGATAATTCTACCCTAGTAAAACCTAAGCATCGTTATTACCTACCATCTGTGCATAGTGCTGTTGGAGGAGAGGCTCAAGTTTGCGACCCTCATGATGTATGTGTAGCTATGAACTCTTACTTGAATGATTCAGAAAAAAGAAATGCGCATGGCCAAAAGGCCAAGGAGAAAGTTTTGACTTATAGTTGGGAGGCTGCAACAAAGGAGCTTATTTCACGCCTGCAGGAGGAGCATCTGGATTTGTAATTTGTAATTTGTAAGTTGTTGTCACTTTCTTTTTGCAGATACCGTTATTTCTGTTATTAGGTTTATAGCACTTAATAAGAGAAATACCATTGTATTTAATTTAAATTGGTAGTTCACGGTAGAATGAATATTTTAATAAAGGATCATAAAGATTCACTCGAATCTATTCAGCGAGATGGACAGATTGTCTATATTATTGGCCCAGGTGTTCTAAAATCTCCAGGTCATCCTGGAGGAAATCAGCAGTTTGATAGACAACTGAAAATTTTTAGAGTAGCATGCAAAGAGCCATATTTGTTTAAAATTTACAATAAAGACCTAGAAGGCCATACTGAATATTTAGGTGAATATAAGGTTCTTGGCTATAAGATTAAATTGTCATTTGCTGGATTTCGATATTATGAATATAAGATGGTTCGCATAAATCCATTTATACCTTCTACATTAGATTAGAAATGACCTGCCCGTGTTCAAAAATGTGGGGTGGTTCTAGTTATAAAGCAACAAGAAAGAATAAGGCCTTAGTGAAGCGTTACAAGCGAGGTGAATCAATTGGCTTCACGGCCACTGCTAGTCTCAAGGCAAAAGGTCTTATTCCTAGGACATCGAGGAAACTTCGCGGGAAAAAAGTGCTTGGGCCAAAATACAAATAATGTAGATATGGAAGGCGTTCTAGCAAAAACACGACGAATAAGAGCCAAAGGGACTATGCGTCGACGTTTTGCTGGTCAAGGTCTTAGCCTGGGTTCGGTAAAGATAAATTCAGATGCAATTAGTGCTATCTTAGCACCATTATACAATGATTTACCAAAAACAATTGCAGCAGGTGAGCATAATCTCACATATGGTGAGGTTGAATGGCCTACTTTGAAACTCATGTTAGATTATGCTCAGAAACAGTCTTCGCATCCCGGCCGATTCTACGATTTAGGCTCAGGACGTGGTCGTGCAGTTCTGTATATGAGCCTAACAGGTCTTTTTGATTCCTCTGTCGGTATCGAAGTTCTCCCTGAGCGTGTCGCTCTAGCTAAGCAGGCCTTAGTAAAGCTCCGGTCCTCAATACCGAATGCCGGTGCAAAAGTCAAGCTCTACGAGGCATCTTTCTTAAACCCTTCCTTCAAATATAAAGATGCACGACTGGTTTTCTTGAGCAATATGTGTTTCGACAAGCAGACCCAGGATGCCATCTTTGGAAGGCTTGCTGCTGAGATGCCAAAGGGATCTCTAGTTTTTTGCTCTAGGCTTCCAGATTCTAGCTTGCCGGCATTTGAAACTGTGGGTGTTGAGCGTGTTCCAATGACATGGACGCCAACTTCGGAAATCCATATTCTACGTCACCTGTAAAGATGGATAGGCTACAAGTAAAGATACCTGGATTAGAAAAACCTAACTCAGACAAGAAAGATAAGAAAGTAAAGGAAAGACCTTCCGTGAAAACCAGATTTGGTTATGACGCAAGGGACTGTGTGCGAGCTTTACAGGAAGTATTATCTCAGACAGGTCCTTCGGCAACCGGTAAAGCCTTGCATTATAGTGCCGATTTAATTTGCAGTGGAGCATTTGAAATATGGATTCGTCTTATCTGGTCATTTGTCTTTCAACATGTTCATTTAGCAAGTCTCCGGATATTTGTCTATCTACAAGAGCGAACAAAGGACCTTGAAGGACACATTGCCGCTCTTGATATGGAAGCCTTATATAAGGATCCAGAGTTTCAGAAAAAGGTATCTGAAGTTGTTTTAGTTATTCAGACTTTACCTAGGCAATATAAAATTACATGGCCGAAAGTTCCTGAGGATACTCATAATCCCGAATGGATTAAATTTAATTCTTCAGCGAAAGATTCAGAGGCTGTAAGAAAAGTATGGATTTCTCAACATGACCAACCAATTATGCGACTTGTGGGAAATCAGGTTCTTCAAGCATGTGAGGAAGTAAATATAGAGAAAGCACTTTTCTGGTTGAAATGGCTTTTAGAAGAAGATAAGAATGTCAGAGCACAAGGTGCAGGATTTAGTTTAACGACGGCAAGAAGGACTGGTAATGGCTCAGTAAAAATAGATAAAGCTGAAACTGGTTATTATATTGCAGCAGTCTTGGCAGAGGCATACAAGGATTTAGCTAGACGTGGGCTTGTCAGAATGCACGAAGAATTTCAGAGTTTATTGGATTTATGGAGGGGTAAACAGGCTAGGCTTTCCTCTAAACAAAAACAGGAATGCTTGGCATTGATGGTTTTGGTTATTTCTGAAGTTCCGAGATGGAAGGTGCCAGCAGCACAGCCTCTCATAAAAGATGCAGTTATAATGTCTAGGGCTGTAGAACAATCTGTGAGATTCTTTCAGGAAGTTGTCTCAAAGCCACCAGTTGCATCTGTTGTTCCTAAAGATATAGTTGGAGGTGCGAAGAAAGAGAAAATAGTAGGAAAACCTACTACTGTAGAAGATCAAATGCGTCTTATGGATGAGATGGTCATGGCATTCATTCAGCGATAAATTTACTAATTTCTAAATAGATGGGATTAGTCCTGGTATTTGATTTAGATGGGACTATCATAGATTCGTCTGATAGAACACTTTTTAATATAGAAGATACTGCCGAGAATTTTAAAGAATTAAAAACGAAAATAAGAAATGAAAATTTTTTAAATTCAAATCTTTTATATGTTTTTAAACGTGCAGCATATCTTCGCAGAATTGGTAAAGTCACTGCAATCTTACTTTTAACAAATAATTCTGATAATTTCTTTATTTCAGTCGTTGATTCTGTGCTCCGTGATATATGTAGTGAAGATAAAAAGATAGGTGTTGGCGCTAACGGTCAATATAAGAATTCTGAATATATTGCACTTAATCGCGACCCTTATACTGAAATGCGTGAACAGGAGTATTTCTTTGATTCTATATTACCAAGAACTCATACAAATAGGAGAGGCTCTGATTTAACAAATCCAATAAAAGGAATTGATGATATTAAATTAATGTTGGGATTTTTAAATAAAGAGATGTCTGAAGGAGAAATATTAGAGAATACATTTTTCTTTGATGATTTAGACCATGAAGGTATGCATCCACTAGGAGACAACTATATTAGAATAACACCTGGATTTAAGAAAGGTGTTAGGGATGAAACAATATATAATGTAATTTTTAATAAGCTTGAACAATTAGAAAAACCGTCATTTGGAAGGACACGCTCTAATACTGCAAATAGTGGCAATGTGGAAACACGGGCCGCACTCCCTAATAATAGAACCATTTTTACGCCAATTACTAAAAGAAAGATGGCCCAACTTTTAAAACCAAAAACAGTTCCAACAGGAGGAAGTAAATTAATTAGAACTCGAAGAACACGTAGGGCAAATAGAAATAAGATGTTAAGAATCAATAAGAATCATAATAAAACTAGAAATGGCGTCAGAAAGTAGACCATAACCCTTTGTAGTAAGGTGCAATCCATCATACATTATTTCCTTTGAAATTGTTTCGTTTTCATCCCCTTTTAAAAACATATAGCCAATATCTATATAATATACTTCTTTCTGAAATTTCTCGGCCTTTAATAATTTATTTATTGCAGAATTAAAGACACGTTTTCGGTCTGCATTCGAATCTCCACGGGGTAATATTCCCATAAGGAGAATTTTTGATTTTGGCGAGAGCTCTAGAGTAACATCGATAATATCTTTTATTTCTGCTAATGTGCCAGCCGTAGTATAATTGCGATCTGAATTGTTTGTTCCAATTAAGATTACTATTACCTCTGGCTTGAGTCCATGTAAATTTGTCGCGACTAAAAAATCTAAGACATTCTTTGTGGTATATCCTGCTACTCCGAAATTTATGGTCTCGTATTTTGAAAATATCTTAAAATGCTCTGGATCCCACCATTGAAATATTGAATCTCCAATGAAGACTATCATATCTTTTACTATATAATTGTAATTACAAAAATTGAACTTAAACCCCCGTAAAATCTAAGCATAGAATGGATACCCTTGTTCAGAAACTTTCTAAGGCAAATGATGCCTATCGTAATGGCCAAGCACTTCAGATGACCGATGATGAATATGATGCTGGATTAGAGCAACTTGCTAAGCTAAATCCTGATCACCTATTTCTCAAGCAACTCCGTGCTGCACCAAATGTAGTAACCGCAGGCAAGATTGTCAGAATGCCCTTCTACCTTGGCTCTCTCGATAAGGCAAAGGTGGCAGACGAACTTGAGAAATGGACAAAAAAGGCGCCGAGGACTAGCACTTTTGTAGTAGCTGAGAAGCTAGATGGAATCTCAGGTCTCTGGAATCCTGCAAAAAAGAATCTCTACTTGTCTGGCGATGACAATATGGGCGTAGATGTTTCCCCATGGCTTCAACATATTTCACTTAGCTCTAAGACTATCTCTAAAGAAATCCCTGAGGACGTTTGGATTCGCGGCGAGCTCATTATGCCAAGAAGCCAGATTCCCCAGGGGAAACTTGGAAGGTCAATTGTGAATGGGCAGTTCCATCTGAAGACACCTAGCCCCGAGGCCGCAAAGGTTCGCTTTGTGGGCTATGAAATTATTGGAATGGCTCCTGAGCTATCTGTGCAACAGCAACTTTCATGGTTAGAACACTGGGGTCTCTGGACTCCGTGGTCTATCCTTTTAAATGACTTGTCAGACACTTCTAAACTATCAAGCTTTCTAATGATTCGCAGGACTGATTCTGAGTATGATATGGATGGCCTTGTAATCCGAATAAACAAGCCTATGTCTCGTGTCTTGAAAGGTAATCCGAAGGATGCAATTGCTTGGAAGCCACCGAATGGTGAGACGAAACTCACTAAGGTCATTCTGGTTGAGTGGAATGCATCGGCTACGGGGAAACTAGTGCCAAGAGTTCAGATTGAACCTGTTCAATTAGGTGGATCAACAATTAACTTTGTTACAGGTGTTAATGCGAGGCGTGTGGTTGATTGGAAAATTGGTCCCGGTGCTCAGGTTGTAATCAGAAAGGGCGGTGATGTAATTCCACTCATTGAATCGGTTGAAGTTCCTGCAGTGGTCTCCTATCCCCCAGAGGGCACTTGGGAGTGGGATGGGGCACCAGAGACAGCCGTGAATATTAAACAGATTTCAGCAGATTCTACAACGCTGGTATCCCAATTTATGAAGATGGTAAAACATTTGGATTGGCCTAATGTTGGCCCGGCAGTAATGAAGTCAGTCGTGGAGGCTGGATACACGACCGTGCCTTTATTAAGAAAGGTACCTGAGGATTCTCTTAAGAAACTCTTAGGACCAGTGAAGGGTGCAAATCTCTTTGCCCTGGTTCAGCGAGATGGTTGGTCAAAGGCATCTGAGCTAGATTTGTTTATTGCAAGTCCTCTGAGGCCAGATGGAATTGGTAAGACACGCTTAGAAGTTCTTCTTACAGTTGAGCCAAATGTGCAAAAGTGGACTTCTGCTCTAGCTGCTCCGAAGGGATGGTCTCCTGAGGCACTCAAGGAGTTTCAGCTGCTATGGGCAAAATATGAGATCTTTCGCAAGACTGAGTGGTCATTCTTGCCATATCCTGTTGTATCTAATCTTCCAACAGTAGAAACTGCAAAAATAAAGGTAACCCAAAAAGGAACTATAGTATTCTCTGGTTTCCGTGATGAAATGCTTGAGGCATCCTTGGAGGCAAAGGGCTATAAGGTATCTGATACAGTTAAGGCAGATACTAAGGCAGTGATTATTGCAGATAAAGAGAATCCTGATACATATACGTCAACAAAAACAGAAAAGGCAAAGAAGATTCCCGGTTGTTTGATATTACGTAGAACAGAAATTGGTAAACTCTAAATCGTATGAATCATTAGAAGATGCAGGATGGGCATGTTGAAAAAAGTTCAGGTTTTTTTTCAAAATTGCCAGGGATAGCAGGAAGTTTCTTACCAAACATGACTATGTCAAGTGATAAAACGGCATCAACGTGGACAATGTTAATTTACGTTCTTCTAATAATATTATTTGTTGTATATGTTATTTTAGCTTCAACATTTAATACTGGTTGTCGTTTATACAGAAGCAATGCTAATTCTATAAAAAAACTTATATCCCTTCGCCGTTTAGGATTAGGATCGTCAGTAGATATCATTCCACACAATGATAAATCAGTATGTTCAGAAATAGTAAATAAAAATGCTCCTTATAATTCAATATCATCAGCCAAAATAGCATTATTACAATGGCGTCCATTAACTGTTCGCCTAGCAGGATATCTTGGTGGAATATGTTCTGCTAGAGACGGTGTTTTTGATATGGCAAAGGGGATTCAAGTTGCATTAAGTTTAGGTGCCAGGTCATTTGTATTTGATATAGATTATCTTGATAAATCACCATGCCAACCTCTTCTAATACATAGAGATTCAGGTGGAATTATGAGATCACTGAATACTGGGTCAATCCAGGATGGCATGGCATCATTGAAAAAAATGGCATTTTCAGCTAACCAGGATCCTGTTATAATTATACTATATCTAAGACGTATTCCTTCAGGGCAAATTCAAGCAGATAACTTTCTAACAGCCATTGCATCCGCATTAGACCCTATAAGCACATATCATCTTGGATTAACAGAACAAGGAAACTTCCATTCATGTGGATTAGAATCTTCATTATTTACAAGTGATATAACAACTTTTCAGAAAAAATTCATTGTTCTATGTAACTATGATACTACACTTCTATCTCAAAAACAAAATCCAAAAGATAATTTGAATTTCTGGGTAAATGCCAGGCTATGGCAACATGAATTAAGCACAGCTCTAATTAGCTCTATTACTCCAACTAATACTGGACAAATTGCCCCATATGCAAAGATTGGCTCAGCTAAAGATTTTTTAACAATACCAGGGTCAAAAAGTGACGCTGTCAGTAGTTTTAATCGCGCATCATCTACTATTTTTACAGTTGCTCTAAGCCCGGTTGATGAAGTATTAACAGTAAGTCAAATGAAAATATTATTAAACGATCTTGGAATACACTGTGTTCCAATAGATGTTATTCGTTTAGCAGAAACTAAAGACCACGTGAATACACTCAAAATTATAAAAAAGGCACCTAACATAAATGTAGTTCCAGATTTAACAGATGCTACTTATAAAACAGATCCTCTATCGTTTTGGACATATGCTGGTTGGTCTAGATTTAATTCGGCATGATAATATAGAAATGCGATTTTCAAGTGTGTTTATATTGAGTATAATACTATTAATTACTCTTGCATATTATTCAAGGACAATTGATGGTTTTGTAAATATTCCAGCATCAACACCAATTCCAAGATTCACAAAGACACCACCAATTGTTCCTAAGAAGCCTTCCCCATCTACAAATAGTAATGGGGGCCTTGTAAATATTTCATAAGTATTATTAAGGGGTAGATGCCAGTAGATAAAGTAAAAAAACGTTTAGAACAAGTTATAGATCAAGCCAAGCTAAGGATTGATCTAGACTCTGCACAAAATCCAGAACTTCGCAGGGCAATTCATATTGTGGAAGTTTTTTTACAGAAATCTGGGCGAGTTTGTTATGGTGGCCAGGCAATCAATGCACAACTTCCTCAGAAAGTTCAGTTCTATGACCCCGATAGGGCTTTGCCTGATTATGATTTTTTTTCACCAGATGCCGAAGGTGATACGGCAGCCCTTATTGAAACTCTGAAGACAGCTGGATACAATGAGATTTCAAAGCGCATTGGAATACACGATGGCACAATAAAACTTTATGTTAACTACTCAGCAATTGCCGATATTTCTCAGATGATCCCTGAATTTTACGATGTTATCTATAAGAATTCGTCGGTAGTAAATGGTATTCATTATGCCGATCCGATTTTCTTAAGAATGCTAATGTTCCTTGAGCTTTCTAGGCCTCGTGGACAGGTTGAACGCTGGGATAAGGTATTTGATCGTCTGAAACTTTTAGATGAGGCGCATCCTATTCCGAAATGTAAACGGGGACAACCTATGATTCAAGAATCTAAAGAGGCAGAAGTTGCGAGGCCTCATATTATTCGCTATATGATTAAACATAACCGTGTTTTCATGGGTGCAGATATATTTTCAATATATTCTGCAAGTGGTAAGGGTCGTTCAACGAAGAGTAGAGCAGATTTTTTATTACATGGAAAAGCCCCTGCAGTCTTTTTCAGCCCTAATGCCGAGGAGGATGCTAATGAACTTTCGCAGATGACTATGTCAGTGAAAGAAGATATTCTAGGATTTCAAAATATTCTTCCGGCTATGATTGTCTTGTTTAAGAATGAATCGGTAGTCTGTGTAATTGTCCAGGAAGAAGCGTGTCATTCAACAGTTACAATACCACTTACCAAGGGGCGCTATTTACGAATTGCATCCCTAGATACTCTTTTAACATTCTTAATTGGTTTGTATTACAGGCCTGATTCTTTACTAATGACACAGGAGTCATTACTATGTTGGATACGCAATTATATCGATTTATCTAATCGGTATAAATCAAAGCCTACTAAATTATTTCCTGCATTTTCCCTTGAATGTTCGGGATATCAGACAAGTTTTGCGAGCCTTCTCAGGGCAAAGGCTGCGCGAATTCAAGCGGAGAGACAGAGATTAAGTAGTGGACACAAGGCTTCGTCAATGACAAGGGATAAGCGCTTTGTGAATTATGGATCTAGAAGAACTAGAAGGAAAAATAATATGATATACTAATTATCTCTAATTGTATCAAATTATAATTCTATAATAGAAATGGAAGCTGCGGATTATGGTAAAATGGTAAAATGGATGTTGAATGAGGGTTATGGAAATGGGAGTGTTATGCCAGAATTAAATAAGGTATTTGCAAGTGGATCTGATTCAATACAGGCAATTCGTTCTATGAAGGAAATGCCACCACCAGTTAATTTGTATGGTTTACTTAAGGATTTCGGGAAATTTAAAGAGGATGCAGTAAGTGAAGAAGTATTCAATAAAAATATATTTGATGCATTTAAGCGTGCAGGGGGTGATACCTATATGCTTGGGAATATCAGTGGTGGTTATCGTAAAAGTAAGACTGCTAAGAGGACATATAAAAAGAAAACTAAAAAGGTAAATAGGAAGCGTTCTAAAAAAACTCGTAAATATTAGACCAACGAACATTTCAAACCGGCACTTAACTACTAAAAAATTGAATCTAGCAAAAACGAATTGGTAAGCACCAACAAAGGCAAAGTATCCAAAATGACTGACGGATATATCTACTGCTTCTCAAATCCTTCTATGCCAGGTATTCTCAAAGTCGGTATGACTGAGAGGACACCTGTAATAAGATTAGGCGAAGCAAATGCTTCTGATACTTGGCGACCTCCAACACCCTATAAGATTGAGTTCGCAAAAAAAGTGTCCGATGCTTCCGGAAAAGAAAAGACCCTCCATACTCTTCTGGAACAATATACGGAACGCATCAATCCTCGCAGAGAGTTCTTTCGTGTTTCTCCAGAAGAAGTTCGCAAGTTCTTTGACCTAATGGATGGTGAAATGTGGGGTGAAACTCGTATGGAAGAGGAAGAGGAAGAGGAAGAGGAAGAGGAAGAGGAAGAGGATACTTCTTCAGACTCAGCCCCACGAGTGAAACCGACTGGCGTAAAAGGGTGTCGTGATATGGCAAAGTGCTTTACAAACGGGCAACGCATTCGCCATACAATCGGTATTAATAAGACGTGGACTGGCACATACGATTCTTCAAAGAACGGAATCGTATATGACGGAAAAATACTAACTCTCAATAAGTTTGCTGTATCACACTTTGAGTCAGAAAGACCTGACCGTGTTTCAAATGTGAATGCCTGGAAAGAGTGTGAATGTGAAGTAGATGGGAAGTGGATTTCTACATACGCTCTACCTGGCTAAAGTGCCGGTTTGAAATGTTCGTTGGTCTAAAGTGCTTAATATAGATTATAAAAACGTTATTTTAACATTTTTATAAGTTTTAAAAGCGTTAATGAGTTTTGCACGCTTTTTTTAAAAGCGTTTATTTGTTCTGTTGTAAAGAAAAGGTTAACGCAGCTACTCTATCACCCCCCTGAAATTGCGCATAAGATTTCTTAGGTCCATCTTTCTGCCAATCATACAAAGTTCCATTCTTAGCCTTCTCAAGATCGGACTGGAGTTTTAACATTGATGTCAATAATCCATCCATTTCAGCTATTGCTTTTTTCAAGTTAGGGCTATTAAGAACTGCATTTACACGTGTTATTTCTGAATTTGCATCAGGAATTGTGCATGATGCAGCTTCTTCAAGTGCCTTCTGAGAAATCTGCGCCTTAGCAGCATCTACTGAACATGTTCCTGTAAATCCATCTTTTTTAGATTCTTCTACAATTTTATCCATTTGCTCCTTTGATGGAGGTGTCATTGAAGGGTTTGCTCCAGCCGCAAGTGCACCCTGGAGTTTATTAATAATTGCAGAAAACCATTCTGCCTCTCTAACAATACGTTCAGGCAGATCATCTTTTATTTTCATTAGGGCTAACGAAGCAGAACCATCATCCGACCATTCTGGTAACTGTGTATATGTATCACATGATACATATGACATTGAATTATTTGGTCCTAATCCACCAAATAAACTGCAACTTTGCCGGGAACTTGCTAGTGAATCTGTGCATGAATATATTGATTTGTAAGTTTTATTAAGTGTAGCGTCATCCCCACTCCCACCAGTTGCAGTAGTCATAGTTTTCAACTGGTCTCTTACAAACGCTGAAATCTTGCAATATGGTCCGAGTTCTTTAATTAGACGCTCCTTCAGACTATTATAATCTGAATTATCATCAAAAAACCCCTCTTTAGCTTGAAAAAGGTAGCGATGCAATAAGATTAGCAATAAAATTAAACAACCAACAATAATTTTATCGCGCACCTTCATCTTCTTAATTAGAGGAGATAGATGTCTCTAGGAGGAAATCTTTCATCTGGATATACTAATAAATTGACGGATAATGCTATATATTCTGGTATTACAAAGAGTGTATCAATTGCTTATTCAGACCCATGTTGCATTAACTCCGGCACTTCAAGTTCTTTTACAGTTGCTTCTCAACCATCAATGGTTATACTAGCAAATTCGTGCCCTCAACCAACTCCGGCAGAATTTGCTTTATATCCTAAAGTTGCAGTTCCATGCTCTGTTAGAACTCAAGCTCTTGCAAATCAAGTATGCGCTACTTTGCCTGATCCTACAACTCGTTTTTCTCGATATCAGAGATATCAAGTTCCTGTTCCATGCCCACCATTACAACCATCTGCAAATATGGCGGGTAAATCGTTACCATCTTCACTTGGATGTAATATTTATCCGAACACTTAGGTAGAATGACACTAACTAACTTTGATGCCTCTCAGATTACATTAAAGCAAAAACAGAAGACGCTATATGCCTGGAAATCCAATAATGATATTGTGATAAATGGAGGCGGCTCTGTGCTCAGAGAGCAGGTAAATACTCAGAGTCTTGATATTATAGTTGATCGTAACCAGGGTGGATGCAAGTGCTCTACTGACGCCTTAGCGAATCCTTATCAGTTTAATGGTCTATCTCAGGGAAACCAAGTCAATTTCTAATTTCCGGATGTTTACAGTATTACTTATATTTTCTTTTTTTTAAAAAAATATAACTAATTCTTACAATAGATGTATGGGTCAGATGTTACAAATCGCAATCGTGCAGCGACATTATATATTAATTCTGTTCTAAAAAATCAAGAGTTTACTTCTGGTAAGTCAATTCGTATTGATAGACAGAAAGGTGGCATTGATTATCAGTATTTAACAAATGTAGAATTTGGAAATATCATTGATTATACATATAATACATATTTTCCATTAAGTATTAAGTATGGTGTAAATCCTAATATATTTGCACTATATAATTTAACACAGTATGATTTAACTACTGGACCAGAATATGGTTCTCCACCTGTGCCTACAGTAATTGATGAGGGTAGTATACCCATTGATACTGGATCTAGGGATTTTTACTTTTTTGGGATAAATTACGGCGGTTGTAATGATATTTACTGGGATTCTAATAATGCTATAACATTTGGTCAAAGGACTGATCGTAACCTAACAAGTATTTCGGATAATGGATACTTAGGATATTCTTCTACTCCAGCAGTTCTAATTGGAAACTATGACAGATGCTGTTCTGCATTATATTATTCTAAATATTTTTCTACAGATAATTTGTTCAGTGTTATAGTTATAATTGTATACTTTTCAAATTATTATACTGATACCACTAATCTAGATTCTGGAAAATATCAAATTAGATTAATTCGTGAACTTAATGGAAATAATAGACAATGGATAGAAGTTGCTATTATATCGGCTCCATCAAGCCCTGGTTATTCAAATAGTGCATCTGTGACATTCCCTAGTGGTCGCGATGCAAGTGGAAATTCACTTGATTCAAATAGTCAACCAATTGAACCAACAAAGAATTCACCATATGATATAACTGATGGAACTACCTTCCAAAATGTTTGCGGATCTTTATTTTCCACTGTAAGTCCCCAAGCTGGAACAAGTTTCTTATATCAAAGTGATTCAAATGGAAGAAATTGGACATTTATAAATAATGCATATGTGCCGGTGTAAGATGATTGCGAAGCCTGTTCTGGCCCTCTGGTTCTTGGTTTCTCTGGTTCTCAGTGTATCTGGTATTTTTTTCTAAATTTACAAATTTAGAAAAAAATGCCTCCCAAGAGGCGTGCCCGTGCTGGGTATCGATCCCAGTACCTTCTGCTAATTCTATGACTTATGTCTATACAAGGCAGATGCTCTACCATTTGAGCTACACGGGCTATAGGAGAGTTATCTCCAAAGGCCCTGAGCCTTATAGGCTCTACCGAGAGTCGAACTCGGGTTTTCAGATTCAAAGTCTGACGTCCTAACCACTGGACGATAGAGCCACTTGTTTGTAAATGCAAACGTAAACGTAAAAAATAGGCTTTTAGAGATGCCATAACTCATTTCCGATACCGGGAGTTGAACCCGGGCCGGCGCCTTGAAAGGGCGCTATCCTAACCGTTAGACCATATCGGAATCTGCTAGTTTTAGGAAAACTAGCAAACCACTTGGTTCTTGCGAACCGTGCCTTGCGGCAGTTGCGCCAAGCGGGAATCGAACCCACGTTGACAGGTTGGAAACCTGTAATTCTACCACTAAATTATTAGCGCGCAATTAATCTATATAGCGGCTCCTGGTTTCGATCCAGGGACTTATGGGTATCCCACAATTCACTTCTGAACTTATGGGCCCATCGCAATTCCTCTTTGCTAAGCCGCTTTATAAATGGACTTTTTTGACAGAAGTCCGAAACTGTTTTACAGGGAGTGGGGATCGAACCCACGCGGATTGCTCCAGCAGATCTTAAGCCTGCCGCCTTAACCACTCGGCCATCCCTGTTCAACTTGATGGACTCTCACCACCTCCTCCACCTACTCTTTTTAATGACGTTCCTTTTAAGCCGTCATGTTTTTCACTTTTATAGTTTAGTGGGCCCCAGCAGTAACCTTCTTCTTCTGGATCACCTTCGGCTTCGCTGCTGCGGGAGCAGCCACCACAGGTGCAACCAGCTCCTCGTCATTCAGGTCTGCCTCCTCTTCCTCCTCGTCGTCAAATGCGGCTGCGAAGGAAGCCTTCTGAGGAGCACTAGATGCAGTAGGCTTAGACGCACCTGCAGAGGAATCCTCGTCATCCTGGAAACCATAACCGCGAAGGGAGTCAGGGCGAGAGACAACCTTCAGCTGAGCCAGCTTCCAAGAAAGTCCACAGCCCACACTAGACACCCACACACCAGTGCACTCAATCAGTGCACTGACAGACATGCGCTTCACGATCAAGTCCTCGATAGGGACATCCTTGATCTCCTTCTTGTCCACATCGAAGAAGCTGGTCTCAAACTTGCCATTGCGCTGACGCAGGGCGACCTTGACGGTAGGAGGATAAGGCTTGCGGGCGCCAGTATTAGAATCCTCGCTGAACTTCACTGTTGGCTTATACAGCTTCATCTGCTTGAGGATCTGCTGGGTCATGCCAGGCTTCTTGAGCCAGTTCTTCTCCACGCACTCAGAAGTCACTCGGTCGTCAATCGCCTCAAGCATGTCAAAGATCTCCTTCATCTTGGGCTTGGTATCGTAGCCATTCAGAGAAAGATTGATAGAATACTTTACAGGGCCAAACTTGTCATCTGCATTCAAGCCATAGGGTAGGTCAACATTGCTCACCTGAAGAAGCAATGGGCCACCTGCATAATTCATATTCACTGACTTGGAGTTGTTTGCAAGAGACTTAATCTCACCAAATGCAAGCTTAGACACGTCAAACTGGGATGGTAGAACACTCATTTCCGGGTATACTTACCTATCGTGTCGCCAGCGAATCAATTTTTGGCCCGCCAAAAAATGCAGCGCATAGGTATTGTTAAATTATAAGAAGGATATAGATGGATTCCTCTCAACGGACTCGACTTATAATGGAAGCGGCAAATCAATTTGTCGCTAGAACAAAAACAGTTGATTCTTCTCTTCTAACAATGCAGAATCAGCAGAGGGCTGCATATGCGGGTGCAGCCCGTTTTCATACAGCAGCATATTATAAGGGTGCTCCAATTGTAAATCCTATTCCCTATGATGCTACTTCTTGCCCAATAGACCATTCTTATACAGATGGATATGCAAGTGTCACACGACAGGCGCAACATGAATCTCGTGCAAATGAATCTGGTGGTGCCGCGATTTGCGGAGATGCAGATTATTCTACCGCACCACAATTTGTTTATTTACAAAATCAAACAACTTGTAATACAATTTTGACTTCTTACAATAATAATGTTTCATTTCCTTCTGGACCAAACGGGCCTCCTGCATCTGCTGGACTTACAAGTGCATACTGGGCTCAAGTTGTAGCCAGTTCTTCTGGTGCAGAAGATAAGACATCTAATCCATTATTACATCCAAATAGATATGTATTTCCTAAAAATCTTGCTGCAATGTATTTCAATGCAAATGCATTTTTACAATTCTCACAAGATACTGTATATTCCTGGCCCCTTACTTCTCTAATTAATACAACTGGACAGGATGATTTTACAATTGAATTTTATATTAAACCAACTGGCGCTGGTGGAAGCACTCAGACAATCGTATATATTGGTGCACCTGCAAATGCAGATACATATAAATTAATTGCTAACCTAATTTCTACAGGAACATCTGGTGGATTGAATACTAAGTATACATTCCAACTTCAGGTGTCTACTTCTGGAATTAAACAATATGGGGAGTTATTGGTAGATAAATGGTATCATATTACAATAATGAGGTATAGTTCAAGAGTCTATTTTTATCTAAATGGAGAACGGCTAATTGAAATACCTGTTGGAGCAGGAATACCAAATAGCACTACGCCATTTACAACAAATTATCTTTCTGGAGCAGAATCAATTGCTACTATCGGGGGGAAATATAATGCGGGGTTTAGTGGTTTAGCAGATGGGTTTGATGGATATTTAACAAATTTTAGATGGGCGAAGGGTGTTGCTAGTTACGTCTTACACCTTGATGCAACAATAAGTGTCCCTGATACGTTTTATGTTCCAGGTCCGCCATTGAAAATATCTTCAGATCCATATGTTGCAGTAGGACTGTTAGCACAGTCTGCGGCTACATTATTAACAAATACAAAATCTCCTTCTGTTACTCTTTCTTTACAAGACGGGCATGCAATTAATGCTTCTTATACTGCAGTCACTTGGATTCAGGTCTAAGAATTAAGAATCAAGTAGCCAAGGATAGGCCCTATTACATCTATATGATACATTGCATAGTGCCATAACACTATACATTGCACCAAGTGTCTTATCTGATTGCTGAGAAGCGGATGTGACTAGACGTTCCATTACGTTCAGATTTGTTCGTCGCACACTGTCCATATCTGTTTTCATTGCAATCTTATTTGGACTCCATTTGAATAGGGCGGTGTCGGCTCTAGAAAATCCAGGGACAATTGCTTCTCTTAATTGATCAGAAATAGTCTCATCATTCCATACAGAAAATAGATGTGAATAAAGTGATTTCTGATCAGAAATCGTGAGGTCAGTAAACCATTGTGTTGCAATTCTATATCCAAGCATATCAAGACGTAAGCACATATCTAAGACCCTTAAATTCCAGCTTTGTTTTTGTGTTAGCCCTGATATTTCCTCATACTGCAATGACTTTTTCCATCGTTTTAATTTATCTAAATGCCTCCTAAATAATTCTACAGTAGCAGATTCACAGATTTCCTTGGTATATGGATTCTCTAATTTACCACTCTCTTCATATTGCACTAAGAGTGTGCGAATATCAAATCCCCAGATTCTAGATTTATCTTTTATTGCGAAAAAATAATCCTTAGGAATTGTGCTTAGGGGCTCAAATGATGCTAGCTCTGCATCATTGTGACAGAGTGATCTTATGAAAAATGCTGGGCTACGTTCTCTTGCAGTAATAAGGCCAATTTTTAATTTCCAGAATCGCTGTATTTTAGTAGCCATTGCGCTCATATTTCTTGTAATCATAGGAATTTCAAACAATATAGGATTTTTAAAATGACGTGAGCAGAACTTACCCTTTGTCGCCTTGTATGAACATCTTTCTTTTGGAAATTTTTTGCTCTTTATATTTATACATAGTTGACTGGGAGTTTGCATCACTGCTCACCGCACGGAAAGTTAAATCACAGAGGTAAATGGAAACTATTTGAATTTATATTAATACTTAGTATAAACAATAGAAGATTTATTTAATTATTTAATTATTTGATTTATAATAAATTACGCGTTAAATATCCAATTGTAATTTTAAAAATGAATGTTTTAAGCCCTTTTCTTAAACGGCAGTCATTCAATGACGAGTTACTGCAAAAATTTTTTCACCCCGGCAAAAATGAAAAGTGGTCCAAAAATTGATTCCAAGCACCTTTTTACTATGCGTATTCCCGCCATGAATGCTTCCACGGCCTCCAGTATAATGAACACTCCTTCTACCCCTGCCAAGACTCAGAAGTCTGTTTCCAAGAAGACTGCTCCAAGCGTAGCTAGTGTAGCTGCCCCTGTGGTGGTCGCCCCCGTCGTGGCTGCCCCTGAGGCCGCTGCCCCCAAGGCAAAGGCCTCCAAGAAGGCCGCTGCCCCTGAGACCGCCGTAACTGCTGCCCCTGTGGTTGCTGTGAATACCGTAGAGGCTGCTCCTGTGGAGGCTGCTGATGCCGCCGTGACCTCTGTTCAGGATGATGTGAAGGCCATGCTTACTCACGCCAACACCCTTCGTGAGACCGCTGCTGCCCTGGTGGCTGAGCTGAAGCGCGTGGACAAGCGTGTGGCCCGCCTGCAGAAGGAGGCCGACAAGCGCCGCCGCCGCGTCAAGAAGCCTGTAGAGGGTGAGCCCGTGGTGCCTCGCAAGCCTTCCATCTTTGAGCTTCCTACCCCCCTCTCTAACGAGCTTTGCTCTTTCCTAGGCCGCGCCTCTGGATCCAAGGAGAGCCGCTCCAACATCACCAAGGCCATCACCACCTACGTGAAGGAGAAGAACCTGAAGGAGAAGCACACCATCAAGCCTGATGCCAAGCTGAAGGCTCTTCTGGGCGTAGCTGAGGGCGACGTTCTGACCTACTTCAACCTCCAGCGCTACCTGAACCGCCACTACCTGAAGCCCGCTGCCGCGGTGCCCTCTGCATAAAGTGGTTCATGACAAAATTAAAAAAGCTAAAAGCTAAAAACTAAAAAAGACGGGTAGCTAAATGCTATCTATCTCATTGACTGGGTAGCTCAGTTGGTTAGAGCATTCGGCTGTTAACCGGAAAGTCCTGGGTTCAACCCCCAGCCTGGTCGTATCTTTTATGCTATGTAAAGCATAAAAGATACGAATAGAATTTTAACTAAAAGTTAAAATTATCGTATTTTTTGCGTATCTCACATCTAAAAAAATATACAGTATTTATTCATTTTCTTCTATTTAATATTTCAACCCATCGTTCCCTAGATTCTTTTTTAATAGACTTGAGGCGACCAATTGCTTCATGATCTTTATCAACTACAGGAAATTTTTCCATTACAGCATGTAAAGATCCATAATATTTTATTCTATTCAATGCAGTTTCAAAGGGCATGTATGCAGCACCTGTGAGATGGCATCGATCCCATCCCGCTAGGAAACATGCATCTTGCAAGGTTCCTAGACTTATTCCTGTAATATTGCAGACATCTTCTACACGAATATCTTCTATAATCCATTCCTTGCGAATTTTTAAGAGTCGCCAGATTTTCTCGCCACCCATTGCGAATAAATCAGAATCCAGTGTTAATATTACTTGAATCTCCTCAGTATCTGCCATATTTAGAAGCATATCATCTGCTTCACCTGGAGCATATATATGTTTCACCTGAGTCCCTAACTTCTCTTGAATTTCTCTTTTTAGAGAGCCTGTAAGATGCCATCCCTGCCAGGATAGAGAAGTAATGGCTGTCTTCAAATGTTTAATATCATTCTCATTTAATTGTTCTTTGAATTTTTCTAAATATTCTTCTAGGCCTTCTTTATTATCCATTGCAGATTCACGGGCTAGTCGTCGTTGTCCAATAATTTCCTGTTTATCTTTTGGTGCAGTTCCATCCCAGACACAGATAATGCTATGACCTTTTTCGGACCATGATTTCAGAAGCTCTAAGAGTTCATCGAGGTTGGTTCGGTGAGTATATATGAGACTGAACATATCTATTCCAATTTTCTTTGGTTCAATAAATAAGGGATCTATTGAACTAAATAATTTTCTGAAAGTTGACCATACACTACGAATTCCCATAGGTTGCTATTTTATGGCCTCAATAAATATAGGATAATGGTCAATTTTTAGATAATAACCAACGCCTATATTGGCCATTCAGGCGTCGTGAATCGTGGACTCAGTTTAATCTGAATGGGTTCCTTACAGTCTTGCAAAAATCCCAGTCCCCTTAGAACATCACGCTTCCCCGTTATATATCTCCATGCATAGTCCGCTGGTCCTCTAACTGTATTACGCAGCTCAGCACATTGATGATATATCCATCGGCACTGCTGTTTCCATAAGTTCTTAAAAGAGCCTTCACCACCCTTGGATAAAATAGCACACAGAAAAACCTCAGTCCATGCTTCAGTATGGGCCTCTAAATCTTCTACACCCTTTTCTTTATCAAAGCAAGCGGTGTGCAGGAGTTCATGAAGAAGAACACGCGTTGCTTCTTCATACCGATAAATCACAATGCGCTCTTTACTGCATATATTGGTATACCCCCCATTGATATTTTCTGGACCTAGTGGCTTTGATTCACCCGAATTAAAGAAGCGTTCAGAGGGATGTGCATAAAATAATACATGGCCAATGGGATGGCCAATTGCTTGGAATATACGAGCCCATAGAGCCCAGGGCACCCCTTCCCACTGCTCTTCAGTTCCTAGGAAAACAAGTCGAGTGCGACCAGGTAGCTCTTTAATCTTGAGACTAACTTCCTTTACCTTCCACATTTCAATGACTTGTTGTCTGAAATTCACTTCATCAATTGCAGAGACCCCTTGGGCTTCTTGGTATAAGAGTTGAACATCGGCTTCCCTTGGGGAATCTCCAATCCATTGTTCTTCAGGCATGGCCCACACTGAGGAGGCCATGTCTAAAAAAGGGTTTCTTAAGAATAAAAAGGCCGGAGCCATACTACAATGTTCCAACTAAAATATCATAAAGGGAAACAAAGAGAGTCTCCCACGCAATGGGAATTCTATAGGATGTCAGAGTATGACCAACTGCAGTATTCGGGGAGCTCGCTAGGCATTCAAGTAGTTTTGAAGTTAACTCGGGGCCCAGCTCTCTGTAATTTTCCAAGATGAGTTCCAGGATAATCTGATGAATATCAAACCAGCGAATATTTCGTTGGAGTAAAGTATATATTGTATTACGTATTGCTTCAATATGGTTAATCTGATGCACTTTCAGTTTTCTCGTAGTCTGAATCCATTCCCAGATAACAGGAGACCATGGATGGCATGGCGGTGCAGAAAGAGGCACTGGAATATCTAAGAACCAGTCTAACAGTTTGTGTGGGACAGTTTCACGGACAGTCATCCATACACTTATATTCCCTGATTCAGATCTCATTTCTAAAAGCCTCTGAATTAAGAGGACAGACTCGGTGCTTAGTAAGTCTGCCTCATATAGGACTAGGATGCGATCACCATTAAGAACATGTGCATTTTCACCAAGTGAATCAACAATTGAACGAATATAATGTCTATCCTGGAGACTCATCCTGGCCACTGAGAATCCATTGTGTAGAAGAGACGTCTCATAAGGTAGACCATCTTTACGAAGTTCTTCACTCTGAGCTTGTTCATCAGATACACGACTATCAAGATGCCAGTGTTTCCTTGAAATTGTTAATGGTAGGCCTCTTTGCCTAGATATACATTCTAATCGTTTATGAACTGCGTCTTTTGACACCTTATAATCCTGGCATCTCCAAGATATACCCATCTATCTTGATCTCAAAGACACATATTTAGGCCATGACGCACATATCTGTCGTTATAGCTGGTTTAAGCATTTTACGCAAATATATTACAGTAATGGAATTTGCAATACCTATATCTCATTTTGATCCTGTAAATGTAAAATGGGGTCAACCTAAATCTTACCCATTTCGCAGGACAATTCCATTCGAATATGATGATAATACTATTAAATCTAACAACCTAATTGTATCATTGCACCCGCTTAGAGTTACAGAAATAGATCTTGAGAAAAATCAACTTATTCTTGAAGAATATAAGAAGATTCAATATTTATCTAAATTAGAAAAATTTCAAGAGTTAGTTACAAGTGAATTAGTTAATAATTCTAAGAAATGGACCGATTCTTCTAAGTTGCCATATTCAATACAGAGTCCTTTACAGCCATGGTTAAAATCAAAAAAACTAATTTTATACTTATCAGCTGAGCCAAGTTCATTGACTTTTTTTACTGAAGATGGTCCAACTGTATTTTCAGATACCCAGGTTAAGCCGGGAGATATCATTCGTGCAGTAATTAAGATACATGGCCTTTCTCTCCAGATGTCGGAAGACGACGTCTGGACAGGAAAATCTAGAATTCAGCATAATATCCTACAACTCTATAAAGTCTCAACTACGTTGGCATAAACTTATAGCCAGGGCAGTTAGAGAAAATATCATACACATAGATACAGATATTAGTAAATATAAGCTAATTGCCATGGGTTCATATTGAAAATACATATACCATAGAAGAGTATGGACCATTATAACTGCACCCAATCCAGCACTAATTGGAACTACTGTTTTGGATAATTCGTTATTATTATCGGGGCTGCCAACTAGCTGAGATAAATAATAACATATTGTGATTATTGCACCAATTTCAAATGCTCCTAATCCTAGTATCATCGGAGAAAGGTTCGACATCTTCTGTAAGATACTTATAATTTCTTATCATGTTTTTTGAATTATAGCAGGTAATTTAGGAAGGGATCCTTTAATAGAAGACATATCGCCCAGAGATCCAGATGGAATATATGCAAAAATACAGAATGCTTCAAGTAATACAAGAATTATTATCATTGGAAAAATAACGGAGTATGCACGAAATGATTGTAGACTCTTATTTTTACCAGGAGAGCATGTATCTTCCATTCTTTCTATACTCGGTAGAACTTTTCCTTTTAATAGTTAGAGCCACTAATGGCATTCCACAATGTTGGAGGAAAAAGGACACGAAAACATCGTATAATAGCACCAGGTCCAAAAGAATGTCATCCCCGATTTCAAAATAAGGAGGGTAATTGTTTGTCTGAACAGACTCTTTCTGAAATTTCAAAGGGGTATAATGCACCAACAGGCTTGCATGGTCGTAATTTACGCCAATGGTTAACAAGGAAAGCAAGATGTAAGACGGAGAGATGTTTATTGGAAAAAGCACCGATTGATTCTAAAAAAAAGAAGGAATTGGTCAAAACATATTTCAGGCCAACAATGCCAGATGAATGGATAAATGATCCGGACCAGTGGTTAGACAGTAATAATATTGCTGATGTAATGAAACAATATGAAGAAATATATCCTCAATTTAAGTTTTTTGGAACTAATCCGATTGATTTCGCTGCACCAGATCCATATGATCCATCTGCTTCTGCGAAGAATAAGTGCTTACAAGATGAAATATGTAAATTAAATTTGAAAGAATTACTATCTAATGGTAAAACTAAACTAGGATTTGTGTATAACTTAGACCCGAGTAATAAGGGTGGTAGTCATTGGATTGCTAGTTTTACAGACATTCCGGCTCACAGAACATACTATTTTGATTCTTACGGAATGAAACCTCCGTCACAAATTGCTCGTTTTATGAGGTCTCTTACTTTACAAGACCCATTGATGAAACTTAGATTTAATGCAAGGAGGTTTCAATACGGTGATACTGAGTGTGGAATGTATTGCCTTTATTTCTTAATACGAATGCTAGCTGGAGACGATTTTAAACAATTTTGTCGTCGTGCACCAAGGGATAATGAAATGCTTTTTTTGCGACAATGGTTATTTGCGCGAAAGGATGTATAATTTCAAGGATTTTACGCTGAAAATCTACATAACCTCTTCTTATCTTATCAGTAGAGCAATATGGACCAGCGCCAACCGCAACTGCAACAAATGCAACAAAATAGAAGAGCTTTTTTTAGTTCTCAAAATGAACAAATGTTGAATACTATGTTATCCAATAATTTTACACAGAAAACTGGTTCTAGACTAAATGAATCGCAATCTTCTCGTCTTGAAAGAGCTCTGGAATATTACATGAGTGAAGTATTCCAGGCAAATCCATCAATGTCGGTTCAAACTCTTAATAAGGAGGTTTTATCAGCAACTGCATCTGATTTCAATGAATATCTTCAACGTCAGGATTTAGTTCAGAAAGCTACACCTCAGGCATTTCAAGAGGCATCGAATCGCTTTGACCAGATGCAACAGGATCGCCAGAGAAGCCTGGAACCACCCCGACCATCTGTTCCCGATTATGTACAACCCATTTTGATTAAGGAAGATGAATCTACTACTGCACTTACACTCTTTGAAGAGGCAAAGAAGCGACGTAATATGGAAATGTCGGCGCAGGCCGATGAGCAACTTCAGCGTAGGTCTGCTTCTGCCATGAAACCTTTATATTTGCAAGATCAAGAATTGCGACCAGACCCTAGGGCCCTGTATTCTATGCCTCTAGATCTAGTGGCAGCTGGCCAGCAGAATGCACAGCAGAATGCACAGCAGAATGCACAGCAGAATGCACAGCAACAAGAGTTTTCAGGTAGAGCTGATATAAATCCTACAATTGCTCGTCCCGGCCCTACTACTGCTTCACGTAGTGTTTTGCAACAAGATATGATAATTAAGCAGGAGGATATTCAAGCCTACAAGGAAACTGAATACAATTTGTCCATTTATAGTGCAGATCGTAATTGGGAGGGACCCCTGACTGAACAGAATCGCTTTAACTTTACAGTCAATCTATTTTCTGGAAATTCTCCGACAGGCTTGAATCTAATGCCTAAGTCTGCAAATCGCTTAAAAAATATAGTGCGCATTGAATTTGTTAAAGCCGTTATCCCCATTGAGGCTACGGATATTGTTGTGAGAAAAGTTAATTCAACTGATACACCCAATTACATGCAGGCACTATTGAATGCACAGGCAGTGGCTATTACTAGTGTGAATGCAGGTGTTTCTACTGCTTCGGTGCCAGCAGCGAACCTTGGACAGTTAAATCTAAGTAAGTTAATTGAATATAATAATTTAATGGGTGATTCTCCAGGGGGAGCTGGCGCTACTTTAAACTACTTTAATTATGATACCACATATGTAAAGAGTGTTTACAGTTATCCATTTATCACATTAAATGTGGACGAATTAGATACAAATACATTTGGAACAAATAATTCCATGGATAATGCCTTTGGTATCTTACAATATGATTCTAATTGGACAGATAATACTGATTCACTAGGGTTCACATCACTAATCCCCAAGCACATGAAGTGTCAGAGGGTCTTCTCACCAACACCACTTGCTACGCTAAATAAGATGTCAATTCGCTTACAGCAGCCTAATGGAAATCTAGTAAATGCAGTTGCAGATACTCTTGATATTAATGGATTATTCTTGAGTTCGTATGCATCTATTCGCTCATATTTCAGTGGAAATATTGATTTATCTGGAACAGGTTATTCTGATAATTATGGAGAGTATATATGGATAGATAGTAAGAAGTGGTTTAGCAGGTTCCAGGTGTCTGTTGGTGATAGAATTCAAATAAGAAATTTGACATCGGTATCACCTACACCTGCAGTAACCGATTTGATAAATTTTCTTCAGAATACGGATGGACTCATTGTTACAGGAACTGCTTATACTAGACCAATTACAGCTGCTGAATTAATTGTGAATGGCCTTACTGCAAATCAAGTTGGCAATGGACTACCTAATACTGTAGTCGATAATCTCCTAGTTGATGGATGTAATACTGCAGGATATTGTAGGTTTATTATTGTAAGAGGTAAATTTTATGATCCAACGCTAGGAAATACTGGTATTCAACCATATGGAAATCAAATCGATAATTCAGTGCTTTCAACTGATATGATGGGTGGCACCACTGCAATAAAACCAGGTCGCCTTATTAATTTAAGTAAGCAGACCCAGCTTATTTTCAGAGTAATTACGCGTGAATATGATTCTACTAGCCTTGTTCGCCCAGATAATCTCTAATAATATTAATTGTAAAATAGTAGTAAGAATGCAAGCTGCATTGCTATTAGTATTTTTGTTGTTGGTTTTAATAATTCTTCTAAATTATGTTTACCGTGTTAACGATGGTTTTACAGATTTACAGTCATCTTTTATAAACGATCGTTTGAAACTATATAATAAAGTAGGTGTTTCTTTGCTTACGGCAGATACTACTGGAAGCCTTGGACCATCTGGTGATCCATATATTAAAACTAGTCCAAGCGACACCCCAACACCACTTAATACAGAATTAACTGGTATTTTTGCGATTACTAGAAAATGCGAAGCTATTCAGACTATGGATTGTAGTGCATTTGATGACCCGGCGTTTTCATTGAATTGTGGGTTGTGTATGGATGGCCTGGGATCAACAAATAGTAAAAATGTAGCAATTCCTGGTGGAGGCCTTGTTTTATTACAAGAAGATAAACTATCTGCTAGAAATTCAAGGACCTCTACATTTATACCAAGTTATACGGCGACAATTGGCTTCTGTCCGGCTGGTAACCTAGTCTCAACGAAAGAGGAATGTCTAAAATTACAACGTCACCTTCAATGCAAGAAAAATCAATCGTTTGATATACCTGGATGCGCACAGTGTTATTCTAGTGGATCTTATTCAATTGTTGATCCGGTTACTTCACCAGGCGTAATAGATGGTCATGGGACAATTTCTGTAATTGGGTCAGGAGTTCTAACTATCCAAGAACAAGGATTTGACGCAGTTACAGGAATAAAGTTATCTACGAGTCCATATACTTTTGTCCTCCGTGTAAATGAAGGTGGCAATGTTAAGTTAATTCTTTCACAAAATACCGCTTCCCCTAATGGAAAAATTACTTATTTGGCTGCATGTTTATTTTCTTCAACGGCGAGTGGTGAATTTACAACTGATTTAAGGCATATTGTTTTGACAGATGAGGTTTCTGGAAGAAAACCAAGGTCTACAGGAAATGTAAATTTACGTGAAATACCAGTTACAAAAATGGCACCTGCATTTGGTCAGACAACAATGGCACTTTCTGTTATTATTCCTTTTACGTTTGTTGATATTACAAGTGAAGAAGCTGCGATGTGTAATGATGGTCCTTATATAACAAATCCATCATCTTCTCAAATATTAGATAGTGATCCTTGTTACGCAAGGGGGTCTAGACCTGGTGCATATAGTTTGGAATGTTTACAGAATATTTGGGCAACTAATGGTTGCACTTCTAGTGGTACAGCATATCCTAACGATCCATCATCTATGTCATTATTAATGTCTAATTCAGACGGCTCATTTAGAAATATTAACGAGATTGCTGACCTTATTTATAATAAAGCCATAATTACTTCCACAGGTATTGATCAAGATGGTCAAAAGAAAACTCTTACTGATTGGTCTGACGCAAGTGTGTTTTGCACGGGTGTTGAAATCACGTCACCATGTGAAGGCACAACTAAAGAGACAGGTCCCTTATCTGCAGAGTGTATTATATTTATGTGGAAGAATTTAGGCGCTAGTAATTCATTTGGTCCTACATATACTGGATATGGAACAAGTTTACCTAATTCAGGAACCACGCCACAATATTGCCAAGCAACAGGAACACTTTCTCCAGTTGATGCAAATGGTGGAATTAAACAAGGTATTGTGGAATGGTGGCAAACAAAGGGTGGTGTTAGTAATGTAAGGAAAATTATGTCAGATTTATATGGTGCTGCAAATGCACAAGTATCAACGGATAATGAGAGATTACCATATATTATACAGTGTTATGGTCAACTATCCCTTGCACCAAGGCAGACTGCAGCAAAGCCAAAATCAAATCCTAGTTTCATGGTTCTGGGAGGCCTTAATGTATTAGCATATAGTACAGATGGTAGGAAGGCTACTCTTTCTCCTTCTGGTTCAGGTATTTTTAGTAATGGATTTGCACCATTTTGTATAGGATTTAATGGTTTTCAGTGGGTAGCTGCTGGAGGTTTTGACAACTGGTACTTACAAGGTCGCCAAGGAACAAAAATGGCTATTAGTGATGATGGTATGAATTGGACTAATGTGCCATCTATGGATAGGTTAGGTGGCCAGCTTGCTGTCTTTAGTAGTATTTTATGGACAGGATCTTTCTGGATTGTTACATCAACATACGGATTAGGAAAAAATTATAGTTCTGACGATGGATATACATGGAATGTATTAAATACCCCAGGTAATATTAATCAATTTGCTGGAAATGACTCAATGTTAGTAGGCTGTGGAGTTAATGTAAATATGCAGGGTTCCGCAATATATTACTCAATTGATCAGGGTTCTACATGGACCGTGGCTCCATCAGCACAGTCATTTTTTGCTGAAAACGGAGGTTTATGGTCAGTAGTTTATAATGGTTCTATGTTTGTTTCTGTTGGATGTGCTTCTGCTAGTGGTGCAGAGGGTCTAATTATATATTCAAGAGATGGTATAGTCTGGACTAAGTGTAGACTACCCCTTGGTCCTAAAACTAACCGATTTTTCGGTTTAACTTGGGGTGGTAATAAGTGGTTTGCTCAGGGCAACTATGTTGCCATGTATTCTACAGATGGAATAAATTGGCAAACTGATAGAAGAATGCCTGATACATCTAATGAATATTTTATGGCTGGGCCAGCTAATAATCTAAGGATTCCTACAAATACGGCTCCAGGAGGTAATGCTATATATGATGGATCATCATGGCATGCAATGTCATATTATCAAGATTCAGTTCATAGCACATCTGATTTATTGAATTGGATGGATCCTAGTTGTATAAATAAAGGGATGTCTTCTATATTTGCACCAGGAGCAGGAAGGGCAATAGCAAGTGGGCAAGTTTTACCATGGTAATTGCACCTCTTATTTATTGTAAGGCATGTATAGCTCTTAAATTGTAATAATATAATTGATCATATAGTCCATGTTTTCTGCACTATATGAACAACCGAAATTTAAGGCTTCATGAAGATAAATCGTTATATATTTATTTCAGATAAATAGTAAGATGCAAAGGGAGGGATTTCAAGTAAATGAGTCAGTTTCTACTAGAGCTGCTAATATTCAGAAATATTATAGTAGAACATTACCAAACATAATTTATAATAATAGCCCAAGTATTGATCTGGTTAACCTCACTAAAACTAGTAATACAAGGTTTTCTAAGACAAATTCAGTTTTAAATAATGACTGGAAGAAAAGTTTTGACCTTAATTCCAATAATGCATATACTAACCAGGTTGCCACATGTGAAAATAGTGGTAATGGAGACAAGTTTGCACATTTGACTTCTCTTGCTAATAGTGTTGATAAGAATAGCCGATTGAGATGTGGGTGGGTATATAACACCAGTGATTATACTCAAGGTCACGGTGCTCTGGGTATTAATAGCGGTCCATTAAATGCAAGTGCTTCCGGTACATGGATGTGGGATTTAAATGAGGCTAAGAAGAGATATAATACTGATATCTGTAAGAATATTACTGATTGTGGTGATATTGGTGCATCCATGTATCAAGGAAAATGTGGGTGGTGTAAGAAATCAGGGAAAGCAGTGCCTCTAAATGGCAAAGTGGCTGCTTACCCATTTAGTCCAAATACCGCTTGCCCTACAGCAAGATTAGTGACAAGTGCTTCTTCATGCCCTGCTCCAGGAAGTAATACAGAGAATTTTATAAATCCAGTTTCTTGCAACCCATCGGCAAATGGGTCTATCCCACGAGATTGCTTAATGCAGAAAGTTGTTGGTGCAGGATGCTCTGATGCTGGCTCATTATATCAAGCCCTGAAATCAGGGAGTGACAATGACTATATGAGTGTTCTGAAAAAACAACAAGCATGGGCTGTTTATCAAGACAGGGCAAACACTCCTCTAGATGCTGCAGGATTAAGTAGTGGTAAAATTTCAGTAGCAGATGCTCTAAATGGATTTAATAGAGTCCGTGAACAAGCATCATCTGGAGCAAATGGAGGCTTAGAGAATGCAGCAAGGGATTTATGTTTGAAAGCAGGCACAATCGATTCATATGACTTCTGTTCAGAGATAAGTGATTCCCAAAATGGACCATTTGCATTAGAATGCTTACAGGATGCATTCTTAAAAGCAGGAGGTCAAAAGTCAGGGAGAAAGTATCCATCTTCATCAAATGCCTCATCATGGAATGGCTTGGGCAGATGGTCAAAGGTGAAATCTGGAATCCAGGAACTTTATAACGATACAAAGTCAACTGACCGTGTGATGCAAGAAAATGCGATGATGGATTTTTATGGTATTCAGTTAGAGAATAAACAGAAAGCCTTAACTGTGCGTGTGGGTCAAAATTGTGATAATTATAGTGGTTGGCAGAAAGATTTGGCTATTGGATCCTGGGTAGCACGTATACATTTTCCATTTGATGCTAGTTATATTACAGTTCCTTCTGGATTAGTTGCACAATTAATAAATAATAAAGGTGAAAGTCACTTTGTAAATGGACCAGGTGAATTTAGCTTCTGTAGTAAAGCTGGTTTTAATGATAATGTTAAAAAAATTACAGTGATGGAACCCAGTATTCGCTTAAGTGAACATTGCGATAGTGATGGTTGGCAGAAATTTCTGGGAAAGGGAGAATGGTCTAGCGGTTCAGGATTTCCATCGGATGCGAGTTTTATTACAGTTCCTTCAGGGTTATCTGCAACATTAGTGAATGGTAGGAATGAAAAACTTATTGTATATGGGCCACGTAAATTTAGCTTTTGTAGTTGGCCTTGGTTTAATGATAATGTTAGACAAATTACAGTTAGTGATTATGAATCATAAATATGTTTCCGTAGATTATTTCTTGAAATCAAGAATATAATTCCTAATAATTTTCTATTCTATGACAGTTGATCATATAGGCCATGTTTTCTGGACTATATGAACAAGTGAAACAAACCTTTGTATCGCAAACAAGGCCTCGTGAAGATACTTACGAGCTTTCAAAACAGCAGTCAATAAACGACTATACCCAACGAGCAGTGATTGGGCTTGACCGAATTGCAATAGGAGAACGTAATATGTCTCTTGATTCTGCACTAAGTCCCGGTAATCATAACGGCCTTTTACAAACAAGTGTAAGAGATATATTTTTAAAAGGACCAGTCGAACGCTATGATTTCTGTGCAGAACTCCTGGATTCTACGCCTAGCCCATTTTCTTTAGAATGTCTGCAGTCCGAATTTATTAGGCAAGGTGGTCAGCGCACTGGTTCCCTATATCCCAGCGAAGCAAATATTTCACTTTGGAATTCCAAGAAAAAATGGCTCCATGTCAAGGATGAAATTCAGAATTTAATTAGTCATACTCTTTCTCAGAAGGCTGAAATTAAAGAATCAGCTATGCTACAATTTTACGGTGTTGGCTTAGGAAAGCAACCAGTTGCTATAGATCCTCAATATGGTGTAGAGCAATTTTGGTTTACTCATCATACAGATATTACAAAACCAACTACATTTTTAGGAAGGCGTATACGCCCTGGTATTGCATTTATTGATTCAATAACTACTGACCATGCGTCACTAGTATTCTTCACAAGTGTTATAGCTAATAAACGAGTCCAGGCACAGTATCGTGTAAGTTCATTTAATGGATTTTCACTCTATTTTAATTCGCCAATGACCAAGGTATATAATAATAAGATGGTAATGGATACTACAGAACTTGCGTCTCTACATAATGGAGGGGATGCTGCTATAAATAGTAGTTTAGTTACCCTTTCTACAGATATTAATAGGATAAGTGGATTTTTATATTATGAAAAGGGGCGTGCTTATTACAAGCTGGAAATACTTTGTGACGAATTTGGCCCAGGGTGGAAAGAAATTCCTTATACTCACTTGCAAATGACTCAAGAGCCCTTTGCCCCCATGATTTCCTTTGAAATAGAAAAGACACCTGGTATCTATGGATGCGATTATCCTTTTTGTGATAAGCGTCTTGGTGGATTTAAGATGAAGTGGGAAAATGAAGGATGGGGTGGACCTTCTCTACAATACAGGGGTGAGAGTGTTGATCAGCTGCAATTTCCCTTAAGAAAGAATTACTTTAGTTTTCCGAGTAGCAAGTGTTCCATTAAATCCAAGTTTTCTTTTAGGCTTTCATCGTTTATGACACTCAGCATGCTAATAACGATGCGTTCTTGCCCTAAGGATGGACAGGTTGCATTGCCTCTGACTTTATGGGGTAAGGGAGGCGGGGCACCCACACTCATTCTTAGGGGAATAAGTGCAACAGAAGCAACCGTGAATATTGGAACATTTAGTGGCTCTTTACAGACTAAAGATGGTCCAGTAATACAACGAGATACGCCGACATTAATCATCTTGCGGATTTTGAGGAAAAAAGAGGCAGATATTAGTTCAATTGATGCAGTGCAGGTTTGTGCTGCAAGTGTTCGCGAATTACAGCAAAACCCCGATACTAGAAAGATTTTAAGGCAATCTAGTGCTCTAGCCCTTCCAGGATTAGTTACAGATGAACCAGCTTATTTCAGAATACAGTCTGAATTTATGGCATTTGACCTTTTTTGGATCCATTTATTTGATTATAAGTTGGAGGGTGACAATTTGTATAGGGAAGCAAGGGCAGATTGGGGTTACTTACCATAAGCATCGGTGAAGCCACAGGTGAAGCCACAGGTGAAGCCACAGGTGAAGCCACAGGTGAAGCCACAGGTGAAGCCACAGGTGAAACCATAATAATAAAATTGAAAAATTCATTTGCCTCTGTGTTGAACACAAATGCAAACGTATAGTCGTGAGTTTCTTCAGAGCCTTCCTGATAAGAAGAAGCAGCAGGAGGTTGATGCTATGATTAAGGGGTTTTGGCAGAGTATGCATGTAACTGCTGAGAATGGCCAAACGTCATACTTCTTTGATATGACCACTATGAGAAAGGTCGCACCTGAGCCTGCATCAAATCGAGTACTGCAGACAAAGTCTACATTAAATTCACAGACTACTATGACAAATGAGGAAATTGTTACGAGATTTCAGACGGCATTCCCAGGTTGCTCAGTGCAATATGGTGAGGAGTGGGTAGAGAGTAATGCTAGCACAAGGGTTCTGAAGAGGGGTATTACAATTGACTGGTCCTAAGTTGGCGTTTAGGCGTAGCCGTATTAGGTATTGCTTAAGCAATACCTTCAGGAATGTCACCAATCTCTCCAACTGGCAAGAATTTATTATCTGGATTTGCCTTTACAAATCCAATAGGGGCAGATAGTGTAGGATCATCCATATTGAAAAATAAATATCCGAGGGGAATATTTCCTTCATTTTTATTGTTCATTATTATCTTATAAAAATACTGTTTCTTTTTATAAATGATTCTCTTTGGTTTAACTGGAGCTTGAGCTTCTGCTTCTGCTTTTACAGCTAAATCAATAGGGGCAGCAAGTTGCACAGGCTGAACCTTAAATCTAGCCTCAGTTTCCTGAATATCCTTTTGTAGATTTGGATGATAGGCAAAATCGCCAATAGAATCTCCAAGAGACATACAACGAAATGTTCCGTCATTGTTATCCTGATAATTTAATTGACAATCAACTGCTACACTCTTCATGAGTGTTTGTAGTGAAGAAATCACCTTTTCTTTTCTTAAACTAATGAGGAGCACTTTTTGGTCACTGGTGAGAATAATTACACGCTCATCTTCTGGGCCACCGGCTTTCTGCAAAGGCTCTTCTGTAATCCCAAGTATATCAGTTGATTCCTTTTCTTTACTTGATTCCTTTGGAATTACTGCGGCCAAAGGTGCTTGCTCGGCTGAAGCTGCTTGCTGGGCCAAAGGTGATTGCTGGGCCAAAGGTGATTGCTGGGCCAAAGGTGATTGCTGGGCCAAAGGTGATTGCTGGGCCAAAGGTGATTGCTGGGC
>Ga0209499_1000251_pt1 | contig 40150 bp, 38 predicted proteins | sample C_130208_EF_Meta_FD_187306 | JGI IMG/M metagenome (GOLD analysis project Ga0209499, IMG submission 187306) | Freshwater microbial communities from Lake Croche, Canada to study carbon cycling - C_130208_EF_MetaG (SPAdes) (version 2) | ecosystem: Environmental > Aquatic > Freshwater > Lake... | reverse complement strand
CTTCATCGCGAGGCTTGCTGATCAAGACAACCTTAATGAACGGCATCAGTTCGACCTTTGTTCAAGGCAAGAAAAGAATTCGCGTTGATGCTGGCGCCCTTAACCGTAATCTTTTAGCGAACTTGAGGGGAGGGGAGTGGATGCTCCCTATTGGGACCTGCCCAACGGTTGGTGTTGCAGGGCTCACATTAGGGGGGGGGATCGGAGATAACAGTCGATGGGCAGGGATGACCTCTGATTGTCTTGTAGAGACTGATATTGTTTTGGCTTCCGGTGAGCTCGTTACGGCTAACTCAAATTCCAATTCCGACCTCTTCTGGGCTTGCCGCGGTGGTGCGGGTGGAAATTTTGGGGTCAATACCTCGTTGACCTTTGATTTAGTTCAACTTAAACAGAAAGAGATTACGATTTTCGGTTTTAGATTTGGGGGCGTTGATCGAGCGATTGAGGCCTTCACGAAGTTCGACAATATCATGCAGACTGCGCCTGTCGAACTGAGTGGTTTCATGGGGTTGACGAATCAGCATCCCCTAGGAAGTGACTCTCAAACCTCTGCAGGTACCACCCTCTCTTATCCGGAATTTTCCATCGACGGTTGTTATCAAGGATCCGTTTCGGAAGCCAGGGACCTGCTTGCGCCGCTGATTTCGATGGCAAATCCACTTGGATCGCTGATTGGGCCGGCTGAGTTTTGGTGGGCACAAATCAGCTATCTCGCTGTTCCTGATCAACCGAAACATGGCTTTGCTGAATGCGCTAGATATTGTAATAGTGCACTACCACAGACTGTTGTCGCTGAACTGGTGAATCGGGTGATGAATGCTCCAGGTGGAACATCGGATGCCTTCGCTGAGGTGAGATTAATGTGTTGGTCGGGCGGTTCCGTTATTAACGGCATCCCTCGAACGCAAACCGCTTATGTCCATAGAAATTCAACTACCCTTTTGCGGCCCGCGGTTTGGTGGCGTGAGACGCCTCGCGGTCTTCAGAATGACCTATTAGCCTGGATGAATAGCACTTACGCATACATCCAACCCTATACACAGCCGGAGTCCTTCCAGAATTGGCCCGATGCCGTTATTTCAGACTGGCCTCAAGCTTATTACGGAGAAAATCTCCATCAGTTGATGGATGTTAAGACCAAATACGATCCTCATAACTTATTTAGGTACTCCCAAAGTATTCCTGTTCGTTCTCATCCAGTTGGGGCTGGATTGGCCAATCCTACAGCCTTAGGAACTGCTTAGTTCTTTATTCAAGGCTTCAGATTTATTTATTAATTTTAGTGACTGATCTTAGTCGAGTTTTAGTCCGTACTAAACGCATTGTCCGCGATAGACTTCGAACTTTCTTTGTGTTTCTCTTTAATATTTATCTCCATAATAAAATTCGGCAATGTATGTTGTCATTTGCCCATTTGTTATTGCTTTGTATCGTACTAAACTTTCAGTTTTTTTCAGCGGAGGTTCAAGCCGATATTGTTTCAATAGAGACCTTTCAGAATCAAACTTTGAATTGGACGCATTGTTTCGCAGAGATGGAGTGCGCAACCCTTAATGTCCCCGCTGATTATGATCACCCGCGAGACGAGATCTGGAGTCTTGCGATTGCACGTTATCCTTGGAAATCCGATGGTGTTCGGCTTGGGATATTGTTTGTCAACCCCGGTGGGCCCGGTATTCCGGGAATACCAGATTTGGCCGGCTACCCAAGATTCTGGGATACCTTGAGGAAAAACTACGACATCATCACCTTCGATCCTCGCGGCACCGGTTCCTCTTTTCCTACCGTTGATTGCCTGAGTGATGATGAAAAGTATGCAATCCGCAATCAGGTAAGTAGTCCAGAATCGGAGGCTCAGATCAAATTAGCTAGGATCCTAGGGCGACTTCAGGCGGACAGTTGCTTTAAGAAGTATGGTAAGAACCTCGCGTTATTTTCAACAAAAAATGTGGCGCGTGACATTGATATTCTTAGAAGTGCCATGGGTGAACCTCAGATAAGCTACCTTGGGTTTTCCTATGGCACGTACCTTGGCATTAATTACGCCGAGTTGTTTCCTGGAAGAACGCATCGAATTGTCTTGGATTCCGTTATGAATCCGGCAATCAATTATCAAAGGATCAGACATGATCAAGCCATAGGATTCCAAAAATCTATTGAGCGTTTTATTTCCGACTGCCCAAGGCACGAGGATTGTCCTCTACCCCCCGGAAAGGTCTCTGGATTACAAGCTCTTGGTAATCTGGTTGCACGTATGGATAAATCACCCTACAAAAGCGAGGATGGACGCGAACTCTCTGGTTCACGCACCTTGGGTTTGATCGAATCAAGTATGTACATGCCAGAGGAGGGATGGCCTCTTCTTAGGAATATTCTAAAATCCGCATTTGCAGGAAACTATAAACCTATGCTCGAAAAGGCATTTAGTCCTGCATTGATGGTCAATCCTGCCGATAGTCCTTACCTAGCCGTCATGTGCCATGATCTCCAAACAACCCGTGATCCTGAAGCTCCGAAGACACTGGCAAAACAATGGCGTCATCAAGCGCCACTGACTGGGGCCGCCAGAGCGTGGTCACTACAACCCTGCGAGTACTGGCCAGTCAAATCCCAACAAAGACCACATTTGGTTTCTCTTATGGGAGCAGGTCCAATCATGATTGTGGCTGGACAGAACGATCCCGCCACACCACTTAAATGGGCACGCGCCCTTGGTCGCCAAGTAAAAAATGCCGTCTCATTAGAATGGCGGGGGGAAGGGCATATTGTTTATGGCCGAGGTGGATCTTGCGCTGATCTTGCGATTGAAAGCTTTTTGACATCATCAGCCCCTTTAACGCAAAGCATTAAATGTCCTTGAAAATGCCCTTTTGACAGGTGCGTGTCGAAGAATCCCCACGGGGTCTTGTTTTTGTATTCGATAAAAATCGATTGAATGTCCCGATCTCAACAGTAAAAGCGCTGGTCCTTCTGGTGGCGAGCCCAAGGCTCGTTTACGGTTCGGTGAACAGCATTGCTCAGATGGAAGGGGTGGGTACGTTCCACCGTTTTGCCCAGGAGGGCTATTCTATGGGTCCTTCTGGCGATTTTAGTTAACGGGTGAAAACGGCCCCGCGCATTCGCTAGGGTCTGCTAGCCGTACAGACGCAACAATGCCAAGCAAATATGAGAAACATCAGACCGATCGACCTACCCCAATCCTCTTGGTGGCGCGTTTCAATCAGGTAGGACCACCAAGGTGGGAATGGTGCACTTCGCATAATGACGCGATCCTGAAGCGGAAGGCGCTCAGGAGGCAAGGTTACCGTGACTTCGAGATTCACGACACTAGGATCTGACCCCCAGGCTAGACAGCAGAGCGCTCGGACTTGCCGGGCGTCTTTTTGGGTCTAGGTTGAGTATCGGCCTATCTCAATCTTTGTTGCGAGAGCCAAAAGGCGCGCGGTGGTAAGGTCGGCCTCTGCAACTATGACAGGAAGCAAGGCGCTCTACCAAAAGCGCGATACCCGTGACGTTCTCATCCTCGCTGAGATCACGGACCTTGGCCTTGATCATATGCGAGAGATGCTCAATCATCTCGGCTAGCTGAGCGATACCAAGAAGCTCAGCCGCCAGCTCTTTGTCCATCAGCCGCCACCTCCAATTCTGACACCTCATGCTTATCGAGCAGGGCAAGGGAGTGCTCCAGATATTAACTGGCGGTTGCTGGGTAGCGTTCTGGGTCCTGAGATATGCCTTTTTTGAAGCTCTAAAGGAGGTGTCCCGTCAGATCGGCAGAAACCCGTGCATTGAGAGATTATTTGATTTCATGTCGTTCTCCTTGGTTGTAAGAAGAACGCTACTAGGGTGACCCGAGGGTGACCCGGCGTTTTTTACTATTAGCCTGAAATCGCTGAAAGCGTTGGTGCCCCGGGCCGGGGTCGAACCGGCACAACCGTTAGGTCGAGAGATTTTAAGTCTCTTGCGTCTACCAATTTCGCCACCGGGGCTGAGATCACTTTAGCCACATTAGCGGCTCAGTAGGTATCTTAACAGACCCACCCCTTCCCATGCTGCAAGGTCAGTAAGTGTTAATGATCTCTGTTTCACCCTTCAGCATGTTCTGCGAGAAGCGGTAAAAATGATGGTGACAGACGCTTTCCATGACGTAATCGAGGTAGCGCATGGGGTAAGGCTTGCTTTTAGCAAAGCCGTAGAGCCTTTTTAAATAATGCTTACGCAGCGACCAATCGTCGGCATGGATGAGGAGTTTGATGAGCATCCAGGTCGTAAAAGTAAGCGAGATGGCGAGATACTTAATTTGAAGCCAGCGGGGGATGTTGGGGACTCGGATCGCCTCGGCATGATCGTAAAAGCGACGATGAATGTAAAGGTCATCAAGGCGATCAAAATAGGCCTCAGGTTGGTAAATTTCAACGAGGAGATTAACAAATCCTTGAGAGAGCTCTTCCCGGGTCATCTGGACAGGGATGACATTAGTTCCAAAATCAGGAGGATCCTTAAGATCCAAGCGGCCCTCTTTGAGAAGCCGATCGTAGAGCGGGGTCTTGGGGATGGCGGCTAGCAGTCCCACCATGGCATGAAGGATGCCTGATTGCTTCAAGAAACGTCGTTGGGCATCAAAAATGATCGGTGTATCGGCATCAAATCCGACGATCAGTCCGCAGGTCACCTTGATCCCTTTGGATTGAATGCGATGAATCCGCTCGAGGAGGTAGTGTTCAGACGCATTCGCCGACAGGCTCTCTCGCTGTTTTCTGGTATCAACGTTTTGGAGTTTTCGGGTTTCCATGAGAGCTTCTGGGTTAGGCGTTTCAACCCCAACAAACACGGTTCTGATATTTGCGGCTACAAATAAATCGAGTAGTTCTTCATCGTCAGCAAGATTGAGGGATGCCTCGGTATGGAGAGAAATAATGTAGCCATTTCTTTTCTGCCAGTCAGCCAGTCGATGAAGAATAGGAATTAAGGCCTTCCTGTTTCCGATGACATTATCATCGACCAGAAACACCGCCCCCATGCCAGCTTTTTTCCAGGCGTCTAGCTCTTCAATCACCTGGTCCGGTGATTTTGCCCTGGGTTGACGACCAAAGGTAACGATGATGTCGCAGAACTCACACAGAAAAGGACAGCCCCGGGACATCTGGATACTGCCCTGGAGATAGCGGTCAAGTTTCAGAAGATCAATTCTTTGTGCGGGCAGTTGAGTCAGGTCGGTTCTTGTTTTTTGTTCATAGATGGACTCATAGCGACCCGTTTCAAAGTCTTTTAGAAACTGAGGCCAGCTGGTATCCGCTTCACCGATAAATCGGACATCGGCGAGACCATCAAGATAGTGTTCCTCCACCGTGATCCAAGGCCCCCCCACAACTAAAAACTTCCCCAGCGACTTGATCCGCTGTGCAATCGCTTTCATCCTCTCACGTTGAACAATCATCCCGGTGAGACCTACGATATCCGCACTCAGAATCACCGCCTCGTTGATGGGTTCAACCGCTTCATCGATCAAAATGACTTCGTGTTCTGGGGGGGTGAGGGCGGCAAGTAACGTCAAAGCCGATGTCGGCATCATGGCTTTTCGGTTAAACATTTTGAGGGAGTGACTCATGCTCCAGAAGGACGGCGTGAATTCGGGGTTGATGAGGACGATGCGAAGCGGTTTCGGTGTGGGGTTCATCAACACTCCCTGAGTGGTTCGTTAGCTTGTCGTGTTATCGGGGATCCAAAGTCTTAGGTCAGCGGAGGCGAAGCCTCGCTGCTTCAAGTTCCTGAATCCGCTGCCAGCGCCTAAAGGTGCTGCGGTATCGCCTTTTTTCTATAGATGGTAGTTGTTCGAGGTGAGACACCAGTTCTCGAAGGGTCTCTATTTTCCGCCGGTAGGTGAAGCAGATTTCATCGCTGCCTTCCATAAACCTAGCGTGAATCCAGGCTTTTTCGCCACTGATCATTGAAGGGTCATCGAAGTTGTGTTGTTTCATGCGGATGGGTCTCCGTGGGGACCTTGGCTTTTGCCATAATTATTCACTCCTTGGTCACTTAATCGTTAGAGAGGTTCAACATGAGAAGGGCACCAATCGAGATTGTGACTGTCTGATGAAAACGATCATATGATCGCCCAGATCGAGGACATATGAATGAAAGCAACAGGATTAATCTTTTTTGGGTTGTGCCTCATTCCCTGCGGTATTTTGATCAGCAGCCTTTGGCTTTTTTTGGGAGGTAGCGCGAGTCTACTGGCTGGTAATCTAAAACTTATGAGAGCCATGAGACTGGAGTCCATGCCTCATCAGGGATCATCAAAATATGTTGGATAATAAAAAACCCAGTTTTGGCTGGGTTTTTTATACGCGAGAGAGGATTTATTTTGCTACGCAAAGTGGACCCGCTGTTCGTAGGAAAGTTCAACGAATTTTTAATTGTCAAACTTCTTGAGCGTTACTTTTGCATGAACATTCCCTTCGAACCCCTAGGCACAGGCGGTTACCGTGATGTTTACAGGCTGTCAGTCACTGTCACTGCATTTTTTCTGGCCTACGGTCAATGGCCCGAGACATTGATCACGAATAAGGACTATCTGCTGGACCTGTTTAAGAAAATCCCCAAGGAATGGCATGAGCCTTTGTTGAAACGGCTCCGATTTGAGCCTGCCAAAGAGGACAATACCTTGATCTTGAAAGATGCCGAGGGGCATCTGATGGACTTCAGTACGGCCGCCGTCGCGAGTGAGGCGCAATTGGGTGTTGATTGGCTTTTTTCGAAACCCGTCAAACTCCCCTTTTAATGGGCGCCTTCGCCGAAGGACTTCGATGAAGCCATAACCGAAACCAGAGGTCCCCCCCATGCGGCCTGGGATCGAGGCGATCAGAGGGTGTCATGACAAGGCCGGATTTCAAAAGCCTCATTTAGGAATATCTTCCGGAAGTCGCTCGCCAAAGGCTGCCTTAACTGCGGTCAGTCGATCTTTGCACACCTTGTAGGCCGCGAGTGCCTGATCCACCATAGGAATCAAGGCATCAATGTCAGGTTCCTTTTGGGTTCTGAGGGTTTCGGCAATCTCTTTAAGAATGGCGTAATTTGCTTTGAAGGTATCAGATTCCTGGGTCATGGCGTTTTCCTTCAGGGGTGATGATGACGGGGACGGTGCCGTCGTGAAATTCGAGATGAAAGTGTTGGGCTAGCCGGGCGCTTTTGGTTGAAGTGATGGGTTGACCATCCTGATGATGCGCCAGAGCAAAGCCCCGTGACAGAGTAGCCTTAGGCCCAAGGCCCAGCACCTCTCGGGCATATGCTTCCGTCATCTGTTCTGCTTCTTTGAAACGCTCAAGGCTAAGGTCATAAAGGCGGACTCTCAGGTGCTCAAGGTCCCTTGTCATCGTGTCGATGATCAAAGCCGAACGCTGCCCGATACTGTCCAAGGTTCGAATGACCTCGAAATCGGCAAATTCAAGATGTCGACTACTTTCATACTGTACTGAGCGAAAGTCCCGATCAAGCCCGTGCTCGGCATGGATCAGCTGCTCCTGATGAAGACTGACGATACGTCTTAGGAAGTCCTCGACGTCTTGGCTTCCTCGGGCTAAGTGATTTTCAGCGGTCTTAAGAATGATGAGGAGATGTTCTATCGCGGCCTGTGTGTTGCCATAGAGGGTTCCTTCGATATGGCCAATGACCTTTGAGGGCGTATCAAACCGCTGGTTAGCAATTTCATCGAGGATCGTATTGTCCCGTTCATGACCAATCCCGGTGAGGACTGGGATCTCGAGTCGGGCGATCGCCTCGGCAACGGCTTCATCATTAAGCCAGTAAAGATCAGTGACGGAGCCACCGCCTCGAATCAGACAAACGGCATCATAGCTTTGGCCCCCTAGAAGGTCCTCCCGAAGATGCTGTATGGCTTCAAGGAGGCTCCTTGAGGTCTCGGGCCCCTGAAAGGTGGCGGTGTAATAGATAAAGTCGCAGATCCCATGGCTTTGAAGGCGATCGGCGTCCTGCTTAAAGTCACCGAGGCCTGCAGCTTCCCGTGGACTAATGACGGCGACCCTACAAAATTCAGTCGGGCAGGGGAGGCTCCGGTTAAAATCATAAATGCCGCGTTCAATGAGGTATGCCCTGATCGCATTCAGCTTCGCGGCGATATCCCCGAGGGTAAATGTGGGGTCGATATCTTCAATCACCGCCCGCAACCCATAAGTGGCATTAAACTCCGCGGTGAGCTGAAAGAGGACCTTAATTCCCACCTCAAGCACCGCCCCGGTGGTCTCCTGAAACCGGGCTAGAACCACGGGTGCCCGGCTATTCCACAAAAAGCCCTGAAGCCTTGCTATGAGTTTCCCCTCTGCATCATGCTCCACCAATTCAAGGGCTAGATGACCCCCGTTGATCGGACGCAGTTGGCTGATTTCGACGCGGACCCATTGCGACCGCTTCACGCCTTCCATGATGGCGCCAGAGACTTCTTGAAGGAATGCTGAAAGACAAATGCTATCTCCCGATTCCTTCAAGAGTGGATGAGTATTGGGTGTCGGTGAGAGTTGATCCAGGATAAGGCGGTCTTCAGAGAGCCACATCTTGAAGGGTACCAAGGATAAACCTTCAGGCACATACCACTTTTTTTTGAGAGGATCCCAGCGTGCCCCCAGTACTTTGGCTTGCTCCTTTTGAGCGAAGGGGACCTCGAGGAAGGTGATGCTGGCTATCGGCATGAACGGGGCGATACAAATGGGGTAGGGTGTTTCTGTAATGTCCCGCCTTCCCCGTCAAATGGGAAGGGTGAAGTCTTTTTAGGCCGCTTGGACAGCCTCATTATCGCACTTCATGGCCCAGTGGCTATCTTGGATTTATGGGCAAAAAAAAGCCCCGGAGACCGGGGCATTCTAGGAGGAGACAATAGCACAACAGAATAAAAACTGAGGCCTCTATGAGGAGGACGACGACGCTTCTGCCTTTGAAAGATCAACGGTAGCCACCGCGGCAACCAAAACAAAAGCTACAATCAAAAATTCCATAAAGATCCATAAACTCGTGAAGTTGCATGTACTTTATCAGATTACAAACCCAATGGTTATGGCATGACAGTTTCCTAAAGAGAAACAATAGATCGTTGCGTTACCGCTCCAAGAGCGACTCCAAATGAGGCAACAAGACACGTCTGTCGTTGTTAGAATCCCTGAGCATAGAGCTTGGTTTAAACTGGGCTATCACACTTCATTTTTGGAATCGATATCACGCTATGAATACTGACGAACAACGGTTATTGACGGGTTTTCTGGATCAACTGAAGGGGATCCGCGGGATTCAGAAAGATCCCGATGCTGACCTACTGATCAGCAAAGTGGCGCTTGAACAGCCCGATGCACTCTATCTCCTGGTTCAAAAAGCGTTGATCCAAGATCAGGCCTTGTCAGGTGCAAGACAACAGATCTTGGCGCTTGAACGGCAGCTGGAAGAGACCCGCACCGCATCTGGGCCCGCCTCAGGCGGCGGTTTTTTATCGCAAAATCCTTGGTCTGGTGGATCTTCACGTCAAAGTCCTGCCGCTGTGGCAGCGCCACAGGCGCCCGTCTATCCGCCTTCGATGGCGCCAGCGGCACCGATGTCATCGGGTTTTGGCGGCTTCCTCGGATCTGCCGCTGCTACGGCGGCCGGTGTTGCGGGCGGTGCGTTTCTCTTTCATGGCATCGAAAGCATGATGGGACACCATGGTGGCGGGTTGGGTTATTCGGACACCGGCTATGATGGTGAAGGGCATCATGCGGACAATGTCACCATCAATGAATACTATGGGGATGGGGCGGTGCCGCCAACCCAAGAGGCAGGCTATAGCCCCGTTGCGGATCAACCGGATGTGCAAGAAGACTGGGATTCCTATAACGATGATGTCAACAGCGTTGATGTCTGAAGTTTCGACCCGGCGTCTTTCAAAGACAAGCGCTCAAAAGTAGTGACAAATTGCTCGGTTAAAGGCGGATCGAGACTCCCATCTAGCTGGCTTCGTCGCGGTGAAGGTCCCGTTACGGATTTAAGGACCTCGGTCAAGGCAGCGGTGGTAGCGCTCATCGACGCGTTGGGCGAATTTAGCGGTGGTCAGTCTGCTGGTGATTTTGGGGCTGTGAAGCCGAATCTCGGGTAGTTGCGCTTTCTCGAGCGGTTTTCCCTGTTCGATGGCAAGTCGGCTAACGGCCGTGTAGAGCGCCGTCTCAGTGAATGAAGGTTCCTTTTCCTGTCGAAGGTCATCTCGAATAGTGGCTTCGGTCAGTTCGAGTGCTTGAGCGAGCGCTAAGACTTTCTGCTGGGTTTCACTCGGTTCATCGTCAATAGCCCCGCCGTCATAGCGCAGGAGGTCGCCATCAATGGCTATAGTGCTTCCCGTCAGTCGGCTAATTGCCGCTTGGAAGGCCGCGTTACGGCTCGCATAGTGACCCGCGTTGAAGTCCCCGAAACGGTACAGCATCCGGTCATAATCTGCTGGATAATCAAGTAGATACGCCACGCCGAAATAGACCCCGCCACGGCGACTAAAGAGTTCTTCACGGATACTTCGATCACTGGGATAGGGGTAGGGGGTCTCTTTGGCCTTGGCTTCAGCGAACTTGACACTCACCTGCATGGGGCCGCCGGTCCTCACCGGATTATGCCCTTCGAGAAGCCGTCGGCCCAGTGGAATCTCCGAGGTCATATCCCGATAGAGAAGGTTGAGGTCATTCTCGGTTTGAAGACGATCAATGCGTTCGGCGTAGGTTGCCCCTGTCGGCGATTTCATCGTCAGAGCCAGTGTCAGTACCGATTCTGGAATGCCCAATTGACGCATTTTCTTTGTCATCTCATCACGGACGATACGGGGTAAGCCGCTAACGCGGGGGTCAGCGTCGAAATTCGATTCCTGTTCAATGATCGCCATCGTCGCGCAGAGATTTTCTTTGGTCTTGGGTATGCCGAGGTCACTGAAGGCGGTATCGATGGCTTCGGCCCAACCCGCGCGATCCCTCACTGACTTTGGCAGTAAGGTCAGCGTTTGCTCTTGATCATCGCGCGATCTAAAGAGGTTATTGCTCTGTGTCGTCGAGATCTGGTTTCCTTGGCGGACTGCCCCGTTTTTTTCGGGTGATGATTGCGCCTCTGGCTTCAACAGCCCGGGCAGTGTGATGCCGGCCCAAGGATCGGTACTTGCTGACCTCTCGGGAGATTCAGCACAGCCAGCCAGGAGGGCCAGCAGAGCTTGCAGCAAGACGATTCGGAGTAGTTTCAGGTGCTTTTGGTCTGGTCTTTTCGGGTGCATCGTTTTTGCTCTTGACCCTCGCGTTGCTGTCGGTATCAGGAAGCTTGGACGGTCAGCAGCTGGTCCCAGCGGGTCGTGTAGGCGGGTGAGAGGTGACGACGGTTCATACGCCAGCCCTCGCTAATACGTTCGCGGAGTGCGAGTCCCTGGGACGCCGTCCAGAGCGTTTCCCGGCCCATCTCTCGGTTGATCAGGTCCATGACGCCCAGAAGTTGTTCACGGTTGCGGCTTGATGGGACCTTTTGTTCTTCGAACAGTGTTCTTTGTTGCCCTTGGGTCGAGGAGAGCTCCAGCAGCATGACCCCGGCCTTCTGATAATGGTAGCCTGGCCGGTATATGGTCTTGAGCCCGCGGAGTGCTGCCTGTGTCAGCGTCAGGGTGTCCTGTGTTGGTTCTTGAAGACGCACGGTCACACTGGGGTGATACTGCGGCAACCGCTCCTGGAACGGTGGGGTATGGAGGAACACCGTCAGTGATTGCGTGTAACTGGCTTGCCGGCGGAGTTTCTCGGCAGCGCGGGCCGTATAGGTGCTGATCGCTTGCCGGAGGGGGGTCGGTTCAGTGAGGAGTTGGCCAAAGCTTCGTGAAGAGATGATCTGTTGACGAGGCGGTGGTATCCGTTCGAGAGAGAGACAGCGAGTGCCCCTGAGTTCGAGTGCTGTTTTAGCGACCACCACATTGGTCTCTTGGCGAAGCCTTGAAGACGCTGCCTCTCGAAGATCCCATGCGTTGTGGAGTCCCAGCGCAGCCAGGCGTAGCGCCCAACGCCGACCTATGCCCCAGATGGCATGGGTCGGCGTTTCTAGAAGGTAGTCTTTGAGGGCGTCGGTCTCGAGTGCCGCCAGGTTACAGATGCCGCTAGCTTTGAAATCAGGATGTTTTTTAGCGAGGTGGTTAGCAAATTTTGCGAGTGTTTTGGTGTGGCCGATCCCGATCCCGACCGGAATCCCGGTCCAGCGGATGACTTGCTGCCGCAGGCGGGTGGCTAGAGCGCCAAGCTCGAGGGTGCTGAATCCCGTCCATTCGATAAAGGCTTCGTCGATGGAGTAGATTTCCTGATGATCGCTGTAAAGGCCGATGACCGACATCATGCGCTGTGAGAGATCGGCATAGAGGGTGTAGTTGGATGATAGCGCGATACCACCGGCTCGCTCGAAGGACGCGCGAATTCGGAAGTAGGGGGTTCCCATGGCAATACCCATAGCCTTCGCTTCATTGGAGCGTGCGACGCAGCAGCCATCATTGTTGGAGAGTACCACCACGGGACGGTCGTGGAGCGCCGGGTTAAACAGGCGCTCACAGCTGACGTAGAAATTGTTGCCGTCGATGAGGGCGAAGACCGTGTTAGACATGGTGAATGACTTGGGTGACGACGCCCCAGATGACGCAGTCGAGGCCCTCACTGATCTCAAGGGGCGGATAATCGGGGTTTTCAGGCATCAACCAAGGTATACCCTTTTTAATGGCCAGCCGTTTGACTGTCAATTCACCGTTGACGGCAGCAATCACGATACGGTCATGCTGTGGTTCGAGTGCGCGGTCCACAATCAGGAGGTCGCCATCATGGATAGCGGCGCCGGTCATGGAGTGGCCGCTGACCCGAACGAAAAAAGTCGCCGCTGGGTGTGTCACCAGATACGCGTTTAGGTCCAGACGTTGGTCGATGTAATCGTCGGCAGGGGAGGGGAATCCTGCGGGGATGCGGCTGGCGAAGAGTGGAAAGTTTAAGGGTGGAGGCGCGATCGCGGGGAATACCATGTCCTTTGTAAGCGTTTGCCTCTTCCGGAGTAATTTGATGGAATCAAGGTACTGTTGAAGATCACCCCAGAGGCTCAGTGGCACTCGGATCGCTCGGGTCGATTCGTGATAGTCATTGCTGCCGGGTTTTCTGCCTGCGCCAGTCCTTAAGCCGCCACGAGGTGCCATACGCTGCCCTTTTTCGAATTAAAATGAATAGCGTACGATATTCATAAGAAAAAAGGAAGGGTGATGGGGCGGCGGCGCTATTTATTCGGTTGGAATCCGGCCGTCCAATGGGTTCAGGTCGAACTCAAAAGCGTCGCCGAAACCTCGGACATAGCTGGCCTTTGTCGGGGTCAGACGGAACAGATGAAAATCCTGAAACGTCCTCAATAGCGCCATCGTACTGCCATGACGCGCCTCGAAGCGATCGAGAAGCGTGTCAAAGATCAGCTGATCTCTCGAAATGGCCTCGACTTTACATGAATAGGTGATCCGTTTGCGGGCGAACAGGGAACCTGATTCAGCTTCATTGTCGATAAAAAGAAGGCTGGCCTTGGGGTTTTGTAGAAGGTTGCCGGTATGCTCCGCCAGTTCGCTGATGAAGATGTAAAAGAGGAGCGGCTCTTCATCGCTGAGGTAGGGGGCGTAACTGGCGGTGGGGTGGCCATCGGTCGTGGCGGTGGCTAGCAGTACGGAAGCAAAACCATGATGGAATGTATGGGCGTCTTCGGTCATGGCCTTTCTAGGTGAGAGCGGAGATGGCCAGATAAGTCGACTTGGACTCAGTGGCTAGAGATCCAGTCAGGTTCAAGTGACGTCGTTTCGGTGGAGACATTCTAAAGGAGATGAATGCCTGAGGGGATGAAAGGGCTCTGGCGAATCGATTGGAAGGCGTGGGGGGGGGTACGCCTTCCGATGCGGGGGATGATCTGATTCACCAGAATCCAGTGCTATTGCCTCCCATGATGGGAAACAAGGACATCCTGTCATCTCTTTTTTTATTGTTCCGATCGGCAATTCCCTGCTGAACGGAGGTCCATAATATATAACCTAGCGGGTGTGTCAACAATTAGTTTCAAAAAAACAGCGCATACCCTTTTGGGACCACTCAGGTCAAAAGCAGGAAGGCGGCCGTGATGTAAACCCACCGTGGGAGGCTGTTCTTGTAACCGGCCAGGGACCAGTCATCGACGGTATGGAGCCAGGTCAGGATCGCGTTTAAATCTGGCGCATCCGCTGTTTCAGGGCTTGGGTTTGCCTTCGGTGCCGGCTTGGCGCTATTAGCTCGGGTCGTGCGTGGTTTGGGTGTGGTTTTTTCAGCCATGGTCATCCTCTAGAGAAATCGAAAGCAAGGGGCAGGGATCAATCGATAGGCCCTTTGGGTGATGCCTCGCTCAAGCCATCAAAAGCCTAAGAATAAGACAACGGGGCCCGGACTATCCACAAAAAAATGAACACGTCCCTAAATAATAACGCCGAAATGAATCCGGCGTTATGAGGCATGACGTCTAGATTTTGAAATGATCCAGATGGTTACCTTGATTCAGCAGTTCAGCCAGCCAGCGCGGCTTGACGCCACGACCCGTCCAAGTTTGTTGGGGGTTTTGTGGATTCTTGTATTTCGCGGCGACTTTGCTGCCTTTTCGTGAGGAAGCGGGCTTACCGCCTTCAGTAATGGTGATGGTGACGCCGATCGAATCAGCCAGTTCCTTGATCTGGTTGATGATGTTTTTACGTTCACTCTTCTTTTTTTCTGCCAAGGCCTTTTCAGCCTTTTCGACGAGATCAGCAAGTTCGTGAAGAGCTAAATGCGAAAAGTTATCACTCATATTAAAAGTACCTATCTGTTATTTGGAGAGCCCATTATAACGATAACTAGACAATAGTGGGAAGGTGCGCTTGGAAATTTAGAAAAAGAAGAAGCTTAATGAGAATAATAGCGACATTGATGTCGCCTATAGGCCTTTTTTGAAGGTGCTTTTAATTAGGATTTTCCCACTCTTAGAGTGACCGCTATGAAAACGCCGCGGGATTCTTTGCAAAGAATCACCGCGGCGATATTGGGGGGGAATTAGGCGCCAGGCTTGATATTCGTTTTGGAGGTCCAGCCAGTTTTTCCTTCGCACTCGCCATCGGTGATCTTAATCTTGACGTAGGACAAAAGGTCGATGACCTGCTGCTCTTCAATCGTCCCATGGGTGCCGGGTTGAGCGGTACAGATGGTTTGCTCGCGATCTTCTTCGGCGACTGAAGCGCTCAAGATGCCCGGCCCAGAAGTCAAATGAGAAAGACCCCCATTCGGATTTTCAAGAGTAATCGACTGACCATTAGACAACGCGATAGGTCCACTGGATTTGTCATCACCGCAAGCGGAGAGGGCTAGAACGGCAGCGCTCAAGGTCACCAGCCCGACTAAGCGCGATGAGCGCCAGAACGGACGAGTGGGGTTCTTGTCAGCAGATGAAGGAGCGGATGGGAGTAATTCAATGGACATAAATGGTTACCTCTTGTGGTTATAGTTCTGGCCAGCAGGTTCAATCGGTTCGACAGCCGATGGACTGGTCTCGGTTTTATCAGCGCTTATTGAGACGAAGTCAAATACCAAGATCAGGCGATCCCCCGACAACCTTCTTTGATAGAGGGTTTGAAAAAAGTTCCCAGGGGCTCCAAGGCACTTTCAATTCTACACTAGGGCTGCCATGGGTGCCGCTGGTGAGTGCGCTGGGGAGGGACTTTAGGCTCAAGGCCATCGCTGGCATTCTATTCTTGGGGTGATCTGGGATGGTTAATGAGCTTCTATTCACCCATTTGGAGCAATAAGCCTCTCTGCCGCGCTGAATAAAAAGCTAACGAATAGAGGCCCAACGCAATGATCATGAAGACCACATTGAGTTCGGCTGCGGCAATCACCTTTTCGATGGAAAAAACATGCTCGTTCATGATCAATCGCATGCCTTCAAAGACATGACTTGATGGGAGTAGCTGGGCGACCGGTTGGAGCCACTCGGGTAATATCGAAATAGGGTAATAAACGCCACTTAAGGGCGCAAAGGCAAAAATCACTGCCCAAGCAAATCCCTCCATACCCAGACCGAAGCGCAGTACCATCGCGACAATCATGAGGCCAATAGCCCACCCCATGACCAATAAATTCATAAAAAGGGCGAGTAAAGGGAGCCCCATATCAAAGATGGAATAATGATAAAGCCCAATCGCAAGACCCGCAGCAACACCCACGCCGAAGAGGGTTCTTAATAAGCTGATGGTCAAAAGAGAGAGCGCGAGTTCAAAAGGTCTTAAAGGGCTAACGAAAAGATTACCGAGATTGCGGGCATACATTTCCTCGAAAAAAACCAGGGAAACACCGAGTTGGGCGCGGTAAAGAACATCCCAAAGGAGCGCTGCGGCGATCAGTAGGCCCGCCGATTGTGCCATCCAGTCGCTTTGGGTGACCATAAAGCGATTGATGAGTCCCCAGAGAATCATTTGAACGGTGGGCCAATAAGCCAACTCTAAGAGCCTTGGCCAGGAGGCCATCATCAAGAAGCGATAGCGCATGATCATGGCGCCGATGCGACGAGGGCTGTCCCAAAAGGAGGCCTGCGTCATCGCGGGAGCTCCGATCCTTTTGCGATTTGGATGAAGACATCCTCGAGATTTTGCTCCCCGTAACGCCCTATTAACTCGACAGGCGAGCCTTGATCGACGATACGCCCCTGTTTCATCATGAGGATATTGTCACAGAGTCGCTCGACTTCTCGCATGTTATGGGAGGCTAGAAGAATGGTGGCCTCCGTTCTCGCCTGATAGGCCTTGAGGGCTGTCCGTACCTGATCCGCTGTATAGGGATCGAGTGCTGCGGTCGGCTCATCCATTAAAAGGACCTCAGGTTCATTCAGTAGCGATTTTGCAAGTGATACGCGGGTTTTCTGGCCTTGCGAAAGCGATCCATACCGTCGTTTGAGGAACGGTGATAATTGATATTCCTCGGCGAGATCACTGATGCGTCGTTTGACGTGGCGCACCCCATAGAGTCCTCCATAGACCCTGAGATTCTCCTCAACGGTCAGTCGATGCGGGATGTCGACGTAGGGCGAGGTAAAATTCATTCTGGGGAGCGCCTTAAAGCGATCACGGATCATGTCGATCCCGAGGATCCTGATCGTACCCGAGGTGGGCAGCAAAAGCCCCAGTAGCATGGAGAGGGTGGTGGTCTTGCCGGCCCCGTTGCCGCCGAGAAGCGCATAAGTCTTCCCCCGAGGGACCTCAAAGCTCAGTTGATCGACGGCGATGATGTCGCCATAATTTTTTTGGAGATGAAGGACTTCAATGGCGGGCAAGGTCTTGGACTCGATGGGCTTTGGGGGCTTGGTTCATCCTTCGGGCAGACAATATACTGAAAAGAAAGTATGACATGATGATGACCCGCACGCTCAGAGGTGGGTTGAGGAAAAGATCCCCTGAGCGCCTTGACCGCTTCCTGAATTGCTCCCGAACCCATTGAGGACATTAATGATCAAAGGTCACTGAGGGATGCTAAGACCTTGTGTATGGTCTTTATCTCATCAAGATAGGCGGCACGGATGCTCAAGGATCGTTATAATGCCCCATCACCTTGGCCTTATCTTCAGCGCCACGCCCTTAATTTAATGAAATGACAGACGCCGTGGCTAACCGCATCCCCAAAAAAGACGCGACTGCATGGAGGCCCTCTTGGTTGTTACCTCGAGCCTCGGTCATGACCCAGCGCTTAAGTTCGCGGAATACCGGTTGGCGTCTACTCCAGTGGATGATGCCAGTGTTCGGGTTTCTTTCGCTTACAGGATGCGCTCTGTTTGGTCCTGACTATGAAAGCCCCAAGACGGAAGCCCCAGACCAATGGACTTCAAAGGACCATTATGCCCGGATCGGTGGTACGCCCCTCCCCGAGATGGCTTGGTGGCAAAAGCTCGGCGACCCCGTTCTCGATGATCTCGTCAAAAGGACACTGATTAATAACAACAACGTGCAGGCGGCGATTGGTAATGTGTTCAAGGCGCGCGCCATTTTGGAACAGATCCAGATGCGCTGGGTGCCCAAGGTGGATGCCGGGGCTGGATTTATTTCGACCGATCATGAGATCAATCAAATCACCAATTCGAGCCTTCCCTATGCCGGATCATTTACCGCAGGGTTCATTCCGAACTACGAACTCAATATTCTTCAGCAGTTAAGAAGTCTCGAACAGGCAGAAGCCAACATTGACGTCACGATGGCGGCTAAAAATGCGGTAAGGTTGGCGGTTATTAGCCAGGTGGTGGGGAGTTATCTCGGCCTCCAGGAGGAGCGCTATCGTTTAGAGCTTCAGAGAAATCTGGTCGATGCGCTTGATGAGATTGTCCAAAAATACACGACGGCCCATCTTGAGGGTTTGATTTCGGCCTATGTCCTTCGGGAATACCAACTGCAGTTGGCTAATGCACAGGCCAATGTCCCCGTCATCGAATACAACATCGTTCGTTTCGCCAATACCCTCCATGCACTGCTGAATGAAAACCCAGGCCCCGTTAAACCTGGGCGGCCATTCATGGAGATGCCCTACAAGGGCATCATTTCGGCTAATGTCCCCTCCAGTGTTCTCAAGAATCGTCCAGATGTTCTTGCTGCGGAGCAAAATGTGCGGCAGTCGAATGCGGGTATTGGTGTTCAGACCTCATTCTTCTTTCCGACCATTAACCTGACTGGCCCAGTGGGACAGGGCTCAACCTCCCTATCAAACCTCTTTAACTCCCCGACCAGCTACTGGCAATATTCGGGTGGGTTCCAGATGCCGATTGTGAATCTTGGACAGTTTGGCGCGATCAAGTCAGCTAAAGCGCAGTACTACTCTGACTTTTATAATTATCAGCAGACGGTCCGTGACGCCTTTGCATCGGTTGACACGGATCTATCTGCGCATCAAAAGTACACCGATAGTCTTGACCAGATGCTCATGTTCTTTGAGACCACCTCACAGCGTTTAGACAATGAGGCGGTTCGTCATCAGGAGGGCCTGGTGCCTTATCCCTCGGTGCTGAATCTGCGGGTGACCAAAGATCAGGCTGGCATTCAGACCGCCCAGACTAAATACAACCAAATGATGAGTATTGTCCGGCTTTACCAGGATCTCGGGGGCGGCTATGCCGTTAACAATAATGAGGATGTCCATGACCTTGGTGATGGGCATCGTTTTGGCGATTTATTTTAGGAATGTAAGCGATGCGCCCTTTCTATAACGGCCTGATTATCCTGATCATTCTGACGCTGCTGGGATGCAGCAAGGAAGCTCCGCAAGTGGTACCGCCGCAGGCGGTCAATGCACTGGAAGTTTATGCCCATGACGTCGAATACCTCTTTAGCTATCCAGGAGTTGTCCAAGGGGTGATTGATTACCCGGTGATCCCCCGTATCAGCGGTGCTATTTTCAAGCAGCTTTATAAAGAAGGGAGCTACGTTAAGAAAGATCAGCCCCTTTACGAAATCGATCGCCGGCCCTACCTCTTTGCCTTGCAAAATGCAGAGGGTCAGCTGCAAAAGGATCAGGCGGCCACCGACAACTATCGCATCATCTTCGAGCGTTACCGAAGTTTGACCGGCAAGGACGTCACCTCAGTTCAGGACGTCAATACCTCAGTGATCAACTACCAAGCCGCGGCCGGTAACCTCAAAACCTCGATCGCCAACGTTAACAACGCCAAACTGAACCTTGAATACTGCACAGTGAGGGCGCCGTCATCAGGATTCATCTCTGAACGTATGATTTCAGAGGGCATGATGGTGACCGCCTTCCAGACCCAGCTGAATGTGATCAACTCGAAGGATGCGATGTATGTGGCGTTCTCAATGCCGGAGCTTGATCGTCTCAATATCGAGAATGGCGGGATCAATGGGCGTTACAAGGTGCCCGTCGATTATCGCTTCACGGTTGACCTTGTGTTAGCCGATGGAACCCCGATCGCAGGCGCCGGCAAAGTCGAATTTAAAGACATTCGGGTCTCTTTCTCGGATGGCGTGTGGCAGCTCCGTGCCACGATCCAGAATGAATCCTTACCAAAAAATAAGCTACTCGCAGGTCAGTACGTTCATGTTTTTCTGAGGGACCTCGTTGTCCTCAGAACCTATGCGGTTCCGCAGGAAGCTATTTTTAGGGATCGAGAGTCCTCCTTTGTGTATCTCCTTAAGGACAACAAGGTCCTAAAGCAGCGCATCAAGGCCGGGAAGTATCTACTCGATGGGACGCAGATTGTTGATGAGGGCCTTGAGGATGGGATGCAGGTGATTACCAACGGCGGGGTTCGGATTGAGACGGGCCAACAAGTCGCCCTTGAGACCTTGACGAGGGATAACGATCGGCTCAAGGACATTGTGCCCCAGACCGGTGAGGAGCCGACTTCCACGCTTCGGGATTCCGATCCATAGGACCACAGCGCATGTTTTCTGAAAAATTCATTTCAAGGCCCGTCCTCTCGATCGTCTGCGCGATCATGATTGTGATCGGTGGCACCATGGCGGCTCTTTATGCGCCCATTGATCAGTATCCGCTGATTATTCCCCCGGTTCTCAATATCAATGCCTCCTTTCCAGGGGCCAGTTCTGAAGCGATAGCTAATGCGGTGGCAGCGCCCATCGAGGATCAGATCGCCGGCACTGAAGACATGATCTACATGCAGTCAGCGAGCCAAAATGGCAGTAACAGTGTCTCCATTAATGTTTATTACAACGTCGGGACCACGCTTGGGATCGTCGAGGCGGATACCCTCAACCGATCGCTGACGGCGTCCAACTCATATATTCCAGAGCAGGCCCGCGCTCAGGGGATTCGTATTCGTAAAATGATCCCTGACCTTTTTCAGGTGATCCCTTTTTATTCAGAAACCGGATCCCCTGACCCTCTCTACATCGCGAACTATGTGCAGCGGTTTATCTATCCCGTCATTGAACAAATTCATGGGATTGGTTTCGTCAACATCCTCGGTCAGCGCTCTTTTGCCGTCCGTATCAACGTCGACCCTAAGAAACTCGCTTTCTACAAGATCAGTATCCCTGAAATTATTCAGAAGGTCCGTGACCAGAGCAGTCAGTACGCGATTGGTCAAAATGCCATGCCCCCAACTTTTGGGCCTGAGAAATCGAACTTTCTCATTACCACGACGGGTTACTACACGGATGTAAAGCAGTTCCAGGACATCGTCCTGAGAGCCAATATGGATGGCAAGGATCCTGTGGATCTTGAGAATCAAGAGAAGGTGCAACCCTCCCAGTTGGCGCTGGCGGGGCAGGCCCAGATCGTGAGGTTGAAGGATGTTGCCGAGGTCATTCTCGATGCCAACAACTACAACAACTATATCTTTTTGCACAAGCGCAACAAGGAAACCGGCAAAGTCGAGAAGTATGAAGCGGTCTCCCTTCAGCTCTATCTCGTCCCTGGGGCTAATCAGCTCAGCGCGAAAGCCGAAGTTTCTAAGGCGATGGCCAAGATTGAAGCTTTCTTGCCCAAGGGCATGAAGTACTACTATCACTATGACTCTTCGATCTTCGTCTATGAGGCTATTCATGGGGTGGTTGAAACCCTCTTGATCGCATTCCTTCTCGTCTTTGCGGTGGTTTTCCTCTTCATTCAGGATCTTCGGGGGACCATTATTCCTATTTTGGCGATCCCCGTGGCGGTCATTGGGGCTTTTGCGGGTATCTACATCTGTGGCTTTAACATCAATACCCTCTCCTTGTTCGGATTGGTTCTTGCCATCGGGATTGTGGTCGATGATGCCATCGTGGTCCTTGAGAACGTCGAACGCATCATGACGGAGGAAAGGCTCAATTCCTTCGATGCGACGATTAAGGCCATGCAAGAGGTGCAGGCTCCCGTTATTGCCATTGTTCTCGTCTTGAACGCCGTCTTTGTTCCGGTTGCTTTTCTCGGCGGCTTCAGCGGCATCATGATGCAGCAGTTCGCGGTGACGATTGCCATCTCCGTAGTCATCTCAGGCTTTGTGGCGCTCACCCTAACACCTGCCCTCTGCGTCATCTTCCTCAAAAACGTCAAGCACGTGGAGGGAGATCAAAAACCAGTTTTCTTTAGGGTTTTTGATCGGGGATTTTTATCGCTGCAGAACGCCTATATGAGTGCAGTGACCTGGATTATGGATCATTCGAAGATCTGTCTGACCTTCTGGGCTATCATTTTTGCCCTCACGATCGGTATGTTCCTCAAGATTCCTACTTCGGTGATGCCGCTCGAGGATATGGGCTATTTTTACGACGTTACCCATGTCAATCCAGGTGGCGCCCTCCGCTACAGTGTCGAGGAGGCGAATAAAATTGCCGAAAAAATGATGGCGAGGATTCCATATCTCGATCGTCTCGTGGTGATGGGGTCCCAGGATATTATCGATAATGGGACCTTTAAGACGAACACATCCACCATCATGGGCGTCCTCGCGAATGAGGATGAACGTGATATGGCTGAACAAACCGTCAATACGGCGATTGAAGAGACCCGAAAAATCAATAATGAAAATAAGAACATCACCGCCTATCCGTTTAATCAGCCGCCTGTCCGCGGCCTTAGTCCTGGTGGTGGCGCAACCTTCTATCTCCAGGCGACTCAGCCCCTGACGGTTCGTGATCTTCACGATGATTCGGTGAAGTTGACTGAGTATCTTGAAAAGAACTTTAAGGCGGTCAAGAAAGCCACCCAGTTCTATGAGGTCGACACACCGGAACTGCGCGTTGATGTCGATCCTGCAAAAGCTTACTACTACAAGGTCGGACTAGAGGATGCCTATAACTCCTTGCAGGGTGTGTTTGGTCTTTACTACATCAATTTCTTCACCAAATGGGCGGATATCTTCTGGGTCGAAATTACCGGCCAATATGATTTCCGCAAGGATCCTGAGCTCCTCAATACCGTCTTTGTAAAGAACAGTGATCAAGAAATGGTGCCGGCCGGTAGCATCATGACAGTCACTGAGACCACCGGCGCTGAAGTGGTCACCCGACTCAACGACTTCCTCGCCAGTCAGATTGTTGTCGATCCCAATGTGGAAGAGGGGCATACCACCGGTGAAATCATGGAGATTGTCGAAAGGGAGGTTCCTAAGGTCCTTGGCAACCGCTATGCCGTCAAATGGTTTGGCCTATGCTATCAACAGGAAATTGCCGGCAACCAATCAACCGTGGCACTCTCTTTGGGTCTCATTATGGTCTTCCTGATTTTGGCCGCCCTTTTTGAAATGTGGACGCTTCCGCTGGTGGTCGTGATGGGTATGCCCTTCTCCCTCTTTGGCGCTGCAGCAGTTCTGCTGATGTTCAAGATGCCCAATGACACCTATTTCCAGGTCAGTCTTTTAACCCTCATTGGCTTATCGGCCAAAAATGCCATTTTGATTGTTGAGTTCGCAATTGATGCGGTCAGGAAGGAAGGGATGGACTATCGCGCGGCGGCACTTCACGCTGCAAAATTGAGATTTCGCCCGATCGTGATGACCTCCATCGCGTTCATTCTCGGCGCCGTGCCTTTAGTCACGTGCCATGGAGCGGGGGCTAATGCACAGCACTCGGTCGGGGCGGGGATCATCGGGGGGATGTTGGGATCGACCTGTGTTGCGGTCCTCTTTATCCCGATGTTCTTTAACGTCATGATGGGATTCGCAAAGATTCCGAGTCCGCCTCCACCTTCCCATCCCCATCCGAAGGAGCCGGAGGCGCTTGAGGCCTGAGGTGAGATCTTAAGATCCCTGCCAAGGAGGGCGGGGGAACACCCCATAGAAAAGCCTGCCTCGTTATACGAGGCAGGCTTTTTTGCTTGATGAGGGCTTTCTTCTCAATGGAACCCGATGTTTTGATCTAGCGGCGCCGGCGAGCGGCTAGTGTATGCCCGGAATAGGCGGACAAGACATCGAGTCCCTCAATACTACAGCGACCACCCCGGTCGGTGTAATCCTGTTTGAACTGCTCAATGAACTCCATCACGGTGTGATCAATGTAGGTCGCATCGTTGACATCAAAGATGACGTGCTGGCCGGGATCGATGTCTGCGAGTTGGCTTTTAAGGCCAATGAAGTTCGCAAAGATCGCCGAGCCGTGAATCTTGATCTGGTAAGTGCCGGGGTTCGTTTCGTGAAGCTCGTAAGACATCTTGAGGAGATTCTTCAGCGGGACACCCCGAAAGAGGTGAATGATGATCTTGACCAAGATCCCAATGAGGACACCGATTAAAAGATCGGTCGCGAGAACCGCCAGAATGGTGATGGTGAAAATAGCCAGCTGCTCTGTGCCGATGACCATGGTTTTGGCAAATTCTTTCGGGGAGGCCAGCCGAAAGCCAGTAAAGACCAAAAGAGCCGCGAGGGAGGCCAGGGGGATTTCATGAATTAACCAGGGAAAGAAGAGGACAAAAAGGGCTAAGAAGCAGCCGTGAAAAAAGTTGGCCCAGCTCGTCTTGGCGCCATTATTCACATTGGCTGATGAACGAACAATTTCAGCAATCATCGGGAGTCCTCCAATGGAGGCTGCCAGGAGATTGCCCACGCCGACCGCGCTGAGATCCTTATTAAGATTGGATTCGCGCTTATAGGGATCTAATTTGTCCACGGCGGTCGCGCTTAAGAGGGTTTCGAGACTTCCAACGAGACAGATGGAAACCACGGCACTCCAAAATTCCATCGTCCAGATTTTTCCAAAATCCGGAAAGTAAAAGCTGGAGAGCACCTGGTCTGGAATGGCGACCAAAAACTTAGGGCCCACTGAATATTCTTCCTTCGACATGAACGTGACCACATGTTCATGATCAAGATCGAAATAACGTTCGAGCACCATGCCCACCGCCACGACCACCAGGGGCGCTGGAATCATCTTCAAGGTTTTGTTCTTTGTGAGACTCCAAGCGATCAGAATGGCCAGCCCTGAGAATCCAATGAGGGCGATTTCAGGGTTGAGGTTCATGAGGCTGTGGGGGATCTCAAGAATGGTCTCGATAATGTCCTTGCTGGCGGGCTTGACGCCTACCATGGTGTGGATTTGTTTGGCCATGATGATGACGCCGATAGCGGCGAGCATGCCATGGACGACGGATGCCGGAAAATAAGCATTGAGTTTGCCGGCTTTAAAGAGTCCCATCAGGATTTGAAACACACTGGCGATGACGATGGCCGCTAGTGTGTATCGGAAGCCGGCCATGCCGTCACCGGCTCCAAGGCTTTGGACCGCGGAAAGGATGACCACAATGAGCCCCGCAGCAGGACCATTGATGGTCACATAGGAGCCGCTGATTCTGGAGACTAATATGCCGCCGATGACTGCGGTGATAATCCCGCTCATGGGCGGAAAACCGGAGGCCAAAGAGATCCCGAGGCACAGGGGGAGTGCGATGAGAAACACCAAAAAACCGGAGGTGAGATCTGCGCGCCAATGTTGTTTAAGGCCATCAAGGCCTTTAAGAGGGAGAGCGGGTTGCGATGAGGGCATAGAGGTCAACCAATGGTAGGGAAAAAGGTAAAGACGACTCTACAATTAAGCATGAATTGTGCCGATGTTCCGCGCCTTTAAACAATTGATATCGTTCAAAGAAACTAACCCGTGGCGCCTATCTCCCTTAAGGCTGGGGATAATCACCGGCCTAATGGTTTTTATCCACCATATTGTTGAGTGGTGCGTCTTCAAGGCGGAGTGGGCGGGTATCAAAGTCGTTGTTTTATGGAGACTTTGCTGATCGGTCGTTACAATGACTCAAATTGAAGGAGTATCTCAACAGTGAAGATCGTTTTTTTCGTTTTCGTCGGACTCTTATTGTCAGGCTGTAGCTTTTTTCAAGAGACCGTCACTCGAGACTTTTCAATCGACAGTCAGGCCATGGCGGAGCAGCGGGCGCGGGTCGATCTTTCTTGCCGAAACCCTAAAGCCGATCGCCCGATTCGACGTGACAGTATGACCAACTGGCAGTATGAGATTTATAGCGAATACAAGGTTTGGGTCGAAGGCTGTAACAAGCAGATCACGTATCTGGTCGTCTGCCGAGAAGACGAGCCGTGCCGCTTTGCCGATCAGATTGACATCGATCCTTGAAGGATTAGCGATGCTGAAGGACAGCGATTTTTCCGAGCCAGGCGGTGCTGTCGGAGGCAAGCCAGTGGGCGGCCTTGGGTGAGTGTTTCACGGTGGCATCCAAAAATGCTACGGACGTCGTCGCAATGGCTGTGAGTTGCTGGCCGTAGTGGTGAGGATTGAAGCGGGTTTCTAGGAGCATGGTGCTCCCCGCAGGAGGATGTCTGCCACTGGATGAGCCGCCTCGACGTCCGTGCTGTCCTTTATTCATCGCTTCAACGGCTTCATCAGGGAGCGGGCTTTCCTCGTGCTCTTGAAGATCTGGGTCTTGTTCTGTCAGGCTTTTGCCTGCCAGTTGCTGATGAAGGCCATAATCGAGCATCAGGAGGTATTTTTGCCCGGGGGGTGACTGTTTAAAAATGGCCGTCCGAAGGGAGGGGGAGCTGATCCCATAGGGATCGTGATCCTCGGTGCCGGTGACAATCAACAGGGGCGTATCGATCCGATCGTAACGAGATTCAAGCCCCCCGGCCGCAAGGTCCACGTGGGGACTCAGCAAAATTCCGGCTATCACCGGGGCGATCGGCGCAGGATCTTTCACCCCCGGATGTTGCTCGCCGGCGAGGAGGGCGGCGGTTTGCGCGCCAAGATCATAACCCGCCACAATCAACCGCTGATCATCCGCCTTTCTAAAGGCGGGATCGCCCATCTCCCTGAGACGCTGACACTCTTTGAGGACATAATCAACATCAAGGAGTCTTTGCCGACTCGCTTCTCGACTAAAACGGGGGTGAGCGATCATTCGAAGGTCGTGTTGATCATCGGCATTGAGATGTCGCGTTGCATCCCGATCATGGGTCGCTTGGAGCGTTAAGACCGCGTAACCTGCCGCCACCCAGGCGGATCGCCAGAGATGACCTGCCGCCGCATCCTCTCCAAGTCCTGGAAAATAGAGGATCAAGGGGTAACGGCCTTCTGCGAGGGGAGCCATATAGCTGACATCCAGTGTCCTCCCACTATGCTGCCAAGTCTCCCGCCAAAGAGGGCTCGCTTCAAGCCCTGGAGGTTCATAATGTGGCTTTTCTGAAAACGTGGCCATATCGTCCTGAATATCGGCCGTCTTAGGCAATTGAGGTCCACCGAAGCAACCCTCAAGAAGGAGCATCATGATGCAAAGGAGAAGGATCAACCCGATCGGGGGAGAGGGTGCATCAGATTTTAGAGTGCGCCAAAAAAGGGAGGAATGTCGGGGTGAAAAAATCACCCGCCGATGGCTTGACCTTCCCGATACGGTTGCAGATCTTAAGCCTCGGCTAGGGCGATAACTTTTACCCTTGAGGGGATCAGGGGGCATGATGCTGCTGCACGTGACGCGGGCAAGCATAGAGAGAACTCAGGGCCATCATCGAGGGTGTTGAAGCTCGTTCACTTTCGCATAAAGGCCTTTAAACTCGGTATAGGCCACTTGTCCCTTAAGGCTCGGGAGTAGGGTGAATGACCAGTGGCCATGAGGGTCTTTTACACTCAGATCGGCGTAGTGATGAAACAGGGACTCTGGAAGGGGGATACTGACCGCTTCGAGGAGCCAACAGACATCATCACGACATTTCTTTTGGCTGTTCTGAGCCGTGATTTTCTGTTGCATAATGCCGGCCGGTGCTTCGTATTGGACCACGATGACCTTCCGCGGCTGTTGAACCGCCCGCATGATGGTCACGGCATAAGCGACCTTGCCGGTTGCTTGGTCGATGGAGGCGACGAGATAGGTGGATTCGAAATGGGAAGGTCCTTCGTAAGGCTCTTCATAGCCTTTCTCGGTGGTGATTCTCCGTTGCTGATCCTTATCAGACATCGTGGTGTTGGTTTTAAAATGATCGCTGTCAAGCGACTCCGGCGACACCGCCGATGGCTGGTTGGCGCAAGCTGACAGGAGAAGGCAAGAGGCCAGCGCAAGGCTGTGAAGATTCATAATCAATGTCTTTCTCGGATGATGACGTCTCGCCATTTTATGCACATTTCATTTTCCTGGCCTAGGGCGTTAAGGGCTTGTTGAAGTATTCACGCAGCGGACGCTCGAAGGTGAGGGTCCATACGACCTGTTCGGCGGCCGCCTTCGAGCTTGGCACGAGCTCAATATCCTGAGCATTCTTAGGACATTTTTTGCCAGAGAGGGTGGGGCGCTCTGATCCGCTATCCTCCTCCAAACTGCAGGCATGTCGATGACCCTTCAGAGTTTTTCCTTCGTTGTCAATCAGGCTCGATTCAAGCCCAAAGTCGTTATCATTAGTTAATGCCAGCGTTTTTTCATTGATCAAGGCGAGACCTTCGGCTTTTTCAAGGGTCCAGCCGGCCTGCTCCAGATCGAGGAGCCTTACCGTACTGAGGGGTTGAATCGCTTGGTACGCGCTGACTCTCTCAGGATCGCCGCTGAGCGATTCAAGTCCCTCCATGCCGTGGATGTCTGAAGCACGATTGAGATCGACGATCATCAACCTGTGACGATCACGCCCCTCTGCGTCCTTGCCTTCCTCGATGACGACAAAGAGGCCTTGGCCGAGGGCAGCCATGTCACCGAGCTTGGCTTCGCCGGGGTTGTCTTTTTTATAATCGGCCGGCGAGAGGGGGTAGGCATACTCTCGCTGGAGCCCTTTCGATGGATCCCATTCAAGCCAGCGGATGAAGGGAGCGTCTTCATCTAGATTGCTCTGTAAAACAGCATTCAGGGTTTTCCGATCAGGATCATAGGCGAGCGCTTCAAAACCGCGGTTGTTTCTCCGGTGTGACAGGATCTCGGGAAGCCCCTGGCCTGGCCGGAATAAGTCGAGGACTTGGCCCGTTTGAGGGTTCACCCTGAACAGAGAGGGGCCGTATTCTTCGGCGATCCAGAGATCTTTGCCATCAAAGGTGATGGCTTCTGGATCAGCGCCATCGGGATCACTTTTTAGGCGATGGAGGCGATCATTGAGCGGCACCTCATGGGTGGCACCTAGACTTCCTTCAGGGTGAGGGAGTCCGCTGAGGAGGCGATCTTTGATATGGAGCGGATAAAGATCACTTAGGGTGCCGTCATGCCCGGTGAGGGTCAGGGTCCCCATCAAGGGTGCATAGTCTGGGAGTGGAAACAGCTTGCTATCGACCCCTTGGACTTTTGGACCGTCGGCGTTTGGCCCTCGATCGCTCAAAACCCAAAAAGACAAGGTTCCCGCTGGAGATGGCTTGAGCACCAGGCCGCTGCCCATCGCTCGTGGTAATCCCCGCTGGAAGTGTGCCTGAGTCCTTGAGCTGCTGCTGGTGAGGAGAATCCTAGTCGAAGGATCTTCGAAGGTCAGTGGGATGGCATGAATGACGACCTTGTCACCGAACATCGATGTGGTTTCGTGGGAACCCTCAAGCTTGGCGCGCTCAGACTTAGACCCCTGGCAGGCCGATAGCAAGAAGGCACCTAGAAGGCCGAGTGTGAAGATCAAGAATCGAATAAAAGAGGAGGCGGTCATAGAGCGATAATGAAGAGATGCAACGGTAACAGTCGCCATTGTATCGTGTCCCTGGCATAGGCTCAGGGGGAAGGAGCCACCTTCTCTTGAGCAGGTTCAAAGGCCCGCCAGCCCCCCCCTAAGGCTTTGAACAGCGCAACCAGACTCGTTGAAATTCGTGCCTGGCTCGCAATCAGTGACGTCTGCGCTTGAAACAGGGTCCGCTGACTTTCAAGGACATTCAAAAAAGTGGTCAGCCCTCGCAGGTAGCGTTCTTCTGAGAGCTTGAAGGCTAATTGATTCGCAGTGACGGCGCGATCAAGGGCATCCCGCCGATGTTGCTCCTCCCGATAAGCAACCAGTGCATCCTCCACCTCTTTGAAAGCGGTCAGGATCGTTTCCTGATAGACCAACAAGGCGTCCTCTTGGCTTGCCTGGCTGCGATCAATATTCGCTTGGATGCGTCCCCAGTTGAAAATCGGGGTAGTGACCCCGCCGGCCATCGACCAGGATTTTCCTACCGGTGAATAATCTGAAAGCTTCATATTTTGAAGCCCGAAGAACATCGTGAGGTTCACTTTGGGATAAAGCTGCGCGGTTGCATTGCCGACATCTGCCGTGGCCGCGGCCAACTGACGTTCCGCCTGAAGGATATCGGGCCGCCGTCTCAGGAGCTCCGAGGGCAGGTCGGGGAGGATATCGTTTGGCGTTCTTGGGATGCCGGTTCCTGTGTCGAGGAGGTAGAGGAGACTATCTGGGGTTCGCCCAAGGAGGACAGCAAGGGCATGAACGTCCTGGCGCGCCGCAATAATGAAGGTGGTGAGGTCGGACCTTGTTGTTTCAACCTGGGCCTCCTGCTGCGCGACTTCTTGCATGCTGCCGAGCCCACCGCGGGCCCTAGCTAGGGTGAGGCCTAGGGTGTCCTCTTGGGTTTTGATATTAAATTCGGTGATGTTTCGCCGTTCCTGGTTTGCCCTGAGGTCGATATAAAGTCGGGCAACTTCCCCGGTCAGAGAGACCTTGATGGCCCGGCGTGCATCCTGTTCGGCCTCGACCATGGCATCGCGCGATTCGATGCGCCGGAAAAGCCCGCCGGCGGGATCGATTTCCCATTGGACATCGAAACCGGCCTGAATGAGATCAATCAGCCCATAACCAAAATAGCCGCCGGAAGATGAACCTTGACTGCCACTGCCGGTAATAAAATCATTGCGCCGTTGACTGATATTGGCGCGTTCTCCGACTGAAGGAAGTCCTTCTGCGATGGTCCGCGCCCGATCGGCGCGTGACATGAGGATCTGTTGCGAGGCCTCTTTAACATCGAGATTAAACGCAGCGGCTTCCATGATCAGACGATGAAGGAGAGGATCATTGAAGATGGTCCACCAGTCATCGGCGGGTGGACGATTGTGATGATCGGTCGCCGCCCCGTATTTACTAGGCGTTTTGATGTCGGGTTGCCGGTAGTCGGGGCCTACCATGCAGCCACTCAGGACCGATCCGAGAACGAGCGCAATCAGCCCGCGCACTCTCATGGGGCAGACAGGGGTTGGCTGATGGTTGAGGTGGATTCACGCCCATCTGGAACCTCGATAAAAATATCGAGTTGCTGCCCGACGAAGGCCTTGAGCTGGCTTGGATCATATTCATAGAGGACTTGCAGTACCCGCGTATCGACCCGCTCAGTGCTATCGCCGGTGAGTGATCGTTTGGGGACGACGTAAGGCTCGACATAGGCGAGGGTCAGCGGGGTGCTCATGTCACGATTGCCGCGGAGGTAGGCTAAGGCGTCGCCCTTGGGATTAAAACGCCAGACATCGTTTTCATCGATATCGACTCGGACATGCAGCTGATGAAGATTACCCATGACCAGAAGCGGCGATGACCCTTGTCCTTGAGCCACAGGACCGGCTTGCGCAAATTCTCCAGGACGGATATTGACCTGAAGAATCTGGCCATCGGCTGGCGCCCTGACCTTAAGCCGTTCCAAGGTCGTCATCACTTGTGCCAACTGACTTTCGGCCTGTTGAACTTGAGCCTTTTGCGAGAGGATGCGGGCATTATTGATGAGGACATTGTTCCTCCGCTGCTCTAGATCTTCTTGGCTGATTGCCCTTCGATCCTCGACGGATTCAGCGAGCTTTAGGAGGATATCGGCTTGTCGCTGCAGTGCCTCCGCCTCCTTGACACCGGCTCGAGCCCGCTCGAGGTCCGCTTTGCGGATGTCCAGGATGGCGAGTATGTCGCGATCATCAATCGTAAATAAGAGATCATTCTTTAGAACCTGATCTCCGACAGTGACATGAAGGGTCTTGATTAAACCAGGGAGGGCTGATCCTATGAGGATGTTGCGGTTCTTAGCCTCGATGATGCCGGACCCTGCGATGAAATGGTTAAAAGGGGAGTCTGAGGGTTGGGCGACGGGAGCTGCCACCTTCACAGGCTGGTTGCCACGCAGGACCGTGAGGACACCGAGTCCAAAACCGATGATGGCCAAGAGCGGGAGAAGATAACGGATCAGCATGGGGGCTGTCTCACGGTAGGGATCACTCAATAGGGGGAGGTGAAGGTCGGTTGAAGGGATGGGCTTTTCACAATGTTGCCGTCGTCCATATGCGCGATGGTGTCAGCAAATTCGAAGATACGCTCATCATGCGTCACGATAATCAGCGCCTTGCCGGCATCGAGGGCCACGCCTTTGAGAAGTTCCATGACCCTTTGACCGGTATCATGATCGAGCGCACTGGTCGGCTCGTCACAGACAATGAGTCTTGGATCATGGACCAACGATCGAGCGATGGCGACCCGTTGTTGCTGACCGCCGGATAACTGCGAGGGCATGGAGGTCAGTCGCTGGCCAAGTCCCACCCGATCGAGTATCTCTCGAGCCGCTTGGAGGGCGAGGGGGCGTTTGACCCCATTGATGATCAAGGGGACCGCGGCATTTTCCTGGGCCGTCAGTGAGGGAAGGAGATTGTAGGACTGAAAGACAAAGCCAATGTTTTTTGCACGAAAAGCTAATTTATCGCGGTCGCTGAGGGATTTAAGATCGACCCCATAGACTTCGCACGTCCCCTCATCCTGATCCAGAATGCCGGCAATCACCGAGATGAGGGTCGTTTTGCCGCAACCAGAAGGACCGACTAACATCATGAGCTGGCCCACCGGGATGTCGAGATGAACCCCGCGCAGCGCCATCACCTCTTGACCACCGGCTTGGTAGCGCTTCGTGAGGTTCCGGCAATGGACCGCCATCATGGGTGTCACACGCATTAAGTCTTGAAAACCATGGCAGGTTCAAGGGTCATGACTTTGCGAATGCTGATGCCGGCGGCTATAAGACAAATCAGCATGACCCCAACGCCACTGAAGACAAGGAGTTGCCAGGGAAACTTGAAGGACAGGATGGTATTGCGCATCGCCCAACCGAACACCGAGGTCAAGCCAACGCCGAGGCCATAACCGATGATGCCGACGATCGAGGCCTGCAGCAGAATCATCATTAAAAGGGTCCCATTGCCCGCCCCCATGGCCTTCAGGACAGCAAATTGGCGAAGATTTTCTAGGGTGAAACTATAGAAGGTTTGGCCTGCGATTGCGGCTCCGACGAGAAAGCCTAAGGCGACCGAGATTCCGAAATTGATCGGAATACCGGTGTTTTTCATGTAGTAGTTGTAGGTTAATTCCTGAAAACCTTTCTGGGTATAGGCGGCAAGACCGGTATGGGATTCAATGTTTCGGGTCAGCTCTTCAAGATCAACGCTGGGTTTGGCCTTGACCAGAATAAAGGACAAGAGCTTCCTTTCTCTTGGCGCCATGTTCTTAGCCCTGGAATAGGTGGTATAGACGACCGGTTGCGACTGGAAGGTTCGTGTGGTTTTGGCAATGCCCACCACGATAGCGCGATGATCATTCAGTTCGAGTAAGTCGCCGACCTTAAGAGGAGAGAGTGTGCCATCAGGGCCTTTTACCCCGAGCTTCTCGTTGGCGCCATATTGGTCGACAATCACGCTGTCGGCTCTTCGAAGATCCTCAAGACGTCCCTCAATCATCTCAGGCGGCCCGCCAATCAGCGTGGCATCATCAAGGCCTATGACATTGCAGGTCTGGAAATTGCCGTTCGTCAGACGGGCCTTAATCAGCCCCTTATAGAGCGGCATGGCCCAGTCGACGCCACTCACGCCTCGAACGCGATAAAGTTCTGTGTCTTGGAGGGGTTTGACGTCGTCTACAAATTGGACTTTAGGATCCATGACCCAGATATCTGGCAGTCCGACATCACTGATGAAACTGAACGAGCGGGTCATCAGGCCAACAAAAATCGCGGGCTGCTGGGTCATGATGAGCGAGGCAAAGGTCAGTCCCATGATGATGCCAAGATACTTGCTTCTATCACCCATCAGCATGCGGATCGCGATGTAGCTCATAAGAGGCTTCCAGGTGAGGGATCGAGTGCCCGGAGGCCTCCGAGTGAAAAGCGAATAATCATGTCGGCGGTTCGGTCGATCGCTTCGGGACTGCTGATCACCTCTGGGCAGAGCCGCTCGATCATTGGTTTTGAATGACGGAAAACCAGGCACTGGCCGATGATGCAGTGAATGACCCGATCGATATCGGTGTGATCGAGGGTATCACCGACCAGTTGCGGAATCAGCTCACGAAGGATAAGAAACCTCGGTTTCATCACCGTGTCGATAATAAAATGAAGTGCCTCGGTGGGTTCTGCAATTTCCCGGGCCATCAGCCGGGCATGGAACCCCAAGTCTGATTCATCGAGAAGGCGCATCAGAAGATGACGGATAAAAATCTTCAGTCGATCGCTCGCCGGCAGTGATTCATCGCTAAAGGCGGCTTGAGGGTATTTACGGTCGGCTTCGCGAAACGAATAAGCGAGCACCTCGCGGTACAGCATTTCTTTGCTGGTGAAGTAATAGCGGATGGCCGAGATGTTGGTGCCGGCCCGGGCGCAGATATCCCTCACCGTGGCTTCGCGGAACCCTCGCTCCGCAAACACCACCAGGCCCGCGGCCAGGAGTCGTTCGATGGGTTTGTCGTCCAAAGCGTTCAGAAGATAGGAGTGGGCATAAGAGCATCCTATTCAAACAGGCGTTTGAATGCAAGCTGCACCCCCCATTAAGGTCCATGGAACCCCATCAGAGGGCTGACAGCCAGGATGTAAGCCCTTCAGCCGACCCTTTGTAGTCGATGATGGCATCAGGCCGGATCAGCATCCCTTCATCCTTCTTGAGGGTCAGGAGATGCTGAAGCACACCGGCGTCATCAAGGCCTTTTGAACCGAGTTGGTGCTGTCTGATGGGAAGCCCAAGATGCGTCGTTGGCCAAGCCTTAGGATCTGCCGAAGGACCCAATAACAGCGTGCCATAAAGAGGACCTTGAGATCGGAGGAGATGCGATGCGGGAATGTGAGCGGCGCCGCAAGAGATTTTAAGATCTGGAAATGCCTGACCGAGCCAGGCTTCTTTGCCACCCTTGAGGGCCTTATAGACGGCCTCATAACTGACATCGTCTTCAGTCAAAGCATCTGAAATCATTCGTTTTAGGGGGGGGAACTTCAGGAGAAGCGACATGATGTGGCCGCGAACCTTGCGAAGGATAGGTTGTCTTAACATGCCCGCCCTGAGCATGCGGCCGCTCATGGTAAGAACATGGCGGGCCACCGGATGGCGCTCCGCCTGATAGCGCTCGATGGTTCTTGGATGTGCCCCATGGCAGACCGTCGCCAGCCTGAAGCCAAGGTTAACCGCGTCTTGGATTCCGGTATTCATCCCCTGACCGCCGGCGGGGCTGTGGACATGAGCTGCGTCACCTGCGATGAGGACCCGCCCATGGATATAGTGGTCGATTTGGCGTTCGTTGATTCTGAATTCCGATAGCCAGTGGGTTTCTGAGATTATCCATTCGAGTCGTGTGCGCTCGCTGATGGCTCTTTGGAGTTCAGCGGTGGTAGGGTCCTTTGGTGGATGGTTGTTGTCGATAGAGCCACCATCAACGATGATCCTGAAACGATCTTTGCTGATCGGGAAGATAGCAATGGCTCCTTCCGGAGAGGAGCTCATAAATAGATCGCCTTCGGCCACATCGGTTTCAATCGAAGCCGGTGCAGGGCCCTTGGTGACGGTGATATCCCCAAGGAGCCAGCGACTCGCCATGGATTCTCCTTGAAAGGTGAGGCCGAGGAGATGGCGCGTCGTCGAGCGGCCCCCATCGGCCGCGATCAGGTAACGGGCCCTCAAGGTCTCAGGCTTTCCTCTCTGAGTCATCTCGGCCGTGATACCCTCAGCATCTTGGCTGAAACGCTCTAGTTGAGCGTTTCTCTCCACGGTGATGCCGCCTTTCAAGAGGGCCTCAACCAGGATGGCTTCGATCCTGCTTTGTGGGATGAAAATACCCGGAGGGAGACCATGGCCCTCGGTCAGGAAGGGAAGGGTTGCCTGATGTTGACCCTCATCGAAAAAATGAGCATTCTGCGCTCTAATGCCCTCTACAAGGAAGGTTTCGAAGGGAATCAGGGGATCTAGGGAAAGGAGCGATCGACGCCACAGCACCAGCGCTTTTGAGAGAGGCGTCGCCTGTTCATTGCGGTCAATGATGCGGATCGGGATCCCTTGGCGATGGAGTGATAAAGCGACGGTGAGCCCCACAGGACCGGCACCGACAATCAAAATAGGGGTATTCTTATGCATCTAAATCTCCAGCAATAAACAGATTCCTTGCGGCCAAGAAAGAAGATATAATTTATCATCGAAACGATCCCCTCTCACGGAGGATCAACGTTCGATGTCTGCCCGCATCCTTCGATGACACCCGAAGACGAACCGGTCTCCGCCCAATCTCAACGTAACTTCTTATGACGATGCCGAATAGGCTAGATGCCCTTAAAGACACTGATGTCCTGCCATTGAACGAAGCCGCTGAATTGCTGGGTCTTGAACCTTCGTATTTGGAATACCTTGCCGCCTCTAAAGCATTTGGCCTCAAAAGCAAGGCCATCAAGTGGAAACGTCAGTTCATCGTCAGTGACCTTAGAGATTTTCTCCAAGCCCGGTCAAAGGGTGTCACGGGTGGCTGAGCGCATTCAGCAGGAGCTGATTTCACCAGAAGACGCCGCCCGGATGACCGGGCTCACTCGGTCCGAGCTCGCGCAGTACACGCAACAACGAACGTTTGGCCTTAATAGCATCAATCGTCAGGGCAAAACTTGGTACCGTGCTGACATCCTGCGCCAGTTCCATGCCAACCTTCAGGCAAATCGCGCAGCCGAATCCTTGTTTCGCTGAGGGTTTTAAAGAGGAAGCCGAATTGATTCTAGATCATCGACCCTCAGTGATGCGTGAGGTTTCTGTGCCCAAGGAACTTATCTGGGATCGTCAGAGTCTTGAATGCATATGGGCGTTGTTTCAAGCGAATCTGCCCAGTCGCTCCCCCTTTGCCTACTTTTTTTAGGCGACCATGAAAGTCATTCGTTGTATCGATCAGACTGGGGAGGTGGTGACCGCCGCCATAGAAGCCGATGGCCGGGCCAGAAAGATCGAGGGTGATCTTTACGGTGACTATACGATCACTAAGACGGTCGTTGAGGTTCAAGAGCAGTTGGCACCGATCGTTCCTAAAGCCATCCTCTGTGTGGGTCTTAATTATCGTCGTCATGCCGAGGAGACCGGCGCTGAGTTGCCGCGTTATCCCATCCTGTTCATGAAATCGCCGTCGAGTCTCCAGGATCCACTGAAGCCCATCGTCATCCCGCAATACCTTAAAAGCGATAAAGTGGACTATGAGTGTGAGTTGGCGGTCGTGATCGGCAAGGCGACTAAGAACGTCAGCGAGGACGAAGCCCTCCATCATGTCTTTGGCTATACGGCAGCCAACGATGTCAGTGCCCGCGATTGGCAAAAGCACGCAGGCGGTGGCCAGTGGTGTCGCGGTAAGACCTTCGATACGTTTTGCCCTTTGGGCCCTGTCCTTGTGACCCATGAGGAGATTAAAGATCCACAGAATCTTAGGATCAGGACCCTGATCAATGGTGAAACCTTCCAGGACTCCAACACGAAAGACATGATTTTTAGCGTGGCTCAACTCATTGCTTTTTTGAGTGGGAGTACAACGCTTGAACCGGGTACCGTGATCCTGACGGGAACCCCGGCGGGCGTTGGAATGGCCCGTGTCCCAAAGCGTTGGCTCGTGGAAGGGGATACCGTGTCGATTGATATTGAGGGGATCGGGATGCTCACCAACCCGGTTTTAAATGAAACGCTCTGAAATGACCCCATGACCCCCCAAGGCCGGCCCAAACGATTAGGAACCCGCGGCTTGAGATTGCGGTATACGCTCTTAATGATCGGGTTCTGCGCGGGAAGTTTAGAATACACGGTCGCCTTAGGGTTTAATCCTTACCCTGATGATCCCTTCAAGACCCATGATGCGGTCTCTGTGACCCCGGGTCGTGCAGTGAGTCAGGCGACACATGACCCCTGCCAATGGCCAGATAATGGGCCAGAAGCCTGGGCGCTGGTCGATGTGATTGAGCATGCCCTCTGTCACAACCCTCAAACCCGGGAAGCTTGGGCAAATGCCCGGCAGCAAGCTTCGCAGCTTGGGGTGGCCGAATCGGCTTATCTTCCTTCCCTTAATTTCTCGCTGCCTGTGTCCCGCAGTCAGAACACCGCAGGGGGCGGTATATCCAGTGGCGTTCCGGTCAATAATGGGGGTGGTGTCCATTCACAATACACCAGGATCGTACCGACCCTAAGCGTCAACTACCTGCTCCTCGATTTCGGTGGACGGGCCGCTCGGGTGGAATCGGCACGTCAGGCGCTAGAGGCGGCTAACTGGACCCATGCCAAGGTCATTCAGGATGTCCTGTTCATGGCCATTCAGTCGTATTACCAGCTCTTTGCGGCGAAGGCTTCAGAGAGTGCTGCTGAACAGACGGAACAGTTCACGCGCAAAGCTTTTGAAGCGACGAAGGCGCGCTACGACATCGGATCAGCAGCCCTGAGCGATAAGCTGCAGGCGCAAACGACCCACGCGCAAGCCAAGGTGAATCTTCGAACAGCCATTGGCAATGCCCGATCTGCCGTGGGTTCCTTGGCGACGGTCATGGGGCTGAAGCCCCATGACCGGATGGTCTTTGAAGAGCCTTTGTTAGTCGGTCCCAACGAAGAGCGAGAAAAAAATGTGGAGGACCTCCTGATCCTGGCTAGGGAGTCTCGACCGGACCTTGCAGCCCTTGAAGCCCAGGTGAAAGGGAGCGAGGCGAACGTCCTTTCCGCCCAGTCGCAAAGTCTTCCAACCCTCTCGATGGTGGGTAACTATGCTTACCTTGATTCAATTGGAACGCGGGCTATTTCAAGTTGGGCCGTCGGCGTTCAGGTCTCTTTCCCCCTCTTTACAGGCTTTAATAACACCTATCAGATCAAGAGTGCGGAAGAACAGGTGGAATCGCAGGCCGCTAACCGGGATCAGTTGGAACAGGCGATTTTCCAAAGTGTCTGGCAGTCCTATTACACCCTCGCAGCGACGCGTGACAATCTCAAAAACACCGAGGACTTGAGGGATAGCGCGCTTAAAGCAGAACAAGCCGCCCTTGGCCGGTATGAAGAGGGTGTCGGTAATATTGCCGAATTGATGAACGCAGAAACGAACCTAGCCAATGCCCGTTACCAGTATGTCCAGGCCCACTACAACTGGCGTATCGGAAAGGCACAGCTGGCCCAGGCCTTAGGCCGATTGGATGTCGATGATGTCGAAGCGGTCGAAGGTGGCCAGCAGAATCGATTAAGTCAGTAAGCCATCAGCAGAAAGCGCACGCAAGACCTCCATGAAACGTCCTAAAAGATTATTGTTGATACTCAGCCTTGTCCTGTTGGCCGTGGCGGTCATCATAGCGTGGCAGCCCTCTGATGCTCGAAAGGCTAAGTCTCGATATACAACGGTTGCGGTTGATCGTGGCGCCATCCGGAAATCCGTCGCTGCCAATGGCACCTTGAACCCCTTGGTTCTCGTGAATGTGGGAACCCAAGTCTCAGGAACCATCCAAAGACTGCAGGTCGACTTCAATGATCGCGTCCAAAAAGGGCAAACCCTCGCGCAACTCGACCCAGCATTGTTTAATGCGGCCTTGGCCCAAAGCCGTGCCAATCTCAAGAGCAATGAGGCGAGTCTCAAGCTTGCCGAAGCCAATGCAGGCCGGACTCATCATCTTTTTGAGCAAGGCTATGTGCCTAGGATTGAGTGGGATCAGGCGATTCAAACGGTCAGCTCAGCGCGGGCCAATATTGAAGCGGCTAAAGCGCTCGTGCTTCGTGATGAAACTAATCTTCGTTACAGCACTATCCTTTCACCGGTCTCCGGTATCGTTATCTCCCGCAATGTGGATATTGGACAGACTGTCGCCGCGAGTTTCCAGACGCCGACCCTTTTTAGCATTGCCGAGAATCTTAAGCGCATGCAGATCGATACCACAGTGGCTGAAGCCGACGTCGGCGGTATCAAGGTGGGCCAGTTGGCCAACTTCAGCGTTGATGCCTTTCCGGGGCGTGATTATGGGGGGCTAGTGCGACAGATTCGCTTAAATTCC
>Ga0209499_1000249_pt1 | contig 40562 bp, 46 predicted proteins | sample C_130208_EF_Meta_FD_187306 | JGI IMG/M metagenome (GOLD analysis project Ga0209499, IMG submission 187306) | Freshwater microbial communities from Lake Croche, Canada to study carbon cycling - C_130208_EF_MetaG (SPAdes) (version 2) | ecosystem: Environmental > Aquatic > Freshwater > Lake... | reverse complement strand
TTCAACATCTCTAAATTCCATACTACTAACAACTAGTTTTTGAGGAGAAGGATTTAGATTTAGCGCTGCACGTAAAAGTGGAGGATCTGTAGGATGGGGAGATGCATCTGCTATTGGTTTAGGCGTTGGTTCGGATACTATTTGTAACAGTGGCGAAGATAGAGTGTTTTCTTCCATTCTAGGAGCAGCGTCTAAAAAAATCAAACAAAGGATACGTGCTTTTCAGAAAGCTGTCCAGGCAATCTTGGTGGAGGTGCTGCACCAGCATATAGAGACGCTGCGACATTTGGATGTGATGCCATAACAGGTTTTGCTTCAATAGGTGGTTGAAACTCTATAGTTTTTTTAAGAGGAGTTGTTCGCTTAGCAACTTGTGCTGTAGCTGGACGTGTTGCAGCTGCCTGACTTTTCACTGTAGGTTCCGTTGTTGTTCCATCTAATACTGCATTTCGAACAGTATTTAAAACTACGCTCCAAGGACTTTCAACGTTCTTGTACCGTTCATCGTGAGCTTTCCAGTGAATGTACAGTAAATTAGGGTGTGTATACGCCACCGTATATCCAACGTTCCTTAAATTCCAAACAATATATAAGATTGCGTCTCCTATATCAAATCGTGGAGTACCAGGGATAAACTCTGGGACGACATAAATTAAAGACCTATCATTGCCGGGTATACGTGATATAGCTTTAATCTTTGTATAAATTTGTGATAGAACCATATTGTAAATACGAATGCGAGTGGCATCTCGTCTTGCCTCTTCTTTATAGAGCGAAGACGGATTGAGCATGGGCGGAACAAGAGGGTTTGACATAGCCTTGATATACCGTAAGTATTTTTTGTATTTAGTTCGCACGCAGGTCTAAAATTACTTGGGTATGTCTACCTAGGATGCCACCTAGAGTAAAACCTAAAACAATTGTATTTGCAGGTGGTGGAACACGATGTTTACTATTTTTACCTGCATTTATTGAACTACAAAAGAAAGGTATGCTCGTCGATGTAGAGGAATGCTGGGGAACAAGCGCCGGTGTTTTACTTGCTGCACTTTATTTACTAAGTAAAGATGCGCAAAAGGTCTATGACATTATGTTTTCAACTGATTTTTCCAAGCTACGTGATATTAACATTACAAATCTTTTGACAATCTTTCAATCGTGGGGCCTTGACGATGGAAAAAACTTGGTTCAAATGATAGAACAAATGTTTGAAAGTCTAGGTGTGTCAAAAACAATTACGCTTCAAGAAGTTCCAGGACTTTACGCAGTCGTTAGTGATCTGACGACTAACAAAATAGTAGTGTTAAATGCGAAGAACTATCCTAACGAGCGAGTTGTGGACGCAATCCGAGCAAGTATGGCGTTGCCGTTTTTCTTTCGTCCTTACATTCATACTTCAGGTAGTATTTGGGTAGATGGGGCTCTTAGGTATAACTTCCCTTGGCCTCTTCTTCCTAATACAAAAACAGCGTTAGGATTTGCGTTTAAGAAACCTGAGTATGAATCGCCAAAAAGTATTGCTCAGTACATTCATTCGATCATAACGTTTTGCGAGCCTCATAAGAAGACCTACACAAATTCGGAAAATATTATCTTCTTTAAACGGCCTGAATATCCGTCGTGGTTCATTAAATTTACCGAAGAAGATTACACTATGGTCAAGGAACAAAGTGTAAAAACAATTGACGAATGGTTTTTGTCTACCGGTTCAGCGCCTCCTCTAAGAACGTCTGAAAGCCCGCCGCCGTCCTTTGACCACTGTACTCCTGCACAAGCTTCCCCTCAGCGTCATACAACTGGATTGTCGGATACCCTGACACTTTCCCACGAACCAATTCAGGATGCTTCTCCGCCTCGATTGCCTTGCACGCAACCGTCTGACCGCCGATGGTCTGTGTAGCACCCAACTTCTGGAACTCGGGTAGAGCGGCATGGCAATGTGGACACCAGTCTGCATAGTACATTTCGAAGTTGTAAGGCGCAGCGGTGATAAAGGATGAGCCTACGCCATTGTTCTCGAACCCTTCAAGTCTGCGACTATACGCCCAGATAAAAATGAAGACTACGCCTGTCACGAAAAGCATGTAAGGTACATAGGATTGTTTAAAGAGTGTTGCCATCTAAAGTACTAGGAGAAAATGTATATTCGTGGAAACGTTATGGCTCCCTATATTCATCGTCCTGAAGGAGATGTTTCTTGGACACCTGTAGATTATGCGCGTGCTGAAACACTGGAGGCCAGGTATTCGGCACAAAATGTTCCTGAGGCTGAACGAAAGAAATATATTCAGTGTGCAATAATGCTACAAAAATTTCCGGGAATAGTTTATTCCGCTGAAATTATGGAATGGCTTTCAAAGCACAACGCTTTATAGGAAACCACCTGTGAGTTTATAGGTTGTCTTACGGCGAACTTTTAGGGTGTTCTTTGCATGTTTTTTAGCTGTACGACAGGTCTTCACTTTAACCTTTTGCTTCCCACAATTGCTACTAAATGTACTTAGCTCTTTGCACACCTGTAAATAATTCGAATGCGGTGTAGTCAGCTTGAGTTCTTTACATACGTGTTTTTCGGCCTTATACAACCAACGTGTAAGGTCGCCACGGCCGAGCTTTGTATGGGGGCGGATAGGGAGGGAAGACCAGGCTTGGCGCCAACGTTTAAAAGGAAGCACGTATTCTAGCGTATTCCACCAAGCTTCTAGGTATGGAATTCGTTCTTCACGTGTCATAACGCCCCAACGGTTTCGTAGTTCAGGCGTTTTCGGATTAGGTGGTGTATCGGGCATTGGTGCGCTAATGACTGAAGGACAGGGAGTTGTATAGGCAGTACTATATAAGAAATCCCAACCCGTCATAGTATTTTCAGTACAGGGCTGCTTTAGAAGCGTCGTGTAGTGAGTTTTAATTTCTTCCCAAGACGGGTCCTTAGTTTCTAACAATTTCTGTTCACGTAATTTACCATTCACGCGATTATGTATACGATATAGCCATTCGGCGTAGTCATCTAGCTTTTCAGGAATTGGGTCTGACGCCATGTAGTCACTGAGACTGGCACGGCAGAATTTACAAGGCAGAACATAGGGTAAGTTTTCGAAAAAAGTATGTATTTTTTGTTTTTCTAAGGTCGGCGCTTGGGACGCAACCATGTGAAGTAGACGCCAGCCACTAGGGCCCCAAAATCGTGTGTCCATCCTTACTTAGTACTTTTAATATGTTCTCGTGCATGAAGAAGGCTGAAACTACCTACAACTAGAAGAATATAGACTACTAGCTTATAGGACCAAATAGGGACATAGTGATCTAGCAACAGACTTACAGTGCCCCAAAGGCCAATCCAGAAGAATACAGTTAACACGGTTTCTTCAAGAAAACGATGCGGGAATGTTTCCAGCATACTTTAATAGGGCGTCTAAAATCCGAATGTATTTGTGCTCGCAAGCATAGGACGCACTGGATCACCAGGCTTGTAATCCGCCTTGCATCTGATATCTGGCTGTGGGCATGGCGCGCACATTGCCGCAGGGCACGCCGGGCATGCCTTTGGCTCTGGGCACTGCACAACGGGGCAACGCGCTCTAGGGCAGGGCGGGCAATCACCAATCTTGCACGGCTTTGAGCATGTGCTTATACAAGGTGGGCAGTTCGGTACCGATGTCTTGAGAACATACTTTGACATATCGGGTTGAGGTGGGCACTCCGTCTTAAGCATGTACTTGCTCATATCAGGCATAGGTGGACAGGGAGGCACGGTGGCCTTGAGGACCCACTTACTAGGGTCTGGTTCCATGCACGGAGGGCAAGAGGGAGGGGCCGGCGACGGAGTCTGTTTAGGGCATCCGCATGAGGGTCTTGGCCGACTACATACGTTGCAAGTATCGTCGTCATCAAAACTTCCTCTAAATCCTTCAGTACGATTACGAGTACCTAAGAAAAATCCAACTAGTAATGCGACTACAATAGCCGCAAGTATAAATGAAACATCCATCTTCATCCTGACAACTCTAACAGTTTAGGTGAAAATTAACTTGAAGACCTGAATTTCGCTGTGGGGTCATAGGTTGGGCAACCTAACATGGCCGGGTACCATCCTCCCCATGTATCTCCTATGCGACTGCATACCATCTTATAATTTCCCTTCCAGCTATAGTCGGGTCCGACTTCTGCTGCATTTTTAATACATCCGAAACTAGCTGGGTCACCTAGATTAGCGCTTTGAACCTGCTTGCAAAGATCGAGGCTACGCTTTTGCCAATCGGGTCCACCTACAATAGAACTATCAAACGAAGCAGCAGAGCCACGATGAGAAATCATGTGATCGTTCATTAAAACGCCTGGCCGTACGTAGATATCAGGACTTAGCTCTCCATTTGGAAATGTTCTACGCTTGGGTCCAAATCCAGCACCCTGTGCTAAGGATAAGTCTTGATGAGATGGAACATCGGGTACTGATTTATGATTTGAGTGGCATTCGCATTGTAGCTCATCTTCGTAATTTTCGTATCCTTCTTCTACGGGCTTTTTAACTGGTTTAGGTGCTGGCTTGGGCTTAGGCGCTGGTTTAGCCGCTGGCTTAGCTGCTGGCTTAGCCGCTGGTTTAGCCGCTGGTTTAGCCGCTGGTTTAGCCGCTGGTTTAGCCGCTGGTTTAGCCGCTGGTTTAGCCGCTGGCTTGGCCGCTGGTTTGGCCGCTGGCTTAGCTTCTGGCTTCACCACAGATTGCATAGGTCCTGGGTGTGTGTCGATAGCTATATAATTTGTAGGAAATCGGTCTATACACTTTTCTACTGGCTTACGGCTTTTAGCAATTTCTCGTAACACCTCAAGTTCCTTTATAAAAGCATATCCAACTGAATCAGGCAGAGGTTTACCACTTGTGGCCATCTGCGTGATACGATTTTCAATCGCTTCTAAACGGTGAACTAAATTTTCATTTGCTGCTACACCAGGATCATATGATACATTCATCTGTATTCCCCATTTCAGATTCTTAGTGTTTTCTAAAATCTGTTGTAGTTGTGGGTTCTGTAAACCAGGCAGCATTTCTTGAACTTGATTATTGATAGGATAGGCCTTGTTCTTTGATGTAGAAGAGCCAGCTGGTAAATGTAAAGCCGGTAATGGCCCTGTTCCTCCCAACTGTTTCAAAAAACTAGAAGCATCCGCTTTTGTGATAGGAATATCTGCAATTGCGAGCTTCCCTGCCTTCAGACGTGTAATCATATCAGTGAGTTCACCTGCTAAACTTTCGAGCTGATTTCTACGTGCTAACATTGTTGGTGAAGTAGACCGTAAATTGGCTAACTTTAAGCTTTCTTTGTTAATACGATCTCTTAAATTAGTTAAATCTTGTAAGGTAATTTGTGCAGTAGGTGTAGCAATCAGTGTCGGTTGCTGCATTGGAGGGACATCAACTGAATTAGGACTGTTTTGAGCAGGAACTGTCATTGTAGGACCTTTGATAACACGCGCTCCAGCAAGTTTTCTTGTTAAATCGGTCATAGTTTGGCGTACCTGAGTTACTTGAGCTAGAGTGGCTCCAGCTACATCAGGATTTGCATACGCAGCCTTTAGCCTATTTTCCAAATCAGGGATCATACTTCTATTATTTTGTATTAACACGATTGTATTACGATCAAGATCGGTCGTAGTTGGATCTTTTTGTGCTACAAGAACCTTAAAAGTCTGTAAAGCATCGCTTGCAGCTTGAACATCTTTTGGTGCTGCTAACGCAATCTGTGGGTTGGACGACGTTGCACCTCCAACATCGGTAGGTATACTGCTAGTTTGCGCAGCTTGCGGGACTGTTCCGTAAGTAGGATTTTCAAATCCTTCACGACGTTTTAAGTATACTAAAGCCGTTGCCGCTATTATAATAGCAAAAACCGCCATAATCAAATGAAAGCGTTTCATTTTACTCCTATGCTACCTTTTGTTTTTATCCTAGTTTACAAGACCAGCAAGGAATACTATCCTTACGTATATATTGGCTCATATCAGGACATGCTTTAGGAACTTCAATATATTTGATTTTTCTAGGAGGACAAATATGCGGTATAGAAGAACTTACCAAACCTACAGCTGAATTTGCCGGGGTTTCTACTTCAGGAATGCGCTTAGGATCCTTCTCAGACGTTTGCTTGGATGTCTGCTTAGAAGTAAGCTTAGGGACAGTTTCATTAAACGCTGCCCCTTGTGCAAGTACTTGACTTTTTTGAGAAGGTTGGTTTGTAGGTGACGGTCTGCTACGGATTGTTTCAGCACCATCGGGAGAAGCTGTTCCTGTCACTTGAGGTTTAACAATTTCTCTTAGATTTTTAAGATACACTTTGATATCATCTTCTTCTGTAAATCCTTCATACATGCGTCTGCTTAAGAAGACAGGAGCAAAGTAAATAACTAATCCTAGAACGAATACACCTATCCATAATAAAAGCGTAAACATCCTTAAAAAGGATTAGTATAAAAAAATGACCGCTTACAGTTTAGAATACTTTAATCAAAAATGTATAAATTGCGTTACAAGGAAGATGATACTGTAGAAGTTGGTCTTGATGAAGCTGGTCGTGGTTGTCTATTTGGACGTCTCTATGTCGGAGCGGTTGTCTTCAGCAATGATATAGACGATATGTTTGATCATGGTGCTGCTCTCAAAGATATCAAAGACTCTAAGCTTTTGACAAAGAGGAAGCGTGATATTCTGTATGACTACGTGCAAGAATGTGCTCTAGATAAGGCTGTAGCCTATGCAGATGTAGATGAGATTGATCGTCTGAATATTCTTCAAGCCGATATTGCGACAATGCATCGTGCTTTGGATAGTCTACTTGTACCTGTTCAGCGTGTAATTGTAGACGGTGATTATTGGAAGCCGTATCAGGATACGGAAGGATATGCTATTGTTGATGGTGACGCTCAGTACTTAGCGATTGCGGCAGCAGGTATTCTAGCAAAGGTTAGTCGTGATCGTTGGGTAGAGAGCGTTGTAGCAGAACATCCTGAATATGATACCATGTATGGACTTAGTACAAACATGGGATATGGAACTGAAAAGCATATGAAGGGTATTGAAACCTATGGTGTTACAGCTGAACATCGCCGTTCCTTTGCTCCCGTAAAGAAGGCATTGGGATTACCTGGGAAGGAAGAAAAGAGTAAAAAGAAGACCTGGCTAGGAATGACTGAGTAATTTATATATTGCGACGGTTCTTGCGGCTCGCCTTGCGGTTCTTGCGTGACGCCTTGCGGTTCTTGCGGCTCGCCTTGCGGTTACGATTCATCTTGCGGTTCTTGCGGCTTGCCTTACGGTTCATCTTGCGGTTCTTGCGGTTCTTGCGGCTCGCCTTGCGATTCATCTTGCGGTTCTTGCGCGAGGCCTTGCGTGTGCTGCGGCGACCACCCACCGTCTTCACGTTGCCGCTGTTGTTTGCGCCGATGTTGGCAAATGTGTTCATTGCGCCGTTAAGGAAGCCACCGAGCATGTTGCGGCGTGTGTTGTTTATTATCGAGTTCATTCTTTATATCTATTGTTGCGAAAATAAACGCATAAAAAATTGAGTAATAAATCCCTGCCTTGCAACTATTTAAATGCTAAACGTCCTTTTCTTTGATACTGAAACAAACGGATTGCCTCTCGATCGGAGAGCCCTAACATCAGATGTTGCAAAATGGCCTCACGTACTCCAGATTAGCTGGACGTTGAAGAGTTACACAGATACCTCTTCAAAGACCCTTGAAACGCAGACAACCTATCTCAAGTTACCAGATAACATTCCTTGGAACGATGAATCCGCTAAGTTCCATAAGATTTCTAAGAAGTCTGTAGAAGGCGGCACAGATCCTCGGGAAACCCTAAATGCGTTCAAGGAAGCCGTCAAGAAGGCAAATGTTCTAGTCGCTCATAACCTAGCCTTTGATAAGCCTGTAGTACGCGCAGCATTCTATAGGCTGAATTCATCTGAGGATTTTAAGTGGTGGCCCACATTTGAGTACTGTACTATGGACACTACAAAGGCGCTTTGTAAACTTCCGTCTAAGTACGCTAAGCCTGGTGATCCTTGGAAGTGGCCTACGCTACCTGAACTCTATAAGTTCTTATACGGCGTGGATATCTCGGGAGTAGTTCTTCACACTGCTGAAGGTGATACAAATGTACTTATTCAGTGCTTTGACGCTCTTTTACTACGTCGTGTTATTCCTCTTGACAAGTGGTTGTCTGTTCTACGCGTTTCAAAACCTGCAGTCGGCTGAAAGAATGCAGCATCGTCTGCATACTGTTTCGCTGCGTTATCTTGTCCTACAAAATGACCTCCATCGGTATCAATACTTACGTACACATTCGGCCACCCTTTTTCTCTCAACGTTGCGGCCCATTTCAACGATTCATAGGTTGCAACCTGTGTATCATTAAGTGCTGTCTTTATCAGAATAGTAGGTGAGTTCTTTGGAGGAGCGCCTGTGATATCGACAGGGCTTATATTTAGCAGTGCGTCATAGTCTTTTTTATCATGAAGAGGATCACCGAATTCTTCAAACTCCATTTGCGTTAATGGCAACTCAGGATTAGACGTTGTGCGTAAAACATCCACATAGGGAACTTCAGCAATCACTCCTCTTACGAGTTGCGGATACTGCAACGCCATCATAGCAGCAACCCATCCGCCTGCACTGCGTCCATAAAAGATAGTTCTCTTTGATGAGATATGTAAGCGTTTCTGAACTGTTTCAATTACATTCGCCGTATCTTCAAATGTACGATGCTTTCTAGGTGCAGTGCGAGCGGCATCCCACCATGCGTCTCCGTCATCTCGTCCTCCTCTAGGCATACCAATAGCAAACGCATATCCTTGCTCTATCCAGGGTAACCAACGTATAGGATATCCTCGTTGGGCCTCTATGCCGTAGGCACCATACGCAGATACTAAAAGTTTTCTAGGTTTGCCTTTAAAGACGATAGTGTAGGGCACATCACCAGCTAGTCCCTCCATATGGTTAAGTGTTAGCAAAGATGGATACGTCAAAAGAACCTTATCTTGTAAGATGTCATATATTTCTGCAGGTTTCCAATGATACTCACATTGAACCTTGGGTGTAGTTGACTGTTTTAGAAATTTTATCGATGGGCAGGTCTTTAGTTCTCTGAATGTATCCTTGACTTCATACAATGTATGTTGACCTTTTTTGACCGTGATGACGTATAAGATGCCGTTGCATTTTATACCATCTACTGCATTTTTTGGAACAGGAATGTTTTTATGCGAATGGATTGTATCATTAGTGAAAAATGTATGTTTATCAATCGGAAACACTGTTTCTAGGTGAAATGCTGTTAACCATTTAACTTCTGAGCTTCCTACAATCATTCCTAGTCTTTGGTTGAGGGCATTTGTGGCCTTGATGAAGATGTCGTCTTGAAACGGTGGCTGGATAAGCTCAAGCTGTACTTTTTGATCAGGTTCTTCAAAGACTATTTTAGGGGTTCCTTTTTGCTCTTCGGCGACTTGGACCCCAGGATACCGTAGTCGGTTTTCGACGGTTTGGAAATAGATCTTGGCGTCCTTGTAAGCGACTTCTGGGCCCACAGGAGTTGCGTCCCATAGTTTTTTATGGGCGGTCGAGTAAACTGTGAGAGTGAATTCTTCACTGCCTTTTACCGAGTCTGATACGATTGCATAGGTTTTTTCTCCTAGAGCAAACGTGGCTATAGATTCGTATTTTAGAATGTTATTGAACCAGATGTTCTTTTGGTGATTATACGTATCCTGAATATGAATAGTATGTTCATGCCATTCTATTACCGTTTGGGCGTATTTGGTTGTTTTTGGAAGAGCATTGGCAAGGACAGTCTTGAAGCGGTTGAACCATTTCGATGCGTCGGGCTTCTTTGCCGTAGTCCAACGTTTGATTTCTTGATCAACAGCGTCTTTAAAGTCCTTAGTTCTAGAATTTTCGAATGGAGCATAAGGGTCCATATGAAGATGACCTTGAATGATCCGCGATGCCTCGCCTGACCCTGTGAGCATCCCTTATCTAAGGCGTATACTTTTATTGAACATAATATGTCGGCTAAACCATCCTATCGCGTGGTTATCCTTAGCACGAGCGCTCGTGGTAACGGAGGGCCAACATGGGGCTTAGGCGCCGATAGTATGATTGTTGAACAGGTTCTACGTGAGTGCCATAGTTTACGGCATATTTCAATAGCAAGTGTGGACCATATTGACCCTGTGAGTTTCTATGGAAGTGAGCGGCGACCGACGATGGTGGATATTCAAATCCATCTTGAAATTCCTTGTCGTGCGGCGATGAAGTGGGGTGCAGTGAATATCGTCGTCGTCAATCCTGAATGGTGGCCGAAAGATGTATGGGACTGGGCTTTTTTAGAGATGGATTACTTTGTGTTCAAGTCGGCACATGCTCGAAGCTTATTTCCAAAATTAGATCCTAAGAAGGTTCGCATCATGAACTGGAGAGCATCGGCTGAAATACAGCAGATGATGGGCAACTTATCGAAGGCACCCCCTAAGCGTGAGTTCTTGTATTTGATTGGTAGTTCTAAGAATAAGCTAGCTATCGCAAAGATGATATGTACTTCATGGAAGGTTACATGGCCTAATCTAACTGTTGTAGGCTCAATTGAGGTGCTTAAACAGCTACGGGAACTAGAAACTGTTGGCGTGACATTTCTAGAGCCGTATCCAACAAATAAAGAACGTATTGAAGCACAGGCAACGTATGCGTATCATGTAGTTGCATCAGCAGCTGAAGGATTTGGTTATACATTTGCGGAAGCGGCAAGTGTAGGTGCACTGCCTCTTTGGACAGGCATACCCATTTACGATGAACTGTGGAAGGGTCCTCTAGGAGACATAGGGCGGATACCTGTTGTGGTTGAACCGGCGTCGGCCTATCATGATAGTACACAGGTTTTTGTAAACCCTGCTGATATCGAAAAGGCGGTTCTGTCTCTAACGCGGCTAGACGAAGAAGAGGACTTGCGTTGCCGCGGTATGCTAAAACACGTAGCCACTACGCATGTGAAAGAATTTAGGACGAGTTGGAAATCTCTAGTAGGAAATATAGTAGGACGTAAGCCAAAAGAAATGTGTACAGTACCCCCAAAGCTTCCTGCGTTCGCCGATTTACCCAAGGTGGCAATCATTACGTTAACCTATAACCGCCGACGTTGGTGGGCAAATATGGCGAGAAATGTTCTTTTGACGGATTACCCACCCGATAAACTTTGCTGGATTGTTGCAGATGATAGCGATTCTGGCGAACGTATAGACGCAGATATCATGAAATTTCAAAGCACGCATCCTCAGATTCATGTGAAGTACTTATCTCTGCCAAAGAAGCTGTGTATTGGTGATAAGCGTAACAAGGCGTGCGCCGCTGCACCCGTCGATTGTTCTGTCTTCATGATGATGGACGATGATGACCATTATCCAAAGACGAGCGTTTTAGCACGTGTTGCTTGGTTAAAAGGGCTCAAAGTCGACTGCGTATACTGCTCAACTCTGCCTATGTATGACTGCAGTCGGTATATTAGTGCGATGAATGTACCACCTCTAACGCTTGGTGTCGCCGAACGGATTAGCGAAGCATCTCTTTGCTTTTCTAAGACATTTTGGCAAGAAGGTAAATTCCCTGGGCCCGTTAATATCGCGGAAGGTGAGGCGTTCATTATGGGCCGTGAAGACAAAACGGCTGAAATCCCTCCTGACGGCGTCATTGTAAGCTTTATTCACAGATCAAATATGAGTTCACGGCGTGTTCCTACTGCAACTGAGCCAAATGGATGTCATTACGGATTTGACGATGAGTATTTTTCTTATCTCTCCTCCATGTAAGATGAACGCCAGCCCAAGTGATTTGAGTGGTTGCTCATCTTACTTATCTGTAACGATGCGGAACATTATCAAAACCTCAATGACGAGCGATGATAGCATTCGTGAACAGGTAAAACCTTGGAGAAAGCGTCTACGAGAGATATGTAATGATGGTGGCGCTAGTCTTCTTGAAAATATAGGTTCAGATAAACTTGATATTATTGAAAAATACAAAGAATTCGTTAAAGATAAGGCAGATGCTGCTGTAGAAGAGGGTGTTGTAGATGAATTTACAGACTTGAAGGTAAAGAATAAACTAGTGCTTGACGAGTACCTTCTTTGTCTTGAACAAATGTTTCAATCATATAACAAAATAGAAGAGAAACTAACAGAACTTGAAGAACTCGAACATGAATTTATTGCATTATCTTGCCTCGATGAGGACGACGGAACCACAGAGTTTACTACACTACATTCGGCTATCCAAGAGTTTATTCAAAAACGGTATGAGAAATCAACGGTCGCTGAAGACTACATGGTATTCCAGAAAAACTATAAACGCTGGAAACTTCTAAGAGGGGTCGTCTTACAGGCACATGTAGCTCAGGATATTCAAGGAGGACCCTATTGTAGCATTTGTACAACTGAGCGTGTAAATATGGTTCTGAACCCATGCGGTCATACATACTGTAATAACTGCGGGCAAAAACAAAAGTCTGCCTGTTTTATTTGCCGGTCGGCTGTAAAAGAACGTCTACGTATCTTCTTCACATAGTGCCTGTGCTATGAACTGATAGTTTATCAGATTTTGTAGACGTTCCACTTGATCTGGTGTAGGATTAAACTTCTCTGTAATTGTACGAATTAGTGCGTTATAACGATAGCGTAGTAATTGGTGTAGGAACTGGTGGGCATTTTCTGTCTTGTACTCCATGTAACTTTTTTAAAAGTGGGGCTTAACATATCAACTTTTTCAAACGGTTTAAACTCTATTAATACAAATAACAATATAAATGTATAAATCCCAAATTGGTCAGGATAGATGGGTACAATCTACTTTGAATGATAAGCGAGATGGATTTTTTATTGAACTAGGAGCGACAGACGGCGTTAGCCTTAGTAATACCTTCTTTTTTGAAAAAGAAAGAGGATGGAATGGAATATGCATTGAACCAAATCCGGCATATCATTTAGAACTTGTAAAGAACCGCAAATCACGTATTTGCCTTCACTGTGTTTCTGACAAAGATAATAATGAGATTGAGTTCTCTGTCTGTGGACCGGCAAGCGGCGCTGTATCTACAGCAGGACCTTTCACTAATTCTGATCAAATAATCAAGGTGAAAACAAAGACTATGAAAACAATTTTAGAAGACTACAATGCTCCAAAAATAATTGACTATCTTTCACTTGACGTAGAGGGTCATGAATATGAAGTCTTAAAGAACTTTCCATTTGATGAATATAAGATTAGGTGTTTAACGGTTGAACATAACGAACCGCATGTTGGCCCAGAAATGCGACTTAGATTGAGGGCGTTGTTAGAAACAAATGGATACAGATTTGTAAAGGGCAATGATGATGTACAAGGATGGGGACATGGACCTATTGATGATTTTTATGTCCACGCGTCGGCCTAGAGATTTCTGCATATACTAAAGTAAAATGAGCCTCATTCCTGCAGGCAACGATAACGGAACTGCTCTAGCTGAGCTACCCACGCTTCTGAAAGCATGGATGAAGCTACAAGAGGAAATTCTTACAATGAATGCTGAGCTTTCACAGCGCAAGAAGCACTCAAAGACACTGCGGGAAACTATTTTGCGAATTATGGAGAGCAATAAGGTTGCAGCGTTGAACGTAAGTCGTGGTGTAATCTCCCATCGTGTACGTGATAAACCTGAACCAGTAAATGCATCGTATCTGTTGAAGCAGTGCACGACATTCTTTGAGGGGGATGAAGCAAAGGCAAAGGCTTTAGTTGAGTTTCTAGAGACAAAGCGCGAGGTCAAGCAGCAACATGATCTGAAGTTGACGATGCCGAAGTCTGAAGGAGACGAATTATCACGCCGGTCTTAAGACTTCGTACTATATAAAATTAAAAATGCTAAAGATTGATGGAAACACATACAGAAATGCTCTACCATTTCCATATGCGTTACAAGATGGTTTTTTAGATGATGCGTTTGCTAAGGAAGTGCAAAAGGAAATTATGGAGCTTCCTGATACGATGTGGGACCGCTATGATAATCCGTTTGAGCAGAAGTACACGTTGCGAGATAAATGGGCGTTTCCTGAGCATCTAACAAAATTATTTGAGTTCTTTGAATCGGCTGAGTTTATGGCCGAGTTGTCTTCTGTATGCGGATACGAACTCATACGGGACGAAACGCGCAATTTCTGGGGTGTCCACAAGTATAAGGAGGGTGATTATCTTGATATCCATGTGGATGCTGGTATTCATCCCAAGATGGGTTTGAAGAAACAGTTGACGTTAGGACTGTATCTGAGTGCTGAGTGGAAGGAGGAGTACGGATGTAAGCTAGAAGTTTGGAATGGAACCAATGCGAGCTTTAGTGATGCTAGGATTGTAGACCGTGCAGCCACAATCGCACCTTTATTTAACCGACTTGTTTTATTTACCTGCAATGACTATGCATGGCATGGTAATCCTGAGCCGGCGGCGTGTGGAGGCTCGGCGAAGCGCATCTTTGTAACTATTTCGTACATGAGCCGAAATGATGCCGATTTGAATAAGCGGGTCAAGGCATACTTTGTGCGGCGGCCAGAGGACCCAGAGGATGTCGAGAAGGACCGGTTACGTCTTTTGCGTGCGGACCCTGAGAAGTTTAAGGAGGTGTATAGGGTATAATAAATGATAGTTGATACGTTTATGTTTTATAACGAGTTTGATGTACTTGATATTCGTTTGAAAGAAGTTATACGATTTGGTTGATAAGTTTATTATTGTTGAAGCTAATCAAACGCTTGGAACAAACTCAGCATCCCAGTTATTAATACGAAGAAGTTTGTATCCATTTTTTTCTAAAAGTGTTTTTATTTCATCTAAATAAGAATGACTTCCGCCACCCCATTCAATCGTTAAAAATTTTATCTTATACTTAGAAAAGTCTAAGCCTTGTAATGCAGCTAAATCAGATCCCTCAATATCAATACTCATATAATCAATAATTGAAAGAACATGATTTTCTAAAAAAATCTGCGTAAGCGTTTTTGTAATCTTCTTATAGGTCTTAATATCTTTAAATTGCTCTGGAAAATAACAATATTTGCCACTTTCATACAATGGCAAATCTTTTAAACGAATAAGCATATGATTGCCTTCAGGTATTTCTTTAGCAAGAGGAACTTCTATTTCTTTTTCTATCCCTGTTTCATTAAACACACATTCTTGAACACAACGACAGGTGCGACACTCCTTAAGTTTTGTAAATGTAGCATCATCTAACTCAACACATAAGCCATTCCAACCCAGATACTTTTCAAGAGCATATGTATTTGAAAAGGATATACCATCATTAGCTCCTATATCCACAAAATATCCATTTCTCTTTCCCTTATTGATATTTTCAATAAAATATTTATCCTGCTCAATTTGTGAATAGTATTTAATATCCATATACAAATTACTCCGGGTTTAAAAGTATACTAGAGAACGCGCAACTAGATATTATAACTAATAAACTGTTTTTCTTCAACAATTTCAGATTTAAAGAGTGTATTAATATTCTTCTTTATTTCTGCGCGCTTATCATTTAATATATGCTCCTCTCTGTTCTTCTTATACAGCTGTATATTAATAACAGATTCGTCGTATAGTTTCCATTGCTCACGTTGCCAATCGTGATATTCCCAAAACTCTAGATTTAAAGTATATAAGTCTTTAAATAACTGATGATTTTCCGTGATGTTATGTTCTAGCATAATTTTTGAAAGTTCTACATATTCCTTTTGAACATTATTTAGTTTATTCGTATCAGATATTTTGGCCAACTTAATTTTAAGTATCGTTATCTTATCAATAAGCTCACCTAAAGAGACCGGGACATAAATCATTTATATAGGATGAGCAAGAATATTTTATGGACAGGAAGCCACGGTTTTATTGCGGGATACGCAATCAATAAACTTCTAGAGGAAGGACATTCCGTATGGGGTATAGATAACTTCTGGAAGTATGGAAAGATGAAAAAAACCTACGATGATCACCCTAATTTTCATTTTATTGAAGCCGATGCAAAAGACACCGAATTTCTTAAAAGAATTATGATTGATAACAAAATCAATGTATTTGTCTGTGGCGCGGCAATTATTGGAGGCATCTCTATGTTCCATGAACTTGCATATTTCTTACTGCGTGAAAATGAACTGATTACAGCTGCCGCGTTCGATTCCTGTTTGTTTGCAAAAGAGCACTCTGCTGAGTTTGAAAAGATTGTTGTTGTCTCATCTAGCATGGTTTATGAATCTACGACCACATGGCCTAGCAAGGAATCTGAGGTACGTACTATTCCTCCTCCACTCAGCACCTATGGGTTTCAAAAGTTAGCGGTTGAATATTGGGCTCAGGGCGCATGGGAACAGCATAAATTACCATATACAATTATTCGCCCTTTTAACGCTATTGGCATAGGTGAAAAACGTGCTAAGCTAGAAACAGAGTGTTATTCTGGTAATATTAAGCTTGCAATGAGTCACGTTGTCCCGGATTTAGTTCAAAAAATGCTAAAAGGTCAATATCCTGTACATATTCTCGGTGAAGGCAATCAGATACGTCATTACACTTATGCTGGAGATCTAGCGAATGGTTTCTATGAATGTATTGTAAACTCTAAGGCGATTAATAATGATTTCAATATTTCAACACCTGTTGGACATACGGTCTTAGAACTAGCGCAGGTTATATGGAACAAAATACATCCAGGAAAAGAATTCAAATATGAAGTCGATACACCTTTCACGTACGATGTACAAAAACGTATACCAGATGTTACTAAAAGTAAAGATATACTCAATATTGAATGTAATACGCCTTTAGAGGTAGCCTTAGACGAGATTATACCTTGGATAAAAACTCAGATTGAAATAGGTGGTATTTAAAACAAGCTTACAAATCCTATTTTGGTTACAAAAATTTCGTTGGCTTTAGATTTTTACAAAAAATTAAAGGCAACGTCATTAAAAGCAGATTGTGTTAAATATTGAATATGCTTTGGACAATATCGTAGATAAAATGCAGATAGACCGCGAAAGTAAGAATATGTTCTTTGGGATAATTATACTAACAATTTTTTATTTTTTTGGCATACAGTAATGCCATGACGAAAAGGGAAATCTATAGAATGATTTGAAGCATCTGTAAAAATATTAAATATATCATATCCTAAATCTTTAAATTGATTAACCATTACGCGTTCTACCCACCCACATCCAACATATCCATTTTCAGACGGAATAAATTTTGCATCTGGGTGAAATTGTGTGAAATGTAAATTTGTATCATGTAATGCGATTATTGTTTTATCATTAATAATATTTGAATTCAATAAGCGATGATATATATCCATTTGAACCATATCATGACAATCAAAAAAAATCATATCAATTGGCTTATTATCAATATCATCTATAGTAAGATCTCTACCATCTTTTGTTAAAATTTTATGATTATCACTTTGTTTAGGAACTTCATTTATATCACATGTATATAAAATACCATTATTGCCCGGGAATTTAAGCGCCTCTAAAAAATTTTTTGCACTATATCCACTTAATCCACCTATTTCAAGAATTCTTGATATTCTTTTACAACGGATAATAGAATATAAAAATAGAGCCTCGTCATCTTGAATTGGACCCCAAACTTCTTGAGAATCTTCTTGAACGAGATGTTGTAAATTATAGTAAACCATATATCATAGCAATCTAATAAATTTTTGATAAAATACCGAATAACATTTTAAAACTGCTCTAAATTATTAATTGTATTGATTTAAACACTTGGTTATTATAATAATACATGAAATGTATATTATAGTATGTTCTGATATTGCAAGCCATTGTGAAACTACCGCTTTAGGGCATGAAATTCACATGTCTCGCTACGTATTATGTCAACTTCTTCATCATAACTGTATCTCAGAGTCTGATACAATTGTGACTAGAACAGAAGATAGGTGTATCCTGTATACCAAACTATTTACAAATGTAATAACACACAATGTATTTAAGAAATTGCAGATTAATCCTGATGAGATAGTCGATTTAACAGAATTCATGCAGACCGACTACATTAACAGACCTGTCAGTGAAGAAACATTGGCTTTTTTTTCAAAGAAGCTAACATTTGATTTTAAAGAATTTCTGTATGGTAATAATGCAGCTGACGTACGCTATTTACTAAACAATATTGATTATCCTAGTATTACTAATATTGACTTAATAAGGAAAAAATTTATTATTATACATATGCGTATTGTAAATTCTTCAAACCATGTTTGGGAGGGAAAGCAAAGTTGTCAGCAGCTTATTAATTCGCTTCAGGATATAGATAGCTCTATAATTTGTTATACATCTTATCCTGTAGAAAAACTAGATAGCCCAAAAAAACAGATAACCTATATTAGCGACTTTTCACTCTATTGTGCTCTGATGAACCACGACTTATGTCAAGTTGTTATTAGTGAAATTTCTGGCGGCGGTGAAATATCTCAATACTGTCATAATAAGACAATCCTTTTATACACAGGCGCATATAATTTTGGGGAACCGTTTTTAACTAAGCAAATGCGAGAAATACGCCCTCGTTTACATGTACGTTGGCAAGGAAATGAAGGGAGCACAAATGCGATTCTATACAAATTTCCTTCGCTTGGAGAACTTATAAAATATAATAACCTAAATGCTATTGTTAAGTAACTTGCCAAAATACTCTTCTTCTGTTCTTGTTCCTTCTATAACTGTCTTTGGATAAAGTTTCATATCTTCTACCATAGTAGAAAACAGTTTTGGTTTTATCTTCATGTTAAGCGTCTCCACATAAGCACTGAATGCCAATGTATCTTTAACTAAACAAGGCCCAGACGGCCCTCGTAAAGTTTCATTACATTTCATATACTTTGAATCCATTTCTTTCCGCTCAAGCAATGAATTCAAGACACTATCATACTCTACATTATTATGTTTACAGATTTCATAAAATCCATTCGCAAATAATATTCTGTATGTATTAAATACATTCTGCATATACTTTGTAAGTTCGGCTTCAATTGGGCTAACTTGTTTGAAAATCTTAGAAATAGGCGCATGTATATCCTTAATAACTGAAAACGCAATGTCTGATTTTGTACCCACAACACAAATAGGATTATGTTTCACAAAGTCATCATACGCACAACGTTCTTTTAAGAACTCAGGGCAATAGCATATTTTATCATTGCTGTATGTATCAATCATTTTCTGTGTAGTCCCTGGAGTAATTGTACTTTTAATACAAATGATGCCATTGTATTTAAAATTATTTAAATCATCAAGTACTTTTTTTAAAATTGTAAGATCGCACTCGTTTTTCTCATTAGGCAATGTTGGTACAGCTATAAAAACACATTCGGTAAAGAGTACATCTTCCATTTTACTATCGATAAACTTAGGATCATAAAAACTCAAAGTATGATTGATATCCTGTAATCCATTAAAGATTGCGTCTCCAACCATTCCCCGACCGATACAACCTATTTTCATCTTTTAAGTGTTACATAGTTAATAAATTCTAATGTTAAACTTAGCCGGGTATGGTCTAAAAATAAACACATATTATAACAAAATGAAAACAGTACGTTCATTTGATATTTTTGATACATTGCTTGCTAGAACTGTACAAGATCCTTTAGATATCTATAGTATTATTGAAAAGAACTATCCATATCCAAACTTCAGACATATAAGGCATACCGCTCATGTGCAATCTAATAATACTATTGCAGATATTTACAAACACTTTCAACGGATAACAGGCGATACCGACGAATTGATTGCTGCTTTAAGAGCTTTCGAGCTGAGGACTGAGATGGAAAATACTATACCGATTATGACAAATATTTCTAAAATACAGGATGGAGATATTTTAGTTTCTGATATGTACTTAACACACGATGAACTCATAAAATTGCTACATTATCATAAAATTGATAAGGATATCAAATTATTTGTTCGGCCCGATGGTAAATCGAGTGGGAGAATTTGGCCACAATTATTGAACGACTACAGTTTTGTATGGCATATTGGTGACAATCCTCATTCCGACATAGCAATGGCTAAGCAACATAACATTCCAACTATATTTACTACGGTTCATAAATTTACTAGTTTAGAGTCACAATTAATCCATATCGATTTCAACTTATGTAGACTATTGCGCACCTTCCGCTTATCAAACCCTTATGAAGAGAACACCACTGAATATTTAATATTTAGTCAACAAATTGAATATAATATACCGTTATTGCTTTTCATTTGTAGGTCGCTAAACGTAATCTTAAAGGAAGAAAATAGAACAACAGTCTTATTTGTAACTAGAGACGGTTGTTTAATTAAAAAACTATTCAACTTTCTTTATCCTGAATATTCATCTATAACTTTTCATTCAAGTCGTATAATAAACAGTAACTACAATGAAGATTATAAACAATATATTAAACGCACTTACAATAAGGATACTTGCATTTTATTTGATTTACATGGGTCATTCAAAAGTGGAAGGAAATTGTTCCTAGAAGTATTAGGCGAACTACCTCGCGTTTTAATTTTTGATTTAGCTTACAAAGAATATAAATATTCAGGAATGACTAATTTAGTATCAGTATCAAATCAGATAATTGAAGATTTAAATCAAGATACAAAAGGGACATTGGTGAATTTTATTGGTGAAAAGGATATACGAATGCCTCCAGATTGGCCCTTATCCTATTTAGATACTATGGCAACCACCATAAAATTATTCATACAATTTTTAGCAACAAAAAAAGACTATGTTCTGTCAACAAATACACTTGAAAACGCTTTATTGTGGTCTACATACTATGAAAATACAGTTTGTAAAATAACACCATTATTCTTAAATAAAATCGATAAGACTGAATGTACACTTAAAAAGCTATCTACAAAATACAATTGTGCATTTGATACTAATAAATTTGAAATACTCATTGATAATTGTATAACTAAATTTCCATCTGAAAAAATACGTATCTTAGATTTAGGAAAAAAACATGACCACGTACCTTGTTTTAAAGAATATTTCTCTAATAATGTAGATATCGATACAAAGGTAATCAGCTCTCACAAGTATCATATTATTATAGATGATACTAAAGAGTTAACTAATGAGAATAAAGAAGATCATCTTCTAAATGGAGGATTTTATATTGATAATGTTTAGATTAATTTTCCTTTCAGTAAAAAAATATGTAACTCCTCTTTCGACAAGGGATTAAGCCTACTATTATAATTCTTCACATCATCGGTTACCAAATAGTTCTTATAGGATGGCTTAATATGGAGGTATCCTTTATCAGTCTTCACCAGTCTTAGTGCCTGTGTCTCGCTAATCAAGCTTTCCAACATCTTCTCACCTGGGCGCAATCCTGTAACTCGGACAGGTTTCTCGTATTTCGCTGAGAAGATGTCCATTAAATCCTTCAGTTTCATCGAGATAAGTTCTGGTATGACTGTATCTCCTGACTCGCCCTCCAGGGCCGCATATTCAATGAGAGCAACACTTTGTTCTAACGTCATTACAAATCGTGTCATATCCTCATGTGTTAAAGAAAACTCCTTGACCTCTGAATCTCTGCCCTTTTCATGCAAAATAGGAATAATGCTTCCACGGGAGTTCAATACATTACCATAGCGAACATTGACGAACTTTACAGACTTTATAAAGAGGGATTTTTCAACAATCGCTGCTTCCGCCAAGGCCTTCGCCATGCCATAGGCATTTGCTGGCTCACACGCCTTATCCGTACTCACCATGACTACACACTCTAGATTTGTAAGACGATCTGCATTCGCCTCGACAGCGTTTAACACATTGATCGGACCCAAACAGTTTGTCTGGATGCACTCCTGAATAGCATATTCACATCGGTCAATATGCTTCAGAGCAGCCATAATAACAATCAGATGCGGTTGCTCCCTAAGAATAGCTGTTTCAACGCGATTATAATCACGAATATCACCAATGATAAACGACAGATTTGGCGTCTTGTATTTCATACTCATTTCCCAATGCTTACATTCATCGCGTGAATAATTTGTGATTACATTGTTTTGTATATAAGTATCAATAAACTTATTTCCTAAGGAACCTGAGCCACCAAAAAGCAGGATTTTCTTGTTATTTAACATTTGTTCTAATCATTCCGTAGTGTTCATTTAGACCCTTGAAACGCATAGAGTTTATAAATGATTACGAAGCTCATCTTGCTTGGCCGCACAGGTATGCTAGGTGGCTATATCTATAAGTACTTCTCTGAATTGGGATTTCCTATTCAGGTGGTTTCAGAGTTTCGTGTAACAGCCGAGACACTCGGCGAGATTGAACGCCTTTTGATTGGTAAGGGTCTGGATTCGGAAACCTGTGTAATTAATTGCATTGGAAAAATTCCTCAACGGCATGTCGGTGATGAAAAGAATTACTTTATAGTCAACAGTATATTTCCTCATATTCTATGGACTGTTTGTCAACGATATGGCGCAAAGATGATCCAGCCTGCTACCGATTGCGTCTATACTGGAGTAAAAGGTGCGTATATTGAAACTGACACTCACGATGAACGTGGTGTCTACGGTATGAGTAAATCATTAGGAGAACCGCTAGGATGCACGGTTCTTCGTAGCTCAATTATTGGTAGAGAGCTTTTAAACAAGGCGTCCTTAGTCGAGTTTGTCTTTAAAAACGAAGGAAAAACAATCCAAGGATGGAAGAACCACATGTGGAACGGGATCACCTGTCTAGAGTACTGCAAGGTTCTAAGGCAGATGATTGAAAAGAACTTATTCTGGACAGGCGTTCGGCATATCTTGTCACCACGGGCGGTTAGTAAATATGAATTGTTACAGATTGTGAAAGACGCTTACAGCCTGAATATAGACATCCAAGAAAGTAATGGCCCCACACAAGTTGATAAAACTCTAAGTACACTCTATAATGAGAGTAGTTCATTCCATATAACAGATCTAGTACAACAGCTTAAAGAATTAGCTTTATTTCAAATATAAAATGGACCATGTTCTCTTTAAAACAAGGGAACTATTCGATATTAAATCTAGAGTTCAAACAAATTATTATTATGATCATAGTATAGTTAATGAACAGAGCTTACAAGATAACACTATATCAATTGTGATGACGGCTTCAAATCGCTCTAAACAAACTTATTTTTCTTTGAGCAGTTTTACAAAGAGTGCATTCAAAAATATACATCTTGTGCTTGTTGACGATTCTGATACGGATCCTATCCTTATTGAAGAATTACAACGATTTCCCTTTTATATTGATTTCATAAAGATTAATAAGTCTAAAAAAGACTGGTTCAATCCGTGTGTGAATTACAATATTGGGTTCAAATTTGTAAAAGGGGCACAAGTTATCATACAAAATGCTGAAGTATGTCATGTTGGTGACGTTTTAGATTATATTTCAAGAAATATTGATAATACATCGTATTACGTATTTGACGTTAATGCATCCTATAATTATGATACAAACGAAGCAATTTACAAAAAAGATACCTTAGACATGTCTGTATTAAATGAGAGCTTATGGGGAATTTGGTACCAAAATGTGAACATAAGAAACAATAAATTTCATTTTCTGACTGCAATGAACCGTGATGTATTCAACAAAATTAATGGATTTAGTTACGACTATGCACTTGGAAATGCTTATGATGACAACGACCTTGTTCTCAAAATTACAGCTCTTAATATCTCTATAGTTTGTCTAAGTCATGTCATAGTCAACTGTTGCGGCGCTCATTTATTCCATGGATTTTCACCAGATATGTGGGGGAAAATGTTGCCATTAAACGACAAATTATTTCAAATAAAGAATGAATACTACGTAAGAACTTCAAACTATATTGATATTTTAGAAAATGAGACCACTGTTCAAAACAAACTATCAGCACTAGGGTTCTAATTCAACAGCTTAAAGAGTTATAGCTATTTTCTTTTTATAAATGGACCATGTTATTCATAATACGCAAAAGTTGTTTGATATAAAATCTAGAGTTCAAACAAATTATTATTATGACCATCATGTCATAAATGCACAGCAACTGTCAAATGATACTATCTCTATTGTTATGACGGCGTCCAATCGTTCTGAACAAACTTACTATACATTAAAAAGTTTTACTATGAGCTCTTTCAAAAACATACAGGTTATACTCATTGACGATTCTGATACAGATCCTATTCGTATTGAGAAACTTATTCAATTCCCATTTTACATTGATTTTATTAAGATTAATAAAGAAAAGAAGGATTGGTTTAATCCCTGTGTAAACTATAATATAGGTTTTAAGTTTGTAGAAGGAAGCTACGTTATAATACAAAATGCTGAAGTGTGTCATGTTGGTGACGTTTTACAATACATTCAGAAAAACCTAGATACTAAGTCATACTACGCATTTGATGTAAAAGTGTCAACTAGTTTTATAACAAATGAGGAAATTTATAAAAAAAATACATTAGATATATCAGTATTTGATGAAAAATTGTTTAGCGGCTGGTATCAACACACAAATGAAATTAATAGAAAATATCATTTTCTGACTGCAATGAGTCGTAATGTATTTGAAACAATAAATGGTTTTAGTTACGACTATACATTTGGTAATGCGTGGGATGACGACGACTTAGTTCTTAAAATAACATCTCTTGGTATTCCCATTCTTTCTGTAGCAAATACAGTGGTAAAATGTGGTGGAATTCACTTATTTCATGTAAGTTCTGGTGAACAATGGGCAAAAAAGTTACCTTTGAATGAAGAATTATTTAAGCTAAAGATATTGTACTATAGAAAATCGTCAAAATACATTGATATTTCAGAAAATGAAAATACATTAAAAGAAAAATTATATCGTCTAGGATTGAAAAAACCTGTCATTGTGACGATAACAGGCATTCGCCCAGATTTTATTCGTATGTCTGTGATATTTAAGGAACTTGATGCGAATTTCCATCATATCTTAATCCATACAGGCCAACATTATGACACATTGTTATCTGACGTCTTTTTTGAGGAACTTTCTATAAGGAAGCCTGACTATATACTTGACACTGGAAAATCTGCCACTAATCACTATGAACAATTGAGTTATTTATCTACAGCTGTGCCAAAACTGTTAAAGGATAATCATATCGAGCCCGATTTAATCTTATTCCTTGGCGACTCAAACTCGGCTTGTGTTTCGCTACCCTTAAAGAAGGAAGGCTACCGAATTGGTCATATTGAAGCAGGTATGCGTTCTTATGATAAACGAATGCTCGAAGAACTCAATCGCACTGTTTGTGACCATTGCAGTGATATCTTATTTGTATATCATGAAGACTACAAGCAGCAAATAGCTAAGGAAAATATCGTAAAGAATGTTCATGTAGTTGGTAATACAATTGTCGAACCGTTTATGCTTTTTAAAGATAGCATTATGAATTGTGAAAAGCGGAAAGATATGATCTTACTTGATATTCATCGGCCAGAGAATTTTAACGATTTACCACGTCTTGTACGTATTTTTAAGTTTGCCAATGAATGTAGTATAAAGTATGGATTACCCGTCAAAATGCTGTATTTTAAACGTCTTCAAGACATGATTTCTAAAAATGGCTTAGATTTAGGAAAAATAGAGATGGTGCCCTTAATGCCTTACAAAACCTATTTAACTACTGTTTACCATTGCCGTTTTATTATCAGTGATAGTGGAACTGGTCAGGAGGAGCCTGCCTTACTTGGAACACCTGTCGTCGTGCCGCGCGATTATTCTGAACGTCCCCAGAGTTATGTTAACAATTGTAGTGTGCAATTCAAAAAAAATACGGATGAAGTATTCCAATGGATTAACGATATTGAAACAGGAAAGAAGGTTATGAAGACAGAATGGTTAGGGGACGGCCAGACCTCAAAACATGTTATTGAACATTTGAAAACGTTTTTTATTGAGCAACAATAGAAATATGTTCGGCTCAGTGATTGCGAATGGCGTAAATGCGGCGATCGATACAACAGACTTCGCCAAGACAGAGGCGTTTGCGTCTGAGACTGGCGTCGGCAACACACCGGCGCGCGTAGCCCTGGTCTCTGTTATCACAGTCTTCATCCTGCTTGTTATTATCCTCTTTGCGGGCAAGTATCTGTGGAATAACGTTCTTGTTGCCTTAGTTCCGGCCGTCAAGCCGGCCAAGTCCGTGTGGCAGATCTTAGGGCTGGCTGTGCTAATTATGCTTATGTCGCCCGGTGGATGCAATTGCGCTTAAAGGCCTAAAATGGATCTTATAACTTCAAACAATTAAGTAAGTATGTTTACTAAAGTTGTCGCTTCACCTCTTGAGATTGAACTACAGGAGATTGCTGCAAAGTATGGGTTCGCACCACGCATACATTACGTTAATGGAAACGTGGTCCAGATGGATAGGATAAAGGGACTTTGTCTAGCGGATGTCTATACCGACGACCCTAAGATGGTTCCCGATTGGATATGGAAAGAAATTCACAGGATACTTGCAGTCCTCTTTGAATGTGAAGGGATTGAATATATTGACATAACTTCATATAATTTTGTTCTAGAAATTGACAGCAATAAAGTCTGGATTATTGACTTTGGGCATGCATATTATACTAAGTCCACTGATGGGAAAGCGAAGAATTGGTTCTTACGTGATGTGCTAGAAGGTGAGAAAAGTTGGAATGTCGATTTTGCTTAGACTACAATAAAGGATGACTGAAGACCTTATTTATACATTCAAGGAATTGATAAATAAGAATGATTTTATAGGGTTTCAAGCCTATGCAGAATTTGCTCAAACTGAATACACTAATGTTCCATGGGAATACGTTCTAGAGAAGGTCTACATTCATGCATGCTTTAAAAAACGGAAGGAGATTGTAGCCTATGTTTTAGAACGGTTCAAGGAACTTGACCCGATACAACAAATCGCACTACGTCAGATGTTTGCTTATGGGCGATATTTGTTAGCACATTAACTACTTTTTATACAAATAGGCTATACTCGCTTTCTTCACAGCTTCTTCTGCAGCTTTCCTAGCAGCTTCGGCTGCAGCTTTTTCACGCATTTTACGTTTCCAATCAGGCTCAGTTTTAGGGACTTCTACGCTTGCTAGTAAAGGCGCAGTTGTAGCCAAAGTAGAAACAGCTACGGTTTCTCCAAAAACAACTGTAGATATGGGTTCTATTGCTTTAGCAATAGTTGAAACAGATACGAGAACTGGAGAAATAACTAAGGGTGCTGAAGCAATAGTAGAAACAGCTACGGGCGATTTAGTCATAGTGGAAACGGCTAATGGTGCTGTAGAAATAGTAGAAACAGCTAGGGGCGCTTTAGCAATAGTAGAAACAGCTACGGGTGCTGTAGCAATCGTGGAAACGGCTAAAGGCGCTGTAGCAATCGTGGAAACGGCTAAAGGCGCTGTAGCAATCGTGGAAACGGCTACGGGTGCTTTCGTGATAGTAGAAACGGCTACGGGTGCTTTCGTGATAGTAGAAACGGCTACGGGTGCTTTCGTGATAGTAGAAACGGATACGGGTGCTGTAGCAATAGTAGAAACGACTAAAGGCGCTGTAGCAATAGTAGAAACGACTAAAGGCGCTGTAGTAATCGTGGAAACGGCTAAGAGTGCTTTAGCAATCGTGGAAACGGCTACGGGTGCTGTAGCAATCGTGGAAACGGCTACGGGTGCTGTAGCAATCGTGGAAACGGCTACGGGTGCTTTAGCAATCGTGGAAACAAACAAGGGTGCTGTAGCAATAGTAGAAACTATACCGGGAATTGTGTCAACAACACTTGTCTGTTCTGTATATCGGAAAGCCTTGGCATTCATTTTACAATTAAACTCTAAAAATTTTTAACCAATTTTTCCTCTTTTTATTAGAATTTAGGCTTTTGTCTATGAACAAGAAAGTTTAAATCAGATGCTGACAATCTAGTAACAGGTTTGACTTCTTGCATATTGACAGGCTCAGTTTGAACAACTGGCTTTGACGCTGGTGCAACTAATTGTTTTATTGACTTTGGAGTAGGTACAACAGGTGGAACTACGGGTCTTGATGCTTGCTTTTTAACTCTTATTGGTTTTACCACTGGTTGATCTGCCGGCCTTGGAGCAATTTGAATAACTTGATTTGTGGCTGGCACAACAGGCGGAGCCCTAGAAATAGTAATCATAGGATTATTACGTCGTCTAGAAAACTTTACCTCTGGCGATGCGTCCCATTCCTTCCGCATCGTCTTTTTGAACTCTATGAAGTCCATATCCGAGTCGGGCTCATACTGGTTCTTTCCGCCGTTTGTTCCAGTATAATCAAAATAATCATAGTGTTTAGTATCCCCTATATCATACATGTAGCATTGAATAGTTATACATGTGTCGGTATTTGTGTCTAAATTTTTAAGCTTATGTATCTGGTTTAGCGTAGAGCTGATCCAGGTAATATCATCCTTTTTGAAATCCTTTTCGCCGAATGGTTCAACACCTCCATCATCATCGCATAAGAAAGGAAACAGACTTACGTGAATACTTCCATGTAAAACACGGATAACTGCATTGGCACCACCGTGGTTATGAATAGGAGAGTAATGTCCTACAGGCCAGATTTCCATTACGTAAGGAATGCCTGGAGACTCGCCGTTGTTCTGGCCCAGAGTAATTCTGAGATACGTTTCTAACGGCTGTGGATCCTTACCAAACTCAGTTGATTTTTGCTTTAGTCGCGTATTACACCACATTCCAGGCGTCTTTATACTATATTCAATTGCTTGAGTAAACTCTGGAAAATCAGGAGTGTTAAGTACAAAGTTCTTTCCTGAAACGCAATTGTACATAGCTTGGGCCGCTGGAGAAAGCGCAGAATTAGGTAAATAGGATGATCCAGCAACATCGTCCATAGTCAATTCACTCGAGGCTTTTAAAAGTAGCGGAACTGTTAAAGTGATTGGATCCTTTAGTAATCGTATTGGCTTGACCGACTCCGAAAAGGTAACATAGACTAGACTTTCTAAAAGTGTCTTATTCGCTTCCCACAATTTATCAGTACTATCAAATTGATATGTGTAGCAAGCTGTTTCTACACGCGGTTCACCTACGCCTGCTAAGAACCGTTGGTTTTGCGAATCAAGACTGTACCAATAGTAGGATCCAGATTTAGTACTCAACCCACTATTTTTGCCTTGTGACACATATTTATCCTTATTCGCTATGTGTTCTGTTAGGAACTCTTTTGAGTTTAAAGTGACAGTCAACCCATCCGTACCATCTTTATTCAAAAACGTTAACGTACAGTCTCCCTGAGTTTCGAACAAAACTACTCCTTGTCCATGAACCATTAGATTTACACGTGATGTTGGCTCTGTAAATCTTATCGTTTGCATAGGACCCGTTAACGTCCTGATATTTGGCATTTTATACAGTGTTGCTAGATTACCGGGTTTGAATTTGAACGCAAGCGGCCTAGATGAACTGTGGTGCATCACCCGTGATTGAGTAGGGACGCAGAGTTTGTAACTGAGGAGGAGTATAATATCCTGGATCTCTTACACCCGCTGGTATATCTAGAGACGCTTTTTCTACAGTGCAGGCACGCATGATATTGCGAGTGACACGGGCGACGATATCGTGGAACATTGTGGACGCTGATTTGCGCTGGGGCTCGTCGAAGCAGAGGGTCTTGATGAGTTCTAGGCCACGACCTTCGTATTTGTCCATTGTGAGTTCTACGTCTAGAGGACGGGCCGCATGGCGAACGCAACGGCCTACAAAACTCGCCGGTGGCTCTGTATCATGGGCAGTTGCGAAGGGCAACGTGTAGGAACTATATGGGCCAGCTGCGCTGCCTGTGATATCTGCATCCATACAGAGCAGCTTCTGAACAATGAGCTTAAGTTCAGCGTAGGCCTCGCCCTGTGTTGAATTCGGGCTTGTGACCGAGAATGCCTGGAACCGCGCCAAGAGTCGCTGCGCTTCAGCGTCACGAAGTAGGCACTTTGGCATAGTCTCGTTATCTAAGGCAAGTGTAGCAAAGCCTTCCTTTGTGCTGAAGGTATTAGGCCGGAAATACAAAAATAGACCAATCGCAAGTGTAACCATAAAAGCCACTAGGGCGATGTTCATTGGATCCATACTACACTAGGCAGGCGGTTTATTTTGATTGGACCATGCAACACTCAGGTCTTTTAGCTGTGCCTTAAGCGCACGTGTAACTGCAGCCATAACGTTGAGAGCGATGTTCTTCTGGGTCTCAACGTCCTCTTCCTGCGCTAGGCCAATTCGCACAAACATCTCCTTCTTGAGCGGATGCGGAACTTTGTAGGCAACATATGAAACAGATGGCTGTGCTTCACCGTCAATGTGATTGTCAACGATATAGGTCTCTAGAAGATTACCGAGTGTATGGCTTTCGTCTTGGAAGTAGACGTCGATTGCAGGATAACGAGTATCAGACTGAACTAGGCGCATAGTCTCAGGAAGAACCGTGTCGACATCGATATACTTTGATACAAGAGTTGTAGCCGCATTCAGAGCGTTTTCGATAATCATCGGGATAGGCTGTACACCTATCGATTCGATAAAGAAGGTGAAGTCATAGGGATTACCGCGTTCGTCCTTCAGATAGCATCGCTGAATTTCCATTGTATTGAACTCACGGCGATACGTATCTAGAACATCAGGTTGCGCAGCTGCAGGGTCGTCAATCTTCTTATTTGCCGAAAGCCAGTTCTTGAAGACGAGCTCTACGTGCTCTGGTGTAGGATCCCGTGTGTATTCATAACTGGCCTGTGAAACAGGTGAGTAACGGATGTTTTCATGGCCTGTGCTGACAGAGGCCTTGGCCTTGAGTGTTAGCTGCTCCTTTGGTGCCGTAGGGTTCCACTGGGGACGGAGACGAGTGATAAGAACTGTATCACCTGTGATAGGATCGGGAGGGAAATAATCCTCTGTCTTGAGCTGTGTAGGCATATCGAGAGGATTTTCAGGATTTTTCATAAAGACCTTGAAGTCTGCGGCACGAACGTCAAGGACGTCCTTACCGTCGTTCTTGACATCTAGATGAAACTCGTAAAGCTCAGGATTGAAGTCTGCTAGGTCCGTGATGCAAATCGGTATCATGCCCACACGGTGCGCAATCATCTCATTCACGAGAGGCGTTGTATTGACGCTGATTTGGACATCTGACTTCTCGTAGGGCTCTGTGCGAAACCCTACACTGGGGGTCATGGTCAAAATAGCACGACGAAGAGTATTTGCCATAGTAACATTCGAGTTCGTGAACCGGAATGTAGCTGCTAGCTTTGAGGTGCCCTTGAATAGCGTAGGTCCACTTTCTTGATAATCGCTAAACATCTTTGAAATCGTTTCTAATTAATATGAGGAGTATCAATTTTTAAAGGTTTTCCTGCCAGGCGGAACGCCTTGGCAGGAAAACCGACACAGCCGCTTAGCCGACAACGCGGCACCAAACTCTCGCTGAAACCCCCTGCCTTTCTAACAATGAGTAAAAACACTCTTTATTACGGCTCGAAATGTCGGTATTGCCAGGCATTTTTGGAGGAACTCAGAACAACACCCTTCATGAAGGAATTCAACTTCGTCTGTGTTGATCCTAGTCCGAGCAGACCGACTCTCCCTCGTTGGCTCAAATCTGTACCATCCATGTTAGCTGCGGGCGAATCTGAACCTAGAGTTGGCCCCGGTCCTGTCAACAATTGGCTCTTCGAACGTAAGATGGGCGGCTCTGTAGCTGCAAATACAAAGTCAACCGCTGAACGAAATATGCCGTTATCACAACCTGTCTATAATCCCGATATGAGTGCAAAACCTACCAGTGGAGCACGCACGCCGCCGCCACCTCCTTCTGGACCCGCACCTGGAGGAGCAGGCTCTGGAGGTCCTGAAGCTTACCATAGTTACGAGATGAGTGGTTCCAAGTGGTCAGACAACTACAGTTTCTTAGGCTCAACCGATGGTAAGACATCCGATAAGATGTACAATCCAATTGGACGTAACTTTGAATCTCTAGTGCCTGCGTCTATGTTCGGTGGTGGCGGACCTATGGCTGCAGCGCCCGCACCAAAAGAGAAGAAGTCACCGAAAGAAGAAGCGTTGTTGCGTGAATTTGAGGACTTTCAAAAACGGCGCGATATGGATATTCCTGGCCCAGCGGCCCGTCGCTAAAAAACTATTGCTAAACTAAATGGACCAAGAAGTATTCCAGACATTTGCAAAGCAGATAGAAACCTTGCAGAAAAGTTACATCGATCATAAGTTAGAAACGTATTTACAAACGTATCCTAGCGAAGAAGCATTAATGCAAATTTTTAAATCTAGAAAGATTGGTTCAGTACCTGCACTTGAAAAAGGGAAATGCTATGTTTTGCTACAACATACAGAGACAAATTATAAGCAGACACCTTACAAAAATATCATTTATCCAGACACATATATTGGAGAATTCAAAGGTTTAACCAAAGAAGAAGATCCATTTTCAAACTACAAATATATACTCCATTTCTCTAAGAAAAATGTATCGTATGATACTGAGTATGATAGTGGTAAAAAATTATTTACAGAATCTTCGTGCCGTACAGCGACACAATGGTTATCAGGGAAAATGCCTCAGCATGAAATGACTTTAGCAACCTATCGCCCGAAGATTTTTATAGATATTTTTGGTGAAAATGGAACTGCTGATGATACAGAAAGTCTTTCTGCGGCATGGACAGCATATGCAACTCAAAAAGGCTGGTTCACACCTGAACAAATACGCCGTAGAGAGGAACGTAAGCAAGAGTTAGCAGAAAGTAAAGGCAAACCACATGCGTGGCAACATATAAATGATTTACAAGGTGTTGGAAGCCAAGGACCGCCTGCCGGTGGTATTGGTACAGGTAGTGCTATGAACCTAGTGATGCATAGGGGTCAGACGTTTCCTAACAAAAAAAGACACTCAAGAAAAGCCAGAAAGCAAACACGCAAAACTAGGCGCTCTCGTTTATCTAAGGCTTAGACCTATGCGCATTTTAATTGAGCAATTTTGAAAACCGTAGGTTTTCAAAATTAGCCAATGAAATGACGCATAGGGCACGTGTCCAGGCGCTCCTGAGCGCCGGTCTAAAAATATGACCTAGAAAACTATAGTAGATTTATGGCAACTGCTTTGGGCGCATTTAATAACCAGCTTACGGCATTTTTGGAGGAGCTGGTTGAAACCTATCCAGAAGAGAAGGAGCTTTCAACTGCCTTAGATGCCGTAAAGTTTCTGAAGAAGAACAATCCAAAAATGCTTCACAAAGGTTTTATGGATAATATTTACCCCGATTTTCATAAGCCTGTTTTAGCTGAAGACGAAACTACACTCATTGCGACTGCAAAAGAATTTCTGAATGGTGAATTCAAGGACTATGCATTCGCCTATGTTATCTTTGACCGCCATTGGGTTACGATGAGTGAAGTCAATAAGAAGGCGATTTGGAACTGGTGCAAGATCCTTGTCGTATTAGGACAACGTGCTGTTGTATAAAATTCTATGCGTTTTACTGTATAAAATCAACTCTTGGAGTTGTACAGCAAATGACCACTCCTACATTCGAGTCCACGTACGCGCAGTTCATAACTGAACTAAAGTTAACGTTTCCCGAATATTCTACGGCGCTAACCTTGGCTGAATCTGTACCCGGTGCCGCTGAGCGCTTTACAGAAATATGGCGTCCTCGTGTCTCAGCTGTTGCTACCAAGTCAAACAACGTGTTTGCCGAAGGCGTAGAACTCGTTCCAGGATTTGTAATGACGTCGAGATTATGGTCAGAGCTGAGCGAGACGACACATGATGCTATTTGGAAGTATATTAGCACTCTGTTGCTGTTAGCTGCACAGAAGTCTGAATCCGGTTTCTTTGACCTCTCAGGCTTCGCAGCCGACATGGAGAAGATGATGGATATGCTTAAGGGTGGCGGAATTGGTGAAGCCGGTCTCGGCGACCTCTTTGAGAAGCTCTCCAAGATGGCTGAAGGGTTTGGTTTCAAGGATATGAGCGGAGCTGCCGGCAACTTCAAAATCCCTGAGCGTATGTTCAAGGGTCATATTGCTCGTATAGCGCAAGAGCTCGTGGCTGAACTCAAGCCTGAAGACTTCGGTATCAGCCCAGAACTCCTTAAGACCGATGATCCCAAAGCTGTCTTTACCTTCCTACAAGAAGTATTTACCTCCAAGCCCGAAATGTTGATGACAATCGCCCAGAAGATTGCGAATAAACTCAAGGGTAAGTTCCAGCGTGGTGATATCAAGCGTGAGGATATTATTGCCGAGGCAGAAGAGCTCATGAAGGAGTTCTCAGAGAATGACGCATTCTCAGAGATGTTCAAGGGTCTACGTGAAGCGATGATGGGCCAGGAGAAGGCTACTGGAAACGAAGGTTCAGCACGTCGTCGTGAAGTACAGGAACGTCTGAGAAAGAAGGCTGCCGAGAAAGCGACCCGTGGCACACCTATGACGAATACGGTGGTAACTTCTGAAGATGTGGCCCGAGCAGCTGCGGCTGAAGCAGCGCTTCTTTTGGAGCTTGATCAAGAAAAGGCAAAGGACCCTAAGGCAAGGAAGGGTAAGAAGAACTAAATGGCAAGCCTCTGTAAGATGAGTTCGAACTTCTGTGACCCCTTTTGGACAGAGAACCCTTACATACTCTACACACGGTATATGGATTTTTTTCCCTTTACCGCGGAAGCACGGAATTGCTCAGCAACGGCTCTCAATGCGCTCACTCGGTTTGGCCTTTACTTGGGCATTTTACTGTCCATCTTGTATGCAACAGGTGCTTACTTAGGTATAACGATTGGCCTCGCCGTTTTATCAGTAGCAGCCTATTACGGTATGAAAACAAAAGGGACACTTCGTGAAGGATTTGTTGATATAGTTGGACCTACCTTGTTTACTGCGCCAGGTGCACCCTTCCCGAACATGGTGGGTGGAGCCGATGTAGCGGGCACACCTATAGCTGATGTGATTGGTACTACAGACCGTACAATGCCAACAGGACCTAATCCTTTTATGAACGTATTAATCAATGAAATAAAGGATAACCCTAAACGTGGTCCCGCCGTAAGTATCACAAATTCGGATGAAAGCCGACGTCTATCTGATGTATTCCAAACAAAGATGTATGGCGACCCAACCGATGTATTCCAACACAACCAAAACCAGCGTACATGGGTCGTTCAACCCAATACAAGCATTCCGAATGACCAGGAGTCGTTCCAAAACTGGTTATTCCGTGTACCAGGACGCACATGCAAGGAAGGCAACAATGCAGCCTGCAAGACAGGAAGCGAAGGTGGTGTAGTCACATGGTTATCTGCACCCTAAACAGAAAGATGGTATGTGAAAAGAAGCCAAACTCTTGGAACACTCGACGTGTTTCACGTAGTCCATTTAAGACGCTTAAACGTGCTAAACGGACACTAAAAGACTATAAAAAAGGAAAGTCTATAGGATTTACAGCTACAAGTAGTTTAAAATCGATGGGTCTTTTGCCGCGTGCCACAGGATGTTATGTTCTCGGTTCAAAATATTCTTAACCGAGAGGTAGAAGATGTCAGTTGCTCCTTTTCCACGCACTGTTGCAAGAAATCCTGGCGAATTTAATATCAATGAATTTACCCGTGTTCGTGACGACTCCTGCGAAGTGGCGCAGAACGTACGTGATAGCGCAGGCCCCGGTGCCTATCAGGTTCGCAATCTAGTTCCTTCGCAGGCTGCAGCAGCAAAGGTTGAGTACCCTAACCCTACACTATTAGGTCGTGAAGGCTTCGGTTACAATAATGCGTCGATTGACCAGGACAGCAAGCTCCGTAATGAAGCTGACCAAGCTGGTCGCCAGAAGTGCCCTCTCCATTTACAGAGCCGTCCTTTCGCAACAGTTCCCTATATGGGCAATGGTCGTGGAAATGCGGATGTTGAGAGCTCATTGATATACGCTGAATTTGCTCGCATCGAGCGTCCTTGCGGAACTGTAACAGAGACATTCTTTGACAATAACTTCACACCGCTCGTACCCCATTTGGCCAAGCATATACAGAACCCGGCGAACTTAGTACCCGAAGTCGCTGCAAACGGCTGGATACGTTCTGGAATCCCATCGCGCCAATTTGTAAGGGACATGAACTGCTAAGGATAAAAATCTTATGCTCCAAATAATGGAGATCAAAAGCCCTGCCGCCCCATGGAACTCAGCATGGAACCGCATCGGTAGCACTGATATGGCCACTGTCCGTGACCAACAATCACTCGGCATGTTTGCATACACACAGATGCCGGTAAAGTTTGAGAACCCGAACAAGTGCCGTAATGCGCTCGGACTTGTAGGTGGAGCTGAGGTTTCGAACATTGAAGGTAACTTGGTTGACTTAGAGAGCGACTTACTCGGCATCACTCGCGTTCAGAGCAAGTGCATTGCGCGCCAGTACCAGCCAGCCTGTGCTCTCGGTGGCCCAGGATGCCCCGACATGCCTCCTTCCTTCACCTTTCGTGACAAGAGCACTGGCGCCGTCCGCAACGTAAACACAACCCCTCGCAACTTACCTACATGCCAGTACACAACCTTCCCTGGTGTTGGCACACCTCAGACCCTCAAGTCCGGTACATGCTACCCTATGCGGTTCTAGACCTGTGAGGAATAACTCTTTGTTTCAAACAAAAAATACTAAATTTATTGTTCGAAATCACTTCTTCTTTGACTTTGCCTCTAGCATCTGTTGTAGAACCCGTTGCTTATACTCTTCAAAGATCTGTTGAATACATGGTTGACAGAGGGCAGATTCCGTATATTCCGCTTCGGTTTCATTTGCTAGGCAAGGCACCTCTTTCTTACAACGACTACATATAGTCATAATAATATCGTTTGTTGGAGAGCTTTCCATTTTTTGTATTTGAAATTTGGAGAAACATATATTTCATTTTTTTTCTTTTCGTGACGCCCTATAAGAGTATGGCTTCGATTGACACGCTTAAGAACCAAGCGTTTAGCAGACGGTTATACGATGGTGGCAAAATGACAGACGACTTGCGTGTACAGACAGGCCCCGGTCGCTACCAGTTGGACGCTCCTCCTCAGTACTGCAACTCAACCTATGCACCTGAGCCAACAGTACGCTTACAGAAGTGGGGTGCTGCACAGAACTCCCAGTATATGAAGACAGATGTTGAATCCGATTTGTTTAATATCAACCGTCCTACAACTAAGAATGTGAATGGACAATACAATCCTTCGACAGACAAGATTAACAAGGCGCCAGTCGTCGCTGTAAAAGAAGAGTCGTTTCCAAATACATTTTCCCGGCTTGTTGACCCGCCCTGCACACTCCGTGGTAGTGGTTGGAACCGTTGGGAATGGCTCTGCGAGAACCCACAGGAGGGCGTCATGATACCGTTTGATTGGAACGTCACTTCACGTTTACAGCAGAAGGATCAGTTCCGGCCCTGTATTCCTAAGCCTATTGAAAGCTCTGTTCTTTTGCCTGCTCCTAATGCGTACGACGAGAGTGTTGGAAAGTTCGAGGGGCTTGAACAAGGACCTTTGAATGAGCTAAAGGCTGCTAATAAGCGCGCAATGAACCAGTTCCCTCGTGGTGCTGATGTACTCCCGGCTGCACCCACAGCGCTCTATGGTGTTCAGCCAGCGCCGGTTTTACCAGCGTCAGTTGCTCTAGGAAGCACTGCTAAGGTAGGCAGTTTGTAAACATTTGATTTATTCGAGTTAGTCCACTGTGCGAACTAAGTTGAATTGAATATTGAAACCCAAAGTAGAGTATGGAAACAGTAGCGTTTCTAGGTCTTTTAGGACTTGGCTATGTCGCCAGCAATTTAAATAAGAAAACAGAAGGCTTCACTGACCGTCAGCCGAGTACTGCTGTTGTACCGCCTGGTGGTGATAAAACTCCTCCAGGCGCACCCACAATCCCTGGTAAACCACGTGTACCACGCTATGCAGCCGCCGGTGGTTACGACTTACAATTTAAGCTCCCTGCAAACGGCGACTTGGCAGCCGATCCCTATCCATCCTCAGTCCAAGGCACACCCGTAGACTTTGCAACACCTCCAGGCACTCTACCTGTGCAGATGGATAAGATAACAAATGGCCCACAAGTACAACTCCGTCCCGACGGATGGGAGGACGAAACACAACGTGACCGCTTCATCTCACCACTAAGTGGTCTCGAATTCAAACCTGGGGACTTCAAACATTCCAATATGGTTCCCTTCGCTAAGAAATTTACTCAGAATACCATCGATAATGCGAATGGACAGCTTCTGGATGCTTACTCAGGTGCTGGAAAGACTATGTTTGCGAAGCGCGAACAGGCGCCGTTCTTTGAGCCTACAAAGGAGCCTATGAGCAATCCGTTTGGTCTTGAATCGACAACGGATTTCATGGAAAGCCGTGTCGTCGAGCCTCGTAATCGTGGTGGTGAGCGGCCTGTGGAGCAAATCCGTGTAGGCCCAGGTCTCAATGCGGGATTTACCCATTTACCCAGTGGTGGCTACCAACAGCAGGCCGGCGAAGACTATGTTCTAGCCCGTATGCCACGCACCAACGACTTGCGTGTAGCGAGCAATCCTAAGTTGACTTATGATACACCTGTTGTGCCTGGTGCGCACTTTATCACTACAAGTGGCACTGCAGAGTCAATTGGTGAAGTTCGCAAGTACCAGCCTGACACATTCTATCTCAATAAGAACGGCGAGCGTAACTTTGTAACAGTTGGGGCGGATACAAAGCCGGTTGTACGCTCAACACAGGTGGTGAAGAACACAACTCGTCCTGATACAACCAAGGAATATGCTGGTTCAGCAGGACAGGTCGAAGGTAAGGCGACCTACACAGTTGGTAGTATGCGTACACCTCTAGCGAAGCAGATGGGTTCTTGGGGTATCCGTAACGCCGACTTGACTGCGAATTTCAACAAGAATACCGATGCTCCACAGAACGATTACGGTAAGCAGGGTGTAGAAATCTTGCCTAATGAGCGTTTCTACACGGGCGAACGTGTACACGCAACCAACGTAGCACCTGATGCGCGTGAGGTTGAACTACCTCTACAGGATGTGGCGCGCCCAACACGCCAGGAAGAGACAATTGACAATATTCGTGGAACAGGCAACTTTGGTGCTCTCGGTAATGGTGTGGCGGAAAAGCCCACAGTCTACGACCCCAACGACCCTCTACGTACAACAATTAAGGAAACCACAATTGACAACGATTGGCTAGGTATGACTGCTCCTGTTGACGCACAGCCTAAGCTGACTGTCTATGATCCAAATGATGTTGCACGTACAACTATACGTGAAACAACTGAAGATAATGATTATTTAGGTGTTTCGGCCCCAGCGGACTGCGCGCAGAAGTTAACCATCTACGACCCTGAAGACATTGCTCGTGTCACCGGTCGTAACACACTAGATAATTACGACTTATTCCGCAACTTGGGTCGCCAAGACTTACCGTCCAATCCTGAAGCACGCCTTCAGGATAACGTACGCTTAACACAGAAGGCCTCAATCTCAGCCAAGTCGGCTTGGAGCGGACCTGCAATCTCGGCAATTGCGACAGCTGAGACAAACCGTGAAGCGGCGAGGGCGATGCGCTCGTATGCTCAGAGAGAAAATGTGTCTAAGGGACGCAAGCCGATGGGTAGCAGTGTGAAGCTTTATAATGGTGAAGACTACGTGAACTTACAGTATCGTCGTATTGTGGCCGACTCTGTCAATGACAGAGAGCCCATTATTGACCACGTGAATGCGGCACCGACAAGTATGGAGGCTCTAGGAGCACAGAGACCGCGTTCTGTACTCAAGTTGGATGTGGCTTCCGAACGCAATCACCCAAGTGTAGTTCAGTCCTTGGAAGCCAATCCGTATGTCATTCCTTTACACAAGGCGGCTCAGTACGGCGGAAAAAATGCGATTTAAATTATTTTGTAGTTTCAACAGATCTAATAACTAATGGGTTCTTTTGAAGAACAATTCTAGTCTCGTGTTTTAGGAGATTCTCTTTATAAACACGATACACTTTAATCATCCCTGGAATTCCTACAAGTAATACTACTCCTGCTGCAATACCTATGTAAATATAAGTATTTGTTTCTTTATTTTGTGTAGGTCCTACGATTGTTTCTATAAGCATTGGTTCTTGCGTATGAGTAGCAGTTGGTGAACCCGTTGACGATGTTGTAGGAGAGGCAGTCGAAGAAGTCGAGGGCAAAGAAGTTGAGCTTGATGTCGCAGAGGTTGTTACTGTTGAGCTTGCTGTAGCCGAGGTAGATGCGGTAGCGGTAGACGTGGCTGTAGCCGAGGTAGATGCGGTAGCGATAGACGTGGCTGTAGCCGAGGTAGATGCGGTGGTGGTAGATGTGGATGTTGAGCTTGATGTC
>Ga0209499_1000248_pt1 | contig 40623 bp, 30 predicted proteins | sample C_130208_EF_Meta_FD_187306 | JGI IMG/M metagenome (GOLD analysis project Ga0209499, IMG submission 187306) | Freshwater microbial communities from Lake Croche, Canada to study carbon cycling - C_130208_EF_MetaG (SPAdes) (version 2) | ecosystem: Environmental > Aquatic > Freshwater > Lake... | reverse complement strand
TGGTATTAGATTCAATGCAGCAGGTCTTGCTAGCACTGGTGGTATACAGGACAAAATAAATGCTTTAACTGCTGGAACATCGTTGGATCCTACTGGAATGGCCAGTAAGTTAGGAATTGATACCAGTCAAATTTCTGGACTTGGGTCATCTCTTAAATCTAAGCTGTTAGGTCAATTGGGCAGTTTTGCCAAAGATGTGCCAGCTAATGTTGATCTTGGTGCTGCTGCTGCTCAAGGAATGGCACTTGATTTAATACCAAAAGATAAATTGGCCAATATTCCTGCAATTGCCCAGTATGCAGTTCCCCCATTACCAGAATTACCTAAATTTGGATCAACTAATATTACATCAGATGTTGCTGCATCATTTGCCAAAATTAATCCACTATCTGGAATTCCAGCACCGTCAGTAACAAGCCCACTAAGTAATTTATATAGTCTAACATCGGGAAAAAAATAAATGCCTATTGAACAAAGAACGCCTGGTCGATTACCTTCCCCCGGACCTTATCTTGCAGAAATAACCAATCACTTGGATACTACTTATATGGGCGGTGTAGAAGTTGCATTGGTACGCGGCATTCCTAACTCAGTACATAGAAAATCTGATACCTATCCTGTAAAATATCTTAGTCCATTCTACGGAGCCACTTCTGTAAGACATGAAGGTAACAACAGTAATGATTTTAATGATGTGCAAAAGTCTTATGGCATGTGGATGGTTCCGCCTGACATCGGTACCACCGTTATGGTCATATTTGTTGATGGTGATCCCAATCAAGGATATTGGTTTGGCTGCGTTCAAGACAAGTTTCAAAATCACATGATGCCAGGTATTGCTGCCAGCAAACATACATCATTGACTAGTGAACAAAGACAAAAATATGGAACAGAATTATTGCCCGTAGCAGAATTTCATAAGAAAAGTCAAACAGGAAATAATACCAATATAAATTCTTTTACCAAACCAATACACCCATTTGCTGATAGATTATTATCTCAGGGATTATTATTAGATACTGTTCGAGGTGTAACATCTAGTTCGGCCAGGCGAGAAGTGCCCAGTGGAGTTTTTGGTATAAGCACACCGGGCCCTTTAGATACCAGTGTCAACGCACCTCGCAAAGAAATTGGATATATTGGTCCTGATCATAGTAAGCGTCGTGTTCCTGTAAGTAGATTAGGTGGTAGTTCATTTGTAATGGATGATGGTGATATTAATGGCGAAAATGAATTGATTAGAATCAGGACAAGAACTGGTCATCAAATTCTGATGCATAATAGTCAAGACTTGATCTACATTGCCAACAGCAAAGGATCTGCTTGGATTGAATTAACCAGCAATGGCAAAATAGATATCTACGCAGAAGATTCTGTCAGTATACATACTGAACGTGATTTCAATTTTCGTGCTGACCAAGATATAAATTTAGAAGCTGGCCGTAATATAAACATAAAATCTGGGGCAACTATGAATGTCAACATAACGGACAATTATAATCTCATTGTTGGCAAAGATGGAAAAGTTTCTTTTAACGGCAAATACGATCACAAAGTGGGATCTGATATTAAAATTGCTACTCTTGCCGACTTTAATCTCAATACCACCGGCAGTAATAAATTTACAGCTGGCGGATCTACTAACATAAAGAGCGCAGGAAATCATTATGAAACTGCGGGACAAATACATATGAATGGTCCCAGTGCAGCCCGAGCCGCAGCAGCAGTGGAAGCTGATCCATTACCCACATTCTCATTGCCCAATCGTAATAAAAATGCAGGCTGGAGCAACGGAAATTTCTATAAAACTGATGCTATAAATAGTATTATGCAGCGTGTTCCTACACATGAACCTTGGGATCATCACGAAAGCATAAATCCAAAACAGTTTAATACACCTAAATAATTGAGAAATTTATGCCATATAAGAATATTGAAATTGACAATGCCAACACAGTATACAAGCAGGCTGCTCAGCAAAGTCACTTTTACAAAGGATTTAGCACAGTTGATAATACCAACACTGGAACTCAATTGTATGACTTTGATCTTATCAAACAAGATATCTTAAATCACTTCAATACTAAAAAAGGTCAACGGGTAATGAATCCTGAGTTTGGCAGTATCATTTGGGACCTAATAATGGAACCAATGACTGAACAAGTTAAAGAATTATTAGTTGCAGATATTACTAAAATTTGCAACTTTGATCCCAGGGTGGTTCCAATTCAAATGAATTTAAATGAATATCCTAGCGGATATCTGCTGGAATTAACGTTACAAATAAAAGGTACAGATCAATCCTCGTCAATGAGGTTGGCGTTTGATCAAAAAACTGGCCTAAGCATACAATAATATACGCACTTTATTAATACAATAAATACGGTATAGAACAATAAAATCATGATTCCATCAACTAATAACAAATTACTAGTATCCGAAGACTGGAAAAAAGTATACCAATCTTTTAGAAACGCAGATTTCAAAAGCTACGATTTTGAAACTCTTCGTCGTACAATGATCACATATCTTCAAGAAAACTATCCTGAAGATTTTAATGATTTTATTGAAAGCAGTGAATACATTGCCCTAATTGACTTAATTGCCTATTTGGGTCAAAATCTAAGTTTCCGTATTGACTTGAATGCCCGTGAAAACTTCTTGGAAACTGCTCAACGCCGTGATAGTATTTTACGTCTAGCTCAGTTGATCAGTTATTCACCAAAGAGAAATACACCTGCTGCTGGCTTCTTAAAAGTTACAGCAGTATCCACTACAGATTCAGTAATTGACAGCAATGGAATAAATCTTTCTGGTACATCAATTGCCTGGAATGATCCTACAAATTCAAATTGGTATCAACAATTTATTACAGTAATGAATTCTTCCATGTCTGGCAGTTACGCATTTGGCAAACCCTACGATCGAAAAAACATTGATGGGATACTTACAGAACAATATAGAATCAACAGCGCCAATAAAGATGTGCCAATTTATAGTTTCTCTAAAAACATTGGCGGCACAGCAATGTCTTTTGAAATTGTTCCTGCAACATTTTCTGGTAAAACTGTAGTTTATGAGGAAACACCTAGACCTACTAGCACATTTAGTTTAATTTATAAAAATGATAATCAAGGATCAGGCAGCGCCAACACTGGATTCTTTACACACTTCCGTCAAGGAACATTGGGAGTTTCCAGTTTCACAGTAGATGCTCCAGTACCCAATGAAATTATTGGTGTTAACACTGATAGTATTAATGATACTGATGTTTGGTTATGGCAACTGGCTGTTGACGGGACATATACTACAGAGTGGACCAAGGTATCTGATCTTGTTGGTAATAATATTATCTATAACAGTATTACCAATAGTGATCGAAATATATACAGCATAACATCTAGAGATAGAGATCAAATTGATTTAAATTTTGCTGATGGATCTTTTGGAAACTTGCCTAAAGGGCAATTCAAGTTGTTCTATAGACAGAGTAATGGATTGACGTATACAATCAAACCTTCACAAATGAGCGGTATTGTTGTTGAAATTCCATATTACAATAAGTCAGGTCAAAGTCATACCTTGACTCTGACCATGGGATTACAATATACCGTAAATAACAGTTCAGGACCTGAGTCCAACGCCAGTATACAAAACAAAGCACCGCAGGCATTTTATGTGCAGAATAGAATGGTCACTGGTGAGGATTATAATATTGCACCATTGACCATTGGCAATGATATTCTCAAAGTTAAAAGCGTGAATAGAGTTTCTAGTGGACTTAGCAAATATTTTGATCTAAGTGATGTTAGTGGAAAATACAGTAAGACCAATATCTTTGCTGCTGACGGATTCCTATATAAAAATTTACACGAGCAAAGTTTTGATTTTGAATTTGCAAATCGTAATGAAATTTTTGCAGCAATCAAACAACAATTATCTCCTATCATTGCTTCTCCTGAATTGAGATCTTTTTATCTTGATCAATATCCTAGACCGGATCTTTCAACTACCGGAGTAACTTGGACCAATGTGAATATAACATCCGGCCAATGCAGAGGTTATTTTAAAATTCCAGCAATTGGTCTCGAATCTGAAATTCCTACCACAGTTGGTACTGCCGATACTACTGGATTAAAATATGTGTTACCAGGATCGTTAATTAAGTTTGTGCCTCCTACTGGGCAATATTTTACTTCTACTGGCAAAATTGTTTCTAAAAAAAGTACCAATACAGTAGACTATATTTGGATCAAGGTAATAAAAGTTATTGGTGACGGTTCCAATTCGGGCAAGGGCACATTGGATGATGGTACTGGCCCGGTCATTCTAAGTAATATAGTGCCAACGGATGCAAAACCTGTAGAAATTATTCCTAAGTTTGTAGATACCTTTGTATATTCTTTTGAAAATGAATTAGCCAATCTTTGCCTAACGCAACAAACTTTTGGCCTAACGGTTAATGTTAGAACACGCAATTGGACTATTATTTCCAACACCAACATTGATTTACTCAGTCCTTTTAGTTTAGGAAATCAAAGTGATGTGGTCAATGCCATAAGGATGCCAGCTGGTTGGTAGCTTTTATTTGGACTGGTACAGGATATAAAGTGCGATATAGGATCACTGACTACATTTTTGAAAGTGATAAAGAAACTTCATTTTTTATTGATGCAAATTCTATCAACTACGACTTTGTTACTGATACAGTTGTCAAAGATCAAATTGCAGTTCTATCTATAAACACCTCAAATACATCAACATCCGTTAGTCTAGGCAAAGATTATCGTTGGCAAATTGATAGTCCAGTTGTTGAATCTGACGGCTATTCTGAACCTAAAAAAGTCAAGGTAAGTTTTTACGATTACAATAATTCTGGACAGATTGATGATCCAGATGCATTTAACAATATTGTGGTACCAAGTAGCAAGAATCCTAATACTGATTTTAAAGATAAATTTGTATATTTTGAAAAGTTATCCGATGGTTTAAGATATAAACTAGTTGATAGTGCTGAATTTTATACTGCTCCGACCCCAGCTGATGTAATAGAAACTCCCAAAAATGGTGATTTATATTATTTTTATGACTCTTCTTATAATGTAATAAAGAGTTATTCTACCGCTGTGGCCAATTCAACTGAACCTTGGATTTATGAACCTAATTATTTTGCCTACCCGGGTAGAAGTGGATTAAAATTTCATTACATACATAACAGTAGTGAAGATAGAAGAATTGATCCAAGCAAGAGCAATATCATTGATATATACTTGCTAACAGCATCTTACGATACTGAATATAGGACTTGGTTATTATCGGGCGCTGGCGCAGAACCGCTTGCTCCAACTAGTCAAAGTCTAGAACAAAATTTTTCCAGTGTACTAGAATCCATCAAAACAATAAGCGATGAGATGGTTTTTCAACCGGTTAAATACAAAGCATTATTTGGCAGCAAGGCAAATATTAATTTACAAGCAACATTTAAGGCTGTAAAAAATTCTACCAGACCTGTTAGCGATAATGAATTAAAAACAAGAATATTAAATTCCATACAGCAATTCTTTTCTTTAGAAAATTGGTCATTTGGACAATCTTTTTATTTTAGCGAATTGTCAACCTATGTAATGAACACAATGACTCCGGATATAACAAACTTTGTTATAGTTCCTAAAACAGCAAATAATTTTGGAAGTTTGTATGAGATTGCATGTATGAGCAACGAAATTTTTATCAACGGCACAACAACATCAGATATAGAAATAATTGATGCAATAACTGCTTCTCAATTAAACACAAACTCAATAGTGAACACCAGCGGAAAATAAAATGGCAAATAAAGTTATTAAGTCAGTTAATTTATTACCTGAGTTTTTAAGAACTGATAAAAATTCAAAATTTTTATCAAGCACTCTTGATCAGTTAATACAACCACCTCAATTGGAACGAATTGACGGATATATTGGATCTAAGTTAACTCCTACCTATGTTGCTGCCGATGATTTTTATATTCCAGAATCTTTACCTTTGCGTCGCGCATATCAGTTAAATCCTGCATTAGTAATTAAAGATACCCTAGGTGCAGTTAATGATGTTATTGCGCTCGACGACTTAACCAATGAAATTACTGCCCAAGGCGGCATCGGCAATAATCTTGATAGACTATTCCGTACTAAATTTTATTCTTACAACCCGCATATTGATTGGGATAAGTTAGTAAATTATCAAGAATACTATTGGCTTGTTAATGGTCCTGATACAATTTTAATAACAGGTAAATTGGATACTGCTACTGATACATATGATGTTGTCGATGTTAATGATATTTTAGGTTATCCCACTTATACTTCAGTTTCTGGAGTACATCTATCTAACGGAATGAAAATACGTTTTGGTGGATCAACAGTTCCAGAATCATATTTAGGTAATGAATATTTTGTTGAAGGTGTTGGCACTGCTATTAAATTAGTAAGTTATAATGTTTTAACTGGTACATCAAATATTTCTTCTGTTTTTAATGATTATTTTGATACGCAACCGTTTGATTCGTATCCATTTGATAATTCTGAACGTCTACCAATTGATCCTGATTATATCACAATTAATCGTGCTAGCCAAGATGTAAATCCATGGTCACAGTATAATCGTTGGGTTCATGCTGATGTTATTAAGGCTACTGCATTAGCTAATGGACAGCAACCATATTATCCTGCAGATAACAGAGCCAAGCGTCCCATCATTGAATTTAAAGCTGATTTAAAATTATTCAACTTTGGTTCTAAGGGTATAGAAAATATTGATCTTATTGATAATACTACACTTGATGCATTTAGTATTGTAGAAAATTCAGCAGGCTATTATGTTGATGGAGTATTATTAGAGCAAGGTAATCGAGTTGTTTTTAATGCAGATATCAATCGCGCAGTTCGTGGAAAAATTTATCAAGTTGATTATGTTAATATTGATAACTCTCTTAAACTAACTTTGGTTCTAGTTGATACACCCGTAGAATTATCTTCAACTGGTGTGAATCTAGGAAAGACACATGCAGGTACCAACTGGTGGTTTAACGGTGACACATGGCAATTCGCCCAACAACGAACCACTATAAATCAAGCACCACTATTTGATTTATTTGACAATCATGGATACAGTTATAGTGATAAATCTCAGCATCTTAGTAATTTTACTGGAAATAAGATTTTTGGATATGATATTGGCACAGGTGTAAATGATGCAGTACTTGGCTTTCCTTTAAAATATAAGAATAGTGTTGGTGTCGGTAGTTACTTGTTTAAGAATTATTTTTCATCTGAAACTATTTCTTTGGTTATTAATAATCAAGAAACAAAGATATCTACAGCTATCACATATTGCAAGTTCAACAATGGTACCTTTGCTAATGTATGGGAAACTGCTAGAAATTATCAAATACCAATTCTGCAATTCCAGACAACCGTGGGATCAACTTCTACTGTAGAGTTGATAGCAATTGATAATCCAACTACGGCTGATGTGTTGCTGGATGTATTTGTTAATAATTCTGCAATCTTTGATTATACAATTACCAAAACTAGTGGCAAATTTTTAATTAATTTTGCTACTCCTTTGGCCAATGCGTCAAATGTACTATTAAAAATACGCACTACCGCTACTCCTAACGCTAACGGGTATTATGAATCACCATTGGGATTAACTAACAATCCTTTAAATGGACCAATTACATCATTAACGTTATCTGAACTAACTGATCAATTACACTCTATTGTTGATAAAACTACGAGATTTACAGGCAAATTTCCAGGCTCGAGTAATTTAAGAGATTTGTCTAATGCTGGATCTCTAGGGAATAGATTAATAGCCAATGCTATACCAATGTCTTTTGCCAGCGTGTTTGTGGGTAAAAAAGAACATAGTGTAATTGATGCAATTGTCAAAGCTGGTGATCAATATAATCAATTCAAGATGGCATTCCTGAAAAGAATTTCAGAAATAAATGATCAAACAGATCCTGCAACAGATCTTGATATAGTATTAACTGAGTTAAATGTCAACAAAGATTTGTTGTCACCTTATTATCTATCAGATATGATTGCTTATGGATCAGATAAAACTTCTAGGGATTGGATAGTTACTGATTCTCGTAATGTTGTATATCCTCTTGTTAGTGAATTTGATTCTACTGTATTAAGCACAAGGTCAGTCTTGGTTTATCTAAATGGTAATCAATTGGTATTGAATCGCGATTATGAATTTGACGTAGTTGACGCTGCTGTAAAAATTCTAGTACAGTTGACACCTGGTGACAAGTTGGTGGTAAATGATTATTATTCTACTCTAGGTTCTTTTGTTCCTCCTACACCTAGTAAATTAGGATTGTATCCAAAGTACCAGCCTAGCATTTATTTGGATAACACTTATATTAATCCAGTTAATGTGATTCAAGGCCACGATGGCAGTATTACTATTGCCTATAACGATTTTAGAGATGATATTATTCTTGAATTTGAAAAGCGTGTTTACAATAACATTAAAGCACAATATCAATCAGATTTATTTAATGTTAATTCTATTTTTTCTGGAGCATTTCGTGCTAGTGAATATTCAGAAGATGAGATTAACAAAATATTAAGTGGTGATTTTCTTAAATGGGCAGGATTTTATGGTATAGATTATACCTTAAATAATTTTCTAGATGAAAATAATGCCCGTACTTGGAATTATCAAAATGGATTTAGTGCAGCATTAGCAGAGAGTGCTACTGGATCTTGGCGTGCAATTTTTAAACGTTTTTACGACACTGATCGTCCTGACACACATCCTTGGGAAATGCTTGGAATTACAAATAAGCCAACCTGGTGGGAAAAAACATACGGAGTTGCCCCATACACTGCGGGTAATGGATTGCTATGGGGAGATCTTGAACGGGGATTAAATCGCAGTACTGGCAAGATTGATCCATTGTATGCTCGCCCTGGCCTATTTGAAATCATACCAGTGACTGATACTGGCGAATTAGTTGATATTACAACTTTAATAACAAACTATACAACATTTGGTCGTCGTCAACCGTGGAAGTTTGGAGACCATGGTCCAGCTGAAACTGCTTGGAGACGTAGTAGTTATTGGCCATTTGCTGTACAGAGATTATTGGCCTTGGCCAAGCCTGCCGAGTATGCAGCATTGATGTATGATCCTAGTCGAATTTCTAAGAACATTGTAGGGCAATGGGCATATGGTTCTAACCATGTTTTCTTAAATCCAAAAGATTCAGTTATACATGGCAACAACAATGCACTGACCAGTGGTTATAGTGTTTATGTTTCTGAGATTGGTCGTCAGCGTACTTCAAATTACATACAAGAATTATCACAAGATCTTACCTATCTAGATTTTAATTTATTCCACAAGGTGGGTGGATTTGTCAGCAAAGATAAATTACAAATTGTCATTGATGCTATTGATCCTACATCTACAAGTCCTGGATCTTTGTTGCCACAGGAAGATTATGATTTAATATTGAATACAAGTAATCCTATTAAGTCGTCGGCTATCTCTGGTATCATTGTACAAAAAGATAATGGAAAATTTGTAGTTAAAGGATATGATAGATTACACCCTTATTTTACAGTATATGAACCTATACGTAATACCAATACTGCTGCAATCACAGTTGGTGGTATTTCTGAATCTTATGTGACCTGGACCAGTGGTACCACTGGCGGCGCAACTGGATTATCTAGTGCTGATACTACAACTGCCAGTTCAGCATCAACTGGAAAATTTTATCAAGCAGGTCAAATTGTAGCCAACGGAAATAATTTCTATAGAGTTAAAACTAGCCATCAAAGTGGTTCAACATTTAACTTGGTTTATTTCCAATTGCTACCAGGCCTGCCCACAGTAGGTGGTGCAACAGTACAGACTGCCATTAAGTTTAATGCCATTGAAAAACAAATTCCGTATGGAACTGAATATACAACTGTACAAGAAGTTTATGACTTAATTATTGGCTATGGCAAGTGGTTGGAAAGTCAAGGATTTATTTTTGATGAATATAATTCTGATCTAAGCGCAGCAATTGATTGGAATTTTACAGGCAAAGAATTTTTATATTGGACTACACAGAACTGGGCACCTAACAGTATTATTACTCTAAGTCCATTTGCCGGTCAAATCAAATATCAACTGGCCAATTCAGTAGTAGATAGTATCTTTGACAGTTTTTACGAATACAATATATTACAGGCCAACGGTACTCCAATGCCTCACACCAATTTAAATGTGAATAGGCAAGATGGAGTTTGCACAATTGAAACTGTTAATTCCACTGATGGTATATATTTTGCCATGTTGCATTCTGTGCAAAAAGAACACGCTATGGTATTTAAAAATACCACTATGTTTAATGATACTATCTATGATATTGAAACTGGATATCGTCAGTACAGAATGAAATTGGTAGGTTTTAGAACATCTAACTGGGATGGGGATTACTTCAGCCCTGGATTTGTTTATGATACTGCCCAAATTTCAGAATGGAAAAAATACAGTGATTATCGTATTGGCGAGGTTGTTCGCTTTAGTGGCAACTATTATTCTGCCAATCAAAGAATTACAGCAGCTAGTAAATTTGATTTTACACAATGGGATGTTCTTGGCAAAAAACCAGTAGCAGGTCTACTACCTAACTTTGATTACAAGATCAATCAGTTTGAAGATTTCTATAGTTTAGATATTGATAACTTTGACAGCGCACAGCAAAAAATGGCGCAACATTTGATTGGATACACACCGCGTGTTTATCTAAATAATATCTTTACTAATCCAATTGCACAGTATAAATTCTATCAAGGATTTATTAAAGAAAAAGGCACTAAAAATTCTATAACTAAGTTAGCCAAGGCTAGCCTATATAACTTACAAGGTGAATTGACTTTTACCGAAGAATGGGCATTTAGGATTGGACAGTATGGATCTTATCAAACATACCAAGAATTAGAAGTTCCGTTGATTGAAGGTACATTTGTTGACAATCCTCAAATTGTTAAGTTTGTTGACGTTAGAGGAGTACCTGCACCAAATGATTTGATCTATTATAGTGATGCAACTGAACGCATTATTACACCTACTGATTATGTTCCAACAGCAACATTTGCCACTACCGACGACAACTTTGCATTTACTACAGCTGGCTATGTAAGATTAGACGATGTTACTGCCACTGCCTATAATCAAAACAGCTTGCTAGATATTGCCAACAATGGCAGTATTAATCAAGGTGATGTAATCTGGTTAGGATTCAAACAGGATGGAGATTGGGACGTTTTAAGATATGTAAATTCTTCAGCAAAAGTTATACAAGTTGTGGTATCTAATCCTGGAGTTGAACTAACTTTTACGACAGACACAGCTCACAATTTGTATGATGGCGAAATTGTTTCTATTACACAGTTTGATAGTACAGTTGATGGAATTTATGTCGTTAAATATATACCATCTCTTAATTCATTTACTGTAGCATCAACTTTACAGGCAGTTCCTACAACGGCGCCAGTTAGCCCTGCACAGATGTTTAAGTTTGAAAGTGCAAGATATGACAGTTTTGATACATTACCGCCAGATAGCAATTTGTTGCAACAGCCAATTGGCACTAAATTTTGGGTTAACAATGATGGATCTGGAAAATGGGTAGTTTACAAAAAGACTAAAAATTATTCTAGCAATACTAGAACCAGTTCAATTTCTACTACAGATCAAAAATTAGGATGGAGCATTAGTAATCGTTCTGGTGCCAATATTGTTGTAGTAGGTGCGCCCGGCAATTACGAATACAATAACTACGGTGGTGTATTTGTATACAATAATACAGATAACAGATTTAAATTCAAATATACATTGAATCACAATGTAAATTATCAAACTCCTGGAACACCAACTGAGTTTGGATACTCTGTAGTATACGATGACCATCAATTTGCCAATAGTGGATTTGGTTTAATATTTGCCGGTGCTCCGGCCGCCAGCAATGTTAAAGGATCTGGTGACATTGGATCAGTTAGATACTCTATTGGGGCAGAAATGCCTTCTATGTTGGTAGAAGAAGGATTGGTTAAAATTAGTGGTATTGATGCAGTTGCTAATGATGAAGATTTTCATACGTTTGTCTTACTAAGTCCAAATCCATCTAGTTATGAAAGATTTGGCTCTTCTATATTTGTGGAGCGCAACGTTGACGAAAAACTTTTATTGGTTGGAGCACCTCAAACACTTACAACTGGAACTGGTGCTGTATACTATTACACAGTTGATTCTCGTGCTACAACCAATGTCTATTATCCAATCTCACCTACTAGTATAGATAATGTAGTCAATGTAACTTCAGTTAATACTCTTACATCGCAGGTGTCATTGACTCAAGGAAGTCAATGGGGATACGCTATCAGTGGGTCCGATGATGCAGACATAATTGCCATTGGTGCTCCTGGATATTCTAATAATACTGGTCTGGTACAAGTATATTCTAGAACTACCTGGCTCAAGACTATTACATCGCCATACGGTAGAAATAGCCGTTTTGGTGAAGCAGTAACAGTCTCTCCAAATAGAGATTACTTGTTTATTTCTGCTCCTAATATTCGAAATAATGATCAATCTTATGGCAGAGTAGCAATATACAAAATTGTAAATTCTGTTATTACTTTTGTTTTAGACATTGCAAATCCAATGCCAAATTCAGCAATGAAATTTGGTTCTTCAATTTCTATTAACACAGCAGCAGACGTATTGGCAATATCTGCATTAGGAACCAATAGCAGAATACCTACTACATTTGATCAAACAGATGGGGCAGCATACTTTGATGCAGACGCTACGAATTTCTATGGTGAAGTTACCGGCAGCGGCACGGTATATGTGTATAGTAGAAAGTTTGATAGATTTGTATTATCTGAAGAACTAACTCCACCATTGACTGTATCTGGCACAACCTACGGTAATAGTACAGCCATTAATTCTAATACTATTTTTGTAGGTGCACCTGCAATTGCAAATTCAGCAATAACCAGTGGATTCTATAAATTTACAACAAATACCACTAGCAGTTTTACCACATTACGTCAACAAGATAGTGTAGTAGCTGTTGATACTGTACAAAAAGTAATGTTGATAGATTCTTTCAATGAAGAAATTGTAGAGTATCTAGATGTTATTGATCCATTAAAAGGAAAAATTGCAGGTATTGCTGAACAAGAATTAAAATATAAGACAGCATTTGATCCTGCGGTATATTCAATTGGTATTGCATCTACAGTTAATGATACATCCACAAGTTGGATGGATGATCACTTAGGTGAATTATGGTGGGATCTAAGTTCTGTAAAATACCAATGGTATGAGCAGGGCGAATTATCTTTTAGAAAGAACAATTGGGGACAATTATTCCCGGGTGCAACTATTGACGTCTATGAATGGGTAGGATCAGAATACTTACCTAGCGAATGGAGCTCTAGGGCTGATACTGCCGCTGGGCTGACTGAAGGCATTAGTGGTCAACCAAAATTTGGTAACGACACTGTAGTATCTGTTAAACAAGTTTATAGTTCTATAACAGGTGCATTTACCAATTATTATTACTATTGGGTAAAAAATAAAGTAACAGTACCTTCTGTTAAAAATAGAAGAATTAGCAGCTACCAAGTGGCTTCTATAATTGCAAATCCTACTAGCTACGGATTAAAATATATATCTGTAATATCTAAAGATGCAATTCTTTTATCTAATATTAAATCAATGTTGGTAGCTGATAGACTACATATTAACATTGCTACTGATGAAATTAATAATGTTATTCCTAAGCATACTGAATGGTTATTGATGCAGGAAGGATCCGCAGAAAGCAGACCTAATACCTTGCTTGAGAAAAAACTAATTGACAGTTTAATTGGTCACGATAGTTTTGGCAATCTTGTTCCAGATGTATCATTAACTTCAAGAACACGATACGGCATTGGAATTAGACCGCAACAAACTCTATTCAAGAATAGATTAGAAGCGTTACGAACTCTTGTAGAATTTACCAACGGTGTGTTGATTAAAAATCAAATTACTGGTAATTATAATTTTGCTAACTTAAACAAGCAGGAACTTATTCCTGATCAATATAGTCACGCCTATGATCAAATTGTAGAAGATAACGAAGGGCTTGCAATTATTGATGCTCGACAGTTTGTTTTACCGGCACTATCTTGCAAAGTACAGAATGGAAAAATTCACAGCGTTAGTATTGATAACCCAGGATTTGGATATAAGATAGCTCCTACCGTTGCAGTTGTTAGCGATGTGGTTTCTACCGCTAAAATTTCTACCAAAATAGATGAGCAAGGTAGAATTATTTCTGCAACGATTGATGATGCTGGAGACAATTTTCCCGATAATCAATCTCCTGAACTACAAGTTAGACCTTATACTGTTATTGTATTAGCTGATAATCTTTATAACAATAAGTGGACTATATTTGTCTATGATACTGTTAATAAATCTTGGATGAGATATCGTACACAAAAATTTAATACAACAATGTATTGGAAGTATCAAGATTGGAGCAGCAGTACATATAATCAATATGTTGATTATGCTGCTACAATTGATGATGTTTATCAACTTAATACATTGGAATTAACTACTGGACAATATGTAAAAGTTAAAAACGGTGGCGATGGTAGATATATTGTATTAGAAAGAGCAGCTAATGGTATTACAGGAACTTTTGGCAATCAATACGATATTGTTTATAGTGAGCGCGGCACAATACAAATTTTAGATTCAATCTGGAATTTCCCTGCCAATGATTATGGATTTGATTATCTTAACAGTTACGATCAAACTTTATTTGATCAAACTCCAGATCTTGAACTTCAATATATTCTTTCTGCTCTAAAGAAAGATTTGTTTATAAATGAATTAAAAATCAACTGGAATCTATTTTTCTTCAAAGCAGTAAAGTATGCCTTATCAGAACAAAAATTATTAGATTGGGCGTTCAAGACTTCTTTTATTAATGTAAAGAACCTAGCAGGAAATTTGGATCAACGAGCTATTTACAAATTACAAAATAGTGAATATTTTGAGAACTATGTTAATGAGGTTAAACCTTATCATACCAGCATTAGAACTTTTACTACGGATTATTCAACATTGGAATCAAGTAGATCTTATACTACTGATTTTGATTTGCCATCGGTCTATAATAAATCTACTGGAATATTTGATACTGTTGAAACAAATGGTGCATTATTAGATAGACATCCTTGGAAATCTTGGGCAGATAATAATTCATCCATAATTGGTAGCATCTCAGTTGGGCAAGCTGGCGCCGGCTATACTTCAATTCCTGCTGTGACTATAACTGCTGCACAGGGAGATTTAGGAGCAGGCGCTACTGCTATTGCATATATTAATTCAGGAAAAGTAGTTTCTATTGAAGTAACCAAAGCTGGCTCTGGATATAAAACTGCACCAACTGTCACTATTACTGGTGGCGGTGCAACTACTGTAGCCACTGCCTATGCACAGTTATTTAACGGAAAAGTTCGTACCAATAAGATTGGTATGAAGTTTGATAGAACTACCCGCAATGACCAAATTGGTGATAGGTCAGTGACTGATACATTTATTTGCAATGGTGCAGACAATAAGTTTGTATTAAATTGGTTAGCTGAACCTGATAAATTTAAGATTCAAGTTTTCCTTGATAAGAGTGCAGTATTGCGTTCAGATTATACCATAGAGTATTATACCGGGATGTACAACGGTTACAATAAGAAATTTAACAGAATATACTTCTTAAATTTTGATCCAGCAGTGGATCAAGTATTAGAAGTTACTTATATAAAAAGCACAGAGTTGTTAAATGCCACTGAACGGATATTAAGTTATTATTCTCCAACATCAGGAATGCCAGGAAAAGATCTTGCACAATTAATGACTGGTATTGAATATCCCAACACTGTAATTAATGGATTGCCACTTGGATATAATAATTCATTAGATGTAGGATATATCCCAACTGGTAGTTTTGCCTGGACTGATGCAGTTAGTTATTATACAACTGCTAAAATTGCCAATACTGCCACTGCTGGTATTTCTACTGTCATGTTAACAACTACTACGGGATTAACTGTAGGGCAGTATGCTAACATCACTGGATCAACTATTAATAAATTTAGCACCTCATCGGATGTTGTTATTACTGAAATTAATACAGAAACTCGTAATGTGACATTTAGTTCTACTCTATCTAGTACAGTGTATCCTGGATACAGTATTGAATTTTGGAACTATAATGCTGACAACAATGCAATTGACAGCGTTATTGAAGGCGGTACTTGGAATACATCTACACGAGTAAATGCATTAGGAATTAATCCCGAAGACGTTACTATAGATGGTGATATATTCTTATCTGCTGCATCAAGTTACGCTCCGGAAGAATTAGTACCTGGCTATGTGACAGAAAGTGTGGGCATCAATGTTTATACTAAAAATTCTCAAGGTGCTCCTATAGTATTTGCCGGGTATACTAATATAATTGCCGGAACTACATCTACTGGTAAGTTAAGTATTGTCCCGCCAAGTTCTAACAATATTGTTGTAACTTTTAACAATTTGCAGTTTAATTATAGTACCACTACTAATTTTACAGCAGTTAATCAATTTGCAATAAATTGGGAAACCAATGAAATTATTATTCCGCCTCAACCAATAACAGGTAAATTGGGATATACTATTTTAAGTATAGGTGGTGGCCGCCCAGATACAGAAGCTGGAGTTGTTGATTTTGCAATAATCACAGTCAATGGTACAAATTTTGCTCAAGTAGAAAGTTTATCAGATTACCGTAGTATCAAGAGTGCATACGTTACTGTAAATGGTATTACTATTTCTCCAGTAACAACTTCTACTGATTATGGTTATATGCTAACCTATGCCAATAGTAAAAATCATAGAGCAGCTGTGAATGTATACAATCTTTTACCTGGAACCAACACTGTACAGGCTTGGTTCTTCAATAATGATTATAAGTATTTTAATGAAATTACGGAAGAAATTATTTCAATAGATAGTAGCAATCAATATTATACATTATCAAAATTTCCAGGTAAGAAAGAACCATGGGTAGCACAATCTATTGTTGAAGTCACATCCAATGGAATTCGTACTCGACTAATTCCACCAATTATAACTTATTATGACACAGTTGGGCCTGCTATTCAGACATTTGCAATAGATACTCATAAATCTCACCCAGCAGGCACATTTAATTCTAGCCAAGTTAGAGTATATATCAATGGATATCAGTTGGTATCAGATTATGATTATACAGTTAATTCGGAACAAGGCACGGTTACAATTGTTGATAATATGTTATCAAATAAAAATGCAATTGCAATTGTCGGCCGCCCAATAAATCCGGAAACAAATGGAAGCATAGGATTTGATTACGACATCAATAGTTCTTCAGCAACGCCATTAATAATTATAGATCCAAACGCCGGGGATACATATAAAGTCATTACATATACTGATCATGATGGTATGATGATGAGAACTGAAAAATTTGATGGAAATCCAAGTAAGAGATATAAAATTAGTCGACCTGTATTAAATGACAACTATGTGTGGGTAACTGTTAATAGGATCCCATTGACTGGAAAGATAGATTACAATATACTTGATGATCAAGTAACGGTAGAATTTAGTGATCAGTATCATCATACATCGGACGATGTTATTGTGATAACAAGTATTAGCAGTGAAAAGTTAGCATCTACTATTCTTGGATACAGAATATTCAATGATATATTTGATAGGACACATTTTAAACGTCTATCTAAACAAGATACTACATATCTAACTACTCCTTTACATTTTACAGATACAGAAATACAAGTTGCTGATGCTAGGGCACTCACTCCTCCGCTAATTTCTAAGAAAATTCCAGGAGTTGTAATCATTGATGGCGAACGTATTGAATTCTTTAAGGTAACAGGGAATATACTAAGCCAATTACGCAGAAGTACATTGGGCACTGCACCTAGTTTTTATTCAGATATCAATACGCGAGTAATTGATCAGAGTCCAGAACAGACTATACCTTTTAAAGAAAATATCTATCGTCAAACTCATATAACAAAATCAACTACCAACACTTATATAATTAATAAAACTCCAAATATTTTAAATACCGGAACCCAGCATCAGATTACTAACAATGGAATAACTTTAAGTATTGCAGCAGTTGCTGCACCGGTTGATTACTTCGTGGAAAATAAATTAATATCTGATATAACAATACCAGCTGTTGATCAAGTATTGGTATATTATGGTGGCCGCCTGTTAAGAAAAACTGGAATATACCAACAAGATACTACTATATCTTACGATAGCCTAGAATGTAATATAGTTGGAAATATCGCTACTGTAAAATTATTGCCTTATACTACTACCATTGGGACAGCGTATGTAGTTACCTCTACAAATCAAGTGTGGGTCTATACCAAATCCATAGAAGCAGATGCTATAAATGGCTATGTATATCGAGGACTTACATATTCTCCACCTGAATTTACTATTGATATTGCTACCCAGGCGCTGACATTAAATATTGCACAAGGTATACAAGATAACGTTAAACTAGTTATTATTAAGAAAGAAGTTAAAAAATCTAAAGTATGGAATGATGGTGGAGTACAATCACTAATGGATAGTACTACATTGCCTGCTAGATTTTTACAGCAAAAACCTGCAGAATTACCAGATAATTACTATTACGGTGGTAATTTATTATTAACTGATGTCTCAGGTACTTCATTTACAGATAGTACCGGACAACCATTACAAGGATTTTAAAATGCCAAATATTACTCAATTACCAATTTTAAACACAGCAACAACTGCTACTTATTTTATTGTTGTTGACAATAATCTGACTAACCGATTCAAATATTCTTCTCTAGCTGACCAAATGATACCATTGCTACCTCGAGGATATCAAGGTGCGCAGGGCGCTCAAGGATATCAAGGTGCGCAAGGATCTGTAGGATATCAAGGTTTTCAAGGAGCTCGAGGATCTCAGGGCAATCAAGGATTCCAAGGCACCCAAGGTGCTCAGGGATCTGTGGGATATCAAGGATTCCAAGGAGCTCGGGGATCTCAGGGCAATCAAGGATTCCAAGGCACCCAAGGTGCTCAGGGATCTGTGGGATATCAAGGAGCAACCGGAGCCTATGCTGCTCGCGGATACACTGGTAGCGTAGGATATACTGGTAGTGTAGGATATACTGGTAGTGTAGGATATACTGGAAGCTCTGGAGAATATGCAGCAATTGGATTTACTGGCAGCGCTGGTTATACTGGTAGTAAAGGATATACTGGTAGTGTAGGATATACTGGAAGCTCTGGAGAATATGCAGCAATTGGATTTACTGGCAGCGCTGGTTATACTGGTAGTAAAGGATATACTGGATCAATTGGGGCAATTGGATATACTGGATCAATTGGCAATAATGGTACTATTGGATATTTTGGATCTGTAGGTTATGCAGGAAGTGCTGGCCCACGTGGATTCCCGGGATATACTGGGTCAGCGGGAAGTGCTGGTCCACGTGGATTTCAGGGTGATATAGGAAAATTATTCCAATCAACTATTCCATCTAGAACTTCTAGTCCGGGCACTATTGGACAACTTGCATTTGATGCTACCTATGTTTATATATGTGTGGATACAAATACATGGAGAAGAATGTTAGCAAGTACCTTTTAATCTAACATAAATACCATAATGGAACAGAATCAAACTATGAACAGACAACTAACTCAACAGGAAATCCCACCTGTATCTAAGCCTAACGAGCAGGGAAATATAAGAATACAAGGGCATATCAAGATATTTGATCCTGAAACTAAGGAAGTATTCATTGATAAACGTAATGCCATCCATTATGAAAACTTTTCGGTTGCTTTGGCAAGAAGTTTAAGCAATCAGGGATACGGGACCATTGTAGAAATGGCTTTTGGTAATGGTGGCACTAGAGTTGATCAAACCGGCATTATCACTTATCTTACACCCAATGTTATAGGAACTAATGCTAGTTTGTATAATCAAACATATTTCAAGACCGTTGATGCTAAACAAGCTAGTGATTTAGATCCTGCTAGGAACTTTATGGAAACACGTCACGTTATGGGCACCGCTTATACTGACATTCTAGTAAGTTGTTTACTAGACTTTGGTGAACCTAATGGTCAGGCAGCATTTGATAATGCTACAAACTCTGATAGTACATTTGTCTTTGATGAGTTAGGACTTAAAGCATTTAGTCCCGATGGTGCCGGTTTGGGAGATTTATTAACTCACGTTATATTTCATCCTGTGCAGAAATCAATGAATCGTATGATTCAAATTGACTACACTGTGAGAATCCAGAGTCTTACTGGCGGAGTATAATCATGCCTTTTACATTAAAATTTTCTGATCCTACTAAAACTTCTGAGATCACTGTACCAGATATGCCACCGGGCATTAATGCAGTTGATACCAGTATAAATTTAGTGGGGCGAGGTTATCCCAATTACAGTCAAAAAACTGCTGAAAACTTTTTACATCTGTTAGAAAATTTTGCTGGTCCAACAAGCCCACAAAATCCCATAGAAGGACAACTGTGGTATGATACTAGTAATCCTACCAATAAAGTTTTAAGGATTATGGATGGCACAGCAACATCTGCACGATGGCCAACTGCTACTGGAATTTATCAACAACCTACTGATCCAAAAAATTCTCCTAGTGTAATTTTAAAATCTGGTGACATCTGGGTTGATACATTATTGAATCAACTCAAAATCTATACTACGACTGGTTGGACTGTAGTTGGACCAGCTGTAGGAACTGGCGGATCTAAAACTGGTGCAGAATCCACAGTAATAACAGATACTACCGATGTATCTCATCCAGTGATTATGCAATATGTTTCTGGAAAAATTATTGCAATCATTGCCGATAGTAGTTTTACTCCTAATCCAGTTATCTCGGGATTTTCTTCTTTACGATCTGGTATTACATTAAACTCCTCTCAAACCGCGATATTTAACGGTACCTCAAATGCTGCTCTTGGATTAGAAATTGCCGGAACTAAATTTAATAGTGAAAGTTTTTTACAAAAAGATGATTCAAGTTATTACGGACAAGAAATTACTGGTAAAGTTGTATACAAAACTAGTTCAAATGCACTTGCTGCTCAGGGTAGGGATGGTGTCATAGTTAATAATTCTTCTAACAATTTAGATTATTTACAATTATATAAATCAGGTAACGATGCGGTACTATTGAACAATACTGTTGGTGGTAAAATAATCTTTAAAACTAGATTGTCATCTGGCACAGCTCTAGACAACACAGTTACTATCCAACGTGGAATTGTTGGAATTAATACTGCTACTACTATTAATTCTCCTAACTTAGATGTATTTGGCACTGCTAGAGTATCAGGTGGGATTTCAATTACTTCTACTGCTAGCAATGCAATTGCAGTATCAGGCGGAATTACAGTTGATAAAAATATTGCAGTGGCCGGAAACATATCTGTGCAAGGGATTACTACCAGCACTGGATTGTTAACAGTGGGCTCTGCAACAGGTTCGGGAACCAGCATATTGCCTAACAACAATAATACATACGACATTGGTTCTCAATCAAAAGTATTTAGATCAATATATGCATCAGAAATTCATACTTCTAAAGTTAATGGATCTGCAATTTCGTTTCCGGGAATGATCACAGTATTTGGTGGAAAAATTGCTCCTCCGGGATGGTTAATATGTGATGGTTCAACTTCTACAACAACAACATATCCTGGTTTATTTTCTGTAATTGGTTATTCATATGGTAGCGAAGGCTCTGCTTTTCGAGTACCAAATATGTCTACCTCTACTTATGTTTCTACTGGAACAGGTACAGGAACTTATTTAACATATATTATAAAGTTATAAAATGTCATATACAATTCGTAACGCCGACGGCACAATATTATTGTCATTAGCAGATAATACAGTTGATAGAACTACCACTAGTCTTTCTTTGGTAGGAAAAAATATTAGATCTTATGGTGAATATTTTAACAATAATCTAATACAGATATTATCTAATTCTGCAAATACTCAAAGTAATCCCCCAAGAAATCCATTAAAAGGACAACTTTGGTATGACACTACTTTTAAAAAATTGAAAATATATGATGGAATATTTAAACCATTAAGTGGTGCTATCATTTCAGGATCTGAACCAGCTGATTTTTACACTGGGGATTTATGGTTTGATTCTAAAAATAATCAGTTAAAAATGCGTAGTGGACAGGTAACATATCTAATTGGACCTGCCTATCCTGCAGACACTGGCGAAACAGGATGGGTTTTACCACAAACATCTATTAAGGACACTACTCTTGCTGCAAGAAAAGTTGTTCTATTAAAATCATATGGAAATTTTATTGGTATAGCATCTAGGACAGAGTTCACTATGTCACAAAGTGACTCGCTATCTTATTTTAATACTTCCACTACATCAACTGTAGTATCGGGTCTTACAATTTTTGGAGATATTAAATATACAGGGCAGATTACTAATAAGTATTTGTCAATGAGTATTGATCTTGCTAAAAGTTCTGCCGCTAATCAAAACTTTGGAATACAAAATCAAATTATTGCAGAAAATTATTTAACTAGAATGTTTCCCGTTGATGCATCCTCTGAGACTCCGGGACTTCCGATAGGTACAGAAGCAAGGGTATTATGTACAGGCGCCTCACTCCTTGGCAATACATTTATATTAGATGACAATATACAAATTCGAAGATTTCGCATAGAAGCTCCAGATGATCCTAAAAATGGAACACGTTGGTGGAGAGCATATCCTAGCACCAATAATACAGTTTGATTATAAATTTATAATAAGAGAAAAATATGCCCTACATTTTAAATAAAACTAATGGAGCCAAACTTACAACATTGGGTGATGCTTCTATAGATATTACCACAAGTTTAACATTGGTTGGTAGAAATTACGCTGGTTACGGTGAAGCTGTAAATGAAAATTTTATAAAATTACTCGAGAATTTTTCTAACAGCACACAGCCACCTAGACCAATACAGGGTCAGCTTTGGTTTGATAATGCAAGCAAACAATTATCAGTTTGTTATGATGGCAAATCTTTTAAAGGAATTGCTAATCTTCGTGTAGCCAGTACACAACCCCAATTTTCAGTAATTGGAGATCTATGGTGGGATAAGTCTACTAGTCAATTAAAGACCTATGATGGCGCCGATTACAAAATTATTGGACCTCAAGAATCTGCTACTGCTGCTTGGATACCTGGTCTAGAACAAACTATTGAAATATCTAATATATCTGTGCTTCGTGGAGACATAGAAAAGAATACAATGGCAGTTCTATCAAAGATTGATTTTGTTCCTGGTGTAGATTCTATTTTATACAAGAATTTTAGTAATGGCGTAAAACGAGGAATAACTTTAGCCGGTGCTCTTGACGGATCTGGATCTACCAAGGCTAGTGGGGTTTACTTTTGGGGAACAGCAGTTGAATCATTGATTGCAACCACGGCTACATCTGTAACAGTAACACCAACGGCCACTAATGCCAATTTCTATGTACCGTTTGCATCAACCTCTACTGGCGGTGCTGCTCTTTTAACAGATTCAGGCGTAACATATAATCCATCTACTAATGTTTTGACCACTATTGCTAGCTCTGCTCGTTATGCTGATTTGGCAGAACGATATGAAGCAGATGCTATATACAAAGTTGGTACAGTTCTAGTAATTGGTGGTAAGAAAGAAGTCACAATTACTGATCAACGTGCCAATACAGCAGTAATTGGTATAGTAAGTAAAAACCCTGCATATATGATGAATTCTGACGCCGGAACTGACGAAACTCACCCCTATATTGCCTTAAAAGGCCGTGTTCCGTGCCAAGTTGTCGGCGGCGTTAACCGAGGTGATTTATTAGTAACTAGTGTATATCCAGGATATGCATCATCTTGGGTTCATGGTGATAGCCCAAATGCAGTCATAGGAAAAGCCCTTGGAACTCAATCCAACGGCTTTGGGGTTATTGAAGTTCTAGTAGTTTAAACTGCCATTGGTGCTTTGATGGCGGCATGAAACTTATAATCAACTAATTGTATATCACTCATTTTAAATGTAGTGATTCCTTCAGTTTGATTTAATTCCAGCTTGGGCAACGGTAATGGCTTTCTGGATAATTGTTCCTTTACCTGTTCAACGTGATTCTCATATATATGAGCATCACCTAAACAAATAATAAGTTCGCCAACTTTGAGTCCACACACCTGTGCAATCATATGTGTGAATAATGCATAACTTGCAATGTTAAAAGGCACTCCCAAAAACAAATCTGCACTACGCTGATACATCTGGCAACTCAACTTTCCATTGTTAACATAGAATTGACTCATCATATGACACGGTGGCAATGCCATTGAGTCAAGCTCGCCTGGATTCCATGCTGAAATAATGTGTCTACGTCCATATGGATCTTTTTTAAGACCATTAATCAATTCCTGCAATTGATCAACATGTTTAACGGCCATACGATTGACACCAAATACTGGCGCACGCCATGCTCTCCATTGGACACCATATACACGACCCAGATCACCTTTGAATCGTGCTTTATTTTTCCAATAGGGTGCAGTGGCATTATCGCTCCAGATAGTTTTTTCTGTGCTATTGCGATCACCGTGTAGTATTTCTTTTAAGCGATTCTCATCACCACTACCTTCAATAAACCATAGTAGTTCGCTAACAACAGATTTCCATGCTAGTTTTTTTGTAGTAACAGCAGGAAACCCCTGACTGAGATCAAATCTCATCTGTACACCAAACTTACTAATTGTACCAGTACCAGTTCGATCAGGTCTGTGATCTCCTGTTTCTAAAATATCTTTTAGAGCGTCAAGGTATGCATATTCTAGGTGTTTCATAATTATTCTTTCTTTACATGTGAAATCGGGGCAAGCTGCCCCGATTCTAACCTACTGTGTAATAACAGGGGATTACTCAACTTCTACTGAAACTTTTTTCTTGGCTTTGCTTTTTGGAGGATCCAATGCATCAGCCTGTTTACGTAATTGCTGAGCTTGTTTAACTAATGCATCGGCTTTTGATCTAAGTGCAGTAGCACTCATATCATCAGTTAATACAATTTCTTCAACAGGTACAACAACTTCGGAAGTTTTTGTAACATTGGCAGACTTCTTATTAGGAGATTTACCATCAGTAATGGCCAATTCGTTGATACTTACTCCTTTTTGTTCTGCAATGATAACGTTCAATTCGTCAAGCGGAATAGTAGTTTGTGTATCAGGAGTTACCAATACTCCACTTGTGGAGACTTTTTTAAGATTCCCACGATTGTGTAACGCTTCTAGCATATTACTACCGTCCGGAAATCTCCGAACAGATAAAATATCTGCCATTTCGTTAGCCTGTTGACCGCTACTATCTTGAACTAAATTCATTAGTGCATCGTGATAGGTATCTCCGAGTCCATTAGTGCCAACCACTAATGCACTATACGGATCGCCAGGTAATGTGCGATATACAATAACGACCTTTGCGCCGTTATTTTTCATTTTCCCCACATGTTTCATGTGCTTCTCCTTTTAGGCAGCGGGCGCTTCTTCAGTAGCAGGTGCTTCTTTAGTAGCAGGTGCTTCTTCAGTAGCAGGTGCTTCTTCAGTAGCAGGTGCAGCTGGTGCAACTGCGGTCAAGAACGTTGAAAGACGATCATATGTTGCACCAACAGCAGACAATTCTGCTGCACGGAATGCACCACGTTGAACTGCAACTTCTACGATTGCACGTAGATTTTGAAGATCGCTGATAGTTAATTCTGGTTGTGCAGTAGCTTGGGTAGTTTCTTGAGTTTCCATTTAAAATATTTCCTTTTCTTTTTTATGTAAATAGGGACAGCCTAACATGAACATAGTAACCTCCCTAGGATCCTCTATGCCAATTTCTAACATTCCGACCATTTTTTTATTATGGTCCAATGTCATTTTTTTCTTTATTGCATATCTACTATTTAAATTATAGACAATCCAGTGATCCAATAATTTGGTATCAATGTATTGATCTACTAAGACCTTGGTAAAGTGATCTGGACTAAAGGATAATTTCCTTAATTTTAGAACACCTAACGGATTGATCTCACTTCTATTTAGTGACATTATATACCTACTTATTTATAATAGGCAGTCTGACCAAAGGGTGCAATTATGGAATCATTGCCGTGAATCACAAACAATGCATCGCAGTAATCTTCATCACCCCAACTGCCGCAAGGATATCCGTCAGTAAACATAATGAATTTCTTTGGAACAATATCTTCGTTCTTCATGAATTCATAGTTAGCATCAAAATCAGTGCCTCCGCCGCCCTTGACTTGGTAGCTTATGATTTCGTCAGCGGAGTCGCCCGTGAACTTGGCATAGTTATATACTCGGGTATCAAAGCACCAAAGATCCAATTTAAAGTCTTGGTATTCGTCCATAATGCCCTTGACTTCGCTTAGGAAGTCCTTGGCCATTTTGTCAGAGATACTACCGCTCATATCAATGGCAACTGATACATCGATAGTTTCTTCATTCATCATTCCCGGCAAAATAGCACCACACTGTTGTGATTTACGATTAGGCCGGCTGAAGCTGAAATTGCTTTTTAGAATACTTTGTATATTCATACGCAGGATCTGACGCCAATCCATTTTAGGCTCAGTAAAGTCGCTGATCAAACGCTTGACACCTGCAGGAACTTTGCCAGCACCTGCTGCCTGTGCAGCCGCAACCATTGCTTCTTTGATCTCGTCGCGGATCTGTTTCTTTTCTTCTTCGGTCAGTTTAGGACGTTTGGCCTTGCCTTTTCCGCTGCCATCTATTTCTTCACCGTCTTCATCACTGTCGCCATCACCGCCGCCATCATCGTCATCCAAATGTTCGTCTAGTAATTCACCAAGCGAGCTGATATCAATCTTGTCTGCTTTTTCGTAAAGTTCGGCATAGATTTCTTCGTAGCTCTTGCCACGATATTTGTCATCTTGATAAATCTTGATCCAGCTAGGCACCGCACCAATTCGTTCATCTTTGAGGATTTGATTAACAGCATAGTCAGCTGCAATATTTGACAGCACTGGATCGCGGAAATCACGACGACCCATGTGATCAAATACATTATGTAGCACTTCGTGTGCAAATCCAAACTCTGCTTCTTTGGGAGTGAGTCTATTAACAAAATCGTTGTTGTAATAGAAATTACGACCATCTGTGGCCAATGTAGCACACCAGTCGCTAGCATCAATCAATTTCATTCGGGTAGCCAGATTACCAAAGAATGGTTGACGAAGAAGCAACCCAATACGAGCTGTAATAAGTTTTTCTATAATCTTGTTCTTTTCATCATTTGAGTAGACTTTTGTAGATGCTGCTTTTTTAACTTTTTCAGTTTTCATTACTGTTGACATTGCCTATCCTTTTCAGTGTAAGTATATATTATACATTAAATTTATCAAAAGAGCAAGTGAAAAAGGCCCTTTCGGGCCTTTTTTAACCTTGCATAGCCTGGATAATAAACTTACCAAACTTCTTATGGAAAGTATCAAAGTGCTTGAGCTTGCTAGAATCAAACGGGAGATCGTAACTAGTCAACGCAACTCTTGCAGCCATAACAGTAAGCTCGGTTGGGAAGTTATCCATTAGGAACTTGAAGAAGTTATCTGCCATTTCGTCCCAATTTTTAACTTTCTTGATGCTAGCATCTTGCAATTCGTAGCACAGGCTAATTGACAAAGAATACATTGCAGATATTTCTTTGATGTTGCAAGCCAGCACCTTACCGGACAAGATATCAGTTGGGTTAGGCATCTGTTTGGCCACACGTCGATGTGCCATGAACTTAACAGCAAGACCTTCACCAATAGCACCTGCAACCAAGTCAGTCAGGGTTCGTTCATCCAAGTCGTCATCTTGCAGCAATTCGCTCACAAATGACCAGCTACGTGGTGTAGCAAATGCCTTGCTAGAAGACTTTGGATCAAAATCATACAGATCTTGTTTGGCAAAGCCAACATAACCAACAACCTGTTCGTGAACCTTGTTAGTAACAGCCCATTCTTGCCAATCTTCAAAGTCTGATTTCAGTTCAATATGAACAAACCGGTTTGCCAACGGAGCAGGCATACGATAAGTGACACCTTTATCACCTTCTCGATTGCCAGCAGCAACGATACTAACACCTTCTGGGAGAATGTAAGTACCAACACGACGATTCAACACCAGCTGGAATGCAGCCGCTTGAGTAGCAGGAGCAGCAGAGTTCAACTCATCCAAAAACAGGATAGCAGTAGAATTAGGATCAGTAGGCAATTCTGCAGGAGGTGCCCAAGTCATGGTGTTTGAAGTGGAGTTGTAATAAGGAATACCTTTAATGTCAGTAGGTTCCCAAAGGCTCAGTCGCACATCAACGACTTCACGCTTTTGTTCATTACCAATTTGCTTGATGATATCAGATTTGCCAATACCGGGAGGGCCCCACATGAATACGGGACGCTTAATTTTTACGCATTTACGAATGCTTCGTTTTGCTTCGTTAGGAGTAACTGTGCGATTTGCGGAAATTTGTTCTGCCATACAATACTTTCAGTGTTTGAGTTAAATTGAATACTGCATGTCTGCTACAGTATGTATTAATTATACGGCAAATCACTCAGTTTGTCAAGCAGAATCTGCACTTTTTGCCTTTGCCCGGCTAAATTTTGCAATGTCGCCTGAAAACAACACCAATTGTACAGCCATCTTATCACTAAAAACAAAGATAAATCGGTTGGTCACATACCACGGGCAGTCAATAAAGTTGTCCAATTGGATAACCAATTGGCTTGTATACTCAATTGGACTTTCAAATTTAACTTTATGAAATTTGAAATATGAAGAAATTCTAGCAAATCCCTCATCAGTTAACCGTAGTCCACCTTTGTTTTTTTTACGGGGGTTCTGCCACCAGAGCGACACTAATTTTCTAAGATTTTTTTCCGTTATATCTAAGCCCGATTGGGTTGCTACGTATTTTGTAATTTCAATCTTGTGATTCATTGGGTAGTTCGTTTCCGGTCACTAGTTTAAAGACAGTGAATTTACTGGTGTCGAACTGTTTATTGAGTTTTTCAGCAAGGTTAATGGCGTGACCGGCATTGCTGAAAGAAACTTTTTTATACTTTGGACCTAATTGTTGAGCAATTAGACTGGTAGTTTTCAGATTAATAGGCTTACCCTGATAGAATACGGCCCAAATAGCATCAGCTTCTAGTACTTGTTCTGTCTTATATGTTTTCTTGTTAGTAACTTCTAAAAGTACTTTTGGTTTAGGTCTACTCACTTATATACGCTCCAATTGTGCGTATATATTTAGCAGCTCTTTTAGAATTTGCCACCGTCCATTTTGACTTCTATATTACTAGCCTGTGTAGCAGATGACAGTATTTGATCCATTTCACCAGTTAATCTAGTCATTACCACACTTAGACTGTTCTGTAAATCAGCAACCTCTTTGATGCTAAGATTCAGTGTTTTTTGGTTGGTCTTGATGGCAATACGAGCTTTATCTAGAAAGTCTTCAATGGGTAATGTGTTCAATTGTTTCATTCTTTGTTCATTTCAGATAATACTGATTTCATTTCTGCTTCAGTTTTAAAAGGTCCTTGATACCGGTATCGTTCAATTGTGATCAACTTTGGGCAAAAACTTGCAGCCCACCCATTTTTTCTATAAACAATATAGTAGCCGGCACAATATTGACTCTTACTCTTGGGACTTTTTGCAAAGAGTGGAAGTTTCTTTTTTATGCTGTATACAGGATCATAAGGTTTTGATCTACAAGGATAATTGTAGATGCTATAATTAGTATCAACGGGATCTTTGATCTTCTTTGTATTTTCTTCAAATGCAGAAATACCAAATTGCATTTTAATTTCTGATAGATTTTGAAAATTAATTTGTTTGCCTTTGCGTAAAAATACATAACCCTTTTTAGCCTTGGCCACAGAACCGATTTTATGTTGATTATCTCTAATCAACCATTCTTTATTACGAATCAATGTTTTAACTGAATTCATGCTATGTACCTTGCGTTAAGTGGCTCTGCATAAGTTTCTACTTGTTCGCTGATCTTAACTAGATCATATGCAGCACAGAATTTAAGTAATCTAAACCCAACTTGGGGAATATGCTTTTCAGCAGTAGTTGCAGTATCAATCGTTTCTTTAATAACAATTTTAATATTTTCAGGCTGCGCAGTCAAGTCGCATAAGTTGACATTACGATTATAATCATCAAGTACACGATGCTCAACGCCCTCGTGATCAGTCCAACGCTGAAGCATGAGATTGTTCCAATTATATCCGCGACTTTCACGGTCGGCAAATGCTTCACGCAGGCCTACTTTATTCTTTGTACTTTTTTCACGCACACCTGGATATGCACTAAAGATATTATCGCTAGTATCGCCACGCATACACTTTTCAAATAATAGCCATTCTGGATCCGGAGCAGGCTTTACTTCGCCGGTCTTTTTATCCTTGATACGTTTACCCTTTTCATCAAAGTATCCTTCGTGTGTGGTTGTAATTTGCATCACACCATTGTATTGTCTGACGTTAGGTGCAATCAATTGTGCAAAGTCTCCATCAGTTGAAATAATAACATGGGTATCATCGGGATGATTTTTAATCCAACCTGCAATAAGATCGTCAGCTTCTAATTGAGGATTTTGTAATACTGTGCAATTGGTCTTGTCGGTAATAAACTCTTTGAACTGATCAAACGTTTCCCAAAATACTCTATCTTCTTCTTGTTCACGTGGACTCTGTGCTGCACGAGCCTCAGTACGCTGACGCTTATAAGGTGCGTAGTAGTCCTTACGCCAGCTACGACCTTCTAAAAAGAAGATAACATGGTCGCCTTTAAATTCGCGCCAGGCTTTACGAACACTGCCTAGTACAGTGGCTAGGCTCATACCAATCTTGTCATTAAGATCTCCGCGAATAACATGCCTGGCACGAAAGAATGTATTTGCTGTGTCTACAAGAATGTATGTTTTATTCATAATTTAATCAACTGTTAATAAACTTCTGTTTTTCCGTCATCTCTAAGAGATTTCTTAACATAGCCACTACCTCTACGGTCCATGTCTACTCCTGCTTCGTTGCCTAGATTTCTACACAATTCAGAAAACCATTGATCAACAACTAGTTCATCTGTTTCGCCTGAATAACCGGCACTACGCAATTGTAGCACAAAGTATTCATTCCAGTCAAGTTCAAAAAACCCATTCCGGATATTATCTTTGTTGACATGAGTGTCTAACACCGCTACCCAGGGTTCTTTCTTTTCTGTGGCAATTTCTTTTGCAGTTAATGTCACTGGATTTTTTTTTGCAAAATCAAATGCATCAAGTAGTTTTTTAATAAAGTTTTTCATAATATATTCTAGAAATAGTTATTCTTGATTTGTGTGTAGAAAGATAACAACCCTGCTTTAGATTTTTCTAAATTGTAAAAACTTCTTAAGTAATCAAGATACTCAACGTCGTCTAAGGTCCAATGATCGACGTTGGCAATAACTGTATCAATTTTATCAATAAAATCTAAATGATCAAGTAAATTTACTGTGGTAAAAATAGGTTCCTTAAAATATTCCTTGCCACCGTATCCATCAAATCCAATAACTTTACATCCACACAATGCTGATTCTAAAGGTGGTAGTCCAAATCCTTCTGGACCACCAAATGTCATCAATAATTTGGACTTTCTAAAAATTGCTGCGGTTTCGGTTCTTGTCAAGTTATCAATCCCTATTATATTCCAGTCTGGATATCTACCTCGAATATAGGCATTCATAAAACTTGCAAATTTAAAATTTTTAAAAGTTAAGAAACATATAGATTTTTCTTTTTGTTCTGGATAATAAACTTGTTGATTAATACCAATTCTATATCGCACTATTTTAGTCTTTGGAATATCAAATATCTTTTCTACCCCTACACTAGAATGCTCAGAATTTACCATTACTGCTAATGCATGGTGGTAGACAAATTTATGATCATTGTAATTAATTTCTGAAGCAAAGCTAGCAGATATTCCCTGATTGAACATAATATATTTTATGTTTCTAGGATATAATAAATCACCTGCAATAAATGCAAACTCCTCAGATATAACAACTAGGTCATTATGCCCTAATTGATCTAGGGTAAGTGGTTGATAATAACCACCTAAATTATTATTCCAAATGTTATATTCCAAGTCTGTGAAATAATATACGCCAACCTCAAAACCAGCTTCTTTTAAAAATCTCATTTGTTCTAATAGAATTTGGGATCCTCCAGAATTTACATTTCTACTAGTTAGGTTAAAAACAATACGCATTATATTTCCTTAGAATAAATTTACAACTTCCCATGGCAAGTAATCTTTACCAAAGTGTCCATAATTTGTTGTGCTACTATAGATTGGGCGGAACAATTCAAATCGTTCAATAATACCCTTTGGTGTTAAATCAACCATTTCTTGAATTTGTTTTGTCAACATACGGCTTTGAGAAGTACTGTCGGTCTCCACATAAAAACTCATTGGTTGTGCAAGGCCAATGGCGTAACTGATTTGTACAGTTGCCCAAGGTGCCTGTCCACTTGCTACAATATTTTTGGCCAGATAACGCATCATGTAGGCAGCACTACGATCTACCTTTGTGGGATCCTTACCCGAGAATGCGCCACCACCATGTGGGCTATAGCCTCCGTATGTATCAACAATAATCTTGCGTCCAGTAAGACCGGTATCACCATCTGGACCACCAATAACAAAACGGCCAGTTGGGTTGATGTGAAATTCTGTCCGATCATCTACTAACTCTTTAGGTAGAATATCACGAATAAGATTTTCAACATTGACTCTAAGGGCAGCAGTTGTAATATATTCTTGATGCTGTGTAGAACACACTACCTTAGAGATTCTTTTAGGAACATTATTATCGTCATATTCAAATGTGACTTGACTCTTGGCATCTGGACCTAGCCAATCTAGTTCTGATAGTTTGCGGCGAGCTGCCAGCATTTCTACAATCTTGTGACTCCAGTAGATAGCACTGGGCATGTAATTATCAGTTTCATTACAGGCGTAACCAAACATCAAACCTTGATCTCCAGCACCAAAGTTATCAGTACCAAGTGCAATGTCGGCACTTTGTCCGTGCAATAAATTTGTAATCTCTACTGTGCGCCAATCAAACCCTGCTTGTTCATATCCAATATTTTTAATAACTTTACGGATAGAAGAATCAACTTCTTCAGTATGAAGAAATCCTTTATATTCTCCTGCTACTACAACACGGTTGGTTGTGACCAAGGTTTCGCAGGCACATCGCAATGCAGTATTTTCATCACGCATAACTAGATCTAACACTGCATCACTAATGGCGTCTGCTACTTTGTCTGGGTGTCCCTCGGACACACTCTCACTTGTAAATAGGTACATTTTAATCCTTTTTAAAATTTTTTGTTGGCATTAAGTGCCCCATGCGTTGCGAAAAAGAGGTATTTGAAGTCGATCACTATATCTCAATCCATGTTTCATTGCCAGCACGGCCACATTCTTATTGTTCATTGCGTAGACACTTTCTACACCGCCAACTGGCATTAGATAAACATGACCCTTAAATCCTGCTCGACGATATGCCGCAATGGCACATTCTGCGTCGGCAAAGTCTTGCTCTGTAGCAATGACAAACTTCAAATATGTTGTGCCAACTTGTTCATACTCACAAACGATTTCTGGTTTGATAGCATCATCCCACTTTTCACCTGAGCAAGGAAGTTTGGCACTAACACTAAATGTAACTTCACGTGGGTAACCAAAACCGTGTTCATCGAGCCCAGTACCCCACTTGCGTAGATATGTTTTAAACTCTGGATCTAATTTTTGAGTACCATTTGTTTCAAATGTAATCTCTTTCAGTGCTGCCATCTTGGGATGATCCAACAGGTCCGGAAAAGCACGTTGCCAACCTAGCAAGGGCTCGCCTCCTGTAATAACAAGATGTTCATCTCGCCAATGATCTTGCGGGAGAATTTCCATAATGCGTTCTACAATAGCATCACTAGTAATCATAGGGCTGAGATTTTTAAAGTCTCGATGCCAGCTGGCATAACTATCGCAACCTGTACTGACCAATGGCAGTTCTTCGTATTTGGTAAATGGATGCATTGCATTCATAACTGCTACTTCATTTGCTTCCTTGCTGAGTTCGCCACGAGGCATACCGAAGCCCCCACATTTAAAGTTGCAGCCGAACGTTCTAAGGAACACGCTAGGTGCTCCCATATATTTTCCCTCTCCTTGCAACGAATAAAACAATTCTGCGATTTTAATCTTGCTCATATATGTTTGACCATTTCTTTAATTTTTCAATCTTAGCACGTTTTGCAACTTCTAAGTTATCTAACGATATTACACTAAACTCTACCATGATGTCAACCATTGCCAACAGATCACCAATTTCTTCTTCTAGGTGTTCACGATTGGTTTTTGGTTTACCAGGTTTAACATTGTCAATGCCAAATCGACTTACTTTGCTAACCGCTTGAATTACTTCCGCGCATTCTTCGGATAAAATTAATAAAATCTCAGTGTCTTTGTTCATAGTTTTCCTTAATAGATGTTATATAATATAACACTTCTGAATAGAAGTCAACATATAAGGATAAATAAAAGTGCCGGTCGCGATACTCGAAATATCCACCAGCTCTAACAGTTTTATAGGAACTATCAGCATGTCTATTTATTATCTCATGGTTAAGACACATACCACAACAGGGTTGAAGTATCTTTGCCAAACTAAAGGAAAGAATCCATTTAAGTATTTAGGATCAGGCAAGTATTGGAGAATACATTTAGCCAAACACGGGCCTAATATTGTTACAGAAATTATACGAGAATGCCAAACTAAAGAAGAGCTTGGTTATTGGGGAGTTTATTACAGTAACATTTGGGATATTGTTAATAGCAATGATTGGGCTAACTTACGAATAGAAAACGGTAGCGGAGGAGCAATGCCACCTATTATAGCACAGCAAATTCAGAAAACTCGTATTAAAAATAATAATGAAGCAAGTAACCCTGTTATTATAGAAAAACAATTAGCAACTAAACGAGCAAATGGAACATTAAACCCAACTACCCCGGAAAGTATTAAGCAAGGAATTTTGACAAAGAAATCCAGGAATAATCATTTGTCAAGGCCGGAAAGCATAGCTAAACAGTTAGCGACCAAGAAACTTAACGGAACATTGAACATAACAACTACTGAAGTTATAGAAAAACAATTAGCAACTAAACGAGCAAATGGAACATTAAACGCAACTACTCTGGAAAGTATTAAGCAAGGAATAGAAACAAGGCGTAAAAACGGAACGATTAATCCAAATAAAATATGTGTGACATGTGTTTATTGTCAAGTCTCGACCGGAAAACCTCACTTTGCAAAATATCACGGTAATAACTGTAAACACAAACCGTAATCATTGTGCTCTTTTCTTTAAATACTCGTCATTATGTATCCACTGATTCTTGACAAGAAATCCCCACTCTCTCTTTTGTGGACCGGGCATGAACAATGTCCAGGGAGTAACACCTTCTTGTAATTCAATGCGATGATAACTGGTTGGTTTACTAATACGGAAGTGTCCAGGACCTCTCCATCTTGCAACTTCGCTAACCTTCTTACCATCAGCAAATACTGGAACCCATTCCCAATATCCACCCTTAAGAATCAACGTAGCATAAGGCCATGGGTGATCATGCACATCATCGGGATCTGATTTAAGAAACTTATGAATAAAGATATTGAAGGGGAAATTTTTTCTATCTTTGAGAAAAAGATAGTATCGTTCAAGATAGGGTTCGTCATTTTGTCTGTCCATTACTACACGTTTGCGACCAAGACGGTCCAGTGTATTTAGAAATAATTTAGAAAGTGATTTCATTATTGGCCTTATATAATATTATAAATGCCGCCTGACAGTTTGTCAAGGCTTGTATGTGAATAACTGCCTGATCAGGCAGTTATTTTTGTTCACGCTGTTAGAAGCGATGTGCTAGTGTTACACCAATTACAGTGTCATTGACACCTGCTTGTCCTTGGTAGTTCATTCGTGTTTCAACAAAAGCCAATGCATTGGTTGCACCTTGGTTGGTAAACTTGTAATACATGCCTGTACGCATTTCTTTCACAGTAGCAGCCAAGTTAATTCGATCAGTGTTAACTACATTGTAATCAGCATCTAACCCAATTGGAATGTTTACATTAGCCTGTGCATCATACACGCTTACTGGTTGATACAGCATAACACCAACAGTATGGTTATCATTGAGTTTTTGTTCCAAACTTAAATTCCAGCTGTAGCTCATTACAGCATCAATACTCTTAATTAAATCCCCACTAGATTTGGTGTAGGTCATACCATGCATAACATTAGCTGACACAGTAGTACCAGAGTTAAACTCTTTACCAAAACCAACACCTGCGATATACGTGGTGCTTAGATTTGACGCACTATTGGCCACAGTGTTACCCAGCCAGGCATTGTTCTCTGTAACAGTACCCACGGTAAACTTTACATCTCCAACAGACGTTTTCTTGTTGTAAGATACTTCAATCAAGCCAAGACCGGAATTTTGTTGATCTTCGTGATATGCATTAACTTCAATATTACCTGCCGCTGCGTGACTAACACCAGAATAGTTATTGAACTGAGTGTATCCATTCTTGCTAGTGTAATTCATTGCAGTCTGTCCAAGATTGAACGGTGCAGAAGTATTTACTGTGGTAAGATTTTTACCTTCTGAGTAAAAGTCACGTTCAAATGAATCCACAACCATGAAGCTGGCAAGTTTGGATGTGCTGGCGGTCCCACCAGTAATCAATACTGGAGCAGCATTGCTCAAGCTGGTCAGTTTGCCTGTAGTAGGAATACCAATTGCACCAACTGGTTGAGTTGCCTTGTCCAAGTCCATTAGACCTTGGCCCATAATTTCAACCTTATATCCAGGCAAGTTTTTGTTAGCAGTGACCAACAGCAACTGGACAATGTTTGCACCGGTCATTTGTGGCCACATTTGATGGATAATTGCAACACCACCAGACACAGCAGGAGCAGCCATTGACGTACCACTCATGTTGGTATAACCAGATGAGTTTACAGTCTTTGGCACAGTGGAGTAAATTCCCATACCTGGTGCCATGATGTAGAAATCAGAAGTCTTGTATTTGTCCTGGCAAACATTTTTGACTGCAACCATGCATAACGTGCCAGCACCGTTGTTACCTGCACCAAGTTGATTGCTTTGTGAATTCCAATTACCTGCAATAAGCATACGGCCACCGAGAATCAATTTACCGGTGCTATCAACCGCAGTGGCAAATTGTCCCGGAGCAGTTGGAAAAGGTTTTCCGTCATTTCCGGCAGCAACAACTAATACTATGTCATTTTTCATTGCACTAGCAATCTGCTCTGGAGTAATAGTGGTACTAAATTTTCCAGTGTTGGTTAGCGTTGTGGTATAAATTCCAGGGGCTATCAATGTAGGATTAATAGTAGTTGGGATTGTCATACCTGCAGAAATGTTGGCAACTGTGGCACCATTGGTAGATGCCCAATCCAATGCAGTGATATAGTTGTTGAAAAATACAATGGAACCGGCACTAGTTTTGCCAATCATCAAATTGGCACCAAATGCTACACCTTCCATGCCAACTCCGTTGTTGGCAGCAGCAGCAATACCTGCTACGTGAGTACCGTGTCCGTATGTGTCCTGAACAGATGCGCTTCCAGAAAAGTCTTTTGTGAGCACGATACGATCTTTAAATTCTACGGAATTCAAGTCAATACCAGTATCCAGGATGGCAATTGTGCTACCAACACCGGTGTACCCTCTTGAATATGCACTAGCGGCCTTGATTGGATCCAAGGTACGACTACGGTAATATTCCGTAGTTTGCCACGGTGTGACATTTTGTGCAGCAGCACAGAATGACAGTGTTGCCAAGCAGGTTGCAAGTAATTTAAATTTCATGATGTGCTTTCTTTAAACTGTTTAGACCAATTAAATGTAGTAAATGCTATATTTGCCAAATGACTATGCTTTGGTTCCCATCCTGTGTCTGCTTTAAATCTAGCAGGATCAGCTACCAATTCATCAGGGTCACCAGATCTTCTTGGACCAATACTATATTTAACTGTTTGATCAGTTGCCATTTCAAGCGATAGTACTATTTCAAGATTACTAATTCCCGTCCCTGTTCCAATATTATACACTCTAAATTCACTTTTGTCAAGCGACTTACTACATAATTCCACTGCTCGAACGTGAGCATCTGCAATATCAGATACGTGAACATAGTCTCTTACACAGGTTCCGTCCTCGGTTTTGAAGTTTCCACCGTTGATCACAACTGTTTGGTCCTTGAGCATATTCTGAACAACCCTTGGAACCAAATGGGTATCGTCCCAAACATTGCCCAATTCTCCATCTGGATCACAACCACATGCATTAAAATACCTCAATGCAATACTACGATGTCCATATGCATGAGTATGATCTCGTATGATCTGCTCACACATGGCCTTACTATGTCCATATGGGCTAATTGGATTTATACGATCAGTTTCTACCCAACGACGCACGTAGTCATTGCCATATACGGCTGCACTACTGCTGAAAATCAAAGTTCCAGTCCAGCCTGCCAGAGCAAGATCATCTAACATTTGATTCGTCTTGGCTGTATTGTTTCTATAATATTCGCCAGGATCTGCAATACTAGGACCCACAAGGCTTGTACCTGCAATATGTATAATTGCATCTACATTGTTTATCTTGGCAACTGTTGCAGTAATATTTACAAAGTCGTCAACGATCAATTCATCTAAGAAATGAGCAGCAGATGGAATAGTCATTTCTCGGTCAATACCGATTACACGATATCCAGCACGGCGAAAGGCCTTGGCGGTATGACTACCGATAAAGCCCATCGCACCTGTAATAATAACAGTCTTAATACTTTGACTCACGAGTATGCTTTCGATAGTCTGTACTCATACGCAACATAGATTCGCCGTGCCCTTGCATAATATCAATTACACGATCAATTGTCCCGTCATTGTAATCACTAATCTTACCCAAGTTAGGACTTGGGTTATGCAATAACGGAATCAATTTTGCTTCTGCATCTTCTATACTCCAGGGAATATATAAACGTGTATGGTCATTAGAAAAAGTTTCAGGGAAAGACCTATAAGCAGGGTATAGAACATTACACCCAAGACTATCTGCTTCGCTGACTGTGTTGGAAACCCAATCTTGAAGGGCGCAATTAAACACAACACGACTATCATTAACGATATCGTAGTAATCATTTTTTTCTAAATCTTCGTAAATTGTTAATATATCTCGATCTTGCAAATCTCTAGTACGTGCCATATAACTATCATTATTAGATTTTAATTTACTGCCGCTACATACAGCAAACTCGATCAATGGACTCTTTTCTTTAACACGTTCTGCTAAATCCATGTAGAAATCAGGTTGCTTTTCTTGATCCCAACGTGCAGAAAAGACTACACGAAATTTACGATCTGCAAACGGTTTAATATGAGTAACACGACTCTGCACTTCTGCCTTGCCAAATGCCAATCCTGAAATATTATAGATTGGTGCCTGCCAACCTGCAATCTTCATGTGCATTACCATTTCCTCATTTGTGGCCAGAACACCGTCTACAAACGAGTCAAGCATTTTTTCATAATGACCCATCCACTTAGACATGCCCCATACATGAACAAAATCGTCAGGATCGATGGACTGAGCAAGACAGCGAACATAAATCCTAGGCCGGGAAGATGCGTCGATTTGTTGAAGAATATAGGGTAGAGACTCAATGCCTGGCTGAAACATATCTTCAAAGTAGATAACATCTTCATTGGAACATTCTCCAGCCTTCATCATCTTAACTAGATTCATCAGCTGCGACATACCAAAGTATGTTCGCCCGTGTGCATCTAACACCTGTCCAGTTACAATGGCTTGATCGTTGCTAAGTGTCTCACCGGGTACAATGATATAATCAATACCCCTGCGTTTAAACACAGATTCGTTCCAGTCTTGTAACTGTAGAGTATAGCGAGCCTTATATGGCTCAAGCCCCATATAAAATAGTTTACGCATTATCGTTGTTGTTGACGATCACGATTCCAGTTATTGTTCTTAACTGGTTCTGCACGGCCTTCGCTTTCACGACGTGCCTTGCGTTCAAGATACTCTTGCTCTTGTTGGAACCGACGATAGTTGGTAGACCGATATAGGTCACTTTTGTTGAATGGAAGAAGATTGAAACGGCAGTGATTGAGCCAAGCATCTAGGTCGTCAAA
>Ga0209499_1000246_pt1 | contig 40652 bp, 31 predicted proteins | sample C_130208_EF_Meta_FD_187306 | JGI IMG/M metagenome (GOLD analysis project Ga0209499, IMG submission 187306) | Freshwater microbial communities from Lake Croche, Canada to study carbon cycling - C_130208_EF_MetaG (SPAdes) (version 2) | ecosystem: Environmental > Aquatic > Freshwater > Lake... | reverse complement strand
TTTGACCGCAAATGATACCGTTCAAGAAACCATCGAAGGATTAAAGGCTGGCGCAAATGATTATATTAAAAAACCATTTAGTTTTGACGAACTATTAGAACGCATTAAAATTCATTTTAGAAATCAAGAAGAACCTGAACTACTAGTTCTTGGAACTATTGAAATCAATCTTACCAAACATCTCGTTCTGGTAAGTGGAAACGAAGTAAATTTGACACAACGCGAATTTGATTTGCTTTGTTATTTGGTTCGGAATAAAGGAAAAGTTTGCTCAAGAACTCAAATTATTGAGGATGTTTGGAACATTCATTTTGACTATGATACAGGGGTAATTGATGTTTTTATGAATGCAATCCGAAAAAAACTAAACCTAAAAATCGAAGAAGATTATATCAAAACCATCCGCGGAATAGGCTACATTGCTAATGATTAATTTATTATGTTTCAACTATCTTTTAAAAACAGAATTGCATTTAATTATATTATTACCACAGGATTACTCATTTTTGTGGTGTTTTTTTCAATATATTATAGTGTAAAAATCAGTGTTTATAGCCATATAAATACCGATATCAATAGTGAGGTTGAAAAACATTTATCCGAAGTTGAAATCAAAAACAATCACATTGGACTAATCCATAATGACGAATGGAGAGAACAAGAACATAATACGGTAGCTGTTAATCCTGTTTTTGTACAATTTTATGACAAAAGTGGTATTATAGCTGAAAAATCTCCCAATCTAAAAATCCAAACCTTAAATTTCGATCCTAAAATTCCTGATAATGAAATTTTTGAGACCAAATTAGTCCATAAATCTATTCGGCAAATTCAAGTTCCTATATTTAAAAATTCTATAAAAAAAGGTTATTTATTAGTAGCCATGTCCATAGAGGATTCTAAAATGGTGCTCTATAATTTATTGCAAATTTTGATTTTTGCTTATCCTTTAATACTTCTAATACTCTTTGTTATTGCTAGATTGATTGCTGGACGAAGTATAAAACCGATCAGTGCCATTATTAATACGTCTAATGTAATTACAAAAGACAATTTGAAATCTAGAATTCCGTTGCCTCAAAATCGGGACGAATTATACGTTTTATCTCAAACCATAAATAATTTATTAGACAGAATTGAAAGCACCATTGAGCGAGAAAAGCAATTTACTTCGGACGCATCACATGAGTTAAGAACTCCATTAACCGTAATAAAAGGAACACTTGAAGTATTAATTCGGAAACCTAGAAATGAAGAAGAATACCGCCAAAAGATTAATTTTTGCGTCAGTGAAGTAAATCGATTGAATAATTTGGTAGATCAATTGCTATTATTGGCCCGTTTTGAAAATCAAAAACAAAGTGTCAAGATCGAAAAGACTTATTTGAATGCTATAATTTTAGATTCCATTTCACGTTATTCTAACACAATTCAATCAAAAAACATACAAATAACTGCACTATTTGATAAGGAATATTATGTTGAAAGCGATGGTTATTTATTATCCATAATTATAAATAATTTAATTTCGAACGCACTAAAATATTCTGAGGAGAATAATGGAATTTCAATCATAATTTCTGAAGAAAATGACACTATAGAATGTGTGATTTCTGATTTTGGAATAGGAATACCAATTAATGATTTAGGAAAAATATTTGATCAATTTTATCGTTCAAAATCTATCGAAAATTCAGATATTAAAGGAACTGGATTAGGATTGTCAATCGTAAAAAGATTGTGTACTTTACTCAATCTAGATATCAAAATCACAAGCGAACTAGGCATTGGAACCACAGCAATATTAAGGTTCTTATAAGCCAATCTTAAGTAATCCTTAAGTCGTTTTTCTTACTAATTTTTTACTTTTGTAAAAAAAGTAGTGCTATGCTCGAAAAAATAATCGCTTTTAGTCTTAAAAACAAACTCATTGTTTTACTCTTTACATTTGGAGTTTTTGGATATGGAATTTACTCTGTAACGCAAATATCTATTGGAGCAGTTCCTGATGTAACCAATAATCAGGTTCAAGTTATAACTACTTCTCGTAATCTTTCTACGCAAGATATTGAACAATTTATTACATATCCTGTTGAAGTCGAAATGGCAAATTTACCGAGTGTAAAACAAATTCGTTCTATCTCAAAATTCGGATTATCAGTTGTAACCATAGTTTTCGAAGATGAAATTGGCACTTATTTGCCTCGACAATTAATTGCTGAAAAAATAAAATCGGCTTCTGCTAAAATTCCTGAGGGTTTTGGAACTCCAGAAATGGGACCAATTACAACTGGTTTGGGCGAAATCTATCAATATACAATAGAAGTTAAGCCAGAATATAAAGATCAATACTCAGTTACTGATTTGAGAACAATTCAGGATTGGGTAATAAAACGTCAATTATCAGGTATAATAGGAGTTGTAGAGATTAATACTTGGGGTGGATATTTAAAACAATATGAAGTTGCTATCAATTCTGCCAAATTGAAATCAATGAATATTGCTACAAGAGCTGTTTTTACAGCTTTAGAAAAAAATAATAGTATTGCCGGTGGGGCTTATATTGAAAAAGTAAATCAAAGTTATTTTATTCGCGGAGAAGGAAAAGTAAAGTCGCTGAATGATATTGAAAATATTGTTGTGGCTAATACCAATGGAATTCCCATTTATATAAAAGATGTGGCCGAAGTACGTTTTGGCAGTGCGAATCGTTTTGGAGCAATTACAGGAAATGGTGAAGGCGAAAAAGTCTTGGGTCAAGTAATGATGCTTAAAGGTGCTAACTCCAAACAAGTAATTGATGATGTAAAAAATAGAGTTGCTCAAATTCAAAAAACATTACCAAAAGGGGTTTACATTAATCCGTTTTTAGAACGAAGTGAATTAGTTGGAAAAACCACAATGACTGTTGCCGAAAACCTTATTTTAGGTTGTTTAATAGTGATTTTTGTGGTTATATTGCTGTTAGGAAATTGGCGCTCAGGCTTAGTAGTAGCTTCAGTCATTCCTTTGTGTTTACTTTTTGCAATTACGTTTATGAATATTTTTGGAATTGATGCAAACTTATTAAGTTTAGGAGCTATCGATTTTGGAATTATCATTGATGGAGCCGTCATAATAGTTGAATTTATCGCCTTTCAAATTGCGCATAAATCCAAACATTTGGTTAATTTAGAAAAAGAGGAACGTCAGATAGAAATTGACCAAATCACTTATAAAAGTGCTTCTAAAATGATGAATTCAGCCATTTTTGGACAATTAATTATCCTCATCGTTTTTATTCCAATTTTGTCTTTATCAGGTATTGAAGGGAAAATGTTTAAACCAATGGCTATGACTTTTAGTTTTGCTTTGGTTGGCGCAATGATTTTCTGTTTTACTTACGTTCCGGTTGTTTCTTCTTTGTTTTTAAAACCAACAGAAGAAAATCCAAATTCATTATCGGCTAAATTAATTCGAATATTAAACGCCTGGTATTTACCTGTAATTACTTGGGCTTTAGCCAATACAAAAAAAGTAATGTATGGAGCAGTTGGTTTATTGTTTATGGCAATGGCCTTGTTTACAACTATGGGTGGCGAATTTATTCCAACTCTAGATGAAGGTGATTTTGTAATTCAGCCTGTTTTAAAAACAGGAACATCATTAACCAAAACCATTGAAACTACGACAAAAATCGAAAAAATCATTATCAAAAACTTTCCAGAAGTTTCACAAGTCGTAAGTAGAATTGGTGCTGCTGAAGTACCAACAGATCCAATGAGTATGGAGGAAACGGATGTAATTGTGAAATTAAAACCAAAAGGAGAATGGGTTTCTGCATCTAGTAAAGATGAATTGGCCGATAAAATTAAAAAGGCAATTGCAAAACAAATTCCAAATATGGATATTGAGTTTACGCAACCAATCGAAATGCGTTTCAACGAATTAATTTCGGGAACACGTTCTGATGTTGCTGTGAAAATTTTTGGAGAAGACTTAAATGTATTGGCTAAAAAAGCCAAAGAAATCAAAGCCGCTATTAAAGACATCGAAGGTGCATCGGATATAATTATCGAAAAAACAGAAGGTTTACCTCAAATGGCGGTAGTTTATGACAGATCAAAAATTGCTCGTTATGGTTTAAATATTGCCGATTTAAACGAATTGATTGCGCTAGGTTTTGCAGGAAAAACGGTAGGAACTGTTTTTGAAGGAGAAAAACGATTCGATATGGTCATTCGTTTAGATAAAACAAATCGTAGAGATATTGAAGATTTAAGAAATTTATATATACCGGTTAATTCAGGAGAACAAATTCCATTGTCAGAATTTGCTAATATTTTTTACACAGAAGGTCCTGCAAAAATATCAAGAGACAATACAAATAGAAGAATTGTAGTGGGAATTAATGTTAGAAATCGAGATTTACAAAGTGTTGTTCTTGATATTCAAAATGTTATAGAAAATAAAATTAAATTACCTGTAGGTTACACGGTAAGTTATGGTGGACAGTTTGAAAACCTTCAAAGTGCCAAAGCGCGTTTGGCAATTGCAGTTCCAATAGCATTATTTCTAATCTTCATTTTGTTGTATTTTGCCTTTGGAACGATTAAAGAAGCTTTGATGGTATATTCTGCAATTCCACTTTCGGCAGTGGGTGGTGTTTTGTTTTTATGGATGCGAGATTTACCATTTAGTATTTCTGCAGGAGTTGGTTTTATTGCTCTTTTTGGAATTGCAGTACTTAATGGAATTGTACTTATTGAACATTTTAAAGAACTCAAGCATAACGGCATGGATAATATGGATGAATTAATTTTAAAAGGGACAACCGATCGATTGCGTCCTGTAATATTAACGGCTGCTGCTGCAGCTCTAGGGTTTTTACCAATGGCAATTTCGTCATCGGCAGGAGCAGAGGTTCAACGTCCGTTAGCTACTGTAGTAATTGGAGGTTTATTTACTGCGACGATTTTGACAATGGTTGTTTTGCCTATTTTATATAAAGTTTTTGATAAAAAAGAATTCAAAAAACCAAAATTCAAAATTCATAAAAATAGAACGTACTTATTTTTACTTTTGCTATTTTCATCACTTTCTTTTTCTCAAAATTCAAATTCGGAATTAGATAATTTGGTAACTAAAGCTATTGAAAACAATAAAGGTTTGAAAGCGTCACAATTACAAGTGGATAAGATGAAGGCTAATATTAATGTAGCTTACACATTTGATAAAACGAATGTTTATTATAATTATGATCAGAATAATTTGGCAGTCAATAATCAACCTTTAAAAGTTTTTGGAGTTCAGCAAAAATTCGCTTTTCCAACAATCTATGGAGCTCAAAAAAAGTTGTTTAATTCAGAATTTGAAAAAGAAGAAGCTACTTTCAATATCAAAAAGAGCAAGTTAAAGTATCAAGTTTCAAATGTTTACAATCATATTGTTTACTTGCAAAATCAAGAGAAATTGTATCATTATTTAGATAGTTTATATCAAAATTTTTCCAAAGCAAGCGATAGAAAATTCGAATTAGGAGAAACTAATTACTTAGAAAAAATTACAGCTCAAGCTAAATTTAGAAAAATAAGTACGATGCTTTCGCAAATTGATAATGACAAAAAAGCGCAATATGAATTGTTGCAATCTTTGATACAATCAGATGAAGTGTTTAATATAAAATCAACATCAATTGAACCTATAATTAGTTTAAATGATGCTGCTACTAATGCACTTTATAATGCTTATTTTGAAAAAGTTACGAATACCATGAAAACGAATGTTGCTTTGCAAAAAAAATATTGGTTACCCGATATTAACTTGGATTATTTTCAAGGAAGCAATAAAGGATTATCACAATCTTTGAATGGTTTTCAAATAGGACTTGGTTTGCCTATTTTCTTTTCTGGAAATAAAGCTAAAACTAAAGTAGCTCAATTAGAACTTCAATCTTGGGAGATGCAAAAGCAAAATGAAACACAAAAAATGGACAAATACATTTCGCAAAAAAAGAATGAATTAGCCAAACATCAGGATGCCATAAATTATTACAATCAATTTGGCAAAAAATTATCTGAGGAAATTATCAAGGCAGGAAATAGAAGCTTTAAACAAGGAGAAATTGATTTTTTTCAATATATACAAAGTTTAGAAAACGGTACTACAATTCAAGTAGAACATTTAGATAATGTATTACAATTCAATAAAATACAATTAGACATTCAATACCTTAATTATTAAGACGAAAGTGAAATCATAATAGAAATAAATATTATAAAATAAAACTAATACCCCTAAGGGTTAAAAATAATCACAATGAAAAAAATACTATATACCATAGCAATTGCTACTTTAATATTCTCTTGTAAAGATGCCAAAACCATGGAAGCTACGCCTAAAGAGGACGGATTATTAACCGTTACAAAAGAACAATTTCAATCGGGGGCAATGGAAATTGCAAGTCCAATAGAACAAGATTTTGATGTTACCGTAAAATCTTCAGGAACAATTGACGTTCCACCAGAAAACAGAGCAAAAGTAACTTCGTTTATGAGTGGTTATGTAAAAACCACTAAATTATTAATTGGAGATAAAGTGACTAAAGGTCAGGCAATTGTTACTTTAGAAAGTACCGATTATTTAGATGTTCAAAAAGATTATTTAGAAGTTGCTGGGCAAATCGATTATTTAAAATCGGAATTTGAAAGACAAAAAACATTGTATGATGAAAAAATAACTTCTCAAAAAAATTATCTAAAAGCAGAAAGCGAATACAGAAGAGCAAAAGGAATGTATCAAAGTTTGAAAGCTAAATTAGTTTTGCTAAACATCAATCCAGTAAATGTTGAAAAAGGTAAGTTGACTTCGATCATTACTATTTACGCTCCAATTTCAGGAGACGTTACAGTAGTAAATGCTACAGTTGGAATGTTAATTTCGCCTTCAGATGTAATTCTTGAAATTGTAAATAATAATGATTTGCATTTAGAATTATATGTTTTTGAAAAAGATATTTTAAAAGTAAAAATGAATCAAAAAATCAAATTCACCGTTCCAGAAGCAAGCAAAGATATATTTGAAGGAGAAGTTCATTTAGTGGGTAAATCAATCGAAGGAAAAGACAGAACGATCAATGTTCATGGGCATTTATCTGAAAATGTAAAACAAAAATTACTTACTGGAATGTTTGTTGAAGCAGGCATTGTTGTTAATTCTAAAAAAGGATTAGCCATTCCTTCGGACGCTGTAATTACGGAGAACAATAAAAGTTTCGTACTCTTGTTAGATAATGAGAAAAATGGGTATTCGTTTAAAAAAGTACCCGTATCTTTGGGAGAGAAATTGGAGAAATTTGTAGAAATTTTACCTCATACTTCTATAAATTCAACTTCAAGAATATTAACAAAAGGAGTTTTTGATGTAGCTAATTAATAGTTCTATAATTTTTAGATTAGTGCTATTTTCAAAAACTAAAACGAACTTAAAAAAATGGATTTAAACAAATTAAAAGGACAATTACAAACCGAAGTTGATACCGCATTTTTATACAATAGTATAGCCACAATTCAATCCGATGAAAATTTAAGTCGCGTTTTAGAAAGCCTAGCAGAAATAGAAAATGGTCATGCACAACACATGCTTAATAAAGTAAAGGATTTCGAACCAAATTATAGTTTGCCTTTACCTTCTTCTAGAGCTAAATTTCAATTGAAATTAGGGAAACTGTTTGGTTATAGTTCTATTATTAGTAGTTTATCGAATATTGAGAAACAATTTGCTTTAAATTCAATAAAAAATAAAATTGAAAATGGGGAGAAGCCAAATGGTTTCGAACACAATCATCTTAATATAATTGAGGCGGTAAATAACAATAAAGCCTTAAATGTTTCGGGAGGTTTATTATCAAAATTTGAAAGCCGACACAAATCTGTTGGAGGAAATGCGCTTCGTGCAGCAGTTTTAGGTTCGAGTGATGGCTTACTTTCTAATATGAGTTTAGTAATGGGAGTTGCTGGTGCGGCAGTTTCTAATAACACCATCTTATTAACAGGAATTGCTGGGCTAATGGCTGGAGCAATATCAATGGCATTAGGTGAATGGCTTTCAGTACAAAGTTCGAGAGAATTGAATCAGCGTCAGATCGAATTGGAAACAGAAGAACTAGAAGCTTCTCCAGAGGAAGAAAAAAAGGAATTGGTTCTATTGTATCAGGCTAAAGGAATGAATGCGGAAGAGGCTCAGAAATTAGCCGATAAAGCATTTGAGAACCCACAATCTGCATTAGATGCAATTATTACCGAGGAATTAGGAATTGACAAGGAAGAATTAGGAGGTTCTGCCTGGGAAGCTGCCATTGCTTCCTTTATACTTTTTGCCGCTGGAGCGATTATTCCATTATATCCATTTATGATATTAGACGGAAAAAACGCTGTTCTTTTGAGTATTGGGAGTAGTATTGTTGGTCTTTTTGGAATTGGTGCCGCCATTACATTATTGACAGGAAAAAGTATTCTGTTTTCAGGTTTTAGACAAGTCGCTTTTGGATTAGTGGCCGCAGCATTTACTTATGGTATTGGACATTTAATTGGAGTTTCATTAACATAATAAGGAACATAAACGGATTTTAAACTTTTTATAAATAAAAAAAACAATAATTATGAACGATGCACATTTACATTTGGTAGTAAACCATTTTCCAATTATCGGGACGATTCTTGGATTAGGAATTTTGATTGCTGGTATGATTTTGAAAAACAATTCGGTAAAAAACACCGCTTATTCTTTATTTATTATTGCAGCTGTTTTTGCTGCATTTAGTATGGGAACTGGTGAAGGAGCAGAAGAGGCTGTAGAGAATTTTGCGGATGTTACTAAAGGAAGTATTCACGAACATGAAGAAATGGCCGAAAAATTAGCTGTCATTTTATATGTTTTGGGAGTTGTTTCTATTGGTGGTATTTATCTAAATATTAAAAATAACACGAAAGCAAAATTGGTATCATATGCCGCTTTGCTAGTTGCTGTTGTAGCTGTTTTTATTGCCAAAGAAGTTGGAACTACAGGCGGAGAAGTTCGTCACACAGAAATTAGAAGTGATAATCCTAATTTTGTCGGAGCAGAAAAAAATGCAACAGGAAAAGATAAAGATAAAGATAAAGAAAAGGAAGACAAGGATTAGTTTCACGAAACGTTTTCTAAATGTTTAATATATTGAACCCAAATTAGATAGAATCAATTTTTATTTTTTCACTAGCTATTTTTGGGTTTTTTACTAAAATACAAATTACTTACCGATGAATTAAAAATATTTAAAATGAAAAATGGTATAATTTTAAAAGATGTTTTTCCCTTTATCATTTGGTTCTCAACAATGATTTTTAGTGCTATTATTATAGATTTTATTTTACATTATTTCAATATTGTTTTTATAGGACGGTATTTAGGTTATTTAGGAACTTTTACGATTTTAATTTCATTTGTTTATTCTTTAAAGAAAAGAAAATTAATAAGTTTTGGAGTTCCAAAAGTTTTATTAGAATACCACGAATACCTTGCCTTATCAGGTTCTATAATGATTTTAGTACATGCAGGAATTCACATTCATTCCATTTTACCTTGGTTAGCCATTTTTATTTTGACAATTAATGTTGCCAGCGGATTGGTTGGAAAATATATTGTACAACAAGCCAAACAAACTATAGCAAACAGGACTGAATCATTAAAAAATTCTGGTTTGTCAGATGAAGAAATTTCAAAATCTGTATTTTGGGACACCATTACAATGGACGTCATGAAAAAATGGAGAACCGTTCATCTACCAATTACCTATTTATTGGGTTTATTATCATTAATACACATCATTTCGGTAATACTTTTTAACTGATGAAAACTAAATTAATTTATTTTGTCATAACCATTGCAATCGTTATGGCGGTCATCGCTTTTCCTCACAAAATGATTTCGCCGGGTAATTTATACCAAGCGCATTCTGATTTAAATAACGATTGTTTAGCCTGTCATAAAATATTTTCAGGAACTCCAAATGAAAACTGTGTTACATGCCACAAAGTTTCTGAAATTGGTAAAAAAAACAATAAAATTTCATTTCATAAAAATCTTCAAAATCAAGATTGCATTTCCTGTCACTCGGATCATAAAGGTTTAAATTCAAAATTGGCCTTAAACAAATTTAATCATATTTTGTTAGATGAAACTAATCGAAATCAATGTATTAGTTGTCATTCTCAACCAAAAAACAAACTTCATAGCCAAGTTACCAATTCTTGTGTAAGTTGTCATTCCACTAAAAGTTGGACTTTATTGACTTCGTTTGATCATGCTAAAATAAAAGGAGCAATCAAAACAAACTGTTTGGCTTGTCATCAAAGTCCAAAAGACAATTTACACCGTAATTCAACAACTAATAATTGTATTTCCTGCCATAGTTTAAACCAATGGAAGCCTTCAACATTTAATCATAATAATGTTTTTGTTTTAGATGTAAATCACAATACAGATTGCATAACATGTCACACAAACAATGATTTTAAAACCTATACTTGTTTTGGATGTCACGAACATTCTGTGAATAATATTAGAAGGGAACATGTTGAAGAAGGAATCTCTAATTTTGATAATTGTGTAAAATGTCATAGAATTGGAAATGAAGACGATATCAGAAGTAATGAAAATGGGGTTAGAAATTACATTAAAAAAGAATTAAATAACAAAAATAGTGGAGAAGGAGATGATGATTGAAAATACTATTAAAATAATATAAAGTGGAAAACTTTTTATGCTAAAATTTCACCTTCTATAATAACAGTTTCTATTAAATTACTGCCAAAAGCATAAGGAAGTTGGTAATAAGAAGAAATCGGTTTTGTGATAATAAGATTGGCTTTTTTGCCAATAGTTATACTTCCATGTGTTTCAGAAATCCCCATTGCATAAGCGCCATTAAGTGTTGCGGCATTTATAGCTTCTTCTGGAGACATTTTCATTTTGATGCAAGCAGTCGAAACGACAAAATTCATATTTCCTGATGGAGTGGAACCTGGATTAAAATCGGTTGCAAGTGCTAATGGCAAACCTTTGGCAATCATTTCTCGAGCTGGAGTATAAGAGATTCCAAGAAAATAAGAACAAGATGGTAAAGCAACTGGCATCGTTTCTGTTTTTCTCAAAGCTTCAAAGTCGTCGGGCTTCATTATCTCTAAATGATCTACCGAAAGGGCATTGTGTTTTACTGCGGCTTGGATTCCTCCAATGGAATTAAACTGATTCACATGAATTTTTGGGTTTAAACCAAATTGAATTCCGGCTTCCATAATTTGTTCTGTTTCGGCAACGGTAAAATAACCCGTTTCACAAAAAACATCAATAAAATCAGCTAGATTATTTTCTACGATTTCTGGAAGCATTTCATTAATAATCAAATCAATATATCCTTTTCGATTCGCTGCAAATTCTAAAGGAAAAGCATGTGCGCCCAGAAAAGTAGCTTTTATTGTTATTGGGTATTCTTTTGATAATTGTTTAATTATTCGAAGGATTTTGAGTTCTCCAGCAAGTGTAAGTCCGTAACCTGATTTTATTTCGACAGCTCCAGTCCCTAAATGCATTATTTCTTCCAATCGTACTTTGGATTGATTGTAGATTTCTTCTTCGGCAGTTTCATTGAGTTTTTGTGCCGAATTTAAGATTCCGCCACCGCGATTGGCAATTTCCTCATAAGTCATTCCATTAATACGATCTACGAATTCTTGTTCTCGATTTCCGGCATAAACGAGGTGTGTATGACTGTCGCACCAAGCGGGTAGGACTATTTTCCCGTCTGCATCGATACATTTTTCTGGATTAAGATCTTCGGGTAAATCTTCCATCGATCCAAAATCAGAAATAAGGTCATTTTGAATAACTAAATAGGCGTTTTTGATTGTGGGAAGCACTGCCATTTCCGCACCTGAAACTTTCAATACAGAACTATCCCGAACTTGAAGTAATTCCTTGATGTTGATGATTAGCGTTTTCATTTTATGTAAATTATTCTGAAACCGTTATTTCAAACATTTTGTCCCAGTTTTTCCCGGTTACAAAAATGGTTTTAGTTTTTGGATTGTACGCAATTCCGTTTAAAACATCTTCTGGTTTACCATGAATTAATTTCCGTAATCCTGATAGATCTAAGATTCCTTCAACAGCTCCATTTGCAGGATTAACAATTGCAATAGCATCTTTTTGCCAAACATTAGTATATATCTTGCCATTAATCCATTCTAATTCATTGATACTAGGTATTTTATTTTCAAACGAATAGACATTGATATAATCAATCATTTTTTGGGTGTTTGGATCCATTTTCCAAATCTTCTCTGTTTTGTCTGTTTGGTATATGTATTTTCCATCATTTGTCATTCCCCAACCTTCAATTTCTTTGTCGTAAGCAAATGTTTTTTCGACCTTCCAAGTTGCAGTATTATATATAAAACCTGTTTTTTCTTGCCAAGTCAATTGATATAATTTATCGTTTACGAAAGTAATTCCTTCTCCGAAATATTTATCATCTAATTTTAAGCTTTTGAATATTTTCCCAGTTTTATAATCTGTTTTCAAAAGTTTTGATTTCTTGTATAAACCAATGCTTTCATACAAGGTATCTTTATAAAACTCCAAACCTTCGGTGAAAGAAGCGGTGTCGTGTGGAAAAGTATGGATTATTTTATAGGAAAGTAATTTGGGTTGTATGTTAGAAACCAATTCAATTCTTGTTGTAGCTTCGGAGTTTTCGCCACCAAAATAAACCAATGCTTTTAGATTTTGGTAGCCTAATTTTTTGTCTTTTAGCGAATAAGTTAGTTTTTCAATCCCTTTTATAGAACCAATTTTTGTATCGTTTGCAAAGTAAATAACACTATCAATTGTTTTTGAATTGGGGTTTAAAACACCTAATTGTATCGCATCTTCAGGGGTGTAATGTGCTTTAAAAGTAGCATTATCGAAAGTAAATAAAGTATTTTCACCTTTTTTTGTACCTCCACAATTAGCTAAAGTGATTCCTAATAAAATGATAAATAGGAAGTTATAATTTCTCATAGTTTAAATTTTTAATAAGCCAATATACAACCTTATTTTATAGGTGCAAAGCCCTTGCAAAAATATAAAATAGATTGTATATTTGCACCGGCAAGTCCTACACGACCAGCTCCTGCAAAATCCCCCAGGATGGGAACATAGCAAGGGTACGTGGTTGAGCGGTGCGATGTAGGTCGCTTGCCATTTTTTTATAAATATTATTTCAAAAGCAATCTTTCTGCAATTATTATCTTCCTTATGGAAGATTTTTTTATTTTTGGATGAATTTAAACCTTAATTCCCAAACAAAAAATGAGTAAAGTAGTTCTAATTACAGGAGGTTCTTCGGGAATAGGGAAGTCTATTGGTGAGTTTCTTCATCATAAAGGATTCGTTGTTTATGGAACCAGTCGGAATCCAGATCAAGTTTCGAATTCTGTTTTTCCATTGGTTGCTTTAGATGTTCGAAATTCCGATTCTATTATTGCGGCTGTTGCCAAAGTTATTGCCACATCAGGACGATTAGACATCGTTATTAATAATGCGGGTGTTGGAATTACAGGGCCTTTGGAAGAAATTCCAATAAATGAAATAAAGAATAATTTTGAAACTAATTTTTTCGGACCTATCGAAGTGATGAAAGCTATTTTGCCACAAATGCGCGCTCAAAAATCGGGTTTGATAATTAATATTACTTCAATTGCAGGTTATATGGGTTTGCCGTATCGTAGTGTTTATTCGGCTTCAAAAGGAGCTTTGGAACTTATTACTGAAGCGTTGCGAATGGAAGTGAAATCCTTTGGAATTCATATTACGAATGTAGCTCCAGGAGATTTTGCCACAAATATTGCTTCAGGGCGTTTTCATGCTCCATTATTCAAGGATTCGGCTTATGAAATTCCTTATGGCAACACCCTTAAAATGATGAACGAACACGTTAATAGTGGCAATAATCCAACCGAAATGGCGGAAGCGGTTTACCAAATTATATTGAATCCCAACCCACGGATTCATTATAAAATAGGTGCTTTTATGCAAAAATTCTCGATTGTTCTCAAGCGAATATTACCGGATAAAGTCTATGAAAAAATGCTAATGAATTATTTTAAGTTGTAAATATTTTTAAATTTTTATCAATTAAAAACACAAAACCCACTTATTAGGTGGGTTTTTTCATGAGATTTAATTTAATATTTTAATAAAAACATCTTAATTAGTTCTATAATAAAGAAGTTAAACTTATAGTTTACTAATATAACTTCCGTAAATATCTTTGAATTGATAGCCTTCTGAAAAACGGTCTTTGCTTAATTTTTTATATTCTACTAGGCCCCAAAGTATAAATTCTTTCATGAAAAATTTATCTTCTTTTTCTAATTGTGGTTGGTATTTTTTGATTAAAATTTCAAGAGGGACAATGCTTCCCAAAATTCTTTGGTATTCTTCATCAGAGCAATCGTCTAATAATTCGAAACCACTTTCGGCAAAAAACCATTCTATAATATCGGTATAAGGTGTTTTTTCATCCGGTTTCTCCAATTTTTCAATCTTCGGAAAATAAGCTGGAAAGAAAGTATGAATAGCATCGCCCAGCAAGTTCTGCGCAACTGCTGCCGCACCTTCCTGTTCTCCTTCATAAACTAATTCTACTTTACCGGTAATTGCTGGAATAATTCCCATGAAATCCGACAAACGTAAAGCCGTTTTTTTAGCACTAGACTTTAAAGCTCTTCGTTCAGCGGTGCTTAATAAATTTTCAAAAGCGGTGATACTCAATCTTGCGCTGATGCCGCTTTTATGGTCAATATATTCACTTTCCCTAGCTTCAAAACTAATTTGTTCTAATAAATCCCTTGCTATCGAAGGCACATAAACCATATCACTTTGTACTAAATCTAGTTTAGCTTCTTGCTCCGTAATGGTTCTGGCAATTTTGATGGTTTCTGGATAATGCGTAAGTATTTGCGAACCAATTCTGTCTTTTAGCGGAGTTACAATACTTCCTCTGTTAGTATAATCTTCTGGATTAGCAGTAAAAATGAATTGCAAATCCAGAGGCATTCTCAATTTAAAACCTCGAATTTGAATATCCCCTTCCTGCAAAATATTGAATAAGGCAACCTGAATTCTGGCTTGTAAATCAGGTAATTCATTGATTACGAAGATACAGCGATTGGCTCGTGGAATCATCCCAAAATGAATAACGCGATCATCTGCATAAGATAATTTTAAATTGGCTGCTTTTATAGGGTCAACATCACCTATTAAATCGGCAACCGTTACATCGGGTGTGGCTAATTTTTCTGAAAAACGATCACTGCGATGCAACCATGATATTGGGGTGTTGTCTCCTTTGGTTTCGATAATTTCGATGGCAAAACGAGAAATAGGTTTTAAAGGGTCATCATTTATTTCGGAACCCGTTACAAACGGAATGTATTCGTCTAATAATTCGATCATTTTGCGCGCCAATCTGGTTTTGGCCTGACCGCGAAGTCCCAATAAATTAATATTATGGCGGGATAATATAGCTCGTTCTAATTCCGGAATAACGGTATTTTCGAATCCATGCACTCCTTCAAAAGTAGGTTTTCCTGATTTAATTTTTTCTCTTAAATTAGCCCGTAATTCGTCTTTTATGCTTTTGCTTATGTAACCAGAAGCTTTTAATTCGCCTAATGTTTTTATGTTATTCATGTTTTATTTTATTATAAAATTGTTGTTGAAGAATTTTAAAATGTCAAATTTGACTTTATAAATTTCTATTTAATTCGTTTTTTACGGTTGGTTTCATAATCTTCAAAAATCATTTCCCCAAGCCCTTTTAATCCAGTATAGAAAGCTTTTCCTTGATTTGCTTCTGTAAATCTGTTTACGAATTTTTGCAAATACGGATCGTTTGCAATCATAAAGGTAGTGATAGGAATATGTAGTTTTCTAGCTTGTTGCGCTTGTGTATAGCATTTATCAACAATATATTCGTCCAGACCGTTACTGTTCATATAATAGGAACCGTCTTTTTCGCGAACACAACTTGGTTTTCCATCGGTAATCATGAAAATTTGCTTGTTGGTATTTCGTTTTCTTCTCAATAAATCCATTGCTAGTTGTAATCCAGCCACAGTATTGGTATGAAAAGGACCTACTTTTAAATAAGGCAAATCTCTGATTTCAATAGTCCAAGCGTCATTTCCAAAAACTAAAATATCTAAAGTGTCTTTTGGATAACGCGTTGTAATTAATTCAGCAAGAGCCATGGCCACTTTTTTGGCGGGTGTAATTCGATCTTCGCCATACAAAATCATACTGTGACTGATGTCAATCATCAAAACGGTACTCATTTGGGATTTGTATTGCGTATCTTCTACAACTAAATCATTTTCAGTAAGTTGAAAACCGTCAACGCCATTATTAATTTGGGCATTGCGTAAACTTTCGGTTAAAGAAATTCTTTCTAAACCATCGCCAAAATGAAATTCTCTAAATTCTCCTGTGTGTTCATCACCATTTCCAGATTGTTTGCTTTTGTGATTTCCAGCACCAGAACGTTTTAAATTCCCAAAAATAATATCCAATGCTTGCTGTCTAATAGCTCTTTCCGTCTTGGCTGTAATTCCAATTCCAGAAGTCCCATCATCTTTGAGTTCTTCTCGGATATATCCTTTTTTCTTTAAATCTTCAATAAAATCATCAATGGTGTAATTGGCATCGGTAAGTTTATATTCTCTATCCAATTCTCGCAACCAATCTATTGCTTCATCAAAATCGCCCGAAGTATGGGTAATTAACTCTTTAAAAACACCAAAAAGCTTATCAAACGGAGACTGATTTGGTGCTTCGTATTGCTTAAAATAAAACCCTTTCTTATTTTCGTATGTCATATTTTGTAAATTTACATCATTTTAAAATTCACAAGGAACGAACACTTATTAATTTTTAGTTAAAAGCCTTCGGTCTCCTAAATTTAATTATAGTATTTTTATCAAAAATAGTAAATATGATTTTTCAATCCAAACTCGTATTATTTCTGGGTATTTTGGTTTTATTGGTTTCCTGCAAATCGATAAAAGGGCTATCGGAGAATTTACCAATAAAGGAAACTATTGTCAATGACACTGCATTTGTAAATTTGAAAGAGTATAGCACTGATTTTGTTTATGACATGAAATACGCCAGTTCCGATAATTTTTTGAAATCAAAAGTATATGATTGTGCCGAATGTTTTTTGCGATTAAAAACCGTAAAAGCGTTGATAGAGGCGAATAAAATTTTTATAAAAAAAGGCTATAAAATCAAACTTTTCGATTGTTACAGACCTTTAGATATTCAAAAAAAGATGTGGAAAATTGTTCCAAACCCCATTTATGTTGCCAATCCGAGCAAAGGATCTATTCATAATCGGGGTGGAGCTGTAGACATTACATTAGTGGATAAAAACGGAAAGGAACTCGATATGGGAACCACTTTTGATTTTTTTGGAATAGAAGCGAGTCATAATTACCCCAATTTTTCTTCAAAAATAAAGCGAAATAGAAAATTACTTAGAAAAGTTATGATGAAGCAAAACTTTAATTCTTTCGATTCAGAATGGTGGCATTATAATTTAAAATCGGCTTTGAATGATAAGGTTTCTAATGCGAAATGGAAGTGTGATTAAAGTTTTTTTGCTTGGCGTTCATTTAGTAATTTAAATCATCAATTTGAAATTGAACTTACAAGTGCTAAATCAACTTTAAAGTTTGTCTAAAACCACAATTATGCCAACCCTAGCTTTTGGTAGATTGGTTATTTTTTCTGAATTATTATTTTATCATTTTGTATTGGTGAATAATCTTCTTTCATTTTTCCATTCACTTTTATTTTTTCAAAATAGCATTTTATTCCAGTTCCACTATTTATATCTTTGGTGTTTTGAATATGAAAATGTAAATGTGGTTCTGAAGAATGCCCGGAGTTACCACACAAACCTAATAATTGACCTTGCTTTATTTTTCCTCCTTGTTTTACTTTAATTGTTTCATTTTTAAAATGGCAGAAAAAAAGATATTCATTATTTTTAGTTTTGATGATAACGGTATTTCCAGTTATATCTTTTGAATTCATTTCTCCAATTTTATTGTCAACTATTCCATTAAAAACTTTTACAACTTCACCATCACATGGTGCAAATAATTCTTTTCCAAACGCATAATAATCTTCATTTTCTTTTCCATTTGTTTTATATGAATTTCCTTTTTTGTTAGTAATCAAAATATCAAAAGCATTTTTTTGCATTTCACTTTCAACGTGATAATTTAGTTCTTTGGTATCTCCTCCCCAAACAACAGTCCATTCCTGTTTAAATGGCAATTGTAATTTTGTTATATTTCTTTCAATTTTAGGTATATTTTCGTTAATAAATTCTTTAACAAATATTCCATTAATTTTCGAATTATTATCAATTGAAAGATTTAATCCCAAAGTTGCTTTTTCAAAATCAGTTTTATATAATGCAAAAGTTCCATTTTGATAATTTACAAACTCTCGCTTATTAATTTTTCCTGCTTGATAGTTTAATCCTGATAAAAATTCAGATATTTTTTCTAAAGGAAGTGCTTTTTGAGTTTCGTCTGAAAACATTTCAAAAATATTTTTATAATCGTTTTGATTATAAAAAGTTTCAAATTGTTCAGCAACTTTCTTTGAGTTTAAACTTTCAGTTTGTCCAAAAGATAAATTATGTAACAATGTAATAGCAATTATTAAAAAGGTTTTCTTCATTTTTCGTTATTTTTAACTCATTGCCAACTATTCAATACAGTGCAAGTACTTTATGAAATACGTTTCTGGTTCATAAATTTGATTGTCTAATTCCGCTTGAAATTGTCTTTTTATGACATAATCCTCTGTATCGGTAAGGTATTTAATTCGCATTAAATTAAGTTTTGAATTTTTTAAATCTTCAAAAGAGCCTTTTATAAACATAAAATGTCCCGTTAAAATCCGATTATCAAATCCTTTATCATCGCGAATCATAGATCCACAATTTTCTTGATCGATGTGTAAAAGGGTTACTATTTTACCATCATTTAATTGTAAAAATATTTTTGAATCCTTGTCAAAGCAATTTGCTTTTATAAAATCTTTACTTTTTTGGATCAGTTGTAAATCTAAAGTTGGAACTCCATCCGTTAACACCAAGGAATAGAAAATATAACTAGTATTTCCAGCGAAATTTTTTTCATAAATCATATATTCCTTTGTGGACTTATAAGTTCCAATAGAATCGGTAACATTCGAACTATATTCGCATGATTTTTGTGCTACTAAATTAATACTTGTCAAGAAAAAAATTAGGATTACTACTTGTTTCATTTTATGATATTTTTTTGCAAATTAAAACAATTTTATTATCATTTACATCAGTTGTAAAAAAACAATATTGATTTCCGCCTTCTTTTATTTTCCATTTTTTTCGAATATTTTCTACCGACTCAGGAAAATTTCGGGTGGTTATATTTGCTTTTTTATTTTCTAAATGGTTTTTCATTTCAATTTTATGATAAGGAATTGCTTTTTCAATTTCAAAAATCCTTCCAGGGAATGAAATAATAGTTGAATTGGTATATAAATGCGAATGTTTATGCAATTTGTTTAGTTTATAAAAAGCACTTATTTCATCAAAACCACCAGATTTCATAATGGCACTATTGGGTTCGTAAAGGTATTTTTCGGGTAAATCATAAGTAGGAATTGCTACATTTTCACCTAAAAAGAAATCAAAAACAGCAGTTTGATCCTTTAGAATATTCGCTGTTTTTATGTTTATTTTTCCAGAATAATCCGAATCTAATTCCCATAATAATTCTTTCACTTCGTTTTCAACAGCTACAATATGAATTGTTTTAACGTTTTTAAGTTCTAAAATACCAGCTGATAAGTCTAATAGAGGTGCGGTTTTTATCAATATATTTTTCGAATAGTTGAATAATAAATCCATGTTTTCAGGCACATTTGGCAAACAATCTTTGAGCATAAAAACTTTTCCTTTGGCATCATTCCGTCTGGAGGGATCAATGTAAATCCAATACCATTTGGTATTTAAATCGTTCAAAATAGACAAACTATCGCCCGCATGGCAATTGACATTTTCTACTTTTAATTGTTCAAAATTATGTTTGACAATCTCAGAGAGATCTGGATTTATTTCACAATGGGAAACCGATTTTATTCTTTTTGCAAAATAGAAAGCATCAACTCCAAAACCTCCCGTTAAATCAATAAGACTTTCGCCAGAGACAATTTCGGCTTTATAGGAAGCTGTTTTTTCAGACGAAGTTTGTTCGACGGATATTTTGCTTGGATAAATGATATTCTTCGAAGAAAACCAATTGGGTAATTTGTTTTTTGCTTTTGTTTTCGATTCAATTTGGTTCAATATTCGAATCCATTCAACATCAGGAAACGGGTTTTTTTGAAGTGCCAATTTTGCAATAGAGGTATCAATATTTGAATTGATAAAATGCTGAATTTCAGAATTTAAAAGGTCAAAATTCAAAATTAAATGTTTTTAGTTAGAAGTTGAATTATCGTGTTTTCTGGAAAAAACTCTTTACCTATAACTTTAAGGATTGTGTATAAAGGAACCGCAATGATCATTCCTAAAATTCCCGAAAAGAAGCCAGCAATTAATATAATCAGAAAAATTTCCAAGGGATGGGAACTAACACTTTTTGAAAAAATAATGGGTTGACAAACGTTATTGTCCACTATTTGTACAATCCAAAATCCCAGTAATACATATAAAGTAGTGGGTAAAACTTCTGTTTGAAAATCGGCTCCTAAATTATTTAGCATGGTTAGCAAAGCTGCTAGAATAGAAGCAATAAGTGGACCAATGTAAGGGATGATATTTAAAACGGCACATAAAAAAGCAATTATAATTGCATTTTGAATACCAAAAACCAATAAAACAATAAGGTATAAAACAAACACAATGAACAATTGAAATAATAAACCAATAAAATAGCGGGATAGCAAATGATTAATTTTGTGCAAAGATTTTAAAATTTTAACTTCATGGCTGTCTGGAATTAGTTTTTTTGCGCCATTAATAAATAGCAACTTGTCTTTTAGAAAGAAAAAAGTAATAAAAAGCACCGAAGCTAATCCAATTCCGAAATCCCCAATAGTTCCTATTACTGCATTTAATATATTTGGAATAAAATAAAAATTCAATTTTGAAGTGATGTTAGCTTCCTTCAACATTCTTGAAGCATCAATATGATGACTTTCTAGAAATACAGAAATTTGGTTTGTTAGTTGAATTATATTTTTTTCTATTTCAGAAGTTTTCAAAAGTGATAAATGCTGTCCTTGATCTGAAATCAAAGGGATAAACATCATTACAAATCCTGAAATAATTAAAATAAAAATTAAAAGTGTAGCTATTGTTGCAAGCGTATTCTTGAATTTCAATCTCGTTTTAAAAAAGGCTAGAATAGGACTTCCAATGAGAGTAAGAATTAAAGCTACAATTAGATGAAGGATGACGGTTTGAATTTCATATAAAAAATAAAGGGAACCGGCTAATAAAACTAAGATGCCAATAGCTTTTAAAATTCCGTTTGCAATTATTTTTGAAGTCATCTTTTTTTTTAGACTATAAAGGTAAAAAAACTCACTAATAAGCGAGTTTATATTTCAAAAAAAGTAAAATTATTTGTTTTTATTTAAAAGAGATTGGCTCTAAAAACAGAATTAACCAACTTGTAGTTTTATACTAAAATATCAATTATTAAAAATGTAATTAATGATATTAGCGCCCATTTTTAATGCTTTTTCCCGGACTTCAATAGGGTCGTTATGAACATCAGGATCTTCCCAACCATCTCCTAAATCACATTCGTAAGTATAAAGTAAAACGAGTTTATTTTCTATGAAAATTCCAAAAGCTTGAGGGCGTTTGGCATCATGTTCATGAATTTTTGGTAGCCCATTCGAAAATAAAAATGGTTTTTGAAATATAGCGTGAGTTGCCGGAATTTCTATTAAGTCTTTATTTGGAAAAAGTCTTTTAATTTCTTTTCTAATATATTGATCCATTCCGTAATTGTCATCAATATGAAGAAACCCTCCTGAATTAAGGTAATTTCTGAGATTTGTAACATCGGCATCGCTAAAAACTACATTTCCATGGCCTGTCATGTGTACAAAAGGATAAGAAAATAAATCTGGACTACTAGGTTGAACTACTCCAGGTTTAGCTTTTATTTTGGTATTTATGTTTGCATTGCAAAATTTAATCAAATTTGGTAATGAGGTTGGATTTGCATACCAATCGCCACCGCCACTGTATTTTACCAAAGCAATTTCTTGGGAAAAGGAAGTAAAAGAAATTAATAATAATAGATAAAATAGCTGTTTCATAAAATTCAATCTTAATCTTCATTTACAAAAGCAACAGAATGGCAAGCCACAATTGCGGCAGTTTCTGTTCTCAATCTGGTGTTTCCTAAAGAAACGGCGGTATAGTTGTTTTCTAGTGCTAAAGCGATTTCTTTCTCTGAAAAATCTCCTTCAGGTCCTATAAGCAAAGTAACATCTTCATTTGGTTTTAAAACTGATTTCAATGATTTTTTATCAGTTTCCTCGCAATGCGCAATTAGTCGAACTCCTTTATTTTCGAGTTTTATAAACTCCTTGAAGGAAATGGCTTTGTTCAATTTTGGAAGAAAAAAAGCATTCGATTGTTTCATAGCAGTCAGGATTATTTTATCAAATCTTTCTGAATTCACCACTTTTCGTTCGGAACGATCACAGAAAATAGGGGTAATTTCGTCAATACCAATTTCGGTTGCTTTTTCTAAAAACCATTCAAAGCGATCATTCATTTTTGTGGGTGCTACCGCCAAATGCAAATGATATTTTGAAGGTGCAGCTTTTTCGAAAGAAAGAATTTTTACAGTACATTTATTGTCAGAAGCTAAGGTAATTTTAGTTTTAAATAACAATCCTAAGCCATTTGTAACATGCAATATATCAGTGTCTTTCTTGCGTAATACTTTAATAATATGTTTACTTTCTTCTTTGTCAAAAGAGAAGTTTTCGGTAGCTTCGTTAATCGTTGGATTATAAAATAATTGCATAATTTAGAATTGAATTCGTGCTTTAGAAACTACAGATGAAGTTTCGAAATTTTGTAATAAAAACTTTTGATAGCCCACAATTCCAATCATTGCGGCATTATCGGTGGTGTATTCAAATTTTGGGATGAAGGTTTTCCATCCGTATTTTTTTTCGGCTTCTGCCAAAGTATTTCTGATTCCTGAATTAGCCGAAACCCCACCGCCAATGGCCACTTGCTTAATTCCAGTTGTTGCAACAGCTAATTTCAATTTGTCCATCAATATCTCGATAATTGTATGTTGAATGGAAGCGCAAATATCATTTAGATTCTCCTCGACAAAATTTGGATTTTCTAATTTTTTCTTCTGTACAAAATACAAAATAGCCGTTTTTAATCCCGAAAAACTAAAGTCTAAACCGGGGACTTTAGGTTTTGTAAAAGCAAAGGCTTTTGGATTTCCAAGTTTCGCATATTTGTCCACCAAAGGACCACCAGGGTAGGGAAGTCCTAATATTTTCGCACTTTTATCGAATGCTTCTCCCACTGCGTCATCGGTGGTTTCGCCTATAATTTCCATGTCAAAAAAATCATTGACTTTTACAATTTGCGTATGCCCACCAGAAATGGTCAAAGCTAGAAATGGAAATGTAGGTTTTTCGTTTCCTTCTTCAATAAAATGAGCCAAAATATGGGCTTGCATGTGATTTACAGCAATTAAAGGAATGTTCAATGCCAAGGAAAGCGATTTTGCAAAAGAACTTCCCACAAGGAGCGAACCCATCAAACCAGGGCCTTGAGTAAATGCAATTGCTGTCAATTGTTCTTTTCGTACATTTGCCTTACGAAGTGCTGCATCGATTACAGGAACTATATTTTGTTGATGTGCACGGGAAGCAAGTTCCGGAACAACACCCCCATATTGGTTATGAATCAACTGGTTAGCTACAACATTTGACAATACTTTATCGTTATGTAATACTGCAGCGGCGGTATCATCGCAGGAACTTTCGATGGCAAGAATAAAAACCTCGGAATTTTGCATAAAAAGGCACAAATTTTGAATTATATTTGACAAACCGTTTGATGAAATTTACGGCGAAGCCAAAATTAAAGAATTTTTATTAAAGGTGCTGCCGTTTCCACAGGCAAATTAAAATTTTAGAAAAAAATTAAACATAAATAGGTATCAAAAAATTAAAAAAAATAGTATTTCGATCCTTGCTTGGACTTATCCTATTATTATTGGTACTTGCCATCGCACTTTCTTTGCCATTTGTCCAAACAAAAATCGGGCAATATGTTACCAACTTACTCAACACAGAATATAAAACCAATATTAATGTGGAGCAAGTTTCCATTACGGTTTTTGGGGGTGTAAAACTTAAAAAGGTTTTAATCCTGGATCATCACAAGGATACATTGATTTTTGCAAACAGAATTAAAACTAATATTAGAGATTGGAATCGATTATATAATGGCGATTTGATTTTTGGTGACTTAAGATTAGATGGTTTGGTTTTTAATATGAAAACTTATAAAAACGAAAAATATTCTAATATTGATAAATTTGTTGCTGCTTTCGAAACAGGAAAACCACCTACAAAAGGACATTTTTTGCTTACTTCAAGCAGGGTATTTTTAACTAATGGCCATTATATTTTAACAGATGAAAATAGAATAATTCCTAAAGATGTTGATTTTACTAAGATTTCATTTTCGATAAGTGAGTTTAAAATTTACGGTCCTACTATAAATACCAATATCAATAAATTATCGTTTTTAGATCATCGCGGTGGGTTTATCAAGAATTTAAATTCGGTTTTTAGTTATACTAAAAAGCAAATTCTTCTTAAAAATTTCTATTTAGAAACAAATGAATCTAAATTGAAAGGAGATCTTGCCATGAATTATAAAATTGAAGATTTCAAGGATTTTAATGATAAAGTACAATTTGATCTAAAACTATATCCTTCTAAATTAGCGTCCAACGATATTCGTTGTTTTTATAATGAATTAGGTAAAAACGAATATTTTTTTATTAATTCAACTATAAAAGGAACCATTAATAATTTAACCTTGAGTAAATTAAACTTGGTTGACACTAGAAAATCAATTATTCAGGGAACTATTAACTTCAAGAATTTATTTGGAAAAGAACATCAATATTTTTATATGGATGCAAAATTCGATAAAGTTTCTTCCACTTACGCAGATCTCGTAAAAATACTTCCAAATGTTCTTGGGAAAAAACTTCCTGAAAATTTAAAAAAATTAGGCACATTTACCGTTATTGGGAATACTCAAATTACTAAATCTTCGCTTGATGCAGATTTCAAAATGGAATCTAATTTAGGAATTGTTCAGTCGGATTTATCGATGAGAAATATTGATTTTATTGATAAAGCATCCTATGTTGGAAAAGTAGTTTTAAATAATTTTGATGTGGGATCTTTTTTAGATCAAAAGGATTTAGGTTCAGTAAGTTTAGATATTGATGTTGATGGTAAAGGTTTTACAAAAAAATATTTGAATACGGCACTTAAAGGAAGTGTTACTCAAATTGAATATAATAATTACAACTACACTAATATAGAGGTTAATGGCAATTTTAAATTGCCTATTTATAAAGGTCAAATTTCGGTAAAAGATCCAAATTTAGCATTAAAATTTGACGGTTTAATTGATTTGACAAATAAAGACAATAAGTATGATTTTCATATCAATGTTGAAAATTCTGATTTACATAAATTAAAAATCAGGAACGATTCTATTTCGCTTTTTAAAGGAGATATAGTTGTTCAGGTTGCGGGAAATACAATCGAAAATCTTCAGGGTGATGTTTTTATTAAAAAAGCAGCCTTTCAAAATGTAAAAGCAACCTACAATTTTGATGATTTTTCTATAAATTCAACCTTTGGTCAAGATGGATTACGAACCATAAAGTTAAATTCTCCCGATATTGTAGATGGCGAAATTGTTGGTAAATATGAATTTGGTCAATTACGAAATTTAGTAGCCAATTCGTTAGGAAGTTTATATGCCAATTATAAGCCAAACATCGTTAAAAAAGGCCAATTTTTAAAGTTCAATTTTGCTATTTATAGTAAGATATTCGAAATATTTTACCCCGATATTGCAATTGGAACTAATACCGTTGTTAAAGGAAATATAAATTCGGATAATCAAGAGTTTAAGCTTAATTTTAACTCACCACAAATCAAAGTTTCCGATATTACATTTGATAATATTAGAATTAAAGTAGATAATAAAAACCCCTTGTATAATGCTTATGTTGATCTAGATACTTTAAAAAATAAACAGTATAAAATTCGTGATTTCAGTTTGATAAACGTAACGATGAAGGATACTTTATTTGTTCGTTCTGAATTTAAAGGAGGCTCAAAAGGCGAGGATTATTTTAATTTAAACGTGTATCATACTATTAATAAAGACAATAAAAACGTTGTTGGAATAAGTAAATCCGAAATAAAACTTAAAGATTATTTATGGTTTTTAAATGAAAAAGATACTCCCGATAATCAAATTGTTTTTGACAAAGAACTTAAGAATTTTAATTTTGACAATTTCATTCTATCGCATGAAAATCAGGAGATTTCGTTTAAAGGAGATTCGAAAGGAGATTCCTATAAAGATTTTAAATTGAGTTTTAAAGATGTTGATTTAAATCAAATAACCCCTTCAAATCCAAAATTTCTTTTTAATGGAAATGTAAACGGTGATGTCAATTATAAACAAAATAATCTTGTTTTTCAGCCCACGGCTTCTATAAATATTGATCATTTAAATATTAATAAAACAGATCTTGGTGTTTTAAATTTCGATATTTCAGGGGATGAAACACTGAAAAAATTTACTTTAAATTCGACAATCCAAAATAAAAATCTAGCTTCATTTGATGTAAATGGAGACTTTGAAATTGCGAATCATGAAACACTTTTAGATTTAAAACTAAAATTCGACACTTTTAATTTAGGAGTTTTAAGTTCCTTAGGTGGGGATGTTTTGTCAAATATAAGAGGATTTGCTTCGGGAAATGCCAGCATTGGCGGAAGCTTAAAAAAACCAGATATAAATGGACGTCTATTTGTTGATGATGCAGGAATTACGATTCCGTATTTGAATGTTGATTATTTATTAGCCAATAAAACTATTGTAGATTTATCAGATCAACGGTTTTTATTTAGGAACGTGTTTTTAACAGATACTAAATTTGGAACAAAAGGCACTTTAACGGGTACTATTGAACATAATGATTTTTCGGATTGGAAATTAGATTTAGCTATTAATTCAAAACGATTATTGGTTTTAAATACAAAAGATCATGAAGATGCGGCGTATTATGGTGTTGCATATATTAATGGAAAAGCAACAATTAAGGGTCCTACAAATGGATTATTTATAAAAGTTGCTGCAAAATCTGACAAAGGATCCGCATTAAAAATCCCAATAAATGATGCCGATAATGTGAGTGAAAATGATTTTATTCACTTTTTAAGTGCGAAAGAAAAGTTTAATATTAAAAAAGGAATTGTAGATAACTCTAGAAATTACAAAGGACTTGAGTTAGAGTTTGACCTTGATATTACTCCAGATGCAGAAGTAGAAGTTATATTAGACCGGAATTCGGGGCATGGAATGAAAGGAAAAGGAAATGGTACTTTATTGTTTAAGATAAATACTTTGGGTAAATTCAACATGTGGGGAGATTTTCAGGCTTACGAAGGAACGTATAATTTTAAGTATGGAGGAATTATAGACAAGAAATTTACAGTCAAAAAAGGTGGTTCCATTTCATGGGAAGGCGATCCAATGAAAGCGCGTTTGAATTTAGAAGCTGTATATAAAACTACTGCAAATCCTGCTTTATTATTAGATAATTCTTCCTTTAATAAAAAGGTGGATGTGAATGTGGTAATTGGAGTTCGAGGTGATTTAAAAAGTCCAGAACCTGATTTTAATTTTGAATTTCCAAACGTTAGTTCTGTATTAAAATCGGAAATACAATATAAATTAAATGATAAAGATGCACGACAAACCCAAGCGCTTTATTTGTTATCAACAGGAAGTTTTTCTTCTAATGTAGGTTTAAATCAATCTTCGTTATCAGGAAACATATTTGAAACAGCCAAAGGTTTTTTGAGTGGTATTATCCATTCAGAAGACGAGAAATTTAAAGTTGATATTGATATTATTACGGCTGACAAAACAATTGGAAAAGAAGCTGATGGAAGATTTGTAGCTTCTATTTCATCTAAAATTAATGAAAGATTTACATTTAATGGAAAAGTAGGTATTCCTTATGGGGGAATTAATCAAACTGCAGTTATAGGAAACGTTGAATTTCTTTATAGAGTAAATGAAGATGGGACATTAAATCTTCGGTTTTTTAACAAAGAAAATGATATTAATTATATAGGTCAGGGTATTGGTTATACACAAGGAATGGGGGTTTCTTATGAAGTTGATTTTGATACTTTTTCAGAACTGATCAATAAAATATTTAAAAATAGTAAAATAGAAAAAGTGTCTAATCCAAATTCGGTTAACCAAGATTCTTCTCTTCCCCCTGAAAATAACACTTCTTCGAAACCAAAAAAGCCGTCTTCGAATGACCAAAAATTGAATCAGGAAAGTATCATTCCAAACGAAGATTAAATTCAAATTTTTCCTATTCAATTTCAATATTTTTTTATTTCATTAAATTTATATAAATGTCAATTATTCGTAATTTTTTAATGGTTTTTAATAAACTTATTAACGAAAACGTTTGAATTTATAATGATATACTAATTTATTAAAAAACACCGCTTCATAAGTGAAGTATGTTTGTTAATTTTACACTTTTAATACTTAAATAATGCCAAAAACAATAAAAAAAGTTGGAGTTCTTACTTCTGGTGGAGATTCTCCAGGAATGAACGCAGCAATTAGAGCGGTGGTTAGAACATGTGCCTATCATAATATACAATGTGTTGGAATTTATAGAGGATACCAAGGAATGATTGAGGGTGACTTCAAGGAAATGGGAGCTCGAACAGTTCATAATATTGTAAATAAAGGAGGGACTATACTTAAATCAGCACGTTCAAAAGAATTTATGACTGTAGGAGGTCGTGTAAAAGCACATGAACAACTTGTAAAATCAGGGATTGACGCTTTAGTAGTTATTGGAGGAGATGGAAGTTTTACTGGAGCTGAAATTTTTAACAAAGAGCACCATTTTCCGGTAATGGGAATTCCAGGTACTATTGATAATGATATCTTTGGAACAAGTCATACTTTAGGTTACGATACTGCTTTGAATACGGTCGTAGATGTAATTGATAAAATTAGAGATACTGCAAGTTCACATAATAGATTATTTTTTGTAGAAGTTATGGGACGCGATGCGGGTCATATTGCATTAAATGCTGGAATTGGAGCAGGAGCAGAAGAAATTCTAATTCCTGAAGAAAATTTAGGTTTAGAGCGTTTATTAGATTCACTTAAGAAAAGTAAAGCCTCTGGAAAATCTTCGAGTATTGTTGTAATTGCTGAAGGAGATAAAATTGGAAAAAATGTTTTCGAATTGAAAGATTATGTTGAGGCAAATTTACCTGAATATGAAGTTCGAGTTTCCGTTTTAGGTCACATGCAACGTGGTGGAGCCCCTTCTTGTTTCGATAGGGTTTTAGCTAGTAGGTTAGGAGTAAAAGCGGTGGAATCATTGATAGAAGGTAAATCAAATTTCATGGTAGGAATGCTTAATGATAAAGTTGCCCTTACCCCATTATTGCAAGCTATAAAAGGACACACAGAAATTGATAGAGAATTATTAAGGGTTTCTGAAATAATGTCAATTTAAAAAGGTTAAGATTAATATCTCAATTCTAAACTAAACAAAAGTAAAATAGTAATTATAATAATCAGCTTAAAGTAATACGCTTTTAGCAAAACCAAGAAAAAGAATGTCAAAAGTAAAATTAGGAATAAACGGTTTCGGAAGAATTGGTAGAATTGTTTTTAGAGAATCTTTCAACAGAGATAATGTTGAAGTAGTAGCAATCAATGATTTATTAGATGTAGATCACTTAGCTTATTTATTAAAATATGATTCAGTTCACGGTCGTTTTGCTGGAAAAGTTGAAGTTATAGACGGAAAACTTTTTATAAACGATAAACATATCAGAATTACTGCTGAAAGAAATCCTGCAGACTTAAAATGGAATGAAGTAGATGTTGATGTAGTTGCAGAATGCACAGGTTTTTTCACAACTATAGAAACTGCAAATGCACACATTATTGGTGGAGCAAAAAAAGTAATTATTTCTGCACCATCTCCTGATGCACCAATGTTTGTAATGGGAGTAAACCATACTAAAGCTTTAGCTACTGATACTGTAGTTTCAAATGCTTCATGTACTACAAACTGTTTAGCTCCATTAGCAAAAGTTATCAATGATAATTTTGGAATTGTGGAAGGTTTAATGACAACTGTTCATGCAACAACTTCAACTCAAATGACAACTGATGGCCCTTCAAGAAAAGACTGGAGAGGTGGACGTGCTGCATCATGTAACATTATTCCATCTTCTACAGGAGCTGCAAAAGCTGTTGGTCAAGTTATTCCAGAATTGAACGGAAAATTAACAGGTATGTCTATGCGTGTTCCTACAACTGACGTTTCTGTTGTAGATTTAACTGTGAAATTAGCAAAAGAAACTTCTTATGCAGAAATCATGGCTGTATTAAAATTAGCTTCTGAAACTACTATGAAAGGTATTTTAGGATATACTGAAGATTTAGTTGTGTCTCAAGATTTCGTTTCAGATTCAAGAACATCAATTGTTGATGCTAATGCTGGAATTGGATTGAATTCTACTTTCTTCAAAATCATATCTTGGTATGATAATGAATATGGTTATTCAAGTAAATTGATCGATCTATCTGTACATATCGCCGGATTGAAATAATACTATATACTATTTAAAAAATCCCGTTATTAATTTTTAACGGGATTTTTTTAAATCATTTTTTTTTCTAATGAAGTAATTAAACTTCAATTTGGGAAATTAAAGTGAGTTATTACTTGTTTTTATTTAAAACGGTTTAACTTTGATAATAAAACTGAATTAACCAAACCAAATATAAATTTTGAATTATAATTTTGGAATTTCCTCAATAATAATTCATTTAATCATAATTGAAGATGAGATTATTAGTTGATAGTGGCTCTACCAAAGCGGATTGGATAGCTATAGATGATGAAGGAAAAATATTGTTTACTACACAAACATTAGGTTTAAATCCAGAAATATTAGATGGTCCCGAAATTATTGAACGATTAAATGATCGTTTTGATATTTTGCAAAATAAAAAAAATGCAACACATTTGTTTTTTTACGGAGCAGGTTGTGGTACAGATAGAATGAAAACATCACTTTCTCGTATTTTTCAAGACTATTTTTCAAATGCAATTATTTCTGTTGAGGAAGATACTTATGCTGCAGTTTATGCTACAACTCCAAAAGGAGAAGCAGCTATTGTTAGTATCTTAGGAACGGGTTCAAACTGTAGCTTTTTTGATGGAAAAGAATTGCATCAAAAAGTACAATCATTGGGTTACATTGCAATGGATGATTGTAGTGGTAATGTTTTTGGAAAAGAATTGATTAGAAAATATTATTTTAATAAAATGCCTCTAGAATTGGCTGTTGAATTTGAAAAGGAGTACGACTTAGATCCCGATTTTATTAAAAATAAATTATATAAAGAACCAAATCCTAATGCTTATTTAGCCACTTTTGCAAAGTTTCTAATTAAACATAAAGAAACTGAATTTTGTAAAAAAATTATTTATAAAGGAATGAAATCTTTTGTAAAAAATTACATTAGACAATATGATAATTGTAAAGAAGTACCTGTTCATTTTGTAGGTTCTATTGCTTTTTACCTTAAAGATGAATTACAAGTTACTTTTGATAAATATGAATTGCAATTAGGGAATGTTCTTAGAAGACCAATTGATGGACTTATCGCTTATCATATAGCAAATAAATAAAATTTCATCGATTACTAAAGTATTGCAATCATTGAAATTTCAACATTTACATTTTTTGGCAAACATGCCACTTGAACCGTTTCACGTGCTGGAGCGGTTTTTTCGTTAAAATAAGATCCGTAAACGGTATTAATACTCGCAAAATCGTTCATATTCATAATGAATATGGTTGTTTTAACTACGTTTTCAAAAGTCATTCCAGCAGCTTCTAAAACTGCCTTCATGTTCTGCATTACTTGCTTAGTTTCTGCTTCAATATCCGAAACAACTAATTCTCCATTTGCTGGATTTATTGCGATTTGTCCCGAAGTATATAGTGTATTTCCTTTTAAAACGGCTTGATTATAAGGCCCGATTGGAGCTGGTGCATTTTCTGTAAAGATGATTTTTTTCATAAATCTATAGGTTATATTTGTTTGTAAAGAATTGTAACTAGCTAAAATATTATCGAGTTCTTACACTTCGTTTATCCCATTTTACGTCACTCAAAACGCCTGATTTTATTCCAATAAAGAAACTCCAATTGGCATTAGTTCCCAAAGGAGTCCAATTGAAACTCATTCTCCAACTTAATAAATCTCTTTCAAAACGAAGTTGTGTAAACGTAACCCCTTTTTGTACGAAATCATAACCAGTAGAAATTCCTGTTTTCCATTTGGGAGTTAGATCAGTATTAGCGGAAATCATTATTGAATTAGCAATAATTTTATTTTCACGATTATTATTTCCATAGGTAAGGGAATACGCAAATGTCATATCCCAAGGTAGTTGAGAGTTGAAAAATTCGGAAATTTTATCTTCTCCTTTATCTTCAGTTTGATCAAATTGACTTTTTCTTAAATCATTAATGTCGGTGTTTTTTCCAAACAAATCATCTTCCCTTCCTCCATTTCTTTGACTTTGACCGTTTTTGTCTTTTTTAACTACGTCCTCTTTTTTGCTGGAGATCGAATAGTTCAAAGTCATGTTGGCACTTGTCATTCTAAACAAACTTCCTCCATTATCAATGTTGTAAATATTAATTCTTTTTCCGGAATTATCAATTGCATAAGGATCTAATGTAGCTCCAAAATTGACAATCATTTTATTTTTAAAAAATTGGGTTCCACCGCTTACTCTTACAGGTGACCATGCTAGCGAAGTTAGTCCATCAGCTTTAAGATTATAACTTGTAGAAAGGTTCAAGTTATTGATAAGCATCACTTTTTTCGGTTCCGTTTTGGTGCTGTCTTTATCAGCCACTTTTGCTTCGAAAGTGTTGCTCAAATCAAAACCAAGGTTATTGGAATTACTTAATCCTGGAACTCCAAAAACACCGCCTTCAAAACGAGTATAATCTTTTTTCATCGTTCCACTTCCATCGGTGGCATACGTGTCATAATATTTGGCAAAACTCGGAGTATATCCATATGAAACAGAAGGTCTCATAACGTGGCGAATCGATTTTATTTTTTTGTTTTCGCCAAAATTAAAAGTTCCGTAAATGGTTGTTCCTAAACTGGAAGAAAAGGAATAGGTTCTGAAAGCATCAAAACCATTTACTACTTGATCTATGACTTTGCTTTGGTCTTTGTCATAGCTTCTTTTTAGTGTTTTTATGTACCAAACTTCTTCATAATTCATGGATGTAGAAGCGCTAAAATATTTAAATAACTTGAAATTGGTACTTAATGGAATACTTTGTTGAAGTCCAACTTTAGCATTGTTAAACATTTGAGGCTTAAAAAACAATGAATCCGTTGTTACAAAACTGTTTTTACCACTCAGATTATATTGTAAATTTATATTCTTAAAAATCCCTTTTTTGATGCCATCTTTACCTACAAATGGATAAATACGATCTACACTAAATTGTACATTAGGCAACGTCATGTTGATTTCTGATGTTTTAGTGTTTTGAGAGTGAGTGGCTGTTAATGATAATCTTGATTGGGGAATACCGTTAAATGTTCTATTATAAGAAACAGAAGAACTTAGAGTGTTATTTAAATTAGAGCCTGTATTTAATTGATTTATAGATTGCTTAAAATATTTACTACTTCCAAGATTTACAGAAGCTGAAAAACTTGAATTAGGATTCGCTTTGGAATCTTTTGAATGCGACCATTGGATGTTATAAATATTTTGTTTTGAGTAATCTGGATACCCTCTTTCGCTGTTGATTAAGTTTTCAAAACGAACGTTAAAATTTCCTCTATAATTATAACGTTTCGCATAACTTGATTCAAAACGCATTGCATAACTCCCATTGGTATAATAATCCCCTAAAGCAGTTAAATTATAATTGTCACTAAGTGCAAAATAATAGCCGCCATTTTGCAAGGAGAATCCTCTGGAATTTGAGTCGTTATAGCTCGGTAAAATCACACCTGAAATACTGGTTTCTTTACCCATTGGAAAAAAAGCAAAAGGCAATGCTAATGGTGTTGGTACGTTTGCGATAACCATGTTGGTAAGTCCTGTAACTACTTTTTTACCTGGAATAAATTTTACTTTATTTGTTTGAAAATAATATTCTGGATTGTCAACATCTTTAGAAGTAGTAAAACGTGCTCCTTTTAAAAAATAAACTGAGTCGTTTTCTTTTTTAGTTATTGATGCCTTAATTTTAAAATCACTTTGATCCGATCTTGAATTCCAAATTAAAGCTTTTTTTGTTTTAAAATTGAATCGAATTGAATCAGGCTCAATTACGTTAGCGCCTTGTTTAAAATTTGGATATTGAGTGTAAGCGCCTGCGGAATCTTTAATTCGACCTGCATAAACTTCATTTTTCTCATAATCCATGACTATGATTCCAGATTTCAATTCAATATCCTGATAGTATAATTCGGCTTTATCATATAAAGTGATAATTTTTTTCTTTTGCTCAATTCTTGCGTATTTATCTGCCTTGTATTTTACTTTTCCTTCCAAAAAAGCTTTTGTTTTTATACTATCTTTTTTTATACTATCTAAGGGTTTAATAGCAATTGGCATAGTTTTGCCTTCATTTACAGCGGTTAAAACAGGTGTGTCTTTTTGTTTTTTGGAAGGTAGAACTGTCTTTTTATTGGTTATATCCTGAGAATATAATTTGCCAGATCCTATTGTTAGGAAAATTGATAATAAAACGATATTAAATAAGTTTGTATTCAAAGGTTTTAATGCTATTTTTGTAAAAGTAAGCCTTGTTTATAGAAGGGTCAAACTTACATATAATTTTTTGGCAAAAATAATCAATTATTAAATTTATAACCCCGAGTTTTAAATATAATTAAAAATAGTTTTACGCTTATGTTTTATAAAAATAAAGTTTCACTTTCCTTTTTACTTATAATGTTTTCGATTGGTGCTTTCTCTCAGTCAGGTGTTTTTAAGGTTATTTTAGATGCAGGTCACGGTGGTCATGATGCAGGAGCTCATTATTACGGTCATGTCGAAAAAAATATTGCTCTTTCAATTACATTAAAAGTAGGGAAAATTTTAGAAGCATATCCTTCAATAAAAGTTATTTATACTCGAAAAACAGATGTTTTCGTAACATTAAAAGATAGAGCAAATATTGCTAATAAAGAAAAAGCTAGTTTATTTATTTGCTTTCATTGCAATGCCAATAGAAGTCCTGCTGCTTCTGGAACGGAGACTTATGTAATGGGAATGTCTCGGTCTAATATGAATTTTGAAGTATCTAAAGCTGAAAACTCGGTAATCTTTTTAGAAGATAATTATAAACAAACGTACAAAGGTTTTGACCCTAATAATTTGGAAACATTATTAGGTTTGAAATTAATTCAAGAAGATAATTTGGCAAACAGTATTAGTTTGGCATCAAAAATTCAAGATAATTTTTTGAATGAAAAATTAGAATCTAGAGGGGTAAAGCAAGAGCCATTATGGGTTTTAGACGCCTCTGTCATGCCAGGCGTTTTAATTGAAACAGGCTTTGTTTCTAATGTTGCGGAAGCCAATGATTTAGATTCGGACGAGGGACAAAATGTTCGAGCCAGAGCAATTGCTGACGCGATTTTGAGTTATAAAAAGGAATTATTTGGCAATGGAAATTCAGATAATTATATTGAAAAGCCTTCTCAGAAAATAATTGAAAAAGTAGTAAAAGACACTTCATCTTCTGTAAAATCTAAATTAATTGTAGCTATTCCTAAAGAAAAAAAAGCAGTTTTGAATGCAAATACAAACGAGATTGTGTTTAAAATACAGCTTTCTGCAAGTGTTAAAAAAACAGAACTAATTTCAAGTAATTTTAAAGGATTGGAAAATGTCGAAATGGTTTCTGAAGGTAAATTTTATAAATACCTTTATGGTGTAACTTCGGATTATGATGAAGCAAAAAAACTTCTCGAACAAGCGAAATCAAAAGGATATAAATCAGCTTATTTAATTGCATATAAAAACGGTGATAAAATCAGTGTTAAAGAGGCACTCCGATAATTAATATCAGCAAGTTTGATTAATTTATATTAAATTTGTAAAAAAATAAACATTTTGAAATTTACAAGAGAGATAAAAACCGCAATACTAGTCATTTTAGCCATTTCTTTATTTATTTGGGGGTATAGTTTTCTGAAAGGCAAAGAACTTTTTACGGATTACAAAACATATTATGTAGAATATGAAAATGTTGAAGGACTTGCTAAATCAGCTTCGGTAACACTTAATGGACTTGTTATTGGTAAAATCAATAACATATCTATAATTGAAAAAACGGGTAAATTATTAGTTGAACTTCAAATAAAAACGGATTATCCTATTTCTAAATCGAGCGTTGCTTCTATTTATGAGCCTGGTTTTATTGCAGGGAAACAAATTGCAATTTACCCAAATTATAATGATAAATCTTTAGCTGTCGATGGTCAAAAACTAAAAGGAGACATAAAATTAGGACTTACTGCTTCTGTAAGCGAAAAGTTAATTCCACTTCAAAACAAAGTGGATAAAATACTTGTAAATGCAGATAAACTTATAACTGGAATTAATAATGTTTTGGATAAAAAAGGGCAAGAGAATTTAAAAATTAGCCTTTCTGAATTAAGTAAAACATTGGAACAGTTTCATAAAGCTTCCTCAAGTTTGAATATAATTTTAGATGAAAATAAAGGAAAAGTAAATTCAGTTGTGACTAATTTTAATAAAATAGCTAGTGATTTCTCTAAAATTTCGGATTCCTTAAATAAAGCCGATTTAGGAAAAACTGCTAAAAGCCTAGAAAAAACAATGGCTAATGTCGATAAAATAATTTCTGAACTTCAAGCCGGAAAGGGTTCTATGGGGAAATTATTAAATGATGATATTTTTTATAAAAACGTAACAAAAACAACAACTGAATTAGAATTACTGTTACAAGACGTTCGACTTCATCCTACTCGATATGTAAATGTTTCTCTTTTTGGAAAGAAAGACAAGCCTTATGTTAGAATTATAAGTGATTCTTCAAAAGTAAAAAACTAGCATTTATGAGTTATTTAGACAATATTTTATTTGCAATTGTACTCATTTTAGGATTTGGTTATTTTTTTTCTAACATAAAAAAAATCATTAGAAATATCAACCTTGGTATTGATGTTAATCGAAAAGACAATCCAAAACAAAGATGGACCAATATGGCAATGATAGCTCTTGGTCAATCAAAAATCGTAAAAAGACCTGTTGCTGGAGCGCTTCACATTATTGTTTATGTTGGTTTTATCATTATAAATATTGAGTTATTAGAAATAATTATTGATGGATTATTTGGTACACATCGAATTTTCTCCTTTTTAGGAACTTTCTATGATGTATTAATTGCTTCCTTCGAAATATTAGCTTTATTGGTTTTAGTTGCCGTATTCGCTTTTTGGACAAGAAGAAACATAATAAAATTAAGCCGTTTTGCTAACAAAGATTTGGCTGGTTCTCCTAAAAAAGACGCCAATTACATTCTGTATTTCGAAGTGGTTTTAATGTCGTTATTCTTATTAATGAACGCTTCCGATTTGCATTTACAAAACATCCCTGGAGGTTTTTCTCATTTTATAAAAGCAGGAAGTTTTCCAATTAGTCATTTTATCGAACCCTTATTCAACGGCACTTCAAATGAGTTAGTAATGCTCCTGAATGAACTTTTTTGGTGGTTGCATATTGTTGGAATTTTAGTGTTTATGAACTATTTATACTTTTCAAAACACCTTCATATTCTTTTGGCTTTCCCAAATACCTATTATGCCAATCTAAATCCGAAAGGGCAATTGGATAATTTAGAATCCGTTACCAATGAGGTAAAAATGATGATGGATCCCAACGCCGATCCCTATGCAGCGGCTCCTATAAACGAAAATGCTGTTCCAACAAAGTTTGGCGCAAGCGATATTCATGATTTAAACTGGGTACAATTATTAAATGCTTATACCTGCACCGAATGTGGTCGTTGTACTTCGACTTGTCCCGCAAATAATACTGGAAAGAAATTATCGCCACGAAAAATTATGATGGCTACAAGGGATCGAATCGAAGAAGTGGGAAGAAATATAGATGCTAATAAAGGTGTTTTTGTTCCAGATAATAAATCATTATTAAATGATTACATCACGCCAGAAGAATTATGGGCTTGTACTTCCTGCAACGCTTGCGTCGAGGAATGTCCGGTTAGCATCAGTCCGCTTTCGATAATTATGGACATGCGTCGCTATTTAGTAATGGAACAAAGTGCTGCGCCACAATCTCTTAACGCTATGATGACCAATATCGAAAATAATGGCGCGCCATGGCAATTCAATCAGCAAGATCGATTAAATTGGAAAAACGAAAATTAATAATTTAATTGTCAAATCGTTTTTCGAATAAACAATTAACCGAATAACCAATTAAACATAAACAATGTCAGAAGTTTTAATAGTACCAACAATGGCAGAAATGCTTTCTCAAGGCAAACAACCCGAAGTTTTATTTTGGGTAGGTTGTTCTGGTAGTTTTGACGATAGAGCCAAGAAAATTACAAAAGCATTTGTACGTTTATTAAATCGTGCCAATGTTTCTTTTGCCGTTTTGGGCACAGAAGAAAGTTGTTCTGGAGATCCAGCAAAACGAGCAGGAAATGAGTTTTTGTTTCAAATGCAGGCTATGACAAACATTGAAGTTTTGAATGCTTATGAGGTTAAAAAAATTGTAACGGCTTGTCCACATTGTTTCAATACTATAAAAAATGAATATCCTGAATTAGGTGGAAAATATGAAGTTTTACATCATACCGAATTCTTAAAATCCTTGTTGGACGATGGAAGATTAACCATTGAAGGCGGACAATTTAAAGGAAAAAGAATCACTTTTCATGATCCTTGTTATTTAGGCAGAGCCAATAATGTATATGAAGCACCTCGCGAATTGATTCAAAAATTGGATGCCGAATTAGTCGAAATGAAACGTTCTCGTGCAAATGGTTTATGTTGTGGTGCAGGTGGAGCTCAAATGTTTAAAGATTCGGAACCCGGAGATAAAGAAATAAATATCGAAAGAACCGAAGACGCTTTAGAAACAAAACCTGATATTATTGCAGCTGGCTGTCCATTTTGCAATACGATGATAACAGACGGAATTAAAAATAAAGAAAAAGAAGGCGATGTTAAAGTGATGGACATTGCAGAACTAATTGCTAATGCACAGGACTTGTAGATCAAATAAAAGTATTGATTTAAGATTCCAAAACATATAATTTATAACTCAAAACTCATAATTAAGATGCTTATTCCTTTCGAAAATTTACCAGAAGATTCCAAAATATGGATTTATCAATCCAATAGAAAATTTTCAGATGCGGAATTTTCTGAGATAGAAACGGATTTACAATCTTTTCTTGAAAAATGGTCGGCACATAGTGTAGGTTTAGAATCGTCTTATCAATTAAAATACAATCGTTTTATAATTATTGCTGTTAATCAGGAAGTTCAAGCTGCTACAGGTTGTTCTATTGATTCTTCGGTACAGTTTATCCAAAAATTGGAACAAAAATATACCGTTGATTTATTAGATAAAATGAATGTTACTTTTAAAAACGGCGAGCATATTGCTCATAAAACATTGATTGATTTCAAGAAAATGGCTAAAGAAAAAGCCGTTACCGAAAACACCATCGTTTTCAATAATTTGGTGAATACTATCGAAGAATATAATGAATCTTGGGAAGTTCCCGCCATGGATAGTTGGCACAGTCGTTTTTTCTAAAAATAGTATTAGATGAAATTATTCCTTGTTCGACTTGGATTTTTATTTTTTTTGTTGCTTTTGGTAACGAATTGCGCAAGTACGAAAAATAAATCAAAGTTCTCTTTTAAAAAACCAGAAAATGCTGAATTTGAGGAAATTTATATTCCACATCTTAAATCAGAACGGAAAAACTTTTTCAAGGATTCTTATGCCGAAAGCATTTGGGTTGACAGTATTTACAATCAATTTTCA